>Ga0209573_1001625_pt1 | contig 33480 bp, 31 predicted proteins | sample TNRBio252014_DNA_FD_185870 | JGI IMG/M metagenome (GOLD analysis project Ga0209573, IMG submission 185870) | Wastewater treatment Type I Accumulibacter community from EBPR Bioreactor in Madison, WI, USA - TNR Reactor_6/25/2014_ DNA (SPAdes)... | ecosystem: Engineered > Bioreactor > EBPR >...
GTTGGAAGATGGCCGAAAGTTAGGGAAGTTTTGTTAACTTTCCCCACCCACTACCTTCCCCTTCCGGTCAATTTCCAAGTCCTTTTCCCCATCGTCCGTGGCAACCGTTACCCGGGTTGTTTTGCCTATAAAATCGTCCGCTTCCAAAAAATGGAACCCAATTTTTTCCTGACCCGAAGGCGTGATATACCCCCAAAGCCCATCTTTTTTAACAGCGGCGAGTCCTTCGCTGAAAGAGCGGGCTGCTTCGTATTGCGGCGCGACGACGTAATCCCCATCGCGGTTGATATAGCCGTATTTTTCATCGTGCGCTCCATCGTACATGCCCACAACGGCCAGGCCTTCTGAAAAAGGCTCAGCCGACAAAAACTCCGGCTTGATGGCGATTTCGCCTTGTTTGTTGATGTAGCCAAATTTTGAAAAAATGCTTACCGCGGCCAGCCCTTCGCTGAACGCGCCCGCCGATTTGAACCGGGGTTCTATGACGGTGTGACCCGTATCCCAACTGCGGTAACCATAAATAGGAAAAGGCTTCAGGTCGTCGTCATCAATATCCGCTTTGGGGATTTGATCCTTGCTTTTTCGGTCGTTGTACAAATCAATGTCCTGCTGGAAACGCTCCAGCACCTGATCAAATCCGGCGCGGATGCGCACATACCAGTGGCCGTTTTCCTGGATCATATCGGCCTCCCGATCCACCGTAAAAGTTTCGCCTTCCATGCTCATCAAAAAAGAATAAGCGATCTGCGCGTGGTTGCCGGATACGGTTACCTGATCAATGCTCGTGGTTTCGATCAGTTGAATGCGCTGTTCTTTGGCGACTTTGTTCATGGCGCCAGAGAGGAACAAAACCGCGAAACCTTCTGGCGTCAGCGTTTTGATGGCCTCGGGATTTTCAATGCCCGGAAAAAAGCGCAGGAATTCCTTTTGTTCGCCAAACGGGCTGATCAGTTCCATCAGCGTCGTGCATACGGTATGCAATTTCACAACATCGGGCGGGTAAAGGTCGGCAATGACGGCATCCCAATCAGGGCGGTAAAGCGCGTGGGTGTAGGCTTTGAAAGCTTCGATGATTTTTTCCTGCACGGTGTCTCCTTATATTTTAGCTGCGTTCCGGATGATTTGGGACATCGTTGTAAAATTATATATCTTTCGTGGGAGAAAAAGTAAGGCGCGTAGTAACCATGTCGCTACGCGCCTTTTTATGCTGAACTACAATATCGTTATTGTAGTTTGAAATTATAGGTAATGGTGCCGCATTGCTTGTCAGGCCCGCCGGGTGTGAACTTCCACTTTTTGGCATTCGCTTCCGCAACGTTGACCAATTGGCTGTCGGTCGTAGAAGACCCCCGCTGCGTATATTTGGCACTGGTGACACTGCCATTGCTATCTACACAAACTTCGAGTACCACGGTGCCTTGTTTTTGTGAATTGTCGGTTACTTTAGGAGAACTCGAAACACCGCGACTGCCAAGTCCGCCACCAACCTTGCCTGATCCGGTACTGATGCCTGTCAAAACATCGGAGTTTGGATCGCCACCAGGGTCGCCCTGGTTGCCTGGTTTTCCGGTATTGCCTTTGCCTTTACCATTGCCAAAAAGACCGCCAATCTGGTCTTTTGTTTTTTGAGCATCGGCTTTTCGCTTGGCTTCCGCGTCGGCTTCCGCTTTCTTTTTTGCGTCGGCTTCTGCTCTTTTACGGGCTTCTTCCCGTTCTGCACGTTCATTTTCTTCCTGAGCCTTTTTCTCCTGTTCCTTTCTGCGCTTTAAGGCAATGGCTTCAGGATCTTCCGTTTTAATGACTTCCTTTTCTTTAACCGGTTCAGGTTTGGTCACTTCTTTGGGCGTTTCCGGTTGCGGTTCCGGCTCCACCTCTTCTTCAGGTTGAACTTCTTCTTCCTCTTCTTCTGAAGTTTCGGCAGGCGCTGCATTGTCATCGCCCTGGCCTACATCTGGCAGGCCGAGGTTCACCAGAATGCCTTCCTGTCCGGGAGGGGGTATCTGATATGACATAAAAGGCAGCATCGCCAGTATAATCAGCACGAGATGGAAAAGGAAGGTCGTCACCAGACTTCTTTCCTTATCTTTTTGTTGCTTTTGATGGCTAATGAATTCGTCCATATCGTTGAAAATTGTGTTTTTTCAACCTTTTAACGCTGCTCTGCCCAAAAGGTAATGCCAGCATTAACGGTTTAGTATTTCTTTAACGCAAAAGACACTAATCTTTAAAATCGGTTGCCAGAATGCCATTGATATTGTTCCGCATGGCAACATCCATTACTGCGACCACGTGTTCGGTGGGCGTTCCGGATTCGGGTGAAATCGTGACGTCGAGTTTACCGCCTTTCCGGCCTGCTTTGCGGCGCAATTCTGATTCTAATGCGCCAATTTCTATGCGTTTGCCGTTCAGGTAAAACCGACCGCTTTGGTCTATTTTCACATCGTCAATATTGGACGGCGTCACCACTTTTGTACGCGACGACCCCGGCAGTTTCAGGTTAAGCGCGTTGGGCGCAACGACCGTGGACGTCAGCATGAAAAAAATGAGCAACAGGAAAATAATGTCCGTGAGGGAGGACATGTTAAATTCCGAGGCGACTTTGGTTCGTTTTTTAAGGCCCATAATTTTTCCGTTTTAACTATTAAGCGGCTGCGTGGCAATGATGGCGCGTACTTTTAGTTTGGCACCGATTTTCATAATCCGCACCACCTCATCAAAAGGAGTGCCCACTTCCGCAACAATGGTGATCGCCTGCTCTTCCGGGTTGGCATTAGAAGCCCGCATTTTGTAGACGGCCTGAGTGAGCCGGCTTTCCAACACAGATTTGCTGATTTCTTCATTGTTCACGGTAATGCGCCCCGAAGCCTCCACAGAGACCACAACGGCGGTAGTCGCCACCGTTTGGGAGTCTGATTTGGGCAATTGAAAGGGTTGTACCTGAACAAAGTTCGAGGTCAGCATGAAGAAGATCAGCAACAGAAAAATGATGTCTGTCAGCGACGACATATTAAATTCCGATGCGACCTTGGTTCTTTTTTTTAAGCCCATGAGGATAAAGGTTAAAGGATGAAGGATAAAGGTTAAAGGAGATGCGTAATATCATCAGGTTAACGAAATATCTACTTTATTCTTTAACCTTTCTACTTTAACCTTGATTTACACCTACCCCGCCGGCTCCTGAAGCAAGTCCATGAACTCCATTGTAGAGCGCTCCATTTTGAAGACAACTTTTTCCATATTGGCAACGAGCAGGTTATAACCTACTAACGCCAGAATACCCACAAAAAGGCCAAATGCAGTCGTAATCAGGGCCTGATAAATACCACCTGCCAGGATGGATGGCGAAACACTGGACTCCGTTGCCATTTTGAAAAATGCCTGAATCATCCCGGTTACCGTACCCAAAAATCCGATCATCGGCGCAGAACCTGAGATACTGGCTAAGGTGGAAAGGTTTTTTTCTAACTTGAAAACTTCAAGGTTACCCACGTTTTCGATCGCAGCATCAATATCGCGCAGCGGTTTGCCAATGCGCTGTAAGCCTTTTTCAACCATACGGGCAATAGGTGAATCCGTAGTATTGCAAAGCGCACGTGCACCCTGAATGTTGCCGGATTGTACATTCACCCGAATGTTATTCATGAAGTTGTCATCAATTTGCCCGGCCCGCTTGATGGCCCTGTAGCGCTCTACGAAAATATAAACGCCGGCAATAGACAAGGCGAGCTGGACAACCACGATCAGGATTCCCATTGTCCCGCTCGAAAGAATAATATCAACAATGCTTTGTGCGCTGAATTCACGCTCAAGGCCCTCGGCAGTAGCATCCTGAAACAGCAGCAATACGTTTTGCAACATGAATGGAGTGGTTTTAAGTAATGTGTTTAGATGAACAAAGCGCATAACGCCCGAAGGGCTGAAAAAATTATTCCCTCGAAGGTCTCAGGCTTTAGGCGGCGCTAAAATAATAAATTTCACAAAGATGTGAGCGGTATACTTGGGCATTTGATCGGAATCCGTATTTTTGCGCAGTTAGCGAATTTTCGCTAAACAGGATTGCCTCATCATAATGAATTATCTAAATGAGCAGAAGAATCAGAAAAGCTGCCGTGCTGGGCTCCGGCGTCATGGGATCAGGAATTGCCTGCCACTTCGCCAATATCGGCCTGGATGTATTGATGCTCGACATCGTACCTTTCGATTTAAAAGAAGAAGAAAAAAATAACGCGGCTGCCCGCAACCGCATTGCAGCATCTTCGCTCGATACGGCCCTCAAAGGCAAACCGGCGGCTTTGTACGACAAAAAATTTGCCTCGCGCATCAGCATTGGCAACTTTGAAGATGATTTTGCCAAAATTGCCGATTGCGACTGGATCATCGAGGTCGTCGTAGAGCGGCTTGATATCAAAAAGCAGATCCTGGAAAAAGTAGACCGCTTCCGCAAACCAGGCTCTTTGGTCACTTCCAACACGTCCGGGATTCCCATTCATCTCATGCTGGAAGGCCGGAGTGGCGATTTTCAGAAAAATTTCTGCGGCACGCACTTTTTTAATCCACCGCGCTACCTGCGGTTGTTTGAAGTCATTCCCACCACCGAAACTGACCCGGAAGTTGTCGCCTTTTTTATGCACTACGGCGACCTTTATCTGGGCAAACAAACGGTGTTGTGCAAAGACACGCCCGCGTTCATCGGCAATCGGGTCGGCGTGTACGCTATGGCTAAAATTTACCAGTTGACGACTCAATTGGGGCTACGCATTGAAGACGTGGACGCGCTGACCGGCCCTGCACTTGGTCGCCCGAAAACCGGCACGTTCCGGCTCGGCGACTTAGTCGGGCACGATACCGCTGCAAAAGTCATCCAGGGCATCAAAGAAAATTGCCCTAACGACGAACAGGCTGGCGCATTTGAAGTACCCAAATACCTGCAATTCCTGTTGGATAACAAGTTTTTAGGCAATAAGTCCGGTCAGGGTTTTTACAAAAAAACGGCTGAAAAAGATGAAAAAGGCCGTCCGGTTGTGCTGGCGCTGAACTTAGAAACGCTGGAATACGAAGCTTCGCAGAAGTCAGACCTGCCCAGCCTGAAAATGTCCAAACAAATAGACCAGTTGCCCAAACGGATACAAGCATTTTTTGCTGCGGAAGACAAAGGCGGCGAACTGATTCGACGCTCGTTGCTGGGTCTGTTTGCTTATGCTTCCAACCGCATTCCGGAAATCACTGACCATTTATACAGCATTGACGACGCCATGCGCGCCGGGTACGCCTGGGAAATGGGGCCGTTTGAGTACTGGGACACAGTGGGCATTCAGCAGGGCATTGATCTTGCAGAAGCGCAGGGCGAAAAAATAGCCGACTGGGTCAAAGAGATGCTGGCTGCCGGTTATACTTCGTTTTACAAACGCGAAGGCGGCGTTCGGAAATACTACGACATTCAAAGCAAAAACTACAAGCCCATTCCAGGTTCCGATAACTTCATCATCCTCGACAATTATCGCGATCAGGCGCCGGTACATACCACCAGCGAAACGGTGCTGCACGACATTGGCGACGGCGTTTTGTGCCTCGAATTCACCAGCGCGCACAATACGATTGGAGAAGGGGTACTGCGCGGCATCAACGAAGCCATTCAAATTGCGGAAGAAGGCGACTGGAAAGGCTTAGTCATTGGCAACAATGCCACCAACTTTTCGGTCGGCGCCAACCTCATGATGATTGGGATGCTGGCCTACCAGCAGGAATTTGACGAACTGAATTTTGCCGTGAATTTTTTCCAGCAAACGACCATGCGCTGCCGTTATTCCAGCATTCCGGTTGTGGCCGCTACCCAGGGCTACGTTTTTGGCGGGGGTTGCGAAACGCTGATGCACTGCGACGCAGCGGTGGTTGCGGCAGAATCCTATATCGGCTTGGTGGAAGTGGGCATCGGCGTCATCCCGGGCGGCGGTGGCACCAAAGAATTAGCGCTGCGGGCTTCCGACTCGTTTTTTGAAGGCGACATTATGGTGCCTACCCTGATCGAAAAATTTAAAGCCATCGCACTCGCTTCCGTCGGCACTTCGGCGCAGGAAGCGTTCAACCTCGGGTTTCTGCAACGCCACCGCGACAGCATCGTGGTGAACAAAGACCGCAACATTGCGGAAGCCAAACAAAAGGTACTGGAATTGGCCGACAATTACGTACAACCCCGCAAGCGCGACGACATCACGGTGTTGGGCCGGGGTGGATTAGCGGCACTCTACATCGCTGCCAACGAACTGAAGCGCGGCAATTACGCCAGCGAACACGACATCAAAATCGCCCATAAAGTCGCCTGGGTACTTTGCGGGGGCGACCTCACCGGCGTGCAGAAGGTTTCTGAACAATACCTCTTAGACGTGGAACGGGAAGCCTTCCTCAGCCTTTGCGGCGAACAGAAAACGCTGGAGCGGATACAGTATATGTTGCAGAATAATCGTCCTCTTCGTAATTAAAAAACTACAAAAAGTGGAAGCATACATCATCAAAGCCTACCGTTCCGCCGTCGGTAAAGCAGGAAGAGGCGGATTTCGCAACTACCGCTCGGATGACTTAGCCGTAGATGTGGTCAAATATTTGGTTGAAAACACGCCGGGGCTTGACCCGAAGCTGGTAGACGACGTCATTGTCGGTTGTGCCAACCCGGAAGGCGAGCAAGGGTTTCAGATCGGGCGGCAGATTTCGCTCAGAGCCTTGGGCAAAGAGGTGCCGGGCATGACCGTCAACCGCTATTGCGCATCGGGATTGGAAACGATTTCCATCGCCGTGGCTAAAATTCGCGCGGGCATGGGGCATATTTACATTGCCGGCGGCACGGAAAGCATGAGCATGATCCCGATGACGGGCTACAAATTAGCGCCAAGCTACAAAGTGGCCAAAGACACCCCCGATTACCTGATCGGGATGGGCCTGACGGCAGAGGCGGTTGCTAAAAAGTACGGCATTAGCCGCGAAGCTGCGGATACCTTTTCGTACCAGTCGCACGTGAAAGCGGGGAAAGCCATAGACGAAGGCAAGTTCAGCGGCGAAATCGTACCCGTGACGGTGGAAGAAGTGTTTGTAAAAAACGACAAACGCGAACGGGTTGAAAACGTCATCAAAGTAGACGAAGGCGTCCGCCGCGATACCACGATCGAAGGCTTGTCGAAGCTGCGTCCGGCTTTTGCCAACGGCGGCATCATCACGGCAGGCAATTCCTCGCAAACCTCCGACGGCGCGGCTTTTGTGCTGGTGGTGAGCGAAGAAATGGTCAAACAACTCGGTCTGGCGCCTATTGCGCGGTTGGCAGGTTGTGCAGTAGCGGGCGTAGAGCCTTTGTACATGGGCATTGGCCCTTGCGCGGCCATCCCGAAAGCGCTGCAGCAATCGGGTTTATCCCTCTCAGATATCCAGTTGGTAGAACTGAACGAAGCGTTTGCGGCTCAGGCACTCGCAGTGATTCAGGAAGCCGGCCTCAATCCGGAAACGGTGAATGTGAACGGCGGCGCCATTGCCCTCGGTCACCCGCTGGGATGCACGGGCGCGAAGTTGTCCACGCAACTCTTCAATGAATTGCAGCGCAGGAATCAGAAATACGGCATGGTGACGGCTTGTGTCGGCGGCGGGCAGGGGATTGCGGGGATTTATGAGCTTTTTTCTAATTGATGATAGATGATTGCCGAATGATGATTGATGATGTAGAATGCCATATCATTCCATGTTTTGGGGTTCTGTACATTATCAATCATCAGCCAGGCAGCCTGTCGAAGCACCTCGCCGAATCCAGGTAACTTATTTACGCTACGTTCCTTAGCCGTCTTACGACTTGAAGTCAGTAGGACGGCTTTCATATTTTGTGGAAAACGCCTATCTTTGCTCAAATCCTAAATCCATGCCCGAAGAAAAATTGGCATCGCAAGCTCAGCCTCCATTGCGATTGAAACCCAAAGAGCGTTTCATGACCTTGCTGGAGTATGTGCGTTGGGAAGCTAAGCGGGATGAAAAGTACGAATATCAGGACGGTAAAATTGTAAAAATGGCGTATGCGCGAGGCCCCCACAACGAAATAACCATCAATACCGCCACTGCCCTAAAAAACGCGATCCGACCGCTTGCAAAGAAATACCGCGTGTTCAGCGGCGACCAGAAGATTTACCTGCCCGAAGTGAACCATGGAGTTTACCCGGATGCAGTTGCCGTGAGTGAAGCGCCTGAATTTTGGGACGACGATACGCTTCTGTTAATCAACCCGTTACTTATCGTTGAGGTCTTGTCTAAAAGTACGCAGAAATATGACCGGGAAGGTAAATTCGACCTCTACAAAACCCGCCCATCCTTTCAGGAATACGTTCTTATCCGACAGGATACCTGCGAAATAGAAACCCGCTATCGGGAAGAACCTGGACTATGGCGGGAAACCGTCGTCACAGAGCCTGATGGCACAGTTTTCCTGAAATCGCTCGGGTGTTCCATTTCAGTAGCAGATATCTACGAAAACATTGAGTTTGTCAAAACCAGTCGTTAAAAAGTACTCATTTCTCTGTCTGCCGTCGGTACACGCTACTCCAACTCCCGATCAAACCGAAATCCCACACTCAATCCAAAATTATACAGGTTCCGGTTCAATTCCGTGAACTCCGTTTCTTTGAACAGCGCTTTCATCCAAAAGGTAAACGTTGGTTGTAGAATGAGCGTAAACTTTGGGCTGAACCGGTGTTCCCAGCCCAGGCCGGTCGTAAAGGCATAGTTGATTTTTCGGAAATCAGATTCGTCTTTAACACTGCGGGTGTTGCTCGTACCGTCATTATACAGGACGGTCAGGGTGTCGTTTGCAAGGTTGTAGCTCAGGTTGGTGCCGAGCATGAAGTTAAAATCGTCTTTGTCGCTAAGCGACTGGTAAAATTTAAGGGACGCAGGTATTTCGATGTTGTAGTTGCGAAAAACAAGGCGTCTGGAGATGGCATTGGCAAAATCGGGGTCGTCTACCGGAATGGCTTCTTCTATCGTTCGGTAGCCGGCATCGGCAAATCCGGCGCCGACCTGGAAAGCCACTTTTCCACCCCGCCAGGCGGCAAACAGGTGCGCAGCATAAGAAGGTTTGGACGCCTCCCGCTTTTCGATGTCCCGGATCATCTGATCGGTGATGTTGGAATAGGCAATGAGGCGGCGGTTGCTGATGTTGGGGAACAAATTGACGCCCCATCCAAAACTTTGTTGTGCAAAGGCAGGCCACGCCGCGACGGCCAGCAACAGAAGGAATCCGGTCTTTTTCATGATCAAAGTATTATGTGTTTTTTACCACATAGTTCACAGTAGTTGTTTTCACATAGGACACATAGGAGCGACATCTATGTGCCCTATTGTGAATAACCTATGTGAACTATGTGGTAAAAAATACACCTTATGTGGTAAGTAGTTTAACGCTTTTTTGCAAAAAAAAATATAGTCCGGGAGCATAGAAAAGGCAAGGGACAAAAAGCGATTGCCTCTTGCCCCTTGCCCTTGCCTCTTGCAACTTACCCCTCTTAGAGCTCCTGAATGAAGCCTTTGATTTTGTATTTTTTCGCAAGACTGTTCGCGTAAGTCTGGGCGCTGTTTCGGGTATCGAAAGGTCCGATAAATACCCGGTATGGCGCTTTGGGTTTGCTGTTCTCAATATTGATCAGCAGATTTTTGAACCCTTTTTTTTCCAATTCTCCAATTCTGCGTTCGGCATTGGCCAAGTCGCCATAAGCGCCAACCTGCACGCCAAACCCTTTTTCAATAGGCTTGAGCGCATTGGCGTTGTAGGTGCCCTGACCAACCGGAGCTTGCTGTTTTGGCGCCGTCGTTACCCCTTTTGGCGTAAGGGTTTCGGTCTTTCCGGAATAATTAGCCGGTGTTTTGGCTTGAACCGATTTGCCGCAGCAGGGTTTACCATCGCCGAGGACCATTAATTCTACCTTCACTTTCGTATGTCCGTCTTTGATCAACGTGATTCGTTCGGCAGCAGCCCTCGACAAGTCCACAACGTGCCCCTTATCGCCTTTCGCGCAGGAGACGCAGCAGTCGTTGACCCGAACGTTGACCCATTCGCCGTTGTCAACCCGTGTAACGCGAATAATAGAACCCACGGGCAAACTGCCATGTGCGCAAGTCAGGTCCTTTTTGTCATAAATTTCGCCGCTGGAAGTTGCCTTACCGTGCAACTTATCTGCATAATACGAAGCGATGCCTACTTGTTCCCATTGCGCGTGCAGGGAAAAGATGGCGGCAAAAAAGAAAATACTCAGAGCAATTGATTTTTTTAACATGGTTGGTGGTTTTGTATTCCTGCAATTCATATCATGAATACACAAGGTATTTTATTTTATTTTTCCGTGCAACATTTTGCACGCTGCATCCGCAATGTTTTGCAAATTTTATACGGTATTGTTTATTTTTTGTTACTTTAAGGCAAATTGCCGATGGTTTACAGCTTAAAAGCTGAAAAAATTGGCAGAAAATTTGTAATGTCAATTCTGTAACTGTAACAAATACATATCTTTGTGCGTTTGAATTTGAGTACGCTAAGCATCGTGTTCGACAAATATGATCATAATGAATTAGTGTTTGTTCATAGTTTTTGTTTTATTATGACCCCTTGAATGGCTTCAAGGGGTTTTTTATTTAACTTGCATATCCTATTCACTACTCAATATCTTTCATCTATGCTGCTTGAAATTCACCACCTCAGACAAGATTACACGGCAGGCGCACTCGATGTTTCAACCGTTGACCCTGATCCCATTCGCCAGTTTGAACAATGGTTCAAGGAGGCTTTACAGGCGGCTACCGAGCCTGAACCCAATGCCATGACCCTTGCCACCGCTACACCCGATGGAAAGCCCTCTGCCCGGATTGTTTTGCTGAAAGGATTAGATCCCGGAGGGTTTGTTTTCTACACCAATTACGAAAGCCGCAAAGGCAGGGAACTGGGAATCAATCCCCATGCAACCTTGGTTTTTTCATGGCTGACCATGCAGCGGCAGGTTCGGATAGAAGGCATTGTGGAAAAAGTTTTACCGGAAGCGTCAACCGAATATTTCCAAAGTCGCCCCAAAGACAGCCAGATTGGCGCGTGGGCTTCGCCACAAAGCACCGTCATCAGCGACCGCTCGATTTTAGAGGACAAAGTTGCCGATTTGGAAAAGCAGTTTGCGGAAACGGAACAATTACCCCGTCCCGAACAATGGGGCGGTTATCTTTTAAAGCCCACCTGCCTAGAATTCTGGCAGGGCAGGAGCAGTCGTTTGCACGACCGCGTGCAGTATTTGCCTGACGGCAACCATGGCTGGGTCATTCAGCGATTGGCGCCTTAAAGTTATTTGAACAAATTATCGTACTGCCCGTCTGCATTCCGGGGCGCATTTTCTGTTGCCTTTTGATCGAGTTCCTTGAGTTCCAGCGCTTCGTGCGCCTGAGATTTTCCGTGCGCCCCATCCATCAGCATGAGGGTACTTTTCTTTTCCCACTCTTCCAGCATTTGCAGGCCCTGCTCTTCGAAGACCCCGTTTTGCAGGTCAACTGAATTCATAAAACCGGACGACATTTCCATGAACCGTTCCATTTCGCCAACTTTCCCGGCCACATCTTCTGCGATGGCTTCCATGGCCATGTCGAACATGGCGCGTTTGTCCGGATCGCCCGACATCACGCTCATAGCAGATTTCATAGCGGAGTGCGAGGCTCGGATGGCTTTACGTTCTTCTTCCTTCAATTCAACCTGATCTTTGGTGTCCTGAAGCAGGATTTCGGAATTGTCGTGCATTTTAACCAGAATCCGGTACAGGATTTCCATGCGGTTCACCAATACGCGGTACTTTTCATTGCTTTCCTGAAGGCGGGCTGCTTTACGGGAAGAAAGCACCAATTGCTGGTCTTTACCCCCTTCTTTAGCGGCTGCGGCCAATTTCAGGTTTTGCTCGATTTCTTTGCTGTTGGATTCCATCAGCCCCTGCAACTGCCGCATCTGGCCACGCAGCAAGCCGATTTGTTTGCGCATTTTAACTAAATTATCCTGCAGGTCTTCCACATAACTTTTCAGGATGCCGATGGGGTCAATGTTTACGAACACCCCGGTAATCCAGCGCATGATACTTTTATAGCCATACCAGACTAAGTTGCGCATTTTGGGATCCAGCACCATGTACAAAATTGCGCCGATGGCTACCAGCATGAGGCTCAGGTAGAGCACGTTCTGGGCCAGGGCCAGCAAAAAGGGCATGAATGTATAGAGCAGAAAACCGCCGCCGGCAACGATCGCTGCCAGAAAAATGGCGCCCGTTACGCCTTCCGGGCGTTTCCAGAAAGGTTTTCCCGAAGGATTAGTGAACGTGTCGCTCATGGTTAGAGGTATTGTTTGATGTTATTCATGTCTTTGTCTATATCGCCAAGAATCCCCCTCAACGTCGTCTCAAAAAGCTCGCGGGTGGTCTCGATCTTTTCCTTAGAGGAACGGATGTCTTCGTCAGCCCGGTCAATAACACCCTGGTTTTTAACGATCTGCGCTTCTAATTCTTTGATTTGCGCCCGGTGCTCTTCGATTTGAACCTGTAGTTTTTTGACCTCCTCCTGCTTGGAGTGTACATTATTTTGGAGCTGATTTTGGAGGGCTTTATCAAATTGCTGTTTCTCTGAATTCAGCACGCCTTTATAAAAATCAGCCGCAGACAGCAGTTTGTCTTTCGTAAGCCCCATGGTAGCAGCCGTTGCGAATGCGGATTTGAAGGCAGTTGCTTCATCCATATTCATTTTGGCTAAGGCGACCAGCGATTGTTTGTATTCTAAATAATCAAAGCCGGGCTGGTTGTTCCGTTCCAATGCCTTGGTGAGGAAGTCAACGCTCTTTTCGTCTAAGCCATAGCTCTGGAAAAGGGATTTCAAATCTTGTTGCATGATGGAATGCGCTTTTTGTGCGGCGCAAAATAAGGAAATTGTCGGCAGATTTTACAAAAATTCGATGCCTGTTCAAGTTTGAACGATAAATGGACCACAGGACAGCCCTACGGCGCCACCCGTTTCTCCACATGCAAATTGCCAAAAGTGATGCGAATGCTCACATTGGGATAATACTCCCGATTCGGGCTAAACGTGATTTTGCGCTCGCCGTTGTCAGCCGCCAACCAATGAGCGTTCAGACGGGGAGGTAGTTTGACTTCGCTGCCCTGTGCCGTCAGGGTATAACCTACAAACTGCGGATTGGGGTGGTAGAACCAAACCTCCGATTTTTCTGCGTCTATGCGCAAATCGGCGAGGTCGTCGTTGGCGAAAAGCCGGATGGTACCATATTGCGCCTGAATATTGAATCGGCCACTGATGTTTTGCAGGGTGAGGTCGGAGCGCCGCGACTGGATATTGAACCAGCCGTCGAGATCCTGGCCGATCAGGTCGCCGAAACGGGTTTTGATTTCCACCGAACCTTTCAGGTTTTCTAAGCCAATGCGGCTGAATTCGCTGTTCACGCGCAAGCGGTTGGTCAGGCTGCTGATGTTGGCAGCGCCAAAAATGTTTTTCAGGTAAACCGGACATTCACCGGGTAGCGTAATGGTGTATTTTACAGAGAGATAAGCTTCCGGCTCGCTTTTCCCTTTGCCTTCTACCGAAGACAGGTAATTGCGAAGGTAAATTTTGTTTTTCACCCGTTGAGCCAGGTGTTTCATGAGTTCCAGGTCTTTTTCAGCCACTGCTTTGTCGGGGTGCTTGGAAATTAATTCGATCACCACCTGAATTTCTTTTTTCTCCCAGGTTTGGATGTTCACTTCCGCTTTTTCCCCTTCGATGTTGACTTCGTAGCCCTCTTTATACTGGAAGCTTTTTTCGATTTTTTTGGTAATCACCTGCACCTTGATCGTTTGGGCGATCACGGGAGCCGTAACGCAGGTCAGCAAGGACGTGAATAAGAAAAATGCGATAGAATATCTCATATCTCAGCGGCCATTTGTTTGACGATTTTTGAGCGTTCGCGCTCTATTTTGCTCAGGCGTCGGATCAGTTCGGCGTCTTTTCCGTATTGACTCATGGTATGAGTCAGCACGGCTTTAGCTTCGTTCAGTTCTTCCAGTTCGGTTTTCAGGGAGGTCAGGTTTTCATTTCCCGGCATTTTTTCAACTATTGAAACCACCATGGCGATGTCTTGTTCATCTTCATCCCAGTCGCCTTCAAAACCAGTTACATCCAGCATTTCGGTGGTGTGCAAAACCATTTGAGCGCCGGTTTCTTCACTAAAATAGAGCCAGGCGCCCACGCTCAGGATTGCGCCAAAAATAGTGGCGGCGATTGCGAGAACCGGTCTTGACCACAGTTTTCGCAGCTTCGGTTTTTGTTCCAGTTCGCTGCTAATCTTGTCCCAAACCATTGTCGGCGGGGAATACAAAGGCAATTGGTGCGTAGCAATGCGCAGTTGTTTGTCCTGCGTTTCTAACTCCAACTGCGCTTCAATGGCCGTCCAGAGCCCCTGCTCAGGCGCATAGCCCGGCAGTTCGCTGATGGCGCGCTCGAGGGTGTTCCTGTTGAGTTCTCTGTATTCCATTGTGTTTATTTTTGATAAGGATAAAGTTGAAAGGGTAAAGGATAAAGTAGAGATTTCGATTCTTCGATGATGTTACGTAATCCCCTTTAACCTTTCTACTTTATCCTTTAACCTTCTTAAAATTATCAAACATCTAATATTTCCGTAATCTTCTCCCGCAGCCTTTTTTTCGCATAAAACAACTGCGACTTGGACGTGCCCACCGAAATGCCGAGGCTATCCGCCGCTTCTTTGTGTGAGTAACCTTCCACTTCGATCAGTACAAAAATAGCCCGGTAGCCGGCCGGCAGCGACTGGATGGCTTTTTCCAGATATTCCACGTCTAAGTGATTGCCCCAGTCTATGAGGTTGCCGGTTGTATTTTGATCCAATTCTACGGAAATCGGTTCTCGGCGGATTTTGCTCAGCGCGGTGCGCACCACGATGGTTTTGATCCAGGCGCCCAGTGTAGATTCCCTCCGAAACTGCCCTAAGCTCTTGAAAACCTTGATGAAGGCTTCCTGCAGTACATCCTGCGCCAATTCAAAATTGTTCGTTACCCGGTAGGCTAAGGTATACATCGCGCTGCTGTAGCGGTCGTACAGGATTTTTTGCGCCAGCCGGTTTTCCGACAGGCAAGCCTCAATGAGTTCGTTCTCCGTCATGCGCACCGTATAAGACATTGGCTGTTGGCTGCTCTGTGTTTGTTCAAAGAAGCTTTTTTGGTGGGAAAAGGTTGTATGAGGGTTTGAAAAAGGTTTTATATTTTTACGTTTTTACGTTTACTAAACTTTAAAGTTTGATAAACGTTGGCAACGTTGGCACGTATTATGCAAAACGACTTATTCCTGCTTTTCGGTTTTCTCATTATCGGCTTGCTGCTTGGCGGGGCGTGTGCCTGGCTTTACGCCAAATATCAGCTCCTTGGCAAAGCGGTGCCCAAAGACGACCTGCAAAAAAATTACGTCCTGCGCGAAGTCCACGACAAACTCCAGGAACAGGCCGATTTGCACCGCGATGACCTGATGGAAAAGGAAGTACAGTTGAGGCAACTCACCGGCGACCTGGCTTCCCGCGATTCGGCGCTGCGCTACGCGGAAGAAAAACTGCAAACCCTGAAAGCAGAAATCGAAGCGCTGCAATTGCGCTCCAGGATTGAGTTTGAAAACATCTCCAACCGTTTGTTGGACGAAAAAAGCGTAAAATTCGGCGCTCAGAACCAGCAACAAATGCAGGAATTGCTTTCGCCCCTGCGCGAACAAATCAAAGTGTTTGAAGACAGCATCGAAAAAAAATTCGTGGAAGAAACCAAAGATCGCAGCGCCCTGAAAAAAGAAATCGAAATGCTCCGCGACCTCAATCAACAATTGAGTCAGGATGCCGGCAACCTCGCCAACGCCTTGAAGGGCGACTCGAAAACCCAGGGCGACTGGGGGGAATTTCAATTGGAATTGCTGCTTGAAAGAGCCGGCTTGGTGAAGGACATGCACTATCGCGCCCAACCTTCTTTCCGCGACGACGACGGACAAATCAAGCGCCCCGATTTCATTATTTACCTGCCGGAAGGAAAGCACCTCATCATAGACTCAAAAGTCTCGCTCACCGCTTATGAGCGATTTTTTAACGCTGAAAAATCCGAAAAACAGGAAAAACACCTGCGCGAACACGTGGACAGCATGCGCCAGCACATCAACGACCTCAATTCCAAGAATTACCAAAGCCTCTACCAGATCAATACCCCCGACTACCTGCTGCTTTTTGTGCCCATTGAACCGGCTTTCAATGCGGCAGTGCGGCACGATGGGCGGCTGTTTACGGAAGCTTTGGATAAAAATATCGTCATCGTAACCACCTCTACCCTATTGGCCACCATGCGCACCATCGCTTATATCTGGAAACAGGAAAAACAAACGCGCAACGTGCTGGAAATTGCCCGGCAAGGCGGCTTGCTCTACGATCGTTTTTGCGCGTTTATCGAAGATTTGAAAACCGTAGGCCAGCGCATCGAAGCTGCCCAGGGCGCCTGGCACGATGCGATGAATAAACTTGTGAATGCCCGCCGCCACGGCGATACCTTAGTCGGGCGCGCTGAAAAAATCCGGGAACTGGGCGCCCGCACCACCAAACAATTACCTCCGGAACTGCTGGATTCCAAGTTGTTGGAGTCAGAACAGGAAGAAGCTTAATCAAAAAACGAAGGCGGCTTCGGTTCACTCCGAAGGCCGCCTTCTCCTTATTTACAGCATTTATTCTTTGTACCGATCTACGGACACAATTCACACAAAATCTTGCTGCGTATCCTTTGGCGCATGAACATCTTCGCGGAATTTACCGCATCGCCCACCCCAATGGCCTTTCCAGCGGTCGCGTTCCTCGGGCGTCATGTTTGCCCAGCGTTCGGCCATTTTTTGCTTCCAGTAGTGGTTCTGCGGTCCGCCGCGCCAACCCCCTCCTGGGCGGAATCCGCCGGTTAGCAAGCGCGACAAGACCAATAACCCTAAAGATTGCGCCAAATCAAGCGCCGGCAATCCGAATATGCCCGGCATGAGTGCATTCCACAACAGCATGGTTGCAAAGCTTGCAGCCACCAAAAAGAACGCGCCGAAAAACATGAATTTTAAGACTTTAAAAGCTCTGAACTTTTTCATTTTTTTGATTTTTAATCATTTAACCATTCGTCGTACACCACGCGGAGTTGTTCGCGCAGTTGCAGCACTGCATAGCGTTTTCGCGTCAGCAGGGTGTTCACGGGCACGCCGGTTTTTTCAGCAATTGTTTTGAAAGGAATGCCTTCCAGTTCGTGCCAGACAAAAACGTCGCGCCGGGCATCGGGCAGGGTATCAAGGGCTTCTTCGAGGGCTTCCAGCAATGCTTCCCGGAAAAGCGTGGCTTCGGCATCGTTGAAATCCGGCGTTAACAAGCTGTCTAACAGGTATAAATCCGAGCGATCTTCTGAGTCTTCCACCGCCGGCACGGTCAGTTCCTCCATCAGCACCGGTTTTTTCTTCCGGTAGCGGTCGGTGATCTTGTTGCGGGCCACCGCAAACAGCCAGGCCGCGAACTGCTCCACCGGTTTCATCAGGCGCTCCATTTCCGACAATTCGTAAAAAACATCCTGCACAATGTCTTCCGCATCTTCCAGACGCGACACCCGCTGGCGCACAAAAGCCAACAGCCGACCGCTTTCTTCGCGGAAGACCTCGCTGATTTTGCTGCCCCTTGCGGTGGCGGTGTCCGGTATTGCAGATGCTGTTTTCGACTCCATACAATTAGGGAGACGAACGAGTGGTGGGGATATTTTAAAAATTGTAATTATTTTTTGAAAACGGTTTTGAGTAAAATAAGATGAGCCATCCTGAAGTAAAATTCAGGATGGCTCATCTTAAGTTGCAAGTAAAATAGTATTCAATCAGTTAAGGATTATTTTTTTTGAAATCCGTTTTCCGTTTGACTGAATAGAGATAAAATAACTGCCTCTGGCAATATTTCGGAGATCAAAAGTTAATTGGTTCTCGCCTTTAGATAAGGTCAGGTTTTCAGCTAACCGCTTTACGAATCTGCCTGTTCCATCATAAAGATCAATAGATGTTTTTTCTTCTTTTTGAACAAAGAAAGACAGGAAGATTGCATCTTTAACTGGATTCGGGTAAAACATAAACCGGATGCTTTCATCCAAAACCGCATAATTTTCTTCTGGAAAAATGATCCGGTTAACCGTAAATTCATCTGATCGTACCTGTAATTGCTCGTCATTGCCTTCGATTGGTTCCGTGACTAAAGTAGCGACAAAAATGCCCTCAATGTATAATTGATTCCCGACTAATTCCCAATCAGCAGGCTCTGTTTCGGCCATATTGAAGAAATCTATCGGGCTTGCGTAAGAGACCGCTAAAGTTGTTACATGTTCCGGCAAATTGTTGACCTGAGCAGCTTTGACACCATCCAGAAAAAGAGCGCCCTCTTTGATTTCAACTTCAGGATTTGAGTTGTTGCCCATTAGTGCCCTTGGGCAATCATCTACACAATCCCACCACCAGTTATCTGATTGTTGAAGTGTCATGTGCCAGCAGCAAGCGTTTAACATATTCCCGTTTGGCCCGAGGGGCAATACACCAATTTCATAACATCTTGGGGGATTTGTAACGTTTTGCTGATCCCATTTGCATAAAATCAATTTGGCCTGTGCTGAATAAGTCAGCCCTAATAATGCGAGCGCGAGGAAAAAAGTAAGCTGTTTCATAACAACATTTTTTAAGGTTAATAAAATGCTGTTGATGTTTTGAAGTAAACATCAATCAAATGATCCTCAATATGTTGTGTCTGAAAATAGTGTTTGAAATAAACACGTGCAAGTTGCAAAAAAAAAAATGAGGTTGTCAAGCCCTCATTCATTTTTATAAAAACATTAACGCCCTTCCTCACTTTTCATCTATCAAATCCCGCCATTCGTCGGAAAATGAAAAAATACGAAAGAAAATCAGGAAACTTTTGAACCGCCAAAAGTTTCCGTTGTTATCAAGCGGATTAAACAGAAGAGCAAGCATGTTTGGAATGGAGCAGATATTATCGAAGTGCGAACAGTATTTTATGCGTAACGGCTTGAAAAGCACGACGATGGATGATGTATGCCGATTCATGGGGATTTCTAAAAAAACCCTTTATCAGTTCATTGACCAAAAGTCCGATCTCATTTACCGGATTGTGCAACGGCGGGTGCAGGAGGAGCAGGAATTGGCTCAAACCATTACGCTTGAGTCGGAAAACGCCATTGATGAGCTGTTGCGCATCAGCCGGCATGTGCATGAAAAATTGCAGCAAACGGCGCCAAGCATTTTATACGACCTTCAAAAATACTACCACCGCAGTTGGGAACTGATGGAACAACACCGCAAGGATTTTGTGGCGGGAATGATCAAAACCAATATCGAACGGGGCATAAAAGAGGGACTTTACCGGAACGATCTTCAAGTAGACATCGTTACTGCGATTTTTTCATGCGCTTTAGGCGCCATGGTTGACGAAGATTTTTATGCCGGAAATGAGTACAGCCCATCGGAAGCCCACCGGGTTTTTGTTGATTACCATATCCGCGGCATTGCTTCGGAAAAAGGAATGGAGTTGTATGGGGAGTATTTGAGGATTTGAGGAAAAGAATGGTTACTGGTTATCGGTTACTGGTTATCGGTTACTGGTTATCGGTTATTGGTGGGGGGTGGTAATCTATTCATGTCCTGTCAGACCAATAACCAATAACCAATAACCAATAACTGATAACAAATAACCAAAAAAGGATGCGACAACAGACCAATAACCAATAACCGATAACAAATAACAATCATAAAAGCACTCATTCAACTTTAACATCACCAATTTATGCGCACCAGATTTTTCCCGATCACCCTGCTGCTGTGGAGCCTGCTGACCCCGCTGACAGCCCAACAAAGCGCGCAATCTCAAAGCTTTAGCCTGAAACAGGCAGTGGAATATGGTTTGGCTAACCACAATTCTATCCGAAGCGCGCGCATGGATGTTCCTTATGCCGAGGCGGAAATCAAAGAATACCAAGCGATTGGAATGCCCAAATTGGAGGGCAACATCAGTTACCAGTATTTTCTTGAATTGCCCGTTTCTTTCCTACCCGATTTTCTTACTCCCGCAGTAGAGAATACGCTGCTGAATTATGACCTGATCACCGAAGATCAACTGACGCCTTCCAATGGCGGCCTGTTTCCGGCGCAGTTTGGTACCAACAACAGCCTTTCAGCCAGCCTCAATTTTAACGCGCTGATCTTCGACGGCGCTTATTTTGTAGGCTTGAAGGCGATCAAAGGTTTACGTGAGTTGAGGCAGTTACAAATCGGCATACCGGAACAGGATGTCGCTTACAACATCCGCAAAGCCTACCTTGCTGTACTGGTCACCCGTGAAGGCACAGCGCTGGTCAACAAAAACATCCGCAATTTAGAAAAACTGCTGGCCGAGACCCGTGAAATCTACAAAAATGGCTTTGCCGAATTGTTGGATGTGGACCGCTTAGAACTGTCGCTCACCAACCTGCAAACAGAGCGGGAAGTGTTGCAACGTCAGGAACAAACAGCGATTACCCTGCTGAAGTTTCAAATGCAGTACCCGATTAACCAAGCCATTGAGTTGACGGATAAAATTGCGGATATGCCCATGGAAGTGGCCGATCCGGCACTCAGCGGCGCTTACCTTTTCGACAATCGCGTCGAATACCAGGTGCTTAAAAAAAGTTTATATCTGAACGAGCTGAACATTGACCGCTTCCGCAAATCGTATTTCCCTTCAGTTGTGGGTTCGGCTTCTTACAGCCAGTCTTTGCAGCGCAACAAACTATTCGATGGCGATGAAGCTGGCTTTTTCGCCACTTCCTTAGTAGGCGTACATATCAATGTGCCGATTTTTGATGGATTCGACCGCCGGAGCAAAATCCAGAAAGCGTCCATTGATCGGGACAAAATCGGTCTGCAAATCAGGGATTTTGAACAAGTCATGGCGTTTCAGATCGAATCGTCGCGCATTGCTTACCTGAACGCCGGCGACCGGCTGAAAGCGCGGCAGAAAACGCTGGCGCAGGCTGAACGCATCTTCAGCACCACACAAATCAAGTGGCGGGAAGGCGTAGGCTCCAGCTTTGAGGTTACCAATGCCGAACGCGAGGTGTATACGGCGCAAGCCAACCTCCTGAATGCCTGGTACGACCTGGCGAATGCGAAAGTGGATTTGGAAAAAGCGATGGGAATCAAGTAGGCAGCCCCCCAACCCCCAAAGGGGGCGTTGGATACGTAATCGCATCTATTTAGTGTCTGTCCATTCAGTCGGTGTCTGTTCTTTAGAGTTCGAGAGCAAGGCACGCGAAGGCCCCAAAAACGGGAGTTTACTCGCGTAATTGACCGATTTTGGGGCCGAGTGTAACGCAGCTATCGGGCTATAAAGACAGACACGATTTACAATCAAAACTAATATCAACTATAACAACCGTTATGAAAAGGACTATCCTGTTTTCTATAATCGCCTTTGCTTTTACGGCATGTACATCCGGAGGCGGCGATGACCTTACGTCGAAAAGATCGCAATTGGCTGCTTTCCAGACCCAAAAGAACGATTTGGAAAGTAAAATCCTGCAATTGGAAGCCGAAATTGCCAAAATGAGCGAAGGTACCGTGCAGCGCGAAATCGCCAAAGCAGTAGCTTTGGAAACGCTCCAGACTTCTCCTTTCTCTCACTACATCGAAGTTCGCGGCAACATCGAGGCGAAACAAAGCCAAAGTGTCAATGCCGGAATGCCCGGTCAGTTGAAAAAGGTCTATGTGGTAGAAGGCCAGCAGGTATCGAGGGGGCAACTGATCGCTGAAGTAGATGCTACTTCCATGCGGGAGTCCATGCGCCAGTTGGAGATCAACATTGAGACAGCAAAAACCGTGTACGAGCGCCAGGAAAAACTCTGGGAGCAAAAAATCGGCAGCGAAATCCAGTACATCCAGGCCAAATCAGGCTACGAGTCGCTCGTGCAGCAGTTGGCTTCTGTGAAAGAACAGTTTAAATACGCCAGAATTACTGCTCCGGTTGGCGGCACGGTTGATGCGGTTTATCTGAAAACCGGCCAATCCGTAGCGCCGGGTATGCCGGTGGTGAACATCGTGAATACCTCCGACCTGCGCGCCGTAGCTAAAGTCCCGGATTCCTATTCGGATAAAGTGCGCGAAGGATTGTCGGTAAAAATCATCCTGCCGGACACCAAAGATACCATCAACAGCAAAATTATTCTGGTGAGCAAGGCCATCAACCAAATGTCCAGAACTTTCACCGTAGAATGTGCGCTGCCAGCACGATCGAACATCAAGCCCAATATGTACGCCGTTGTTTCGATCAACGACCAGAACCTGAGCAATGCCCTTATTGTGTCGGAAAACATCGTTCAGGCAGACGAAAAAGGTAAATTCATCCTGATTGCGGTTGAAAAAGACGGTAAATCCCGTGCAGAAAAGCGCTACGTGGTAACCGGCTTGTCTTACAATGGCAAAGTTCAGATCAAGTCGGGTCTTAACGCTGGCGAAAAAATCATTTCGATGGGCTATCAGACGGTGACGGACGGGCAGTTGCTGACGCTGTAGGTGGTTATTGGTTACTGGTTACTGGTTATTAGTTACTGGGAACCGGGAAACCAATAACCAATAACCAATAACGAGTACCTAAAAAAGACACACATGGATTTCCTAAAACATATAAAAGAATTCAAGCCCACCAGTTGGTCCATAGACAACAAAACGAGCGTGTACATCTTCACGATACTCATCACGCTGACTGGGCTTTCTATTTTCATCAGCATTCCCAAAGAGCAGTATCCTGATATTGTCATTCCGACGATTTTCGTTTCGACGATTTATCCGGAAGGCGCCAATCCGGAAGACATTGAAAAGCTCATCACCAAGCCCATTGAAAATCAGCTCAAATCTATCAACGGCATCAAGCGCGTCACGAGCCGCTCGGTTCCGAACCTTTCTTTGGTAACGGTTGAATTCAACACCGACGTTGAAACCGCCGAAGCCAAACAAAAGGTAAGCGACGCCGTGGATAAGGCTAAAAACGACCTGCCCACCGACCTTGATCAGGATCCTCAGATTCAGGAAGTGGACATCTCGGAACAACCCATCATGCAGGTGAATATCGTGGGTGATTTGCCGCTGACGCAATTGAATAAATATGCGGAAGACTTAGAAGATAAGATTGAAGGGCTGAAAGAAATTACCCGTGTGGACGTGATTGGCGCCCCCAAGCGCGAGATACAGGTGAACATTGATTTGTACAAAATGCAAATGTCGGGCTTTTCTTTTTCCGATATTGAAAGTGCCATCGCAGGTCAGAACGTGAATATATCCGCCGGCGAACTGCGCATCAATGAACTGCGGCGAACCCTGCGGGTCATTGGTGAGTTCAAGAACATGAGCGATATTGAAAACATCCTGGTGCGTTCTTTCCGGGGCAATACCGCTTTTTTGAGAGACATTGCTACGATAACCGACGGATTTGAAGAAAAGCAGGATTTTGCACGCCTTGACGGCAAAGCGGTCATTACCCTCAGCATCATCAAACGCGCCGGGCAAAACCTGATCGAAGCTTCAGAAAAAATTGTGGCCATTACCGACGAATACCAACGCACCAAACTGCCGCCGGGCGCGGGCATTACGATCACCGGCGACACGGCCGACCAAACCAAAGTGCAGCTCAACGACCTGATTAATACCGTGATTCTCGGCTTCTTGTTCGTGTTTTTCATCCTGTTGTTTTTCATGGGCTTAGAAAGCGCTTTTTTCGTCGCTTTAGCCGTGCCGTTGTCCACCATGCTGGCCTTTTTATTCATGCCGTCGCTGGGCTTTACCCTGAACATCATGGTGTTGTTCTCCCTGCTGCTGGCGCTGGGTATCATTGTGGACGACGCCATTGTGGTCATTGAAAACACGCATCGGATTTTTCATCAGAATCCAACGATTGACATCAAAACGGCAGCCAAAGCGGCAGCAGGCGAGGTGTTTGCCCCGGTATTGGCAGGTACGCTCACCACAATTGCGCCTTTTTTTCCGTTGCTCTTCTGGCCGGGCATCGCTGGTAAGTTCATGAAGTTCCTGCCGATGACGCTGATCATTACTCTGTTTGCGTCGCTGTTCGTTGCTTTCATTATGAACCCCGTTTTTGCGGTGGATACCATGAAGCGGGAAGATGCCGTTCGGAAATCGAAATTGCGGAGAACGCTGCGGCCTATGGCTATTTTCGGCGTTTTTGCCCTCCTTTCCTACTTAGCGGGAAGTTTGTTGATGGGGAATTTAGCCCTCGTACTCGTTGCATCGGTACCTCTTTATATCTTCATCATCCAACCCATTGCAGAAGGATTCCAGGCAATGGTATGGCCATCCTTTATCCGCGGCTACAAGAAGGTATTGGAGTTCCTGATCCACCGGCGAGGCATGCCCTATGTGGCTATTTTCAGTACCGTATTGCTGCTCTTTTTATCTATCGGTTTTTTCGTTGCATCCAACCCAAAAGTTGAGTTTTTCCCGGAAGGGCAGCCCAATTTTGCGTATGTCTATTGCAAATTGCCGGTTGGAACCGATGCATCTGTGACGGATTCATTGACCAAATTAATCGAAAAGAAAGTATACGAAGTCATCGGCCCGGATAACCCTAATGTAAAATCGGTCATCACCAACGTCGGTATCGGCGCAGGCGACCCGATGGATCCCGACCGTGTCGTGACGCCGCATAAGAGCAAAGTGGCCGTAGCTTTTGTTCCGTTTGAAAAGCGGGGCGATTTCAATACCGCTGAAACTTTGAACAAAATCCGGGAAAACATCAAAGGCATTCCAGGCGCTGAAATTTCTGTAGAAAAAGAACCCAGCGGCCCGCCCGTAGGCAAACCGATTACGGTTGAAATCGGCGGCGATGACTACGCTGTCATGGCAGAAATTCAAACCGATGTGATCAATAAAATTGCCCAGGCCGGCATCGAAGGGATTGAAGACCTCCGCTCCGACCTCGTGCGCAACAAACCGGAAATCCTGATCAATGTGGATGTGCCCAAAGCGCAGGCCGACGGCTTGAGCAGCGCTCAGATTGTACTGGACATCCGCAAGGCACTTTTTGGCTCGGAAGCTTCCAAATTCCGCGACGCTGAAGAAGATGAAGACACGCCCATCATGGTGCGCCTCGATCCGGTCTACCGCGACCGACTTGAAGACTTGATGAACATGGAAATCTCCTTTATGGACATGGGATCAGGTATGTTCAAGCAGGTGCCGGTTTCTGCTTACGCAACCATCGAATACACCACGACTTTCACTGGCATCAACCGCAAAGGGTTCCGTCGGGTGGTCACGCTGGGCTCCAACGTATTGGGGGGCTACAACGCCAATGAAATTGTGAGCCAAATCAACCAGGTCATCACCACGCTCGATTTGCCGGAAGGCTACGATGTGCGCATGACCGGTGAGCAGGAAGACCAGGCGGAAACCACCGGCTTCCTCGGTTCGGCCTTCCTCGGCGCACTGGCGCTGATGTTCCTGATCATGGTCACGCAGTTCAACAGCGGCTCGAAACCGTTCATCATTTTCTCGACGGTTTTGTTCAGCTTGATCGGGGTATTCCTCGGGCACGCCATCACCGGCATGACCATGTCCATCATCATGACCGGGGTCGGGATTTTTGCCCTTTCGGGGATTGTAATCCGAAACGGGATTCTGTTGCTGGAATTTGCAGACGTGTTGCAACAGCGCGGCGTCCCCTTCCGGGAGGCCATCATCGAAGCCGGCACCACCAGGATCACCCCGGTATTCCTGACGGCCATCTGTTCCATTGCAGGGTTGATTCCGTTAGCCATTGGTCTGAACATGAGTTTCTCCAGCCTGCTGACCACGGGTCATGCGCATTTCTACCTCGGTGGCGACAACGTGGCATTCTGGGGACCGCTGGCGTGGACGATGATTTTTGGTCTCATTGTGGCCACTTTCCTGACTTTGCTGGTGGTGCCTTGTATGCTGTATGCGTATGAGAGCTTCCGCAAAGGAGTATCGAACGTGCTCGGCCGTAGCCTTGTGCGCAAGAAAGACCCGCAGGTAGAAGAATACATATCGGAATAAGGCAACAGCAAGATCTTTTGCTGAACCAGAATTTATGATTAGCGGTTCTGCGACTTGGAGTTGCAGGACCGCTTTTTTGTTGACTTACTACACGGCTATTTAGACCAATTACGGATTTCACAAAAGAATAAAAAAACAGTAACATCTTTAGCCTACCTCCGTATAACCATTTCCACAGGATTACTCAGTTTTTTTCAGAACCTGTGCGTTATTTCACACACACACGATATTTATTCCACGAACTTGAAAAGACATTTTATATGCGTAAGACATACTTAGTTTTTTTCACAATTTCGGCAATTGCATTTGCCTGCACGCATGAGTCATTTGGCACGCTCGACCTTGAAATGGTGCAGCTCATCGGAGACCTGAAGCATTACAAATTGCCCAATAGCGATGATTACGCCAATATTCCACAATCGCCGGCGAACCCGCTCACGGCGAGCAAGGTGAGCCTCGGCAAAATGCTGTTCTTTGAGCCGGGCTTTGGCGTAGAAGCTATGCACCCTGAAAACAGGCGGACTTTTTCCTGCGGTTCCTGTCACATTCCTTCTGCCGGATTCCGGCCCGGGCGCATCCAGGGCATTGCTGATGGTGGCTTGGGCATCGGACTCAATGGCGAAGCCCGCATGATGTCCTCCGTTTATGTTCCCAGTGAAATTGACGCGCAAGGCGCACGCCCGTTGAGTGTGCTGAATGTCGCTTTTGTGAGCAATACGATGTGGAACGGATCATTTGGTTCGGATGGTGTAAACACAGGCACAGAAGCGCGCTGGGGCGTAGCCGATCCTGGCACCGCCATCAACCACGAACGGCTGGGCGCACTGGAAGGCCAAAACATTGAAGGCTTGAAAGTTCACCGCCTGTTGTATACCAAGGAACTGGTAGAAGCGAACGGCTACAAAGCCTTTTTCGACGAAGCTTTCCCGGAAGTACCCACCGCAGAGCGCTATACCCGCAAAACGGCCAGCTTTGCCATCTCCGCCTACCTGCGTTCGCTGCTGACCACGGAAGCGCCTTTCCAGCGCTGGCTGAAAGGCGACCGGGCGGCGATGACTGAAGAACAGAAACGCGGCGCCATTGTATTTTTTGGAAAAGCCGGCTGCAACCGTTGTCACAATGAGCCGAACCTCGGTTCCGTAACCTTTCAGGCGCTCGGCGTAGAAGATTTGTTTGAAAACGGCGGCTTAAAAACCTCACAGGCCGATTTGCGCAATCTGGGTCGCGGCGGCTTCACCGGAAATGCGGAAGATTTATACAAATTCCGGGTGCCGCAACTCTACAACCTCGGCGATTCCGGCCCTTATTTCCACGGCAGCAGCAAACAAACGCTGGAAGAAGTGATCGAGTACTTCAACAATGGCGTACACGAAAATCCAAGGGTTCCCGTGAGCCAGATTTCGCCTTTTTTCCACCCGCTGGGCCTGAACGAAGAAGAGAAAAAAGACTTAGTCGCTTTTATCCGGGATGGGTTGAGGGATCCGAACTTGCAACGCTACGTTCCGGAGCAAATCATGTCCGGCTTGTGTTTTCCCAATAATGATGAGGTGTCACAGGCACAGATGGGTTGTAATTAGGGGTCTGTTTTTATGGCCTCATAGCGGCGTTATGCGAAGGGTTAAAAAGGGTCATCCTGCCTGCGGAATGACCCTTTTTATTTGCTCCATGAGTAGGTAAATGATGTAGTGTTTCCCATCTTTTTGAATATAACCAGTACTCAGAAAACTGCATCGTACTTTGATTTTTTACAAAAAAAGCGATCTTTGTATCATTAGGGGTTGTATAATTGTATGCTAAGATGTTCTGCATAGCGGGTGTGTACAACCAAAACGAAAGCACGCTGATTATCAAGTACTTTTAAAATGTGGAATGAAAAATTATTTTTGAATGACAGATTACGTTAAACACATCAACGAAACACTAACCCCAAATATAACTGAAGAGGAGGTCGTATTGGATTTATTTGCAGGTTGTGGTGGCTTGTCATTGGGTTTCGAGGCTGCGGGCTACAAAACAATCGGATACGAAATGGATAATTCGGCAACAGAAACCTACAATAAAAATCTGATTGGCGACTGTTATGCTGTAAAACTTGACCTTGATTTTGACTATCCACAAGCAGACATAGTAATTGGTGGGCCGCCCTGCCAACCGTTCAGCGTAGGCGGGCATCAAAAAGGAATGGGGGACGCAAGGGATGGTTTCCCAATTTTCATTGATGCTATCAAAAAACTGCACCCAAAAGTTTTTATGTTTGAAAATGTTCGAGGTCTACTTTATAGTAATAAATGGTATTTTGAACTAATATTAACAGAACTACGCAAACTTGGTTATATCATAGATTACAAGCTTTTAAATGCTGTAAATTTTGGTGTCCCACAAAATAGAGAGCGACTTTTTGTATTTGGACACAGAGCAAAATTCGTTTTTCCTAAACCGCATACAAAGCGTGTAACAGTTGGTGAAGCTATTGGAGACACAATGTTCACCGCCCCCGAAGACAGCAAATTTCTGACCGCTTCAATGGACAAATATGTTGCTAATTATGAAAAAGCATCTTTTTGTATTAATCCGCGAGATTTATATTTTAACAAACCTGCCCGAACCCTGACTTGCAGAAACCTTGCAGGTGCAACAGGCGATATGCAAAGAGTACGATTACATGATGGAAAGCGCAGACGGCTTTTTCACAATGAAGCCGCACGATTGCAAAGTTTTCCTGATTGGTTTGAATTCATAGGGAACGAAACACAGCGCTTTAACCAAATAGGAAATGCGGTTCCGCCACTTTTAGCGTATCAATTAGCACTTGCATTAAAACAATGCTACCAAACGGACGCACTTTACACGGCGGAAGAAATTATAGAAAACGATTTACAACCAAATCAAGTGCTTACGCTATTTTAAGCTATGAAAAATTACATTACGAAAAACAAAAAATCAAAATCGGTTCAGAAGATAACTCAGGAAGCACTTGAAATCTTAGAAAGTGTCGGCATTCCTTTCAACGTTAAGTCTGAACGAGGTTTGGAGAGAATGGCATTAAGTTTTTTGGCGGTTGCCGGAGTTACAAAGGATTGGAAGAAAGCAAAAAGCTCAGCAGAAAATGTTCATCTCAAAACAAGAGAAATTATCCAAATCATCAACCAAAATTTTGAGGAAAATATATCACCAGGTTCTTATGACGATATCAGAAGAAAGGATTTAAAATTATTGGTTCTTGCTGACCTTATTGTGAATAGCGGGGTAAACAAAGGTTCTGCGACCAACGATCCAACAAGAGGATATGCTTTACACCCCGATTTTAAAGAGTTGATTTTAACATATAAATCTAAAGATTGGGAAAAATCATTGAAAGCATTTAACAAAAATCGCCCTTTGCTTTCAGAAATTCTTGCAAGAAAAAGAAACCTTGATAAAATTGCTGTCAGGCTTCCAAGTGGCAAACCGCTTGAGCTTTCAATTGGAGAACACAACGTTTTGCAAAAAGCAATCATTGAAGAATTTTTGCCGCGTTTCGGAAGCGATTGCGAAGTGTTTTACATTGGCGACACTTCCAACAAAATTTTACATATAGAAGAAGCGGAACTCAAACGCTTGAATTTCTTTGAACTGTCGCATGATGAACTCCCTGACATCATTGCATACAGCAAGAAAAACAATTGGCTTTATTTGATAGAGGCTGTCCATAGTTCAGGGCCCATGAGTGAAATAAGAGTGTTGGAGTTAAAGAAAATACTGAAAGACTGCAAAGCCGAACTGATTTTCGTTACCGGGTTTCTGACACGTACAGAGTTCCGAAAATGGATGCTTGATATTGCGTGGGAAACCGAAGTTTGGATTGCCACCAACCCCGATCACCTAGTGCATTTCAACGGACACAAATTTTTAGGCGCATATTAACAAGCGATTGAAAAGAAGGGCGAATGCCTACGACAACAAAGCCCCTCAGCTCTGGAAGCAAGTGCATGAAGCATGCTTATCCATACTTCCCTAACCCTCTCATTTGACAATTTGTTAAAATTAAACCCCTCCTTCGGCAATAATCACCCGCTATGTTGTAGTTTTAAGGTCTCTCTTATTGTGTTAAAAAATCGCCGATAACGAATGGACAAAATCAAAATCCTGTGGGCAGACGACGAGATTGATCTGCTGAAACCTCAGTTGATGTTTTTAGAAAAAAAAGGATACGAAGTCATCACCGTCACCAACGGTTATGACGCGTTGGAAGAGGTTGAAAACGTACACGACATTGATGTGGTCTTCCTCGACGAGAGTATGCCGGGGATCACCGGGTTGGAAACCTTAGTCAAAATCAAGGCTACGAATCCGCTGCTGCCGGTGGTGATGATCACCAAAAATGAAGCCGAGCACATCATGGAAGAAGCGCTGGGTTCTCAAATTTCCGACTACCTCATCAAGCCAGTCAATCCCAACCAGATTTTGCTGACGCTGAAAAAAATCATTGACAACAAACGTTTGGTGCGCGAAAAAACCAGCTCCGGCTACCAGCAGGATTTTCGCCAGATTTTCATGCAAATCAACAGCGGACTGAGCTTTGAGGAATGGGTAGACGTGTACCGGAAAATCATCAACTGGGAAATCAAAATTGATGAATCGCAGTCGGTGGAAATGCGCGACATCCTCTCCAGCCAAAAGCAGGAAGCCAACAATGCGTTCAGCAAATTTATCGCCAAAAACTATATGGACTGGGTGCAAAAAGGCAACGGCCCGGTGATGTCGAACACGCTGTTTCGCAGCAAAGTATTTCCGAAAATGAGCGACGACATTCCCACCGTTGTGTTATTGTTGGATAACCTGCGCTACGACCAGTGGAAAGCCATCGAGCCCACCATTACCGAACTGTTCCGGGTGGAAAAGGAAGACTATTTTTACAGCATTTTGCCCACTTCCACCCAATATAGCCGCAACTCGATCTTTGCCGGCCTGATGCCGGTTGAAATCGAAAAACGCCACCCCGACTGGTGGAAAAACGACAACGACGAAGGCGGTAAAAACCTGCACGAACACGATTTGTTAGCGGAACAAATCAAACGCACATTTCGCAAAGAACTCCGCTACGACTACGTCAAAGTCACCACCGTGGCCCAGGCGCGGCAGCTCCAGGACAACATCTTCAACTACCTCCAGAGTAATTTGATGGTGATTGTTTACAACTTCATTGACATGTTGTCGCACGCCCGCACGGAAATGGAGGTTTTGAAAGAATTAGCCGGCGATGAAAAAGCTTATCGCTCGCTCACGCGCTCCTGGTTTGTCAACTCTCCGCTGTGGGCAGCACTGCAAAAAGCGGCGGAACGCGACATCCAGTTGGTCGTGCTCACCGACCACGGCACCATTCGCGTGAATACGCCGTCGAGGGTCGTCGGCGACCGCGAAACGACCACCAACCTTCGGTATAAAGTAGGCCGGAACCTGCAATACGAGCGCCGCGACGTGCTTGAAGTGCGCGAGCCGGAAAAGGCAGGCTTGCCGCGACCCAATGTGAGTTCGGCGTTTATTTTCGCCAAAGAGGATGCGTTTTTCCTCTATCCGAACAACTACAACCACTACCACAATTATTACAAAAATACGTTCCAGCACGGCGGTATTTCGCTGGAGGAAATTATTTGTCCCGTTATCCATTTGAGAACTAAATAATGTCTGTCTTTATAGTCCGATAGCTGGGACAAGTGAGGGCGTCACCCTGAGTGACACCCTCACTAACCGGGCCACTAAACAACATCATGTCACGTTCCAATATCATCTATCTTGTCGTTATCCTGGCAGTGCTGGGTTTTCTGGCTGGCCGTCATTTCTACATGCAACCCAAATTCATCAATGGGGAGCGGGCGCCGGATTTTTCAGGAACGACCTTAGCGGGCTACCCGATGCAATTGTCGCAATTGCGCGGCCAGTACGTCCTTGTAGATTTTTGGGGAAGCTGGTGCGGCCCCTGCCGCGCTGAAAACCCAAAGCTGTCGGAACTGTACGAACAGTTTCGCAATGCGACTTTTAATGACGGCGCCGGTTTCACCATTGTCAGCATCGGCATCGAACGCGATACCCTGCCCTGGCGGCGCGCCATTCGCGATGATCGCCTGCGTTGGCCTTACCACCTGATTGAGCAATCTCCCAGTCTTAAATTTTTTGATGCGCCGATTGCCAACCTTTACCAGGTCAAGCAGTTACCCACTAAATACCTGCTCAACGGCGATGGCGTCATTATCAGCGTAAACCCGGATGCTGAGGTATTGGAGCAGGTGCTTCGGGAACGGTTGAAGTAGAAACATCTGCCATTTTGACGCATTTGCCACCTCTGGCAAAGAAATTGCTGTTCAAGAAAAGATTATCAAAAACCAAGGCGGTAATGAACGATAAAGAATTAGAAGTAAATCTGGAATCCACAATGGAAGAACTGGAGCAAGCTGAAGTTGCAGACCAGAACAAAGACGGTGTAGAAACCAGGGAAACGCAGGAACAACAACCTTCTCCCGAACAGCAACTCGAAGCTTTGCAAATGCAAAATGAAGAATTGAAAGACAAATACCTGCGCCTGTATGCAGAATTTGAAAACTACAAAAGACGCGCCCTCAAAGAAAAGCTGGACTATATGGCGACGGCAGCACAGGACACCCTGACAGCACTTTTGCCAGTTTTGGACGATTTTGACAGGGCAAAAAAAGCGGCAGATGCAGCAAACAGCCCGGAACCATTCAGTGAAGGGGTTGCTTTGGTGTACCACAAATTAAACACCATTTTAAAAAACAAAGGGTTAACGGCGATGGAATCAACCGGCCAGGCTTTTGACCCTGAATTTCACGAAGCGGTCGTCGAAATCCCGGCGCCCACAGAAGATATGAAAGGCAAAGTCATAGATACCATTGAAACCGGGTACCAACTGAAAGATAAAATCATCCGCTACGCCAAGGTAGTGGTAGGCAAATAAGCGACTGATGGCAAAAAGAGATTATTACGAAGTGCTGGGCGTGACCAAAAACGCAAGCGCAGACGAAATCAAAAAGGCTTACCGCAAACAGGCTCTTGAGCACCACCCGGACCGCAACCCCAATAACAAAGCGGCGGAGGAAAGATTCAAGGAAGCAGCCGAGGCTTATGAAGTCTTGAGCGACGCCGATAAAAAGGCACGCTACGATCGTTATGGCCATGCAGGCGTCAGCGACCACGGCGGCGGCGGATACAGCAGTACCGGCGGCATGACCATGGAGGACATTCTGCGTCAGTTCGGAAGCATGTTTGGCGATAGCGGATTCGGCGAAGATCCCTTTGGCAGAGGCGGCG
>Ga0209573_1001626_pt1 | contig 33458 bp, 31 predicted proteins | sample TNRBio252014_DNA_FD_185870 | JGI IMG/M metagenome (GOLD analysis project Ga0209573, IMG submission 185870) | Wastewater treatment Type I Accumulibacter community from EBPR Bioreactor in Madison, WI, USA - TNR Reactor_6/25/2014_ DNA (SPAdes)... | ecosystem: Engineered > Bioreactor > EBPR >...
AATTAAGGGAGATTGTCTCGCCATCCTGCCAATAGGAGGAAATCTGCAAGATGGCGGGGCCACTCATGCCACGATGCGTAAACAGCACCGCCTCACGAAAACGCGCCTGCGGGCAGGCCACTACCGCATCCGGTGCGGCGACTCCCGCCAGCGCCTTCACACTCTCCAGCATCTTCCCTTCAAACGTCAGGGGCACCAGCGCCGCACGCGGCGTCACCACCTTCAGGCCAAACTGCGTGGCAATCTCATAGCCCAGCCCCGTGGCTCCCATCTTGGGAATGGATTTTCCTCCCGATGCCACCACGAAAGACGTGCAGGTAAAATTCCCACCCGACGTGGCGACGGCGAATCCGGCCTGCGTTTTTTCCACCTGCTCTATGCGCGTATCAAGTAAAATCCGTACCTGCGCCGCCTCGCATTCGGCCAGCAGCATCGCAATAATCTGCTGAGAAGAGCCATCACAAAAGAGCTGCCCCAATGTTTTTTCGTGATAGGCAATGCCATGTTTAGTCACCAGGGCAATAAAATCCTGCGGGCTGTAACGTTGCAGCGCCGAAATACAAAAATGCGGGTTGTGGGAAAGAAAATTCTTCGGGGCGGTATGCAGGTTGGTGAAATTGCAGCGGCCACCGCCGGAGATGCGAATTTTCTCCGCAGGTTTCTTTGCGTGGTCGATCAGCAAGACCCGGCGGCCACGCTTCCCCGCTTCCGCGGCGCACATCAGCCCCGCAGCGCCCGCACCGATGATAATGACGTCATACGTCGCCGCGGGACTCACCACCGTTTAACGCGGCCCCATCCTGGCCACCGCCTGCTCCTCCAGCTCGCGGAAGAGGGCGATGAGGGCGCCCATCATCTCGCTCAACTGGCCGGAAGGTATCTGGCGGCTGTTTTCCAGCACCGCCTCCCGCAGCACCCGCGTACCGCCAGCGGGAAGTAATTTCATGCGCAGGCGGACATGCGCACGCGCCCCCATGCCTGCTTTGGGCATCTCGATTTCAAAATTCTCAATCGTTACCGCCAGCACATACCGCGAGCGCGCCGAGGTATCGTCCGCCATGACATTGCCATAACGGCCGGAGGAGGCGAAACTCTGCACCAGCGCCGATTGCATCAGCACCGGCAGGAAATCCGCCCATTTTGCATTGGCGATGTAATCCTGCCTGCCATCGGGCTGGATCACGGCGATACGATCCGTATCCAATTCCGGCGCAGCGGAAGGGAGAGCGACTTTCAGGCTTTGGCCGCTATTGCGGTAAGTATGTGCAGGAATCGCCGCCGCCTCCAGGGCAAATTGCCGCCCGTACCCGCCGTCCCGCGAGAAAGAACAGGCGGAAAGAAGGCAGAAGACAAGAAATATTCTTGTGATTCCCGTGAAAGAGGGAATCCATAGCCGCTCTCTTTGGAATGACGTCCTACGACTAATCATTGATTTTCTGCCCTTCGTATTTCGGCCCGCGCAAAATCTTAGACGGGTCTTCGCGCAACGACTTCGCCAGCATCTTGATCTCACGCATCGCCAGCTTGGCCTCGGTCAATACATTCTGAAACTCCCCGCCCGCCTGACCGTCTATCATCCCCCGCGCCTGCCGGGTCAGGGCGGACACATCCCCCATGGCCGCCGAGGAAGCATTCAGCAAGGCGGTGAACGCCTCCAGATTCTCGTCGCTCAGCACCCCTTCCGCACGCTCCGTAAGGCTGGTCAGCCGGTCGATAAACCGGGGCAGCTCGTCAAAGAATTTTTCCAGTCCCGAGGGGCTGGAGGCAATCACCAGATATTTCTCGCCGGGCTGGCGGGAAAGCGGCGACGGATCCTCGCCTGAATTCTCCAGCGCCAGCGCCGAGGCTCCCGTAATGCCCAGCAGACGGATAGAGGCCAGCGTATCGCTGCGCACCGGGGCGGAATCTTCTATATCGGCCAGCACCACAATGCGGTCATCGCCATTTTCCTTGAAATCGATGGAATCCACCCGCCCCACATTCAGCCCCTTGAACAGCACCGGAGAACCGGCGCTCAGACCACTGACCGCCCCATCAAAATAGATCGCGTAGGTGGTGAAACGTTGCTGCGAACCGAGGGTGGAAAACCATAAAATGGTGAAGAATGCCGCCACCATGCCGCCCATGACAAACAGCCCCACCGCAAAATAATGTCGTTCATTCTCCATTGCCGCCTCCCCTGGCTGCCCTTGCACGCGCACCGTGAAAATACTCATGTATCCACGGATGGGTATCCTCCAGCATCTCCTCTAGGGTACCGATTTTAATCTTCTTGTCCACCAGCACCGCTATCCGGTCGCAAATCGTGAATAAACTGTCCAGATCGTGGGTAATCATCACCACCGCGATATTCATGGCGCGTGAGAGCGTGCGTATCAACGTATCGAAGGCGCTCGCAGAAATCGGATCCAGCCCCGCCGTCGGCTCGTCCAGAAACAATAGCTGCGGATCAAGCGCCAACGCCCTGGCCAGCGCGGCGCGCTTTATCATGCCGCCGGAAAGCTCCGCCGGGTATTTATGGCGCGCTTCCTTGGGCAACCCCACCATCTCGATTTTCACCTCTGCCAGATCGTCGCGTGCGGCAGGCGTAAGATCGGTGTATTCCTTCAGCGGCACCGCGACATTTTCCCGCACCGTCAGCGAGGAAAACAACGCGCCGCCCTGGAACATCACCCCCCACAGACGCTGGACTTTAAGCCATTCCTCCGGGGAGAGCTTCAGCAAATCCACGCCCTGCGCATGGATGCTGCCCGCCGCGGGCGTGTTGAGGCCGATAATAGAGCGCATCAGCACGGATTTACCCGAGCCCGAGCCCCCCACGACGCCAATAATCTCGCCGGGATAGACGGAGAAATCCAGCCCGTCATGCACGCGCTGCGTCCCAAACTGGTTGACCAGACCTTTCACCTCAATGACCGGATTCACCATCCTTACCATCCCATCGTTGTGAAAAAGACGGAAAACAACGCATCAAACACCAATACCACAAAGATGGACTGCACGACGGCAAGCGTCGTCTGACGCCCGACCTCATCGGCGGATGCGCGCACCATCATCCCGCGCTGGCATCCCACCAGCGCAATCAGCAGCCCGAAAACCGGCGCTTTGGAAAGACCGATAAAAAACGTATGCGGCGTGACGACAGCCTCCAGGCGGCTTAGGAATTGCGCCCAGGAAATATCCAGTAACGCGGCCGAGACGAACCAGGCTCCTACCAGCCCGACAATATCCGCAAGGAACGTCAGCAGAGGAAGGGCGATCAGCAGCCCAAGCACCCGCGGCAACACCAGCAATTCGTAAGGGTCAAGCCCTAGCGAACGCATGGCGTCCACCTCCTCATTGACCTGCATCACGCCGATCTGCGCGGCAAAGGCGCTGCCACTCCGTCCTGCCACCATAATAGCCGTAATCAGGACTCCCATCTCCCGCAGCACGGAAATCGCCACCAGATCCACGGTAAAAATATCCGCGCCGAATTTCTGAAGCTGCGTTGCGCCCTGGTATCCGGTCACGATGCTCATGAGAAAGGCCATCAGCGCAATAATCGGGGCGGCACAGATGCCATGGCGATAGATATGATAGACGGTGCTTTGCATACGCCACCGTTCCGGACGCAGGGCGACGGAGGCCGCATTGATGCAGAACCTGCCAAAAAACGCCACCATCCTCACAAAGCCCTGCAATAGCTCTGCCATGTGATAGCCGATTTCCGCCACCAGCAGATACCAGCCCGGACGCGACCTTCCCTCCGGGCAGGCCGGATGCTCAATGTTCTCCACCAGTGCAAGCAGACGTTCCTGTTCGTCCGTAAACCCGCGATGGTGCACCTGCGCAGTCTCCGGTACGGTACGGCGCAGCCATGAAACCAGCAGCCACGCCGCAGAGGAATCCAGTTTCTCGAGCGCGGCTCCGTCAAGCGTCAGGGACGGGGCGGCTGGCATCTCCAGCGCCGCCAGACTACGCTCCACCTCGCCCAGATTCGAGGCTTCCCACGCCCCCGCCAGACGCAAAACTCCGGCATTCTCCTCGCGGATTATCTGCACCATGTTGCTCATGATTAATCCACCACCTCGTAACCGGCGTCGATATAATGCACTCCGCCGGTGATATTTCTGGCCGCGTCGGATGCAAGGAAAGCGGCCATATGGCCTACATCCTCAATCCCCGCCAGATGCCGTAAGGGCGCTTTGGCGGCGGCGGCCTGAAGCAGGGTTGCAAAATCCTTGATGCCCGATGCGGCGCGGGTGGCGATCGGCCCCGGCGACAGCGCATTGACGCGAATATTCTTCTCTCCCAGTTCCACCGCCAGATACCGCACACAAGCCTCCAGCGCCGCTTTTACCGGGCCCATCAGATTGTAATGCTCCACCACCTTCTCCGCGCCATAATAACTCACCGTCATCAGGCTGCCCCCTTCTTTCATCAGCGGCTCGGCCAGTTTGGCCATGCGCAGGAAGGAATGGCAGGAGACATCCATCGCGGTGAGGAAGCCCTGCACGCTGGAATCCACCAGCCTGCCCTGCACATCGGGCATCGGCGCAAACGCGATGGAATGCAGCAGGAAGTCCAGCCGCCCCCAGCATTTCTCCACCTCAGCGAACACCGCTTCCAACGCTCCTTCGTGCTGGACGTTAAGAGGCAGAAACAGCGGCGCGGTGATTTTCTCTGCCAGCGGTTCTACAAACGGCCTGGCTTTGTCGCTCAGGTAGGTAATCGCCATCTCCGCCCCCAGCGCCCGCATCTGCTGCGCACAGCCCCAGGCGATGCTATGCTCGTTGGCGATGCCGACAATCAGCCCTTTTTTTCCTTCGAGTGAATATGGGTTCATGGGTTTTCTCTCTTCGGTAGATTTTTACAGGCTGCGTCTACAAGCAAGAGCGACAACGCCAGCAGCGCAAGGCACCCCCACTCATACAGCGTAAATGGCTGTAAGGACAAGGTGTCGTTTAATCCTGGGAGGTAGATAGCCCCCACATGCATCCCCTGGGCACCCAGCACGCTAAGCAGGGCGTAAAGGTTGCGCAGAGGGTTCATGGCAAAAACCGACCGATATTCCGAGCGGGCAGCAAGCAATTGGACATTTTCAAATATCACCATCAGCAGCAAAGTGAGATTGCGCGCTTCATCCAGTGACCGCCCCATCTCCAGCAAACCCCAAAAAACTCCACAAGCAACCCCTCCTATATACACGCCGCTAATCGCCACACGCATCAACATGGAATGATTGAAAATCGCTTCGCTGACCGAACGTGGCGGGCGTTGCAACTCATCACCTTCCGCCGGTTCCACCGCCAATGTCATATGCTGGATACTCTGCGTGGCCAGATTCAGCCACAGCAGCTGAACTGCAAGCAACGGCATGGGTAGCCCTGCAATGAGCGACAGCAGAAAAAGCACCAGCTCCGCCGCCCCCGTAGACACCAGAAGAAAAATAATTTTCCGGATATTTGCATAGATGACCCGCCCCTCACGGATACCGCTCACGATGGAAGAAAAATCATCATCCGTGAGAATGAGGTCAGAACTCTCACGCGCCGCATCCGTGCCCCGCCTGCCCATTGCCACCCCCACATGGGAAGCACGCAGCGCCGGCGCATCGTTCACTCCATCGCCGGTCATGGCCACGAAATGCCCTGCCTCCGCCAGTGCCTTTACAATTTCCTGCTTTTGGGCAGGAGCGACACGCGCAAATACACGCTTGTTTCTTACGGCATCCCTCAATGCCTCCCCACCTTTAGCGATCGACGCTTCTATCGCTGCGCCGGTAATCACCTCAGAGGCATCCTCTGCCAACCCAAGGTCACGCGCAATGGCCAGTGCGGTGGCCGGGTGGTCGCCCGTAATCATCGCCACTTCAATACCTGCCTCACGGGCGCGCAACACGGCCTCCCGCGCTTCGGAGCGTAAAGGATCTATCATCCCTACCAGACCAAGAAAAGTCAGCGTATCCATCGAAGCACCACATGCCACAGCCAATACACGGTAGCCGTTTTCCGCAAGCGTTTGCATGGCGGTATGTGCCTGCTCTGTCGCATCGGGGCTGAGATTACATCTCGGCAAAATCGCTTCTGCACTGCCCTTGGCATAGGTTACCGCTCCTCCTTCCGGTGTCGTGCGCACACTTGCCGCATAACCCGACGCCGATTCATATGGAATGCAGGCAGTTTCCGGGTAATTACGGCGCAGCTCCGTCTGCGTCAAACCACATTTTTCCGCCAGCACCAGAAAGGCAATATCCACCGCATCACCGGAAAAATCTCCCTCGTTATGACACGCTTCATTGGCGAGCGCCCCTGCCAGCGCCAGCTCAGTGACTCCACTCACCGCCGGACTTCCCTGCTCCGTGAGAATCTTCCCTTCCAGCGACTGCCCCTCTCCGGTCACGTCATAATACGAACCATCCGCCAGCACAATTTTGCGGACGGTCAACTCATTGACGGTCAGCGTGCCCGTTTTATCGGAAGCGATAAAAGTACAGGAGCCGAGTGCTTCCACGGCGAGCAATTTGCGCACAATCACTCCGTGCGCCACCATACGGCGCATTCCCAACGCCAGTACAATGGTAATTGCGGCAGGCAATCCTTCAGGTATGACGGCAACTGCCAAGGCTACCGCCAGCAGAAACATCTCCTTCAGCTCGCCACCTGTGGCCAGAGTAACCGCAAAAATCACCGCGATAACAGCAAGTATAAAAAAGGTAATATTCAGCGTAAAACGTTCCAGCCGGATCATCAGCGGAGGCTTCACCAACCGTTCCGCAGCGAGCGAAGAGGCAATGCGCCCTAATTCCGTACTCTTTCCCGTTGCGGTCACTTCGCCGTGCGCCCGTCCCCGCGTGACCATCGTCCCCGCACATGCCACGTCCTTGCCCGCCTTCTTTTCTACGGCCACCGACTCTCCCGTCAACAGGGATTCGTCCGTATAAAAATTCTCTGCCGTAAGGAGGGCAATATCCGCCGGGACTTTATCGCCGGTCTCCAGCATCACTGTGTCGCCAGGAACCAGTTGCTCTGCAGAAATTTCCTGCACCTTACCCTCCCGACACACGCGGGCGTGAAGCGGCACAAGGGATTTTAACGACTGTGCAGCACGCTCAGCGGAGTATTCCTGCCCTGCGCCAATCACCGCATTAAGGAGCAGCACCACAAAAATAAACGCCGCGTCCCGTTCTTCGCCCACAACCAGTGACACGAGCGCCGCCGCCAGCAACACATAAATCAACGGACTCAGAAACTGGCGCACAAATACCCGCCATACCGCAGGGGGCGCGACCTCCGGCAGAGAGTTCTTGCCATAACGCGCAAGGCGGGTAGCGGCTTCTTCTTCGGTTAATCCATTCATCATGGAGTGATTTTTAGCAGCCGGGCGGTATGTTTGGCAATCATGGCCTCCTCATCGGTGGGCAGGGTAAGCACCCTAAAATCGCCCAGCCATCGCGTATAAGACAGAATGCCCTCCCTCACCCGCGCACTATGCTCCCCTATGCCCGCCGTAAAGACCAGCGTATCCAGGCCGCCAAGTATCATCACCAGTTTGCCCAGTTCGCAGGCGGCGCGGTAGCAGAACAACTCAATGGCTTCCTTCGCTTCGGGAGCGTCGCTGGCCTCCAGTTCGCGCATATCGGCGCTGATGCCCGACACCCCGAGCAGGCCGGATGCCTTATACAGCAAACCCGTCACCTGTTGTACGCTCATGCCTTTCTCTTCCATCAGGTAAAGCAACACGCCAGGGTCGATCGCACCGCAGCGCGTACCCATCATCAGCCCGTCCAATGCCGAAAACCCCATGCTGGTGGCGATGCTTTTGCCGTCTCGCAGGGCGCACATGCTCGCCCCGCTGCCCAGATGCGCCACCACCACGTTTTTTCCCGCTTCCGGGGGCAGAGTACCGGCGATATATTCGTACGACAGGCCGTGGAAACCATACCGCAGCACGCCTTCCTGCGCATACGCACGCGGCAGCGCAAACATACGCGCCAGACGTGGCTGAGTGGCATGAAACGACGTGTCAAAACAGGCAATTTGCGGCAGGGTGGGAGATAGTTTTGCTACCGCCTCTATCACGGCGATTTCCGGTGGCAGATGCAACGGCGCGAGTGCCGCCAGCTCCTTCAGCGCCATCATTACTTCCGGCGTAATGGCCACCGGCTGCATAAATTTCTGCCCGCCATGGACAATACGGTGCCCCACAGCCACGAGGTCATGTTTGCGCTCCGCCAGCAATTGTGCAAGCGCCGCGTGCCCCGCACCTTCCCATACTTCCCGCGTGATGGACGCAAGCGACGCGGCATCGAACACCCCGACCTTTAACGTGGAAGAACCGACATTCAGGGTCAGCAGGATCTTGTCCATCGCTACGCCGCCAGCAACGCCTTCACCTGTTCACAGCGGCGGGCATACACCAGCCCCAGCGCAGAGGAGGCCTTGCGGGTGACCCCTGTTCCGGCTGCCCGGCTGGTAAGAATAATCGGCACGCGAGCGCCCAGCACAATGCCCGCGCCATCGACACCCGATAAGATGCGCAATTGCTTATACAGCATATTGCCCGCCTCTACGTCGGGCACCACGATAATATCGGCATCGCCCGCCACCTGCGAGACAATCCCTTTCACTTCCGCGGATTCGTAGGAAAGCGCATTATCCAGCGCCAGGGGGCCGTCCAGGATGCCGCCCGTTATCTGGCCGCGCTCGGCCATTTTACACAAAGCCGTTGCATCCAGCGTCGAGGGGATTTTTTCATCCACCGTCTCCACCGCCGATACGATCGCCACCTTCGGCGTTCCCATCTGCAATGCCAGAAACAAATCAATGGCATTTTGCACAATGTCTTTCTTCGCCGCCAGATTGGGCTGGATATTGATGGCCGCATCCGTGATAAAGAGCGGCTTGTGATAGGTTGGCGCATCCACCACGAACACATGGCTCATACGCCGTCCGGTGCGCAGCCCCGTCTCATGCGCCACGACGGGCGACATCAGCTCCTGCGTGTGAATTTTTCCTTTCATCAATGCTTCCACTTCGCCGCCACGCGCCATTTCTACGGCGCGAGCCGCCGCTTCGTGACTATGCTCCGTCGAAACAATCTCATAGGAAGAAATATCGTACCCCTGCTCCTCAGCCACCGCACGAATCTTATGTTCCGGCCCTACCAGCACGGGAATGATCAGCCCCTCTTTTGCCGATTCTATCGCGCCGCCCAGGGAGTTTTCGTCTACAGGGTGCACCACGGCGGTTTTCAGGGGGGAGAAACCATCCTTCAGCGCAATCAACTGCTCCAGATACGGCGCACGCCCCGGCTCCTTGATTTCGATTTCGGGCAGGGTGATACGCGGGCGCTTGATCTTTTCGTCAGGTGCCATCACCACGGCCTCTCCGGTAATCACCGCTTTGCCGTGCTGGTTGGTGCATTCACAGGTCAGCACCACGATGTTTTTCTTGTCGCGCTTCTCCTTCACCCGGACGGTAGCGATGACAGTATCGCCAATCTTCACCGGGCTTACAAAATGCAGGCTTTGCTCCAGATAAATCGTCCCCGGCCCCGGTAGCTGCGTGCCCAGCACATTGGAGATCAGCGCGCCTCCCCACATCCCATGCGCCACAATGTCGTGAAACATATCGCTGCGGGCAAACTCCTCGTCCACATGCGCAGGGTTCACATCTCCTGACATGACCGCAAATAACTGAATGTCCTGGCGCGTCAGCGTATGCGAAACGCTTGCGGCATCGCCCACCTCAATTTCATCATAGGTCTTGTTCTCGATGCAGTTCATACCGGCTCTCCTTGCGCGAAAAACTGCCTGCAGCATACAGGCTGGCACAGGGAATAAAAAGCCGTTCTTTAAGTATTTGCGGAACAGACGGCAAAAAAATGCCCGCAGGCGCCTCCCTCAATAGATACAGGCCGTGACAAGTGCCTGAAGCGGCGCTATAGTTTCTCCTGCTTGTCAATCGCAGAGGAAACGCAACCATGCTAAGCAGACTGAAGAAAAAGAATAAGAAAAAAGGGAATCTGGACATTAAACAGGTTCTTTTGCTGGTGGTTGCAGGCGCTATTATTCTCGCGATCATCAAGTTTAAGGCAAGCAACCCGTTCGTCAGCCATCACTAGGCATGAAGCCTGCGCATATCGTGTGGCGCGAGGACGGCGTCCCGGAATCCCAAGAATTTGGCGACATCTATTTTTCAAAAGCGGGGGGGCTGGAAGAAACGCGCCATGTATTCCTCTCCCATAATGATCTGCCGCAGCGTTTTGCGCGTACGCATTCCTTCACCATCGCCGAAACAGGGTTTGGCACGGGGCTGAATTTTCTGGCCGCCTGGCAGGCTTTTGCCCAGCACGCTCCTCAGGATGCCGTGTTGCATTATCTCTCTGTAGAAAAACATCCCCTGCTTGCCCACGACCTGAAGCGCGCTCATTCTTTATGGCCGGAACTTTGCGACTATGCGCAAGCCCTGCAAGCTATCTACCCCGCCCCGGCACCCGGCGTGCATCGCCTTTTGCTGGCAGAGGGCAGAGTCCGGCTGACCCTGCTGTTTGGCGACGCAAAAGACATGCTGCCCTCTCTTACTTTTCGCGCTAATGCATGGTTTCTTGACGGATTCGCCCCGGCAGCCAACCCCCATATGTGGGAAGAAGCTCTGCTGGAGCGTCTTCCTGCGCACTCTGCACCGGATGCGACATTCGCCACTTTCACCAGCGCGGGGCATGTACGGCGCAGTCTGGAAAAGGCCGGATTTGCCGTGGAGAAGGTCAAAGGCTATGGCCATAAGCGCGAAATGCTGCGCGGAAAACTGGGCGCTTCCTCTGCCCCGGCGCATTGCGCCCCCCCGTCTCATGCGCTTGTTATCGGCGCGGGAGCCGCGGGAGCCGCCTGTGCGTACGGACTGGCTTTGCGCGGCACGTCTGTCACGATCATCGACCGGCACGCCGCCCCTGCCCTGGGCACCTCCGCCAATCAGGCAGCCATCCTGTTTCCTTTTTCCTCACGCGCCTGGATGAAACAAACGTCTTTCTATCTTGCCGGACTGCAATTCACCCGACAGCAGATAACCCAGCTACGACGCGCCGGGCACCGCATCGCAGGGGCATTCTGCGGCATGGTGCAGTGCCCCAAACCCTCGCAGGAGGAAGCCCGCCTGCTGGAAATCCCAGCATTGCTGGAACTGGACGAAAGCATCGTCAAACGGTGCGACGCAGAGGTGGCCTCGCGCCTGTGCGGCCTGCCCCTCACGTCAGGCGCGCTTTACTGGCCGCAAAGCGGCTGGTTCAGCCTTGCCGATTACACGCGAGCCTGCCTGTCGCATCCGCTTATCACTTTCGTGGGGGAACGCACGATCACCCGCCTGCACCGGCAGGAAGAGAAATGGACGGCGGTCGCAGGCGACATGGAAATCGCCAGTGGCCGGGTCGCCATTCTTGCCAATGCCGCGGATGCTTTGGCCTTGCTCCCCCCGCCAACCCTGCCTATCCGGACGGTGGGGGGACAGGTGACGCACTTGCGGGCATCCCCCGCCACGGAGAAACTAAGCAGCGTTCTTTGTTACGGAGGGTATCTTACCCCGGCTTGGGAAGGGAGGCATCACCTGGGAGCCACCTACGAACACCATCGTACGAATCGGGAAATAGATGAGGACAGCCATCGGGCAAATCTGAGCCTGGCGAAGAATGCCCTGCATCACCTGCCGCAAGAAACGGATATTACGGGAGGATGGGCGGATTTCCGCGCCACGACGCCCGACAAACTGCCTTTCGTGGGCGAAACAACGATGCCGGGGCTGTATGTCTCTCTTGCACATGGCTCGCGTGCGGCGCTTTCCTGCCCCCTGGCCGGAGAAATCATTGCCTCTTCGATACATAACGAGCCGACGCCCCTTGTCCATTCTTTGTCTCAGGCGCTCAGCCCTGCCCGCTTCTAAGCGAAACGGCGTAATTTTCTCGCTTAAATCAATCAATTATTAACTCCGCCGTGCTACCTCTGGTAGATGGAACAGCTTTCTATGCCTTCATGACAAAAAAGCCCGGTCTTTCTGTCGTCCTCAGAACCTTGCTTCCCCTGATGCTTCTGACCCTGGTAGCGAGCGGGGGGCTGTTGTTCCTGTTGCACGCCCAGCAGGAGAAAAAACTCTCCCATCGCATGTCGGAGCAGGCGCAGCTTATCGCAAACGGCGTGCAATACGAGACGGAAGCCCATGCGGGGATGCAAAATCTCGCGCATTTCATCAACGCGCTGGCGGAACAAAACCCGGTGGCGCTTGTCGCGTATGTGGAAAAAACCTCGCCCCCCCGCATTATCGTAAGTTCCAGCGGCGAATGGGACGATATCGCCGTGGATGACCTCACCCCCCTTTCATTGCGCGAACATATTTTCTCCGTGCTGGAGAACGGGCAATCGCAGGAGAAGCTTCAAAGCGACCTTCATCGCTATTACTATACGATCCCGCTGGAGATGATGCTTCCTCAGGAGAAGAAACCCCGACAGGGAGCCCTCACCGTCGTGCTGGATACGGCGGAGGCGGAAGCAGAGCTTGAAAAAGACTTTCGCTCCATTGCCCTGCTCGTGGCGGGGGCAGCACTGGCCGTGCCGGGTTGTGCGGCCTTACTGGTATGGATTCTCCTGCGCGCACCGCTGCGCATGATGATGGAAGTGGTGGAAGATCGTATCAGCGGCAACCTCCACGCCACGATAGATTTCACCCGTAGCGATGAACTCGGCCAGCTTGCCGACGCCCTCAGCAGGCTGTTCGATAAACAGAAATCCGCGGAGCAGGGAATGCGCTATTCCAGCGACCTGATTCAAACCGTCATCGATAATGTGCCCGGCATTATTTTCTGGAAGGACAGGAACTTCGTCTATCTGGGGTGCAATCAGGCTTTCTCCGGCATTGCCGACGATAATAACATCGATCATGTGATCGGCAAAACCGATGCCGGGCTGAAGCTCTCCCCCGAACTGGCCGAACTCTACGCCCGTCACGACGCCAGCGTCATGAAAAGCAATACCGCCATCGTGCAGGAGGAGTTTTTACTGACCTCCGATGGCGAGGCGCGGTGGATCGAAATGCACAAGATCCCTCTGCGGGATGACCGCAGGCGCGTGATCGGGGTGCTGGGGCTGTGCTTTGACATTACGCAACGCAAGCATGTGGAGCTGGAGCTGGATCAGACCAGCAAACATAATCGCCTTTTGTTCGAGATGGCGACCCGTATTCGCCTCAACTCGGGCATGACGCTGACGGCGGCGCTGCGCAAGGCCTGCTCTACCGTGGTGTCCTCGCTGGATATCGACCGGGCGAGCATCTGGCAGTTCAGCGAAGATAAAAGCACGATTCACCTGACCTGCATCGAAGGGAAAGCCGCAGGCGACGTGCGTCCCAACACCCGTTATGCCGTGGAGGATTACCGCGCCTATTACAACACCCTCCTTTCCGGCCGCCCGGTCATTGCGCATAATTCGCACAGCGACCCTCTGGCGGGCGCTTTTCTGGAATCACGCATCACCAAATACGATACGCACGCCATGATGGAGATTCCTATTGTCGTGGCAGGAAAGATTTGGGGCACATTATGCATGGAAGTCTTCCGTTATCACGGATGGAATCAGCTGGAAGAACAGTTTACACGCTCCCTTTCCGATATTCTGGCTCTCATGATCGCCAATGAGCAATATCTCGATATTACCGACCGTACACGCGATCAGAAAGATTTTCTGGAGCTTATCCTGGAAGCCACCACCGATGGCGTATGGGACTGGCGCGTCAAAGAAGACAGCATCACCTATTCCTCCCGCTGGAAATCCATGCTGGGCTACGACAATAACGAGCTGACAGACTCGCTGGAAACCCTTTTCTCGCTCATCCATCCGGACGACCTCCCCGCCGTACAAATTGCCCTGAAGAACTACTTTGAACTCCGCAAGGGGCTGTACGAGGCCGCCTTCCGGATGCGGACGAAAGAAGGCGACTATCGCTGGATACTCAGCCGGGGAAAATCCTCCTTCGATAATAACGGAAATGCCATCCGTTTTGTGGGCACCCATGCGGATATCAGCGACCTCAAGCGCGCTGAAGAGGACGCTTTCAAACAAAAGCATATGCTGGATAAGATTATTGAGAACCTGCCTGTGGGCATGTTTGCCAAAGATGTGCGGGACGATTTCCGCTACAGGATATGGAACCGGCAAATGGAGCGTATCTTCGACCGCCCCGCAGCGCAAATGATCGGCGCCTGCGATCATGATCTTTTTGATAAAAAAGAAGCCGATTATCGGCGCTTTACCGACGAGCAGCTCCTGGAAACCGAAACCCCCATCGAAATTTACGAGGAGATGCAAAGCGAATGGGGGCGCAATGTCAGCGTCAATATCAAAAAATTTGCGCTTTTTGATCAACAGCATGAACCAGAGTTGGTTATCGGCATCATCGACGATATCACCGACTTAATGGATGCGCAGCGCGAGCTGGAAGAACACCGCCACCATCTGGAGAGCATGGTGGAAGAACAGACCCATGACATCCTGCTTGCCAAGGAGGAGGCGGAGAAGGCCAATCAGGCCAAGTCAGATTTTTTGGCCAACATGTCACATGAGCTTCGCACCCCCATGCACGCTATCATCAGCTACTCCCAGCTGGGGGCGGACAAAACCGAGCAGGCGGAGATGGAGAAAGTGCATAAATACTTCCTCAACATCCATAAAAGCGGCAAACGCCTTCTTTATCTACTCAACGACCTGCTGGATCTGTCCAAACTCGAAGCCGGACAGATGGAATATCATTTTGCCGCCCATGACATGTTGCACACTATCTCCACCATCCGGGAGGAAGTGCGTTCTCTGCTGGATCATAAATCCATCGCGCTGGAAGTAACGAATTCCGCCAGCGATTCCACTGCCTGGTATGACGAGAACCGCATTATTCAGGTGCTCATGAATCTTCTTTCTAATGCCATCAAATTCAGCGACGAACATAAAACCATCCGCATCATATTAGAAGACGAGCTTTTAAATGTGTCTTCCGGTGTGCTGCCTGCGCTTTCGGTTTCTGTCATTGACCAGGGAGTCGGTATTCCTGAAGGGGAACTACAGGAAGTATTTGATAAATTTGCCCAAAGCAGCCGTACCAAAACCGGCGCGGGGGGCACCGGACTGGGGCTTGCCATTTCCCGTGAGATCATCACGACACATCATGGAATTATCTGGGCAGAGAATAATGCTGAGGGAGGAGCGAAATTCAAGATTGTCATCCCCAAGAAAGAGTTTACTATAGGTTGAATGAATGGGAGGTGACGGCATGAAAAAACAAAAGCTGCTGATCGTTGACGACGAAGAGATGAATGTCGATATACTTCAGGAGTATCTGGAAAGCGAAGGCTATGAAACGGTAACAGCGGTGGACGGCCAGGACGCCTGGGAGAAGCTTGAAAAGACCCGGGATTTTTCCGTCATACTGTTGGATAGGATGATGCCTAAAATGGACGGCATGGAATTCATGGCCAGACTGAATCGCAACAAACGCTACCGTGAAATCCCCGTTATCATGCAAACCGCTGCCTCTTCCAGTCAGGAAATTCTGGAAGGCCTGCGTGCGGGCGTTTTTTATTATCTTACCAAACCCTTTGACCGAAATATTATCATCAGCGTGGTCAGGGCAGCCCTGGAAAACACCCGTACCCAACTGAAGAATGAAGCGGAAACGATTTCGCCCGAAGAAGCGGGGCTGGAGCTCATGACGCGCTGCGACTTCACCTTTCGTACCATGGAGGAGGCAGAACGCGCCTGCCAGTTCGCAGCCCGACTCTTTCCTGATCCGGCGCGGGTACTTATCGGTCTGAGCGAATTGGCCTATAACGCCATTGAGCATGGCAATCTTGGTATTACTTATAGTGAGAAGAACCAGCTCATCCTGGAGGGGCGGTTAAAGTCGGAAATCAAAGCGCGTCTGGCCAACCCCACTTACCGTGATCGCAGGGCGACCATGACTGTGATACGAGAGGCAGACAGGACGAAAGCGATCCTCACCGATATGGGATCGGGCTTTAATTATCTTCCCTTTCTTGATCTTGACCCGTTGAAGGTGACCAAACTGAATGGGCGCGGGATTGCCATTGCGCGGATCATGAGCTTCGATCATATGGAATTCAATGAATCCGGGAATCAGATCACCTGCAGCTGCAATATTCTGCCCGAAGAGCAGATCAATCTACAAAACCAAGCGCCAGCAGCGTAAGATCATCCGCCAGACGTGGCGACCCTTTCGCCCCCTGCAACATCGCCAGGACATGGCGTGTAATCAGGCCGGGGTCTTTGGCAAGCGCCTTGCCGTGAACCGAAGCCAAGCGCGCACAGCTTTCCTCCAGTAATTCGGCCTCAAACATTCCTCCGCCGGGAAGTTCTGCTTCAATCAACGCATCACTGAAACAAAATAACGTATCGCCCGGGGAGAACGGCACGGAAACCGTCCGGTAGGTCGTATCCGCCTTCACGCTGAGCGGCAACCCGTTGACGACCAGCGGGGAGACATGGCCATCGGCACGAAACATCAACGGGGGCGGGCTGGCAGCCGAAGCAAAATGCAGTTTCTTTTCGCGTAAATCCATAATGCCATACAACATGGTGGCGAAATGATTGCTGGGCAAAAGCGGATGAAGCCCTGCATTGAGCCGGGACAAGTATTCGCCAGGATCGACACTGGGCGTATATTCCGAATGGATGAGCGTATGCAGGCGAAACGTATTCAGTGCGGCGAGCAACCCGTGACCGGTAAAATCCACCAGATAAAAAGCAATCTGGTTGCCCGACAACGCCCGGATACCCCAGAAATCTCCACTAAGCGCCTCCGAGGGAACAAAGTGCGAACTCACCGCCGCAGGTTTTCCTGCAAGCGCCTGCGCGACATCCTCCTTGGAGGGGAGGATATCCTGCTGCATATGCCGTGCCTGCCTTAATTCGCTTTCCACCCGATTACGATACTCCGAAAGCTCGCGTTTGAGGTTGAGGCGATCGATATGCACCATGACCCGTGCGCCCAGTTCGTCAGCACTGACTGGCTTGAGCAACACATCCGTCGCCCCGTGACGGAACGCTTCCGCCCGTTTTTCCGGTTGCACGAGGCTGGTCTGGATCAGCACAGGCATATGGATGAATTGCTCTTTTGCCCGGATCATCCGGCAATACTCATACCCGTCCACCCGGGGCATCATAATGTCGGCAATCACCAGATCGGGAGCATATTCTATGCTCATTTCGAATCCTTCCAGCCCATCTTCGGCCAGCAGGATTTCTTCAAACCCTAGTCCCTGTAAGACCCTTGCCGTTGTTTCCAGCACCGATACGGAATCGTCAATCACCAGGATACGATTTTGCTTATGCGTGTGGGGCATCGCCTCCCTCAATCGTCAGCATCTGATCCAGGCGAGTGAGGCTCAATACTTTGACCACCTGCGGACTCGGCTTACGCAAAACCAAACGCGAGCGTTTCATCTCGCACGCCTCATGTATCATCAGCAGCATACCCACCCCTGAAGAATCGATATACTCCAGCTCGCTCATTTCCAGTTCATACTGGCTGGGAGGACGCTGGCGCACCAGATCCAGCACATCCTCAAACTGCGAAAGACTGGAGAAGGTACAGCGCCCCTTTAAACGCACCAGCACTAAATCTTCGAAACTGCTTATTTTACTTTGCATCATGGCGCTGATTACCTGTACGGTGCTGACATAAAGCATCATGATAACACAATACCAAGGGTTGCACACTATTGCAATATGGCGCATAAGTTGTACTGCGAAAGCGGTGGAAGTATGTTACTTTATTACGACAAATCTGAGAACCCACCATGGCTGTTTACAATTAGGGCTTTGCAATGGCAGGATGTCAAAGTATAACGTATTCAGTAACATTTTGAATGTTTTGGAGCCTGCCATGCGTCGTATCCTTGCCACTTTTACCTGTCTGAGTGCGTTGGTTGCCTTTGTTCCTGCTCAGGCGGGCGCGCAGGGCAATCAGGAGCAGGCCTACCTCACCCAGCCCTCGCCCGCCGCCGATATTCCGCTGGTGGTGATCCGCTTCAATCAAAACAAAGTATTGTTTGAGCATCAGCTCTATAATGCCATTGCAAAGGCAGTGGAAATAAAACCCACCGTGGTAATGGATGTGGTTTCCTTCGTTCCCCAGACCGGCAACAGCCGTACGGACGAGACGATTGCCCGGCAGGCCAGCTCCGAAACCGCTACGGTCGTGAACTCTCTTCGTAATATGGGGATTCCCCAGGAGCGGATGCATGTGTCGCAGGAAACCGCTTCCGGCCTGCGTTATCACGAAGTGCATGTCTACGTTGAATAGGAAAATCGCACCACAATGTGCGGCTTAAGGGGTGTCCCTACCCCGTGAATTTCAAGGTGATTAGCCCTGACGCGCCTTAAAGCGGGGGTTTACCTTGTTGATGACGTAAATCCGACCCTTACGGCGAACCACACGGCAGTTTTTATCGCGCTTCTTGGCGGATTTTAAAGAGCTCAGAATTTTCATGAGTTTTCCCCATCGTCACTAATTAAGAGGCGCTTTGATACCGCCCCTCTGAGCCTGTGTCAAGCAGGAATTAAGCGGCTTAGCCCATGCGGCGTCTTATCCCAGTAATGCGGCGCCAGAAAAAGCTGCTTTAATGCCCGGAAACTCGCCCACGAATGCAATAACCAGTAAAACGGATATACTGCCACGGCCACCATCATATCCGCTCCCCACCAGCGGGAATGCACCAATACGGTCAGTGCCAGCGCCCATTGAATCAGCACTCCTGCCCCGAATATGCCTATAGACAGCACCATCAGCCAATCCGGCAGAAATGACGTGCTTCCCAGGGCATTCATCCCCCACAGGGCGGAGAGAATCCACAGCAAAGGCGAGAGCAGGTACACCAGGGATGCCGCGCCGACAAATAACTGAAAGCCAACAAAACCTAATAACCCAAAACGGCGCAGCAAAAGCGGCGCACGGCGCATCGCCACCTGCCAGGTTTGCATATAACCCTTAATCCAGCGGGAGCGTTGTTTAAGCCAGGCAGAAATCAGGATGGGCGCTTCCTCTTCCGTCAGGGAGTCAAAAGGCAGGGTGCGCAACCCTTCCGTAGCCAGGCGTATTCCCAGATCCGCATCTTCCGTAACGTTATACGGATCCCACTCGCCCAGTTCCTTAAGGCGGCTCAGGCGCAGGTGATTGCTCGTGCCCCCCAGCGGAATAGGAATGCCCAGCGCCAGCAGACCCGGCAGCATAAAGTCAAACAGCCCGCCATATTCAAGGGCGAACATGCGCGTCAGCAGATTCTCCCGGCGGTTATAATAATTCAAGCGCGCCTGAAGACATACGACATCTTCCGGCACATTGCGAAACACGGCCACCGCTTTCTTTAACTGATCCGGCTGCGGCAAATCCTCCGCATCGTAGATGGTGACAAACTCACCGCGTGCGAAGGAGAGCGCATAATTGCAGGCTTTCGGCTTGGTGCGGGGCAGGGAAAACGGCACGCGCAACACCTCAAACATCGCAGGAGGATGCGCCGCCAGGACGGCGTGTAGCGTTTCCTCATCGTCCTCCTCTACAATCAGCTTCACATCCAGGCGGGAAGCGGGATAGTCCAGCGCCGATAATGCCCGCACCAGCCGCGCCACCCCTTCCGATTCTCCGTACAGCGGCACCAGCACCGTATAAACGGGCAGGTCGGACTCCCCGGGAAGCGCCGCGACCATCTGCTGAGTGGGCAAACGCGGGACGCTTCTGCCCGCCAAAAACAGCAGCGGCTTAAACAGCATCGTCGCCAGATAGAAGAGATTACACACCATTACCCCCAGGGGGATGAATACAGAAGGCTGCAAAAAACAGAGCGCCAGCGCGCCGACCACCCCTCCCAGCACCCAAATCCCTCTGCCCCGCCCCGCCGCATGGCGCAGGGAATAATGTGGCGCATTCACCAGCAAATGCTCTCTGGCTTTTTCATCCAGTACCGAACCGAATCCCCATTCCACCGTGCGCAGGATATCGCGTGGGGAAGTCAGCGCCACCTCCAGTTTTTTTTCCTCCGTAAACGACTGCATGAATTGTATCGCCTCCTCATCAGGAGACACGCAGGCCATGACTACCGTTTCGCCTTCCTGCTTCCAGGGCACGCAGCGGTATCGCAGATATTCCTCCGCACTTCCCTGCGCCAGCAGGTGCTCCTCAGGTATTTCCCGCAAAAGATCGGCAAAAGCATATCCCTTCTGATCCGCCAGGGTCTTATATAAATCATAGGGGCGAAGATGCCCGGCGCTGGTGAGCATCTCTCCCAGCGCATCGCCCAGCGTCGCCTGATGCGCCACCACTGTCGCCAGTGTCTGCTCGTCCACCAGCCCCCGCTCTATGAGCAACTCCCCTATACGCACTGGCTTGAGCATTGTCCGTTCTTTTTCTTCCTACCACTGCGTCCACAACGCGATGAACAAACCACCCCCTGCCCCGGTATCTTTTCCCGCCATATGACGAAAACCTCCCAGTTGCAGGGCGTGCCGCTCATTCACTTGCCATACTAAAGAGAGCTGCGCCTTGAGCAAATCATAATCATTCTGCCCCGCAACGGAAACCGCGCCCCCTCCTTCGCGCAGCCGCTGCGTCCAGTTCAGTTCGGGTATCAGTTGCAGGGAGGACGTAAGCCCCAGCCCCAGGGTTGCCGAGAAACGCCACTGATCCTGCAATACGCCGAGCCGATGACGATACGCCGCTTTGGCGTCTACATAATGATCCAGCCCGCGCCAGGTGAACCCATACCCCGCCAGTAGCGCCAACTCACCATCCCAGTTGGGTCTTCCGGCCGTGGGAGCCTCTTTTTGCCGGTAATGCGCAGGCAGCGCCACAAGCGGCTGCGCGGCCAGCACAAACCCGTTTTCCTGCAATATCTGATACCGCGCAAACGCTTCCGAATTTCCTGCGCCGTAGTTGGAGTAAGCTTCCCCATAAGCGGCTTCCTCCTGGTACAGATAATGGAGGAAAACGGAGGTGCCCAGCGTCCATTTTTCATTCAGGCCGTATTCAAAATAGGGGTTGGTCTCGAATTTACGAAACCCCGGATTTTCCTGGCGCGCCCCATGCGCGTCAAAGGACTCTCCTGTCCAATAGAGACTGCTGGTATGAATGAGCTGGCCGTGGCCAGAGGGTTGCACCCACGCCCCCGCATCAGCGACGGAAGGGAGAAGAATAAGCGCCAGCAGAAAGAAAGGCCAGCGCCCCATAATCTAGTGCATAATACGATGAATGTCTTTTACGGCCAGCCGGATCATGCGCTCATCGGCTTCGCCCTTCATATTCTCCGCAATGACGGAGCGGGCGGCCTGAAGGGCAACGTCCACGACCTGGCGCTGGACGTCCTGAATAGCTTTTTTCTCTTCCAGAGTAATTTTTTCATCCGCCAGCGCAATGCGGTTTTCCACCGCCTTTTTCAGGGATGCCTGGGCGTCCAGCTGCATACGGCGGGCTTCCTCGCGGGCGTGCTTGAGGATTTCTTCCGACTCTTCCGTAATCTGGCGGTGTTTTTTCTGATACGCGGCCAGCGTTGCCTGCGCTTCTTCCCGCAGACGCACGGCTTCCGCCAGCTCATGACCAATCGCGGCCGAACGTTTATCCAAAGCGTGCGTGATGGTGCGCGAAAGAGGGCGAAGCACCAGCGCGAAAAATACGACAAAAGCGGCCGCTACCCAGAAATGCTCATCCATATGCCTACCCAACCTGTCTTTTCTTCGGTGTTGCTTTTGAGCTCGCGGATGTAGAGCTGTCCAGCTGTTGCTGGGAAGGTGCAATGCCAATCAGCTTCTCAATCACCTGCGCCGTTACTTCCTGCGTGACGGGTGCCAGCTTTTCCTTCAATTCCGCTTTACGCTCCTCAATCGCCACCCGTGCCTTGCTGAGCCTGTTATTGAGATCGGCATCCACTTCCGCGAATTTCTTTTCCTGCATCGCAGTGATAGCGGCCTGGGCTTCGGTAATCAGCTGTTGCGCTTTTCCCCTCGCATCCGCCTGCAGCTTTTCATAGGCCGCACGCGCCTCTTCCGCATCCCGTGAGTACGCTTCCGCCCGATCGATATCCTGGGTCAGGTGATGCTGGCGCTTCTCCAGCACATCGTGAATGCGGGGCAGAATACTGCGCGCCACCAGCAGATACAAGGCGACGAAAGTAACCGTCAGCCAGAAAAGCTGGGAAGGATACGATGCCGGATCAAGTTGCGGCAGGCTGGTTTTATGCGCCTGCTCGGTATGCCCCGGCATCGTCTGTTGCACATTCTCTTCCATGAAGTTTCCCTAGGCGTAGCAAAACTACTGGTTCATGATCATGATGGCGACGACGAAAGCGAGCAGTCCCATAAACTCCGCAAAGGCCGCGCCGATGAAAGCGTATTTCGTGAGCTTGTTTTCCGTCGAGGGATTGCGCGCAATCGCGCCGATCAGACCGGAAAATACAATGCCGCAACCGATAGCCGCGCCGATCATGCCCAGCGTCGCCAGACCCATGCCGATAAGTTTAGATGCTTCTGCTTCCATGTATAGTCTCCTTGAATAATTAAATGAGTTGGTTAGTGACTCTCATGCAGTGCTTCACTCAGATAGACACAGCTCAGAATCGTGAAAATATAGGCTTGGATAAAGGCCACCATGAATTCAAATGCCGTCATTAATACGGTAAAAACAAAGGGCACCACGCTGCCTGCCTGAACAAAAACGGACTCCGCCGCCAGCATACTGACCACAAACCCCGCCACTACTTTCATCATCGTATGCCCCGCCATCATATTTGCGGCCAGACGAATTGCCAGGCTGCACGGGCGCGCCATGTAGGAAATCACCTCAATGGGATAAATCAACCACACCATCCACCAGGGCGTCCCTGAGGGAAGGAAATGCGCAACGAAGCCACCCAGCCCCTGTTTGAAGATCGCCACCAGCGTGACACCGATAAAGATAAAGGCCGCCAGGGCAAAAGTGACGATAATATGGCTGGTCACCGCAAAGGAGAAAGGAATCATGCCCAGCAGGTTAAGGCAGAGCACAAAAAGGAAAACGCTAAACACCATCGGGAAATACTGCCGACCGGCGCTGCCTACCGTATCGCGCACCGTACTGGCTACAAATTCATAGGTCAGCTCCGCCATCGACTGCCAGCGGCCAGGCACCAGCGCGCCTTTGCCCATGCCGAAAAAGAGGAAGGAAAACACCGAGACCACTGCCAACACCATAAACAGGGAAGCGTTGGTAAAATCGATATTATACCCCGCGAGCTTCGGCATTTGCACGAGGGTCTGAATTTCAAACTGAGAAAGTGGGCTATGACCCTGGGACATGAAAATACTTAACTCTTTTTTTGTTCGCAGTTCGTTTAAGAGATTTCGCCGGATTTGTCCAGCCTTACTTCGCAGTTTTATTCTATTTTTTTATCGGCCGCTTCCTGCCTGCTTTCGCGCATACTGGCTTTGTAAATCAGCATCACCCCGGCAGCGAAACCAAGTATCAGCCCCAGCACGGTAAAGGCGGGCATTGCCCCCACCTGCCGGTCTACCACATACCCAAGCCCTGCTCCTACTGCTACCCCGGAAAACAAATCCGCGATATAACCGTAGGTATTGGCACCGTTGAGGGCTTTGGGAGGAGACGCGCCTTCGGCATCCCCTGCACCCCCGCGGGAAGCGGCAATTTTTGCTTTCAACGCCTCCAGCGGAGGAGGTTCATCAGGCGCAGCGGCTGCCACCCACGCTTACTCCGCAGAGGCTTTCAGCTCTTTTTCTATCGTTTCCACCAGCGTGCCGTAGCCCGTGCCGTCCATTTTTTTCCCATTCACGAAGAAGGTGGGAATCCCCTCCAGCCCCAGGGAGTCCAATGCCTCCTGACGCTGAGTGAGGATGTGATCCTCCATTTCTTTATTCTCCAGGCATTTGATAAAACTGGTGGGTCCAATGCCGCCCACCTGCGCAATGGACATCAGCTTGTTCTTAAACTCTTCGGTAAATGCCCAGGTATCCTGCATATTAAACAGGGCGTTGATGAACTCCTGCTGCTTGTCGTTTTCCACGCATTGCATAAGCATGGTGGCCGCCAGCGCCGGAGCGTTATGAGGGAAATAGCGCATAATATAATAGACTTTGCCGGGTTCGACGTAATCTTTCATCAGCTTAGGCTTGGCATCCTTGAAAAAGGCTCCGCAATGCGGGCAGGAAAGCGAGAAATACTCAATTACCGTCACCGGCGCATCTGGCTGACCGTAAGCAATTTGTAGATTTTGCGTTTTCAACACCTCTTCTGCGGATTTTTTCGGCGCATCCGCCTTACTGGGGGCTTCCTCTTTCTTTACCACAGAGTTTTCCGCATCTGGCGACTTTTCTTCCCCTGCGGCGGGCGCAAGGGTATTTAGCGGGGGTTCCTGCGACTGGGGCGCTCCAGCTTTCTCAGCATTTGCAGAGGTTGCCGTCACATCTGCAGCCTGCGCTTCTTCAGAAGACACCTCTTTCGTTTTATCGGGCATGGTGGACACATAAAACGCTGCCCCGCCCACTATTGCTGCTACTGCCAGAAGAGATAATCCGCTTCGTAGTGCCATCAGAATGCTCCTTCGTTTTTACTCACTCTACACCTGTCACCACCATACGACGATTTTTCTTACGCGGCAACTTCCGTATTATTTTTTTCTTCTTCAATCGCTTCAATGGCCGCAATCGCCGCCATGCTGATAATATCCGACACATTGGCGCTCATCTGCACCAATTGCACCGGGCGGCTCATCCCTATCAGCAACGGCCCCACCATCGCGCCGTGCCCCAGCTCCTGCAGCAGGCCGGAAGCGATATTGGCCGTATGCAGCGCAGGCATAACCAGCACATTGGCCGGGCCGCTCAGGCGACAGAACGGGTAGAGCTTCATCAGCTCGGGATTCAGCGCCACATCGGAGCTCATCTCTCCGTCATACTCAAAATCGACATCACGGCTATCCAGCACCGCTACCGCCTCACGAATACGCAGGGATTTTTCACGCATCGGATTGCCGAAGGTGGAAAACGACAATAACGCGGCTCTCGGCTCATGTCCGTAGCGCCGCGCCAGATGAGCCGTTTCTTCTGTAATATCGGCCAGTTGCTCCGGCGATGGCAACTCATGCACCGTCGTATCCGAGATAAAAATGGTGCGCGATTTCATGACAAAAATAGAAGCGCCGAACAATACTCCGCGTTCTTTCTGGTCAATCACACGCCGGATCGTATCCAGCGTACGGGTATAATTGCGCGTCAACCCGGAAATCAGACCGTCGCCATGCCCCAATGCCAACATACAGGAGGCGAAGGTGTTGCGGTCGTTCTTCACCATATGCGCCACATCACGGTACAAAAACCCATGGCGCTGCAGGCGGTTATAGAGATAGCCGATGTAATCGTCCACATGCGGGCTGATCTTGGCATTGACGATTTCAATGCCCTGCTGATTCGCACAGCCCAGCCGTTCCATCGTCTGCCGGACACGCTCCAGGCGTCCCACCAGCACCGGCGTCCCGTAGCCGTTATCACGCCAATGGATTGCCGCCCGGATAATTTTTTCTTCCTCCCCTTCCGCGAAAATGATGCGTTTGGGGTTCTGGCGCGCCTTTTCGTACAAACGGTTCATGGTGTTGGCCGTCGGATCCAGCCGTGCGGTAAGCTCAATCTTATATTGCTCTATATCCACCATCGGCTTACGCGCCACGCCGGTTTCCATCGCCGCTTTGGCTACCGCTACCGGGATCGTCGAAATCAGGCGCGGGTCGAACGGCGTTGGGATGATATATTCCGGGCCGAATTCCATGCTGCGACCGGAATACGCCGCCAGCACTTCATCCGGCACTTCGGCGCGAGCCAATGCCGCAATCGCCTCGGCGGCGGCGATTTTCATCTCCTCGTTGATTTCCCGCGCCCGTACGTCCAGCGCCCCGCGGAAAATATAGGGGAAACCCATGACGTTATTGACTTGGTTAGGATAATCCGAGCGCCCGGTGGCGATAATCGCGTCCGGCCGGACTTCGCGCACCAGTTCGGGCATGATTTCGGGGATCGGGTTGGCCATGGCGAAAATGATCGGCTTTTTCGCCATGCCTTCGACCATATCTTTCGTCACGCAGCCCGCTACGGACAAGCCCAAAAATACATCCGCGCCCTGCAGCGCCTCTTTCAACGTGCGGCGGTCGGTTTTTACCGCGTGCGCCGACTTCCACTGGTTCATGTCCCCGTGCGTGCGGCCTTCGTAGACCACGCCTTCGCGGTCACACAACAATACGTTCTCGTGCGGCACGCCCATGCGCTTGATCAGCTCGAGACACGCGATGCCCGCCGAACCCGCGCCGTTGACCACGACTTTCAGCTTCTCGAATTTGCGTTTGGTGATATGCGCCGCGTTAATCAGACCCGCCGCGCAGATAATCGCCGTGCCGTGCTGGTCGTCATGAAAGACGGGAATGTCCATCAACTCTTTCAGGCGCTGTTCGATGATGAAGCAATCGGGCGCGGCGATATCCTCCAGATTGATGCCGCCCCAGCTTGGCCCCAGCACCTTGATGGCATTGACGATTTCATCCACGTCGCGGCTGTCCACCTCGATGTCCACCGCGTCGATATCGGCAAAACGTTTGAACAGGATGGCCTTGCCCTCCATCACAGGCTTGGAGGCCAGCGCGCCGAGATTGCCCAGACCCAATACCGCCGTCCCATTGGAGATCACCGCCACGAAATTGCCCTTGGCGGTATAATCGTAGGCCAGATCGGGATTCTCGTGAATCTTCTGGCACGGCACGGCCACGCCCGGAGAGTACCCCAGCGCCAGATCACGCTGCGTAATCAGCGGCTTGGTGGCATGAATGGCGACTTTTCCCGGTTGACCCTGCGTATGAAAATCGAGGGCTTCCTGGTCGGTAATCGGATTATTGGCGATTGTCATTGCCTGACTCTATGCTAAAAGAAGGAGATAAACCTGATGAAAAACTGGACGCAAGATTGCAAATAACCGCCCAGAGTGCAAGTAAAAATCAGCCGGAATCGATGCTGCAACGCAGCAATTCGGCGAGTGTTGCGCGTCCTGCTCTCTCCCCCGGCATGGCGCAGTATATGGAGATCAAATCGCGGCATGAGGAGTATCTCCTCTTCTACCGCATGGGCGATTTCTACGAATTGTTTTTCGACGACGCGGTGAAAGCCGCCGTGATGCTCGACATCGCGCTGACCAAACGCGGCAAGATCGGTGAGGAGGACATCCCCATGTGCGGTGTGCCGGTGCATTCGTCGGATCAGTATCTGGAGAAGCTGATCGCGCAGGGCGCCAAAGTCGCCATCTGCGAGCAGCTCGAAGACCCCTCGGAAGCGAAGAAGCGCGGCGCCAAGTCGGTGGTGATGCGCGACGTGGTGCGCATCGTCACGCCGGGGACGCTCACCGAGGACTCGCTGCTGACGCCCACCCGCTCCAATTACCTCGCGGCTCTGGCGCGTGAGGGAGATAGTTTTTCACTGGCCTGGGCGGATATTTCCACCGGCGAATGCGGGGTGATGGATACCGCCCTCCCCTCTCTTGCCGCCGATCTGGCGCGCCTCAACCCCAGCGAATTACTGCTCACGGAAACCCTGGCCACCTTGCCGGAACTGGCTGAGATGCAGTCCCGCATGAGCCTCATACCCACCCATGCGCAGCACGCGCTGCGAGCCCAGGAGCGCCTGAAATCCTATTACCGGCTGGAGGCGCTGGACGCTTTCGGCGAACTGACAGGCACCGATCTTATCGCGTGCGCCAGCGTCATCGATTACCTCCAATTGACGCAGAAAGAGGCCGCGCCCCGGCTGGATTCCCCGCGTAAACAAGCCAGCGCCAGCTCCATGGCCATCGACGCCGCCACCCGGCGCAACCTCGAGCTGATTTCGGCGCTGGGCGGAGGCAAAAAGGGAAGCCTGCTGGCCAGCATCGACCATACTGTCACCGCCGCGGGGGCGCGGCTGCTTGCCGCCCGCCTGACCAGCCCGCTCACAGACCCCGCCGCGATTGAAGCGCGACTGGACAGCGTGAGCTGGATGGCCACGCACCGGAAATTCCGCGACACGGTGCGGGAGACACTCCGCCACTGCCCGGATATGGAACGCGCCTTATCGCGGCTGCTGGTGGGACGGGGCGGCCCCCGCGATATGCTGGCGCTTGCCTCGGGGCTGAATGCCGCCACAAAGCTGCGCGGCAACTTCTTTGAACTGCAACAGGAACTTCCCCGCGAGCTTGACATCTGTTCAACCAGCCTGGGGGAGCATACCGCCATGGTAGAAGAACTGGCGCGGGCGCTGAAGGAGGATGCGCCATTACTGATGCGCGACGGCGGGTTTGTGCGCACAGGCTATCATGCGGCACTGGATGAATTCCGTTCGCTGCGCGATGAATCCCGCCGCCTGATCGCCGCCATGCAAACCCGTCTCGCCCAGGAAACCGGCATTGCGTCGCTCAAGATCAAACATAATAACGTGCTGGGCTATTTCATTGAAATTACCCGCCTGCACGAAAAGAAAGTGCCGGAACATTTCATCCATCGCCAAACGATGAAAGACGCGCTGCGCTATTGCACGGTGGAGCTGGGCGAGCTAGAGCGCAAAATCTCCGAAGCCGCAGACCGCGCACTCAAGCTGGAATTAGAGATTTTTGACGATCTTCTGCAGCGCATCCGGGAGCATACGGAGCCGACCCTCATGGCCGCCCGTGCGCTGGCCGTACTGGATGTAAGCGCCGCCTTTGCGCAGCTGGCCGCCCTTCATGCCTATTGCCGTCCGACAGTGGACGCCAGCTTGCAATTTAACATCGTGAAAGGGCGTCACCCGGTGGTGGAAGACGTCATGCGCCGCAGCGGCGAAAACTTCATCGGCAACGGGTGCGACCTCGGTGAATCGCAGCGCCTCTGGTTGCTGACCGGCCCCAATATGGCGGGGAAGTCAACCTTCCTGCGGCAAAACGCCTTAATAGCCATTCTGGCTCAAATAGGCTCTTTTGTGCCCGCTGAAAGCGCCCATATCGGCGTGGTGGATCGCCTGTTCTCCCGGGTGGGCGCATCCGATGACCTCGCCCGCGGACGCTCCACCTTCATGGTGGAGATGGTGGAAACGGCGGCCATTCTCACGCAGGCCACCTCCCGCTCGCTCGTGATACTGGATGAAATCGGACGGGGCACCGCCACGTTCGACGGGCTCTCCCTCGCCTGGGCGGTGGTGGAGCATCTGCACAACACCATCCGTTGCCGGGGGCTGTTCGCCACCCATTACCATGAGCTGACGCATCTGGCGGAATCCCTGCCTGCCCTCGCCCTCTATACGATGAAGGTGAAGGAATGGAGGGGCGAAGTGATCTTCCTGCATGAGGTCAAACAGGGTAAGGCGGAAGGCTCCTACGGCATCCATGTGGCGCGCCTCGCCGGTCTGCCGGAGGAAGTGATCGCCCGCGCCGGGCATCTGCTCACCGTGCTGGAGGAAGAAAAGAATAATCCCGCTCTGGCGCTCACGCCCAATGTGTTGCCGTTGTTTGCTTCGGTAGGGAACGGTAGAAAGGGAGGCCAGGAGGCCGACTCAGCCTTGAGCCCCGCCCATTGCGGAGCGCAGGAGCGCGGAGCAGGGGCAATCAAAGAACTTCTTATATCACTCAACCCCGACGAGCTTTCGCCTAAAGAAGCACTGGAAGCACTCTATAAACTCAAAGCACTTATGTAAAACGCTTCGCCTGCTCCTTCACCAGCGACGCATAGGCCTGCGGGTCTTTTTCCTCCAGCCTGTCCAATGCCGTGCGGGCATGGTTTTCGGCCTCCTCGTAATAGCTGTCCTTGACCTTCTGGATGCGCTCCTTCATCGCCGCCAGCTCTCTCCCCTCTTCGCTTGCCATCAGCGTGCGGTTGTCCAGCAGCTTATCCAGCATCTTCATGATGGTGCCCAACTGCTCGCCGTAACCGGCGGCCTCGGCGAGAATCCGCCGCTCCAGCTCGCGGTCGCCCACATAAGGGCCGGAGAACGGCAAATCCCACACCGTCTGCGGCGCGATGTCCTGCACCAGATCGCCGCTGAAGGGAAAACGGATATTCCACCAAAACCACGGAAAAGGAAACATCAGGCGCTCCTGTCATTGAGTATATGCAATCGTTCCACCACCCTGCCGCCGAGAAGATGGGACTGGATAATTTCCTCCACCTCGGCCTCGCTGGTGCATTTGTACCATATTCCCTCAGGGTAGACCACTATCACCGGCCCATGCTCGCAGCGATCGAGACAACCGGAAGCGTTGATACGCACATCCTCAAGCCCCAGCTCCCTGCAGCGGTCTTTCATATAATTGCGCAGCGCCCCGCCGCCCCGGTCGATGCAGCAGCCACGCGGATCGTCCCCCGCACGTTTATTCGTGCAGCAGAACACATGGTGGCGGTAATAAGGGGAGTCATGGGTCATGCTGCTACTGTGCGCAGCTTAGGGCTTCATGACAAGCGGAAAAACGGGAGGGTGCCTGCTCTACTTACCTATATTAAGCTGTTTTGTAGCCTTCCCCATGCATCCGGGCGTACCGGAAGGACATTGAGGATCCTCCGCAGGATGTATGTCTACAGGCTCAGAAGTTTGTGGCTGCCTCTGCGCGCCATTGTGCCCGTCTATTTCATCTCGCCGCAAATCATTGCGTTCTCGTTGAATATCCAGCCACTCGTCCCACTGCTCAGGACTCATTTGCCCACGCATGTCTTCCTGACGGTTGTACCAACGACCGTTATAGCCAAAGCGACCATCGGGTTCGATGAGTACCTTTACCCGATTGCGAGGTAAAACTATAATTTGTTGTTGCCCCCTCCCTAGACCGCATTCGCGTCGGTATTCCTGATACGCTTCGTTAAGGTCATGGCGGTTCATATCGCCTTGCCTCCATTCATGCAGCGTTTCGCGATACTCCTCCCGTGCATCTTCGCAGTGCTCTTTCCTATCACTCATCTGTCTGCCTCATATATATAAATCCACTTCATTATAGGGGGGCAAGATGACAGTTTTATGACATGGAGCGCCCATTCATTTTCATCCATGAGCCATAGCGAAGGTGAAAACCGCCCAACGCCTTGCTTTCTTCTCCATAACACACTCTTTTAGCGGGGAATTCTCCCCGTGATTCGTATACGCAAATTGTCATCAAGGTGTAACAAACCGGGACTAGATTACAAAAACAGTGAAATAATCAACGACACCAAACACTACATCAACAGGAGAAAAAAATGTCGACTGCATGGGCAAATAGAGTAACATCAGAAACCTTTAATCCCCGCGACGTATCGCTGGGTGAATTGACGCAAAATGAGTCTTTTCAATTCGCGCAGGCGCTCAGAGATAAAGCATCATTACAAAACGGAAAAAGAGAATCTATTTTTACTTTTCTTGATCCTTCATCTAGTAAGGCAAGTCCGGCACGAGATCTAGTGGATTTAATCGGCGCAATTGCGCATCTGAATCCTAAAAACATAACAGGTCTATCTGGTTATGGACACGAAGCTTTACAAGCAATGATCGAAAATGACCCTACACTTCCAGCTACACTGAATCGTGGCTGGGAGATTATCGATGCAGCGAAAGATATGGGAGACGCCACCACCGCAGAGGCAGCGCAGTCGGTGGAATCTCTGCTTAGTACGATTCTTCAAAAAACCCGCACTGCCTCTACAGAGGTTGCAGCAAGGTAATTGCAAAATCCTGTTGCATTCTGGCGCTGTGGCGCTTAAGCGAGAGGGATGTTCGATTCCTTAAATAAACGCTTAGGCGATATTTTTGGTGGGCTGCGCCGTCGTGGTGCGCTCACCGAAGAGGATATCACCACCGCCATGCGCGAGGTGCGTGTCGCCCTGCTGGAGGCCGATGTCGCCCTGCCCGTGGTTAAGGAATTCACGCATTCGCTCAAGGAAAAGGCGCTGGGCGCGGAGGTGATTAAAAGCATCTCCCCGGCGCAGATGGTCATCAAGCTGGTACAGGATCACCTGACCGAGCTGCTGGGCAGTGAACATCAGGATTTAAACCTCGCCATGTCCCCGCCCGCCGTGGTGATGATGGTGGGCTTGCAGGGATCGGGCAAAACCACCTCCACCGGCAAACTGGCGCTGCGCCTGCGGGAGAAGCAGAAGAAGAAAGTGCTGGTGGCCTCGCTGGACGTTGCCCGCCCCGCCGCCCAGGAACAGTTGGAAGTCGTCGCAGCTCAGGCGGGCGTCTCGTCTCTCCCGATCATCAAAGGGCAAAAGCCGCTGGAGATCACCAAACGCGCACTGGATACGGCGGTCAGAGAAGGCTACGACGTGCTGCTGCTGGATACCGCCGGTCGCCTGCATATCGACGACGAGCTGATGGCAGAGCTGGAAGCGGTCAAGAAGGCCGCCAAGCCCATCGAAACCCTGCTGGTGGCTGACTCGCTGACCGGTCAGGACGCGGTGAACATCGCCAGGCAGTTCCATGAGAAAATCGGCGTTTCCGGTATTATCCTGACGCGGATCGACGGCGACGGGCGCGGCGGCGCGGCGCTGTCCATGCGCCATGTGACCGGCCAGCCCATCAAATTCATGGGCACGGGCGAGAAACTCACCGAATTCGAGGCTTTCCACCCCGAGCGCATCGCCAGCCGGATTCTGGATATGGGCGATGTCGTCTCGCTGGTGGAGCGCGCCGCCGAGGCCATCGACGCGCAGGAAGCCGAGGATATGGCCAAGCGGATGATGTCCGGCCAGTTCGACTTCAACGATATGCTGAATCAGCTCCGCCAGATGAAGAAACTGGGCGGATTCGGCGGGATTATGGGCATGATGCCCGGCATCGGCAAGCTCAAGGGGCAGTTGGATGAAGCCAATATCGATGAGAGCGTCTTCGCCCGTCAGGAGGCTATTATCCTGTCCATGACCAAGAAGGAGCGCCTGCATCCCAAACTGCTGGGCGCCTCACGTCGCCAGCGCATCGCCGCCGGTTCGGGCACCACGGTGCAGGAGGTCAACAAGCTCCTTAAGCAGCACCAGCAGATGGAAACCGTGATGAAACGCCTGAAGAAAATGGGCAAAAAAGGCTTAGCTCGCGGTGGGATGCAGCAGTTGTTTCAGGGGATGCGGTAGTTTTTGAATGCCCCTGCTCCGGGCTTTCGCGAGCTTAATAAGGCACTCTCACCGCCGGGTCGTCCGTAGAAAAATCTTTCGTATTGCGCGTGACCAGCAGTGTGTTTTGCGTCTGTGCCGTGGCGTATATAATCGCATCCGGCAGGCGAAAACGATATTTCGCACGCGCCGCCACCGCTGCCTCGCGCACCTGCTCCCCCATCTCCACCAGCTCAAACCTACGCAGAAAAGCGCGCAGTGTCGCCGCTTCCTTCACATTCGCAGCACCCACCATCACTTCCATCCAGGTGATGACGCTGATGAAAGGGCGGTCATAACGCGCC
>Ga0209573_1001627_pt1 | contig 33454 bp, 29 predicted proteins | sample TNRBio252014_DNA_FD_185870 | JGI IMG/M metagenome (GOLD analysis project Ga0209573, IMG submission 185870) | Wastewater treatment Type I Accumulibacter community from EBPR Bioreactor in Madison, WI, USA - TNR Reactor_6/25/2014_ DNA (SPAdes)... | ecosystem: Engineered > Bioreactor > EBPR >...
TCAGCCGCAACGGCTGCACGGTCAGGCCGGCGGCCGATGCCGCCGAAGCGCGGCAGCTGGTCGCTGCCGGCCGGCCCGACCTGGCCATCCTGGACGTCAACATGCCTGGCGAGAACGGCTTGTCGCTGGCGCGCTGGCTGCGCGAGTCGCATCCGGCGGTGGGGCTCATCATGCTGACCACGGCCGGCGATACCGTCGACCGCGTGGTCGGGCTCGAGCTGGGTGCCGACGACTACGTGCCCAAGCCCTTCGAGCTGCGCGAACTGCTGGCCCGGGTACGGGCGGTGCTGCGCCGCCGCAGTGCGAGCGTCGAGTCGCCCGCCGCCGCACCGTCGGCCAGCGGCGGCAGCGGCAAGCGCGTGGCCTTCGGCAGCTGCGAACTGGATCTCGACGAGCGCAAGCTGCGTGGTGCCGACCGCCAGGAGATCGACATCACGGCTGCCGAGTTCGACCTGCTGGCCCTTTTCGCCCGCAATCCGAACCGGCCGCTGAACCGCGACCAGATCATGGAACAGGCGCACAACCGCGGCTGGGACGTGTTCGACCGCTCCATCGACCTGCGCATCATGCGACTGCGCCGCAAGATCGAGCGCAACCCCGACAAGCCCGAGGTCCTGAAGACCGTGCGCAACGTCGGCTACGTGTTCGTGTCGCAGCCGGCGGCTTGACCCGGCGGGCGGGCCGGTCGTGAGCTCCGCCGGCGCCGACCCCCGCGGCACCGGCCCCGGCGTCGCCACACTCGGTGCGACCCGGCGCCTGATCTGGCTGCTGGTGGTGCCGGTGCTGGCGCTGCTGGCCTTGCTCACCGCCTTGCAGTACGAGGAGCGCCTGGCCGACGCCGCGCGCGAGCTGCAGCGGCGAGCCGACGAGCATGCGCAGGAGCTCGAGGCCTGGTCGCGGCCGGCCAGCAGCCACGTGGACGACCTGCATGCCCTGCTGGCAAGCCATTGGCATGCGCCGCCCGACCCGGGCCCGGAGCTGGCCAGGCTGATGACCCGCCATCGCGCCCAGGGGCGCGACGACGGCTGGTCGCTGGACGACGCCGACCCCGCACAGCGTGCGCGTCACGGCCAGTTCTGGTGGGAGAGCGCCGACGGTCGCCAGCCCGACCCCCTGTGGAACCGGCGCGCAGCGCTGTTCAACGGCCTGGCGCGCGTCGTGCATGGCCGCGACCCGGCGTTTGCCGCCACCTGGTTCGCCGCCGGCGACGAGAACACGTCCTTCGGCTACCCCTGGGTCGCGACAGCCAGCATGCTGCGCACGATGGGCGCCGGCTCGCTGCGCGAGATCGATGGGCCGCGCCAGCGTGGCGTCGAGCGCGCCCAGGAGGAACTGCGGCGCGACCCGTTGCCGCCGCCCTTCTGGGGCCCGCCCTATGTCAGCCAGCTCGACGGGCAACTGGTGCTGTCGCATGGCCGCATGCTGGTGGTCGACGGCCGCTACGTTGGCGAAGTCAGCGTGGACTTCCGTCTCGACCCCCTGCAGGAAAGGCTGTCCAGGTGGACACCGCCCGGGCTCGCCTGGGTCGTGGACCGCGAGGGGCGCATCCTGGCCGATGCCCACCAGCCGCTGCGGCGTCCACCCGGCGAAGGCCTGGCGGACACCCGGGTGCTGGCCGGGCTCGAGCAGCGGCTGCCGGCGCCGCTGCGTGGCCAATGGGGTGCCGGCGGCCGGGTCGCAAGCCCCGCCTGGCATGGCGACTGGCTGCTGGTCGCGGGGTCACGGGCCGGCGCGCCCTGGTCCTTCGTGCAGGCGGTGCCGCGGTCGGTGCTGCGCGCGCAGGTGCTGCCGACGCTGAGGCCCAATGCGCTGCTCGGCGGCTTCCTGCTGTTCGTCTTCCTGGCCGGGCAGTGGTGGCTGGCGCGCCGCGTCGTCGACCCCGCCCTGGCGGTGCTGGACTACCTGCGCCGCGCCGCACGGGACCCGCAGGCCATGCCGCCGCCACTGAGCGGGCGCTGGCGACCCTGGGTGGACGCCGTGACCGATGTCTTCGCACGCCAGCGCGAAGCCCTGCAGGGGGAACGCCGCAGCCAGATCTTCAAGGCGGCCATCGTCGACCATGCGGTCAGCGGCATCGTGACCACCGATGCCGACGGGCACATCGTCGAGTTCAACCCCCTGGCCGAACGCCTGTTCGGCATCACGCGCGACCGGGCTGTCGGCCAGCGCCTGGGCGAGCTGCTGGTGCCCTTGAGGCACCGTGCCGCCCACCAGGCGTTGATGAAGCGGCTGCTCGCCGGCGAGGCCATCCCGGGCGTCGGGCACCCGACCGAGATGGTCGGCTTGCGCGGCGACGGCAGCGAGTTTCCGATGGAGATGCTGGTGACCCGCATCGAAGTCGACGGCCAGTCCTTCTTCACCGGCTTCATGACCGACATCAGCGAGCGCCAGGCCGCGGCCCGCCAGATCGAACGCCAGCGGGAGGCGCTGCGCCAGAGCGAGAAGCTCTCCGCCATGGGCGCGCTGCTGGCCAGCGTGGCGCACGAGCTCAACAACCCCCTGGCCATCGTGGTGGGGCGGTCCAGCCTGCTCGAGGAGCGCCCCCTGCCGGCAGCCGCGGCCGACGACGTGCGCCGCATCCGCGACGCGGCCGAGCGCTGCGGCCGCATCGTGCGCACCTTTCTCGCGATGGCCAGGCAGCGGCCGATGCAGCGCGGCCAGGTGCAGCTGGCCGACCTGATGCGCGCGGCGGCCGACATGCTGGGCTACACCCTGCGCAGCCAGGGCATAGAGCTGTCGCTGGATCTGCCCGCCGACCTGCCCGAGGTGCAGGCCGACGGCGACCAGATCGGTCAGGTGCTGCTGAGCCTGCTGGTCAACGCCCAGCAGGCGCTGTCGGGGGTCGAGGGTCGCCGCATGGTGAACGTGCAGGCCGGCCACGAGCCCGCCGTGGCGGGGCGGGCAGCGGCCGCCGGCCAGGTCTGGCTGCGCGTGGTCGACAACGGCCCGGGCGTGCCCGCGTCTGCGCGCGAGCAGCTCTTCGAGCCCTTCTTCACCGCCAGCCCCGAGCGCTTCGGCACCGGCATGGGCCTGGCGCTGTCGAGGTCCATGCTGCGCGAGCATGGCGGCGACCTGGTGGTGGAGGACGGTCCGGGAGGCCGATTCCGCCTGAGCCTGCCGTTGCACTTGCCGGCGGCCGGGCGGCCGGCGGACCCTTCGGGTTGAATTTGATGTCCATCAAGAATTCGCCACATGCCGCCGCACCTTGACGCAGTTCAAGGATGACCCTGCCAGGGGTGTCGAACATCGCGTCACTGCTTTTCGCCGGTGCCGACCGCATGTACGCCGCCCTCCGCGCACGCCCTGAACGCCGCCCCTGGGGTCACCTGACCCGCTGCGGGGCCGCGGCCGCGCTGTTCCTGCTGGCCTTGGCGCCCGCAGCCCGGGCCGAAGACCCGACCCCCGGTCGCCAGCAGCAGCTGCTGCGCATGGTGCGCCAGGACTGCGGCGCCTGCCATGGCATGCAGCTGACGGGGGGTCTGGGCCCCGCCATCACGGCGTCCGCCCTGGCCGACCGCGGGTTCGACATGGTCTTCGCCACCATCTGGTTCGGACGCCAGGGAACACCCATGCCACCCTGGCGCGGCCTGCTGACCGAAGCGGAGGCGCGCTGGATGGCACAGCGGCTGATGCATGGCCTGCCGGCGGGAGAGGGCCGGTGACACTCCCCCTGACCCGGCGCGACTGGCTGGCCCGCGGCAGTACGCTGGCGCTGGGCGGCGGTGCGGCCGCTTCGCTGCTGCTGGGCGGCTGTGCGGCGCCGGTGGCCGCGCCCGAGCCCGTGGGCACCGGCGACCTCGGCCTGATCGTCGAGCGCGCCAGCGGCAGCCTGCTGGTCGTCAACACCAGCCAGCCGCGCGTGCTGGGGCGCATCGAAGGCCTCGGCGACCTGTCGCATGCCTCCATCGTCTTCTCGCGCGACGGCCTGCGCGGCTACGTGTTCGGCCGCGACGGCGCGCTGACCCGCGTCAACCTGCTGACGCATCGCATCGAAGCGCGCGTGATGCAGGCCGGCAACTCCATCGGCGGCGCCATCTCGCAGGACGGCCGGCTGGTGGCGGCGCAGAACTACCAGCCCGGCGGCATCAAGGTGTTCGACGCGCGCACGCTCGGGCTGCTGGCCGACATTCCGGCCGTCGACGCGCACGGCAAGCGCTCGCGCGTGGTCGGCCTGGCCGACCTGCCCGGGCAGCGCTTCATCTATGCGCTGTTCGATGCCGACGCGATCTGCATCGCCGACCTGTCCGACCCGAAGTCACCGCGCGTGACCCGCTTCGACGGCATCGGCCGCCAGCCCTACGACGCGCTGGTCACGCCCAACGGGCGCCACTTCATTGCCGGCCTGTTCGGCGAGGACGGCCTGGCCGTCATCGACCTGTGGGCCGAACAGCCGCAGGTGCGCCGCGCGCTCGGCGGCTACGGCCGCGGCAAGGAGCCGCTGCCGGTCTACAAGATGCCGCACCTGCGCGGCTGGGCGATCGCCGGCCCGCACGCCTGGCTGCCGGCCATCGGCCGCCACGAGGTGCTGGTGGCCGACACCGAGCATTGGGCGGAGGTCGGCCGCGTGGCCGTCGCCGGCCAACCGGTGTTCGTGATGGCGCGGCCCGACGGCCGCCAGGTGTGGGTCAACTTCGCGCTGCCGGACTACCACCGGCTGCAGGTCATCGACACGCGCAGCCGCCGGGTGATCCACAACCTGGAACCCGGGCGCGCCCTGCTGCACATGGAGTTCACCCCGCGCGGCGAGGCGGTCTGGGTCAGCGCCCGCGACGACAACCGCGTGCTGGTCATCGACACCGCGAGCGCGCGCACCGTGGCCACGCTCGATGCGCAGGCGCCCAGCGGCATCTTCTTCACTTCGCGCGCCGCGCGAATGGGCTTGTGAGCATGTCCAGGGACCGCCTCGACGACCTCGACACGACGGACCAGCGCCTGCTCAACGACTGGCAGCGCGACTTCCCGCTCGTGCGCGAGCCGTTCCAGGCGCTGGCCGCCGCTGTCGGCTGCAGCAGCGCCGTGGTCCTCGAGCGCCTGCGCCGCCTGCAGCAGCGCGGGGCCTTCAGCCGCATCGGTGGCACCTGGGCCGCCGGCGCCGGTGGTGCGGCCCTGTTGTGCGCCTATGCGGTGCCGGCGGGACGGCTGGACGCCGTGGCGGCACAGGTGTCGTCACACGCCGGGGTCAACCACAACTACGAACGCGAGCACCGGTTCAACCTCTGGTTCGTCATCACCGGGGGCGACGCGGCCGAGGTCGCGGCCCAGGTCGACGGCCTGGACGCGCAGACCGGCCTGGTCGCGCTCAGGCTGGCGATGCAGCGGGCCTACCGCATCGACCTCGGTTTCGACCTCCGGCGCCGGCTGGCGGCGGCGCAGCCGCGGGCGCCTGCGCGGGCGGCGCCGGTGGCCGCCGCCGACCGCACACTGGCCGCCTGGCTGGAGGGCGGGCTGCCGCTGGTCGAACGGCCCTACGACGTGGCCGCCGAGTCCTGCGGCCGGCCGCTGCACGAGGTGCTGGCCACGCTGCGCCTGTGGCTGGCCGGCGGCACGCTCAGGCGGCTGGGCATCGTCGTGCGGCATCACGAACTCGGCTTCGACCACAACGCGATGACGGTGTTCGATGTCGAGGACGACCGCGTCGACGCCGCCGGCGAGGCGCTGGCCCGCATGCCCGGCGTCACCCTGGCCTACCGCCGCTGCCGCGCGCCCGGCTGGCCGTACAACCTGTACGCGATGGTGCATGGCCGCGACCGCGACGAAGTGCGTGCGGCGGTCGCCGCCGCGGCGCATGCCAGCGGCCTGGCCGACCGCTGCCAGGAGGTGCTGTTCAGCCGCCGCCGCTTCAAGCAGCAGGGCGGCCGCTACTTCGCCACCGCCTGGCAGGCGCCGTCGCACGGCACGGGGGCGGCGCATGCCTGAAGTGCGCACCGCGGTCGACAGCGTCGACCGCCGGCTGATCGCCCGCCTGCACGGCGGCCTGCCCCTGGTCGACCAGCCCTTTGCCGCTGTCGGCGCCGAGCTGGGCCTGCCCGAACAGCAGGTCATCGAGCGCCTGCAACGACTGCTGGACGACGGCGTGCTGACGCGCTTCGGCCCGCTGTTCCAGATCGAACGCGCCGGTGGCCAGTTCGTGCTCGCCGCGATGGCGGTGCCGGCGGAGCGCTTCGATGCCGTCGCCGCTGCCGTCAATGCGCGAGCGGAGGTGGCGCACAACTACCGCCGCGAGCATGCGCTGAACATGTGGTTCGTGGTCGCGGAGGCGACGCCGGAGGCGGTCGAGGCGACCATCGTCGACATCGAGGCGGCGACCGGTCTCGAGGTGCTGCGCTTTCCCAAGGAGCGCGAATTCTTCGTCGAGCTGCGGCTGCCGCTGGACGCCGACCCGCCACCTGGAGCGCAGCGTGTCACTGGATGACTTCGACCGCCGGCTGATCGCCGCCACCCAGGCCGGCCTGCCGCTGGTGGCGCGGCCCTACGACGCCGTCGCCGACGCGCTCGGCTGCAGCGCGCAGCAGGTGCGCGAGCGCCTGGCCGGTATGCTCGCGCAGGGCCTGGTGCGGCGCATCGGCGCGGTCCCCAACCACTACCGGCTCGGCTTCACGGCCAACGGCATGACCGTGTGGGACGTCGACGACGAGCAGGTCGATGCCCTGGGTGCCGCCGTGGGCGCGCTGCCGGGTGTCAGCCATTGCTACCGCCGGCCGCGCCACCTGCCGCTGTGGCGCTACAACCTGTTCGCCATGCTGCACGGCCGCTCGCGCGCCGAGGTCGAACAGCAGCGCGAGCAGCTGCGCCAGCTGCTGGGCGTGCACTGCCGGGCCGACGACATCCTGTATTCGAGCGCCATCCTCAAGAAGACCGGCCTGCGGCTGGCGGCCGCGGGCGCCGGGTCCCCCTTCCCTTCCCCACGACGCGCCTCCACGGGGCCCCGAGCGCGCCACAGCCCGACGGAGGCCTGACCATGTTCCGCATCTCCCAGTACATGCGCGACCTCGTCGCCGCCGAGCGCAGCGGCCACTATCCGCCGCTGCGCGCCGCTCGACCCGCCGGCCCGGTGGTGATCTGGAACCTGATCCGCCGCTGCAACCTGACCTGCAAGCACTGTTATGCGCTGTCGGCCGACCACGACTACGCCGGCGAGCTGAGCACCGCCGAGGTGTTCACGGTGATGGACGACCTGAAGGCCTTCAGGGTGCCGGTGCTGATCCTGTCCGGCGGCGAACCCCTGCTGCGGCCGGACCTGTTCGAGATCGCCGCGCGCGCCAAGGCGATGCGCTTCTACGTCGGCCTGTCGAGCAACGGCACGCTGATCGACGCCGCCATGGCCGAGCGCATCGCCGGCGCCGACTTCGACTACGTCGGCATCAGCCTGGACGGCATCGGCGCCGTGCACGACCGCTTCCGCCGGCTCGAGGGCGCGTTCGATGCCAGCCTGGCGGGCGTGCGCCACCTGCGGGCGCGCGACGTGAAGGTCGGCCTGCGCTACACCATGACCGCTCTCAACGCCGGCGAGCTGCCCGCCCTGCTGGCGCTGATGCGCGACGAGGGCGCGCAGAAGTTCTATTTCTCGCACCTGAACTACGCCGGCCGCGGCAACATCCACCGCGCCAAGGACGCCCACTTCGCGGCCACGCGCGAGGCCATGGACCTGCTGTTCGAGACCGCCTGGGCCGACGCCCTGGCCGGCAGCGAGCGCGAGTACGTGACCGGCAACAACGACGCCGACGGGGTCTACCTGCTGCACTGGGTGCGCGAGCGGCTGCCGCACTGGCACGACGCGCTGCGCGAGCACCTGGTCGCCTGGGGCGGCAACGCCAGCGGCGTGGCGGTCGCCAACATCGACAACCTGGGCATCGTGCACCCCGACACCATGTGGTGGCACCACGCGCTGGGCAACGTGCGCGAGCGCCCCTTCTCGGCGATCTGGGCCGACGAGAGCGACCCGCTGATGGCCGGCCTGAAGCGGCGCCCGCGGCCGCTGGAGGGCCGCTGCGCCGAGTGCGCCGAACGCGCGGTGTGCGGCGGCAACACCCGCGTGCGCGCCCAGCAGACCCGCGGCAACCCCTGGGCCGCCGACCCCGGCTGTTACCTCGACGACGAAGAGATCGGGCTGGCCGCGAGCCCGGCCTGAAGGGGCATCCCATGAAGACCTGGATGGAGCTCGCCTGGCGCAGCCTGCTGGCCGCCGGCCTGCTGGCCGTCGGCGCGGACCTGGCGGTCGCGCAGGGCAGCGCGGCAAAGCCCGAGGGGCGAGCGCCCGACACGCTGTACCAGGAGCATTGCGCGGCCTGCCACCACCCGCAGCGCACCGGCGCCATGGGCCCGGCCCTGCTGCCCGAGAGCCTGGCCCGGCTGCGCCGCCCCGAGGCGCTGAAGGTGATCGGCGAGGGCCGGGTCGCGACCCAGATGCCGGCCTTCAAGGACAAGCTCGCGGCCGCCGAGCTGCAGGCCCTGGCGCAGTGGATCTACACGCCGGTGCTGCCGGCGCCGGGCTGGTCGGACGCCGACATCCGCGCATCGAGGGTCGAGACCGCCGGCGCCGCCGGCTGGCCGGCAAGGCCCAGGTGGCGTGCCGACCCGATGAACCTGTTCGTCGTCGTGGAGGGCGGTGACCACCACATCTCGCTCGTCGACGGCGACCGCTTCGAGGTCATCCACCGCTTCCCCAGCCGCTACGCGCTGCATGGCGGACCGAAGTTCACGCCCGACGGCCGCTTCGTGTTCTTCGGCTCGCGCGACGGCTGGATCACCAAGTACGACCTGTGGAACCTGGAAGTGGTGGCCGAGGTGCGCGCCGGCCTGAACATGCGCAACGTGGCGGTCAGCGGTGACGGCCGCTGGGTGATGGCCGCGAACTACCTGCCGCACAACGTGGTGCTGTTCGACGCGCAGCTTCAGCTGGTGCGCCACTGGCCGACGAGCACGGCCGACGGCCAGTCCACCTCGCGCGTGTCGGCGGTCTACGACGCGACGCCGCGCAAGTCCTTCATCGCCGCCATGAAGGACAGCCCCGAGCTGTGGGAGCTGGCCTGGGACGGCAGCCGGCTGCGCCGCACGGTGCTGGACGAACCGCTGGACGACTTCTTCTTCGACCAGGACTACCGCCACGCGATGGGCGCCACGCGCAAGCGCGCCGACGGCACCGCCGGCGCACAGGTGGTGGACCTGGACCAGCAGCGCCGGGTGGCCGAGCTGCCTATCGCCGGCATGCCGCACCTGGGCTCGGGCATCACCTTTGCATGGAACGGCACCACGGTGCTGGCCAGCCCCAACCTGGAAGGCGGCATCGTCGACGTGATCGACATGAAGACCTGGCGCCCGGTGCGCAGCATCCCGACGCCCGGGCCGGGCTTCTTCATGCGCAGCCACGAGAAGACGCCGTTCGCCTGGACCGACTCGATGATGAGCCCGACCGGCAAGGACACGCTGACCCTGATCGACAAACGCACGCTGGAGGTCGCCGGCCGCATCCGCGAGCCCGGTCGCACGCTGGCGCACATCGAGTTCACCAAGGACGGCCGCTACGCCCTGGCCAGCGTGTGGGAGATGGACGGTGCGCTGGTGATCTACGACGCCGCGACCTTCCGCGAGGTCAAGCGACTGCCCATGAAGCGGCCGGTCGGCAAATACAACGTCTGGAACAAGATCACGCGTTCGGAGGGCACCTCCCACTGAGGGCGTGCCGGCCGGGCTGCGGCGTGGCGCCGCCCGCGCCGTCGCAGAACTGCGGCCAGCGGGCGCGCAGCCGCGCCTGCAGGGCCTGCGGCGTCTGCGCAAGCACACAGCGGTGGAGCCAGTCGAGGGCCAGCGGCATGGCCCGCGACTGCAACCCGGCGTCGACCGCCAGGGCGCAGGCCTGCAGCGGGTCCAGGTAGCCGTGGCGAAGCGGCGCAGGCCCTTCGAGCAGCGACAGCAGGTGCTGCGCGTCGCCGGCGGCGGTGCCGCGGTCGCCGGCTCGCCATGCGGCCAGGCCACGGTAGAGCCGGGCCAGGGCCCGCCCGACGGGTGAGGGCAGGGCCTCGGCCCGTGCCAGCAGCTCGCTGCACGCCTGCTGGGCGGCCACCGCGGGCAGGCGCTGGCTGGCGTGGCAGCGGATGCGCAGATGCAGCGGGCCGCGGATCTGGTCGTCCAGCAGGCCGTCGAGCTGCTTCCACCGGGCGCTCGCGGCAGCGGCGTCGCCGCGCTGCAGTTCGGCGCGCGCCCGCAGGTCGATGCGGTGCACCCGCCGCGCCAGCGAGCCGGTGCCGCCATCGTCGCTGATCTGGGCCAGCGCCTTCGCCGGCTCGCCGAGCGCCAGCCAGAGGTCGGCCAGCATGTCCTGGCAGGCTTCGTGCAGCAGGCTGGCGGGAGCGGTGCGGGCCGCGTAGGCCAGCGTGGACTCCAGCAGCTCCAGCGCCTCGCCCAGGCAGCCGCTGCCGAACAGCGCATACGCCAGGTTCAGGTCCTGGGCACGCGAGGTCAGGCTGTCGCCCAGCCGCCGGTGCAGCGAGCGCGCCGCGCGCCCCGTGGCCAGCGCGTCGGCACCGCGGCCGAGCATGTCGTACAGGCCGGTCAGCGTGCCCAGCGCCCCGAGTTCGGCCTCCACATGGCCGGCCTGGCGGGCGGCGGCCAGCATGCGCTCGGTCGCCTGCAGGCAGTCCAGCGGCCGGTGGCTGTAGTGATCGACCTGCGCCTGCAAGTCCCACAGCGCGCATGCGGCCAGCGGGTCGGACTGCGCATCCAGCAGCGGCCGCAACGGGTCCGACAGGTGCTGCGCCCGGGCCGGCTCACCGGCGCTGGCCAGTCCGGCAGCCTGGCCCAGCTGCAGGCGCAGCCGCAGGGTCGGCTCGGCCGCCACGGCCAGGCCGGCGCCGGCATGCCCGGCGGCGGCACGGCCATCACCGCGCCACAAGGCCAGCTGCATGCGCGCCAGGCACAGACCGGCCAGCGCCGCCGGGTCAGGGGCCTGGGCAGCCAGGCGCTCGGCTTCGGCAGAGGCCGGGTCGAGCCCCAGGTGCAGCGCCTGCGGCTCGAGGGCGTCGACGCGGGCCGTGAAGGCCGCCTGCTCGTCGCCCGCCCGTGACCACCAGGTCGCCGCCTGCAGCCGCAGGGTCCATTCGACATCGCGGCGGCCACGGATCATGGCCTGGCGCGCCGCCTGCAAGGCCGCACGGGCGGCCGCCGGCCATTCGCCGGCCTCGGCATGGTGCTGGCAGACCCGGTCGGGCGCGGCCTGCCGTGCCGCCAGGGCACGCGCCAGGCGGCTGTGCAGCTGGGAGCGCACCGGCGCGGCCAGGCCGCAGCGCAGCGCCTCGGCGACGGTCTCGTGCGCCATGCGCACGCCCACCAGCAACTGCGCGGCCTCCAGCTCCTTCCAGGGTGCGGCCAGCGACAAGGCCGTGCCGCCCAGCACCTCGGCTGCCAGGCCGGCGTCGAATTCGCTGCCCACCAGCGCCGCCACCTGGGCCAGGGCCAGCGCATGCGGCGACAGCGCGGCAAGCCGCTGCTCCAGCAGGCGCTCGACGCTCGACGGCAACGGCAAGGGGCCGTCGCCACCGGGCGTGATGCCTTGCCGGTGCAGGGCACGCAGGGTCTCCAGCACGAACAGCGGATTGCCGCCGCAGTGGGCCGCCAGGCGCTGCGCCCAGGCGGCCAGATCGGCCGCCGATGGCGCCGCCGCGGCGACCGAGGGCAGCGACGCCAGCAGCTCGGCCAGCGCGGCGTGGTCCAGGCCGTCCAGCGGCACCAGTCGCGGTCGCCCCGAGCCGTCGGCCCAGTCGGCCAGCGGCCCGGCCGCCAGCGCCGACGGCCGGCTGGCCAGGCCCCAGCGCAGCGCCGGCGCTCCCGCGGCGAGCGCCGGCAGCCACTGCAGGCTGGCACCGTCGGCGTGCTGCAGGTCGTCGAGCAGCAGCGCGCGCAGCCCTGACGCGGCCGCGGCCTCGAGCCAGCGGAGCACCGCGTCCTGCAGCAGCGCCGGATGCCCGGGGCTGACGGGCGCCGGGCCGTGGTCGGGCAGCAGCCGCGCCAGTTCGCGCGCGACGCCCTGCGGCAGCCCGCCCGCGGGCGGGCCCAGGCCGGCAGTGGCCGTGGCCCGCAGCACGCGGGCCACCAGACCATAGGGCGTCGCATCGTCGCCAGGCATTGCGCCGCAGAGCACTGCGCCCGGATGGCGCCCTGCCCACTCGGCGAGCAGGCGGCTCTTGCCGACCCCGGCATGGCCGACCAGCAGGAAGGCGCTTGCCTCTTCCCAGCTGGCCTGCATCGCCTGGCAGGCCCCGTGGCGGCCGATCAGGCGCGGCGGGCGCAGCAGGCCAGGAGGCAGCGGCGCCGGCCGCGGCGGCCGATCGGCCGCGCCGGCGGGCCCCAGGGCCTCGACCTCGGCCAGCAGCGCCAGGGTCTCCGGGCCCGGACGCAGGCCCAGTTCGTCGCGCAGCACGCGCTCGCAGCGCTCGAAGGCCGCCACCGCGGCGCCGCGGTCGCCACGGCCATGGTGCAGGCGCATCAGCCGCCGCCAGCCATGTTCGAGCAAGGGGTCGAGCTGCAGCATGCGTTCGCAGACCACGATCGCCGCCGCCAGTGCGCCGGCCTTCTCGAGCCCGGTCGCCAGCTCGGCCAGCTGCCCGGGCAGGCGGGCACTCCAGGTGGCGCGCCGGGCGTCCACCCAGTGCGCCAGCGCCGGGCCATCGGTGTCGTAGGAGGCGTTGCCCAGCAGCGGCGCGCACCAGGCGTCGATGCAGGCGGCGAGCGCCCCTCCGCCCAGCACCGGCGGGTCCGCCAGCTCGAGGCCGAGGCGCAGGTCGCACGACACGCCGCTGGCCAGCGCGAGATGCTGCTCTGCCTCCGTCACCAGCCGCCCGCCCGCCTGGCGCAGCCGGAACAGCCGCTGGCGCAGATTGGCCAGCGCGCGGCCGGCATCGACCTCGGACCACAGCAGTTCGGCCACCCGCTGGCGGGGCTGCCCGCCCTCCAGCACCAGCAGCGCCAGCAGCGCCGCATCCTTGCGCGCCAGCGCTCGCCAGGCCGGGTCGCGGGCGTCGTGCCAGGCCGGCGCACCAAGCAGCCTCAGGCGCAGCCCGGTGCAGGCTTCAGGTGGCGGGGCTGGGGCCATGTGACGCTGAGGTAACGCGGGCGGATTATCTTTTTCGGACTGCCGGCGCACCGGCCCAGGTGCACCGCCCATCGTGCCGCAGTCCATAGCCCCCAACCCGAGGAATCCGTCATGAATCCGCTCCGTCAAGTCGCTCCCTGGCTGCTCGCCGTCCTCGCCGCCGCCGGTACCGCGCCGGCAGCGCTGGCCTGCACGAACTCGGTGGTGTTTCCGCTGCAGACCGTGCTCAGTGAGCCCGCGCAGGTGGGCATGGTCGGTCATGTCGACAACGGCACGGTGGTCGACGGCGGCAGCTTGCGCGCCGAGATCGTCGTCGACCAGGCCCTGCTGGACACGCTGACAGCCAGCCTGGCGGGCAGCTGCTCCCAGTACGTGCACCAGGTCGGCCTGGGCAACATCACCTTGCTGGGCACAGGCCAGGGTGAATACTCGGCCAGCACCGAGGTGCTGCACCAGCGGCCCGGCGGTGTGCTCAGGCGCCGCCTGGCGCCGGTGCTGCTGGATGCCGGCAGCGGCGCCACCGGCGGCGTCGTCGACCACCCCCATGACCCGCGGCTGAACCGCGTCCTGGTCTCCCGCGTGCGCCTGGGCGACGTGATCGCGATCGAGACCCGTGCGACGGCCACCGGCACCATCATCGACGGCTGGGTGGCCGACCAGGTGCAGGTGCTCTACACCTGGAGCAGCCTGACGCCCACGCTCGAGATCCGGGTGCCCTGATGCAGCGGCGACCACCGGCCCGGGTGGCCGGGACGCGGGCCTGCCGGCCGCGCGCGTCTGTCAGCCGGCCGCGACGGCAGGCAGCGGCGCCCAGACCATCTCGACCTGCAGGCCAGGCTCGGCGCGGCGCAGGTGCAGCTCGCCGCCATGCGCCTGGGCGACCAGCCGGCACAGGTGCAGCCCCAGGCCGACCCCGCCGCCGGCGCGTGTGCGCGCATCGTCGGGCCGATAGAAGGCCTCGGCCAGGCGGGGCAGTTCGTCCTCCGGCACACCGGGGCCGAAGTCGCGCACGGACAGCCCCAGCCGCCCGTCGGGCGCGATCGCCAGTCGCAGCAAAGGCGGTCTTGGCGCCGCCGACGCATGGCGCTCGGCATTGTCGAGCAGGTTGCGCAGCAAGAGCCGCATGCGCGTGGTGTCGACCCGCTGCAGCCCGACGGCGGCCAGCTGCAGTTCCGGCGCGGGCTGCCGCCCCTGCACGGCTTCGCGCAGCCAGGCCGCCAGGTCCACCGCCTCGGGGCGCAAGGCGGCATGACCGTCGCCCAGGCGCTCGCTCTCCAGCAGCGAGCTGACCAGCTCGGCCATCTCGGCCAGGTCACGCAACAGGGCCTGCCGCGGCGCACCCTCGTCCACCAGTTCGGCGTTCACGCGCGCCCGCGTCAACGGGCTGCGCAGCTCATGGCTGATCGCCAGCAGCAGCGCCCGCTTGGCGTCGAGCATGGAGCGCAGCCGCGAGGCCATGGTGTTGATGCGCTGCGCCAGCTCGCCCAGCTCGTCGGGGCGGCGCACCGCAATGGCGGTGTCGAAGCGGCCCTGCCCGTAGGCTTCGACGCCGCGGGCGATGTCCTGCACCGGCGCCAGCAGCCGGCGCACGGCGATGTAGGCCAGCACGGTCAGCAGCAGCAGCGCCGCCAGCGTCAGCCAGGCGACATGCCGGGGCCGCTCGACGCCCGGCTGCAGCGTCAGGCCGAAGCGCAGCCGGTGGCCGTCGGCCGTCAGCCGCTCGAGCGAGAAGCCCGGCCCCCGCTGCGCGCCATGGCTCCGGCCCTGGGCCGCGCTGCCGGGGTCTGCATCGCCCGCCGAGTCGTCGTCGAAATGCCCGTCCTCGCCAGGCCTGCCACCGCCATGCGAGTCGTAGCGGACCACCGGCCCGTCGATGCGCACGCGGATCGGAAGGCGCAGCGCCAGCGCGCGCGCGCGCCCGGCGTCGGGCGGGCTGCCGATCTCGGCCGCCAGGCGGTCGACATAGTCCGACACCAGCGGCCGCGCCCAGGCCTGCCAGCCGCCCGACAGCACGCGCTGCATGCCGAACAGGAAGACCGCGGTGCTGGCCAGCGCCAGCACGACGAACAGCGCCACCAGGCGGCGCTGCAGCGAGTGGCGCCAGTGCCGCGCATGGTGGCGCCAGCCGGCGCCGGCGCCTTTCATGCCGGGGCGCCGGCGAACAGGTAGCCGGCGTTGCGCAGCGTGCGGATGCAGTCCAGCGGCTCGAGCTTGCGGCGCAGGCGGCTGACCAGGATGTCGACCGCACGGCTGTGGATGTCCTCGGCGGCATGGCCACGCAGCCGGGTCAGGATGTCGTCACGCGTGAAGACCTTGAGCGGCTCGCCGGCCAGCAGGCTCAGCAGCTCGAACTCCGCGCCCGTGAGTTCGACCGCCTGGCCACGGCAGTGCACCTGGCGCCGTTCGAGGTCGATCTGCAGCCCGTCGAAGCGCAGCACCGGCCGGCGCGCCGGCGCGGCCGCGCTGCGCCGCAGGATGGTCTGCAGGCGGGCCAGCAGTTCCCGCGGCTCGAAGGGCTTGGGCAGGTAGTCGTCGGCACCCAGCTCGAGGCCGACCACGCGGTCCATCACCTCGCCGCGGGCGGTCAGCATGATGATCGGCAGCTGGCTGGTCTGCCGGATCGTGCGGCAGACCGCGAAGCCGTCCATCTCCGGCAGCATCACGTCCAGGATCACGGCGTCGAAACCACCGGCCTTCAGCGCCGCCAGCCCCTGGCTGGGCCGCATCGCCTGCTGCAGCTGCACGCCGTGGCGCTCGAACCAGGTGGCCAGCGGCGGCCCCAGGTGTTCGTCGTCGTCGATCAGCAGCAGGCGCATGGGGCTCATTGTCGGGGCCTGAGCCGCGTGAGGGCGGCGCCGGCCGCCGCCACCACGGGCTCAATCATGGTGCCGGCGCCCCCTGGGCCCCTGGGCGACGAACTCGCGCACCTGCGCCTGCTGCTGCGGCCGCAGGCTGTCGTAGAAGTCGGCCGCGGCTTCGATGACCTTGGGCGCACCGCCGTGGGCGGCGGCGAGCTTGCGCTCCACCAGCGCCGCCGCCGCGGCGCGGTCGAAGGCGTTGCCGCCGATCAGGGCATTGATCTCGTCGCGCGGGCTCCGGCCGCCGGCCATGAACTGCTTGCGCTGCTCGCGCAAGGTGTCGGCCAGCGTGGCCAGGCGGGCCTTCTGCGTCTCGTCGAGCTCGAGCCGCTGGCCCACGCGCTCGAGCACGCGGGCCTGCATCGACGCCATCTCCTGCTCGCTCATCGCGCCATGGCCCCAGCGGGCATGGTGGTGGCCGGCCCAGGCGGCCAGGCCGCCGAACAGGGCGCCGGCGCCGAGCAGGCCGATCAGGGTGCGCTTGATCCAGGTCTTCATGGGGTTTCCTTCTCCGGGCCGGGCCCGGCCCGGTGGGTTGACAGGGCCTCCATGGTCGGCGTGCCACCGCCGGGCGTCCTTTCGGCGCCGTAGCGTCGCGTAACGTTTCTTGTCGTCACGACCCGGTGTATGGTCGCGGGCCCCAACCACCGGGCCGCGGACGGCGTCGCGGCCCTGCACGCCATGAGTGACCTGCAGCGCTTCATCGATATCGCCTGGGACGAGCATGTGTCCGACGCTGCCGCCGTGTCCCTGCGGCTGCCGCTGGCGCTCGAGCAGGTGCGCGACGAGCCCGGCCTGATGGCGCTGGCACATCTGGCCCAGCATGTCTACGGCGAGCACCTGGGCCAGTGGGCCGACGGGCTGAAGTTCATGGCCGCCCTCGGGCGCGACCCTGCGTTCCAGCCGCACGGGGCGAGCGGCGCCGCACTGATGCGCCACCGGGGCGCACTGGCCCTGGCCGGTGGTTCGGGGGACGTGCGATCGACCCTTTCGGCGTCCGACGCGGTGCGAGTCACCGCGTCGGCGGCCTGCAGCCTGGCGCTGCGCGACAGCGTCCGGGCCGCCTCGCTGCTGCAGGAGGCGGTGGCGCAAGCCGACGCCGCCGGACTGCCCGACCAGGACCCTGCCGTGCAGGCCCTGGCCGCCCAGGCCAACAACATCGCGGCCGGCCTCGAGGAGGCCCCCGCCCAGGACGAGGCGGCGCGCGCGCTGATGCTGCAGGCGGCCGCGCTGGCGCGCCGCTTCTGGGGCCGCGCCGGAGGCTGGCTGGAGGCCGAGCGCGCCGAGTACCGCCTGGCCCTGTGCTGGCTGCGTGCCGGCGACGCGGACCGTGCGCGCTCGCATGCGCAGGCCTGCCTGGCGATCGTGCAGGCCCAGCCGGAGGCGGCGGCGCTGGAGCGCTTCTTCGCCTGGGAGGCGCTGGGGCGCATCGCCGCCGCGGCCGGCGACGGCCCGGGCCTGGCCGACGCGCGGCAGCAGGCCCAGGGGGCCTTCGATGCGCTCGCCGAAGCGGACCAGGCCTGGTGCCGTGGCAGCCTCGACAAGCTGGCAGCGCCGCCCGCCGGCGCCTGAGCGCGGGGCGGGCGGGGCAGGCGCTCAGCGCGTGATCGAGTCGCTGGTCTCGGCGTTGGCGGCGGCGTCGTAGGTCCAGCCGCCGAGCGTCGCGCCGTTGACGGTGAAGACGAAAGTGCCGCTGGCCGTCGTCACCGGCGAGCTGAACGTCGCGATGCCCTTGCCGTTGGTGACCGCCGTCCCCGAGCCCGTCACCAGGCCCGACCAGGCCCCGCTCACGCTGACCGCGGGCACCGGCTGGCCGTTGGCGTCGACCACCTTGACGCGTGCGATGGCACGACCGCGCGTGCCCTGGCGCTGCAGGCTCATCGCGATGCTGCCGACATGCATGGCGGGCAGCACCACCACCGGCGACACCTCGATGGTCAGCGACTTGCTGGCGCTCAGGCCACCGTTGTCCGTGACCGTCATCTGGGCGGTCCAGGTCCCTGCCGCGTAGGTATGGCTGGCCGTGGCGCCGGTCGCCGCCTGCGAGCCGTCGCCGAAGTTCCACTGCACGGACACGATGCTGCCGTCCGGGTCGGTCGAGCCCGCCGACGAGAAACTCACCGCCAGCGGCGCCACGCCGCTGGTCGGCGTCGCGCTGGCCACCGCCACCGGGGGCTGGTTGGTGACGGTCTGGGCCGTCACGGCCACACCGTAGTAGCCCAGGCTGCCATACCTCGTGTACCCGGTGCCCAGGGGATCACCCTTGCCCGTGCCCTGCACCGTCACGTAGTAGGTGCCTGCCACAGGCAGCGTGGCGGCAATCGAGGCATTGAGCGCGTCGGCCGGGTTGGCCGTGGCCAGCAGGGCGCCGCTGGCGTCGCGCAGCTCGACCAGCACATCCAGGTTGGGCGAACGGGCCGAGGGGTTGACGACGATGGCGACCGCGCCGGCGCCGGCCGGGAACGAGAAGACGTCCACGTCGGTGCTGCGCTCGATCACGCCGCTGCCCTGCCAGGAGCCGGACTGGCTGGCCAGCGCGGTGGCGCTGCCCAGCGTGTCGGCATGGTCGTCGAGCCGGATGGGCAGGCCGTAGGACTCGGCGACCGTGAGGTCGTTCTGCACGTTGTTGGCGCCGCTGTACTCGCCCTTGCTCCACTGCGCCAGGGCCTGGTAGTAGCCCACGCCCATGATCGGCGCCCAGCCGGTGGCACCGCTGCCATGGCCGCCGTAGTAGTCGCCGCCGGGGTAACCGTCGTGCAGCAGGCCGATGTTGTGGCCCACCTCGTGCGAGATCGCCTCGGCGACATACTTCTCGTGGCCCGAGCCCAGGCTGTTGTAGAACACCAGCGCCGGCTTGTTGAAGTCGCCAACATCGTCGTAGGCGCCGATGTAGGCCACGCCGCCGCAGCTGCAGTTGTAGACGCCGGCGCTGTTCGTGATGAGCGCCGTGGTGCCGAACACCTGGTCCGACTGCGAACTGCGCGTCAGGCGGTCGGCCGGCGGCGCCTCGGTGGTCACGTCGACGTCGAACGGCGCGAAGTCCTCGGCCACGCGTTGCCAGATGTACTGGATGCGCTCCAGCTCGGCGTTCGAGAAGCTGGCCGGGTTGCCGTCGAAGTCGAACGCCTGCGCGTTGATGGTCGGGTTGCCGCTGTTCCAGGCGGTGCCGGTCAGCGTCGCGCCCTTGAAGTTCAGGTAAATGGTGCGGTTGGCCCCCGGCCGGCTGTGCAGCAGGAAGGTCTGGTCCAGTGGCTGCAGCGTGCCCGTCTGCACGCTGGTCGACTCGATCGCCGAGCTGGGCAGCGTCACGCGCAGCGGCTCCTCGACGAACAGCCTGCCGCGGCGGTCCAGGCGCAGCGCGCGGTCGCGCACCAGCAGCGCCGCGAACTCGTCGGCCGACTTGCCATACCACTCGGCCACCGCCTCCAGGCGGCTGCCCAGGCGGTCCACCGCCTCCTGGCCAGCCAACTGCGCGACCCCCAGGTCCAGCAGGGGAAACTCGGCGCGAGCCGGGTGCGGGCGCTTCGCCGCGGGGTCGGGCGGATCGGCCGCCAGGGCCGTGGTCGACATCACGACGGTCAGGCCGATGACCTGGAGCAAGCGCAAGAGGGTTCGCATGGAGGAGCCGGCAATGGGGCCGCGCGGCCGGCGCGGTCGGGTCGGCTCATGCTAGGCATGCCCGCGCCCCCCCTGGAAAGCAAACGTGAGCAGGCGGCGCTGCAGTCTGCGGGGTGAAACAAGTCGTCACATGTGGGCGGGTGCCCCCCTTCGAACGGGGGGGATTGCAGCGGAAATTCGGGCGCGGCCAGGGCCCGGCCCGCATCGATGCGGCGTCGTGAAGGGCCGCGCGGTGGCGCGGGCAGGTGCCGCAGCGGCCAGGTCGCGCACGCTCGGCGGCACGGCGATCCTGCGCCGCATGAAGCTGACTTCCCTGGGGTGGCGGGTGGGCAGCGGTCGGGGTCGGGCAAGCGTCGGTGCGCGCCAGCGCAGCGCTGGGTCGTGTCCCAACGCGTGGTGTAAGTCCACAGCCCAGAAGAGCTGAGGTACGCGCTACTCAGCGTGCCACCCGGACACCAAACCCGGCACCCCAGTGCCCGCTCAAGCGCGGTCGCCCCGCCGCCTTGTCCGGCCTCCCCCTCCGCGGCCCAGCAGGGCGCGATGGAAGGGGTTGCCCGCCAGGAAGGTGGCGCGCGTGTCGGGGCTGGTGTCGGGCATCACCGCGGCATCGATCCAGTCCGGGGCGCGTTGCCGGCAGGCCCGGGCCGCCTGCGGATCGCTGCCGCGCAGCGCACGGGCGAGCGTGCCCCAGGCCCTCCAGCGCCTGTGTGGCGGGCAGCAGGTCGGCCCCCTCGACGGCCAGTGCGGCGCCGTCGCGTGCCGAGGCCTGCACACGCTGGAACGCCTGCACTGCAGCGGCTTCGGGAATGGCCGCCGCCTCTCCCAGCAGCCGGCGCAGCCGGGTGCGCAAGGCCGCCGCCCGCGCCTGCACGGCGTCACCGGCGTCGGACCCGGAGGCGGGCAGCGCCTCCAGTGCATCGGCGGGGCGGCCCGGCCACAGCCAGGTCGTGGCGTGCACCAGGCGGAAATAGGCCAACCCGGTCGGTCCGGCGGCGGCGCCCTGGTCCAGGAGCAGCAGCGACTGCAGCCGTGCCATGGGATCGTCGGCGCTCGATCGCTTCATGGCAGCTGCAGCAGCAGCGCTTCGAACGCCTCGATCCGGCCAGCCTGGCGAGTGTTTTGCGCAGCAGCACTGCCGTGCCGTAGGTCGAGACGCCCTCGCCGGCGCGCGCACCGTGCACTGCCACGCCCTGGCGATCGCGCAGGAATTCACCCGGCAACCGGCTCTGCCGATGCCGCCTTCGCCCAACAGCAGCAGCGCACGCCCGGCCTGCCAGGCGGCGTGCTTGCGGCCCAGCAGATCGTCGCGGCCCGCGACCTTCCGCAGCTTGAACAGCCGCTGGCGCAGGCTGGCCTGCGCGTCTTGGCCGGCACCTCCGGCCACAGCATGGAGGCCACTTGCTCCGGGTTGCGGGCGCCAGTCACTGGCCGCCAGTCGCCAAGCAAGTCAATCGCCGGCGCACGAAGGGCCGATGGAGCGCTTGTCGGCCATCGCCATGACACGCGTGCAGAAGTCGGCTTCGTCCAAGTCGGGCAGCACTGACCCGAAAGGTCAGCCACAGCGGGAGGGTGGCTGAGCGATGTCGCTATTCGGGAGGACTCTGGCATCCGCGACCGGAGGTTTCCGGTACGCTGCGGGCGCGCCGCAATTCTCTGCGCGCCAGGGCGTAGAGGGTGGTCCAGTCGTCCGACGCATGGCCGAGGTCGATTGCAGCCCGGTAGGCGGCAAGGGCAGTCTTGCCCATCGACAGGCCAACGCCCAGGGCTTCTGCCAGTTCGATCGCAATGCCCATATCCTTGACCACCAGGTCGACGCGAAAGCCTGGGCTCAAGTCGCCTGCGAGTACCTTGGCTGGATATGTCGTGCCCAGGTGACCCAGGCCAGCCACGGTGCGCAGCATGGTGTCGCGGGCCAATCCGGGGTCGATCCCCGCGGCCTCCGCCAGGGCCAAGGCTTCACTCGTGGCGACGTTCGTCGCGCTGGCGAGAAAGTTGTTCACGATCTTCATCCGAATGCCCGAGCCCAGCGGTCCGCAGTGCACGATGGTGTTACCCAGTTTTTGCAACATCGGCCGCGCCCGTTCGAGCGTGGCACCGGCACCGCCCACCATGAAGAGCGACTCGCCGCGCTCCGCGTGCTGGGACGTCCTGCCGACAGGAGCATCCAGCATCTGGACGCCCTTTGCGCCCATGCAACGGCCGATCGAATCGGTGGTGGCCGGCGCAATGGTGCTCATGTCGATGTACAGGGTGCCGGGTCGCATCGGCTCGTAGGCACCATCCGGGCCGAACAGCACCTGCTCGACATCCGCGCTGCGCGTGACCATGGTGACTATGCACTGCGACCCATGTACCACCTCGGCGGCATGCCGGCAGGGACGGGCGCCGTCCTTGGCGATGGCCTCCACGGCGGCAGCATGGGCGTCGAACACCGAAACCTCATAGCCTGCCCGCAACAGGTTCCTGACCATAGGCGCGCCCATGACACCGACGCCGATGAAGCCGATCTTTGTCATGTCTTCACTTGGAACGCCACGCCTATGCCTCACGCCCGAGAGGCGCCATCGATCTGCACGTAGACCGCTCCGCCTTCGACCTTCACTGGAAAGGTTTTCAGCGCCACGCTAACGGGACCGCTGCGCGCCTTGCCACTTGCAATGTGGAAACGCCCCTGGTGCAACGGGCATTCGATGCAGTCGTCGACCACCAACCCGTCCGACAGCCGCGCAGTCTGGTGCGTGCATCGATCCACCGTTGCAAAGAACTTGCCGCCCAGTTTGTAGATGGCGATCTCGTGCTGGCCCTTGTCGCCGAGGGTGACGCCGACCACGTCTTCCTCTTCCACTTCGGACACTGCTGCGGCGCGAAACCAGACGTTGGCGTCATTCACGATGGGGGTTCTTCCAATTGAGCGTCACGCGGTGCTTCACGCGAATGAACCTGCGGAACAGATCGATATGCACGCGCAGGTAGCCGCCGGGGCTGACCTGCAACTGATCGCCGACCTGCGCGTGAAACCGCCCAAGGGCATGGAAGGGCACGAAGGCGCACAGGTGGTGCTCGGCGTGGTAAGGCATGTTCCACCACAGCAGTCTGATGAGCGGATTGGTCAGGGTCGTGCGGGTGTTGTAGCGGGGGTCCGATCCTTCAGCGCAGCCGGTGTGCTCGGCGATGCGGATCCAGCGTGCGTACGATTCGCCGACGAGGCGCGGCACGATCCAGTAGATCAGTGGCGCCCACGATGCGTAGGCCAGCGCGACGCCAGCCACTGCGGCGTAGACGGCAAGCAGGACTCGCGCCTCGCGAACGAGCACCGGGTGCTGGTCGACCGGCGCATACGCGTGCTCATCCGCACCGATGCGACCCAAGGCCTGGTTGAACAGGTAGCTCAGGTTGCGGCGCCACACGGTCAGGCCTGAGACGTACACGAGGTACTGGCCCAACGTGATGGGCTGCGGCAGCACCATGGCTGAGTCGCGGCCGCGCAGCTGCGTGTAGGTGTGATGGAAGGCGTGGTGATACCTGAACCAGCGCGGTGGAAAGATGTAGATCAGCCCGCACAACCACAACACCGCTTCGTTCAGCCACACCGACCTGAACGCGGTGCCGTGGCTGGTTTCGTGCAACGGTGCGAACAGCGTGGCCAGCATGGCACCGTGCAGCACGATGGCGGGCACGATCCACCAGGATCCCAGCGCCCGGTGCAGCAACCAGCCCGTGGCGACGATGAGCGAGAACTGGAACGCAAGATTGACGAGCCCGGCGTGGTTGTTGCGTTTGGCCAGGCGCTTCAGTTGCGAGCGCGGGATGATCTGCTCGCGTACTCTGATCAGCTCGTCCAGTTCTTTCACGATTCGTACCCCTCGAGCTCGTTCACAACCTGAACGGAGGAACCGTAATCGGGCCCTTGGTGTTCGCCGCCCTCTTCAGTCGTTCGAAACCCTCAATCGATCCGGCAAACTGGATCTTGAACTCGTCGTACTCCTTGCGCTGCTCGCCTACGGTGTCCACCCATTGCTTCATCTCGTCAGCGCTGGGGTTGTAGAAGGTGGATCCGCCCTCACGCAGCAGTCGCATCGATTCAGCGCGCGCCTTCTCGATCTGTGCAAAGGTTTCGATCTGGGTCTGTGCGTTGGCCTCGTCCAGGGCGCTGCGCATATCGGCCGGGAGTTGCTCGTACCAGGCCGCGTTGGCCGCGAACATCTGCGCGTCGGGCACCGATCGCACATAGGCGATCGGACCCAACAGCCCGACGAATCCGAAAGTAGCCAACGCAGCGATCGATGAATCGAGCCCATCGGCCACGCCCTGCCTGATTGCGGTCGAGGTCTCGCCCCATGCGACCACCGTCGGGTTGGCGCCGGCCAGGCGATAGAAGGTCTGCAGCAGCTTCGACGGCGGCACGCGCATCTTCATGCCCTGCATGTCGGCCGGCGTCTTGATGAGCTTGTAGTCCTTACGGCTGGCCACCGTTCGGGGGTCGATGGTGAAGTACATCAGCGGCTTGAAGCCTCTGGCCATCACCCTCGGTGTTATCTCGTCGTTCCAGGCCCTGCTGGTGACGAGGTTGGCGTACTGCTGGTTGTCGCCGCACCAATAAGGAATGTTGATCAGGTCGACGACCGGCGCATAGGGCGAGTAGTTGGACAAGGAGATCGAGCCGACGTGCACCGTGCCGGCCTGAATCTTCTGCGCCAACGCGGCGCCGAATCCGAGCTGCCCCGCCGGGTGCATCTTGACGTAGATCTGACCCTTGGTGAGTGTCTCGACGATGTCCTTGTACCGTGCCTGCATGACGGGGAACTTGACGAAGTCCTCGATCCGGTACTCGCTGGCGAAAATCATCGTCTGCTTGGCCGCCTTCTGCTTGGCCGCTTCGTCGACCGCGGTCTGCGCCAGCGCACGACTGTCGAACAGGTGGCCCCCTGACAGGGCCATGACGGCGGCCGTGAAGCCGCAGCGTCGTGTGGCGCGCAGGAACTCGCGCCTTTCGCTCAAGTGCTGCTCGAGAGTGTTCTGGCGGTTCATTCGTGTCTCCTTCAGAGGGTAGTGAAACGGGACTGGAACACCAGGGTCAGGTACCCTGCGTATAGAACGCATCGACACACACATGCCCGGCGCCTATGCCCTTGTGCCGGGCCACCAGGGTGGCCGCCTCGACCATCGGCGGCGAGCCGCAGATGTAGGCCCGCCATCCAGTCAGATCTCCGAGGTCTTGCTCGATAGCCTGCGTGACCAAACCGCAGCGATGGACGGCCGGATCGCCGCCCGCACCGACCACCAGGTGGATTCGCAGCGCGGGATGCTCGCGTTGCAAGGCCTGCAGCCACTGCTGGCCGTACAAGTCGCGCTGCGAACGCACCCCGAAGTACAGGTGGACGGGGTTTCGCATGGCCTGCGCCACGGCGCTGCGCAGGATCGACAGGATGGGTGCCAACCCCGTGCCACCGGCCACGCAGAGCATTGGGCCCTCGTGCCTGCGACGCAGGTAGGCCGATCCGAGCGGGCCGGTCAAAGTGACCGTGTCGCCCACCCGTAAGTCATTGGCGATGTACCCGGTGACCCTGCCATCCTGCACCAGGCGAACATGAAACTCGAGTGTCGCATCGCTCGGCAGTGTGGCCATCGAGTATGGGCGCCCATGCTGCGGCGTGAACTGCAGATGCACATACTGGCCGGGCGAGTAATCGAAGCTCTTGGCCGGCTTCAGAATCAGGCGCTTGATGTCGTGCGTCAGATCATCGATCGACACCACGCGCGCCTTCAGCGTCCGAGCCGGGTGAACGACGATCTCGTCGGGCTCTGGAATTTCTATCGTGCAGGGCTCGGTGAGGTAGGTCTGGCAGGCCAGGATCAGCGATTCGTCGTCATCGAGCGGACGCTGCTGCTCACCGCGGCCGGCAAGCACCTGCCCTTCGATGACGCGGCAGCGGCAGGTCCCACACCTGCCTGCCATGCAGGAGTACGACATCGGCACCTGGGCCGCCTGCAGTGCCTCGAGCAGATTGGCACCGGGTCGCACCTGGATGACGCGGTTTATGGGTTGGATGGCGACTTCCATGGCGCGTTCAACTCGATGGCCGAGTGTCCTGCAGCGGCGTCATTCAGCCAATACAATTTGCCGCATGAAGTTCATCACCTACGTTGATGACAGCTGACGTGCAAGGACTGCGATGAACCTCTCGGAAATCGACCTGAATCACTTGGTCCTGTTCCATCAACTGATGATCGAACGGCGCGTATTCCGGGTTGCCGAGAACTTGGGCATGACGCAACCGGCCGTCAGCAATACCCTGGCCAAGCTGCGGCGACAATTCGGCGATGAACTGTTCGTGAAGACGCACGTCGGAATGATGCCGACGCCGTTCGCCGAACAACTGGCCGAACCGATCGGCTACGCGCTCGGCATGATCCAGAGTGGTCTGAATCAGCACCGGGCATTCGATCCTGCAACGCTGAAGCGAACGATCAATTTGAGCCTGACCGACATCGGCGAGGTCCTGTTGCTGCCTTCGCTCGTCGACCGCCTACGCCGCGACGCGCCTGGGATCAAGCTCTGTGCGGTGAACAACAGCGCGACCAGTCTGCGTGACGATATGGAAGCCGGCAAGGTCGACTTGGCGATCGGCCCGCTGCCGCAGCTCAAGGCAGGCTTCTTTCAGACACGCTTGTTCCACCAGCGCTATGTGTGTCTGTTCCGCAAGGGGCATCCCATCGAGAGTCAGGCGCTGACACTGGCCAGATTCAAGGCGCAGGAGCACCTGGTGGTCGCGTCTGTCGGGACCGGCTACGCCGTCGTGGACGACCTGCTTCGGCGCTCGGGCATAGAACGGCAGGTCCACTTGACACTTCCACACTTTCTCAGCGTGGGCGAGCTGCTGCGGCGCACGGAGCTTGTGGCCACGGTGCCTGAGCGTCTGGCCAAGCACCTGGCTGGGCCGTTTGGGCTTGCGTATCGGGCGATCCCGATCGACTTGCCGGCCATCACCACAAACGTGTTCTGGCATGCCAAGGTGCATCGTTCTCCGACGCACCAATGGCTTCGTTCGGTCGTTCTGGGCCTGTTCGGGAACGACGCTCCAGCCGACTGAGCCTCACGCGTATCACGCGTTCGGTCTCCAGGCCATTGATGCAGCCCCACCCGCCTTGGTCACAGAACAGCCGCCTGGCTGACAGTGGTGCTGTCCCAGCCGAGGGGGTCGAGCAGGGCGAGCAGGTCTTCGGCCGCATGCAACGCCGAGTGGTCGGGCGAGGGCAAGTGGGCCTGCGACCACACCTCGGCCAGCGCCGTCAGTGCGGCGGCGGGCGTGCCCGCGGGCGCGAAGAGGATGATCCAGCCCGGGTACTCGAAGCCCGGAAGCGCTTCGTGCAGCGCGGGCACCTCGGGGATGGAAGGCACGCGCTCCTGCGTCATCACGGCCAGCGGCCTGACCTTACCGCTCTTGGCATGCGCCATGGTGACGTCGGGCGCCGTGAGCAACACCTGGATCTGGTTAGCCCACAGGTCGTTGATGACCTGCCCGTCGCCTTTGTAGGGCAGGGGCCGCAGTTTGATGCCTGCGCGTTCGGCATACGACCCGGTGCGCAGGTGCCCGGAAGAGCCGATGCCGCCCGAGCCGTGGTTCAGCGCATCGGGCTTGCTCTTGACCAGCGCGGTGAGCTCGGCCACCGTGCTGGCCGGCCCCGATGCGTACAAGGTATACCCGTCGGCAGGCGCCCTGGCCGCCATGCCGCCGGCGATGGTGCCGCTGGCACCGGCCTTGTTGTCGATGACGAAGGGCTGGCCGCCTCCCCAAGGATGCGGCCCATGAAGTCGCACGGGCCGCCGGCAGAGGCGCCGACCAGCACGCGCACCCGCCTGGAAGGAAAGGCCCGGGCGCGCGCCTGGCCCGGGAAGAGGTCTCGGTGGTCAGCGCGTGAGGCGACAGCCTGCGACGACTGCGCTTGCCGATCGATCAGTACACCACCGTGACCACCGATGCAGAGCACCGAGAGACCAGGCGAGCCGCCAAGGCAGACCCGGATGACCAGCTTGTCCCAACCGCCGGCGCCGCTGGTTCGGGCGGCATCAGCCGCGTCAAAGGCAGGACTCAGTCCACTCAGATCGGCAGTTCGCCCCGCATCTCGCGCCAGCGAAGGATGGCCTTGCGCGGCAGGATGCGTTCCAGCGTCACGCCGGGTGCGGCGGCTTCGCCTTCGCGCACGACCTGGCCGTTGATCAGCAGGAAGCGGCCGGCGGCGCCGTTGGTGTAGATCGCGCCGCCGATGGCGAGGTTCGGCCACTCGGCGCGCTGCTGCGGGCTGAGGTCGGTGAGGGCGACGATGGCCCACGCCGGCGGGGCTGCGCTCGCCTCGGCGCGCGCCGCCGCGGCGCCGGCAGCGCCAGGGTGCGCGCCTGCCTCCGGGTCGTGTCCCAACGCGCGGTGGCGTCCGTTGCCGCTGGCGCGTCCTTGCCCTGCCAGAGACCGACCGCAAAGCCTCAAGCCGCGCACCGCGTCGCGGATCGGGTTTCTCGCGCTTGCGGGCCCGGACCTCAAGTGGCTCGCCTGCTGGTGGCTCCCCACTGGACACCGATGGCTCGAGCATGGCCGGGTGCGATGCCCGGAAGCTGACCGAAGGCGGCGGCAGTTCATGGCAGAAAGCAGTTCGGCTGTAGAAGACGCTCAGACGGCTCTTCGATGCCAAGGACGCAAGCCCTTGATGGACGGCCCGCCTCTGTTCATCTGCAGGCCGCTCACTGCGGCACCGGCCGGCGGCCGGCGATCAAGTCACTGGCGCCGGGTTGAACAGCTCGCGCGACGGCGCCTCGCCCAACGCCACCAGCGCCAGGAGCGCGCCGTCCTCGCGCGACAGCACCTGCGGCGCGTGTGCCGCACCGCGCCAGCGCGGTGGCCCCAGCAGTTGCACGACGACGGCAGGCGACGACTCGTCCGACACGCGAAGGATCGTTCGACGCCCCTTGCCGGGGCCCGGCGAGCCGCGCGCCGCTCAGGCGCAGGCTGCCCGGATGAAGTCGGGCACCGGCACCGCCTTCAGCCGTCCGCCGGGACCTCGCACACACAGCGCCCGGGTTTCCCGCCCCTCGCAGATCAGGTCGTTGCCCCGCACCACGCGGTGGTGCTGGACGAAGACCTTGCCTCGCCATTCCTCGACGCAGGTGTGGAAGTCGATGCGTTCGCCATAGGTCACCGCGGTGTGGAAGCGGGTGTGGATCTCGAGCAGCGGCGCGCCCACGCAATCGGGCAGCTCGGTCATCGCGCGCCAGGGCGGCAGGCCGCAGGCGACGAAGAAGTGGTGCGAAGCGGCGTCCATCCAGCGCGAATAGTTGGGGAAGAAGACGATGCCCGCCGGGTCGCAGTCGCCGAACTGCACGTCGACGTGGAAGACGACGGTCCTGCTTCGGGTCGGGTCAGGATTCACGGGGGACAGGCCTTGGGTGTCGATGGCGGCCATTGTGGCCAGGCCCGCCGGCCCGCACCGCCCGGCGAGCGGCCGCCGCGATCAGGGCTTTCCCTGGCGGTGGCAAGCCTGCACGGTCCCCCTGGCCGCGCCCGGCCAGCGGCCCCAGCGGCGCCACCGCCCGCCCCAGAAGCGTGCCGGAAGGCGGGCGCAAGGCCTTAGGCTCGCGCATCGCGCGCCATGGACGCCCCCACCCCGCCACCGCACGACGCCTCCTGGCGACCCTTCGTTGTCGCCTGGGCGGTGTTCTGGCTTTTGATGATCACGGTGGCCGTGCAGAGCGAGCGCCTGCACGGCGGCAGCCGCTGGTGGCCGCCGCTGCTGTGGGAAGGCAGCTCCTGCCTGGTCAGCAGCCTGATGCTGGCCGCCGGCTGGCGCTGGCTGCGCCGGCAGGACGGAAAGCTGCACCGGCCGGCGGCCTGGTTCGGCCGCCTGCTGCTGCCGCTGCTGCTGCTGGCACCGCTGTTCGTGGCGGCGGTCTATGCCCTGCGCCATGGCGTCTACGCGCTGCTCGGCCAGACCTACCACCATGGGCCCTGGGGGCCCTTGTTCGCCCAGGAGTCGATGCGCTTCGCGATCTTCTACGGCCTGTTCGTCGCCGTGCTGTTCGGCCTGCGCTCGCATGCCCAGCTGGCGGCCGAGCGGCTGCGTGCCGAACATGCACAGGCGCTGCAGCAGCGCGCGCAGCTGCTGCAGCTGGCGCAGCAGATCGAGCCCCACTTCCTGTTCAACGCGCTCAACACCATCGCCGCCACCGTGCACGAGGATGCCGACCGCGCCGACGCGCTGATCACGCGCCTGGCCGCGCTACTGCGCGCCGCCACGGACCTGGCGCGCCGGCCGCTGGCGCCGCTGGAGGAAGAGCTGGCGCTGCTGGAGGCCTACGCCGCGATCATGCTCGAGCGCTTCGGGCCGCGCGTGCGGCTGCACTGGGACGTGGAGGGCGCCACACGCGCGGTACCGGTGCCGTCGCTGGCGCTGCAGCCGCTGCTCGAGAACGCCTTTCGCCACGGCGTGGAGCGCGTGCCCGGGCCGGTGGCGCTGCAGGTGCAGGCGCGGCGCGCCGGCGAGCGGCTGCGCCTGTGTGTCAGCGACGACGCCGGCACGCTGCCGCCCGAGTGGCCCGAGGGCGTGGGCCTGGCCAACCTGCGCCAGCGCCTGGCCGCGGCCTACGGCGATCAGGCCTCGCTGCGGCTGGCGCCACGCAGCGGCGGGGGTGTGGTGGCGACCATGGAGTTGCCATGGCCTCGCTGAGCTTGCTGGTCGTCGACGACGAACCGCCGGCACGCGCCCGGCTGTCGAGGCTGCTGGCCGCGCATGGCGATGTGCAGGTGGTCGGCGAGGCCGGCGACGCCGTCGAGGCACTCGCCCTGTGCAGCGCGCTGCATCCCGATGCGGTACTGCTGGACATCCGCATGCCCGGCACCGACGGCCTGGACCTCGCCGCCTCGCTGCCCGACCCGCGGCCGGCGGTGGTCTTCGTCACCGCGCATGGCGAGCATGCGCTCGCCGCCTTCGACGCCGCGGCACTGGACTACCTGCTCAAGCCGGTGACCCCGCAGCGCCTGGCGCAGGCGCTGCAGCGGCTGCGCGAGCGCCCGCGGCCGGCGGCGCCGCGGCCGGCGGCGCCGCGGCCGGCCCCGGCGCAGCTGCTGATCCCGGACCGCCAGCGGCTGCATGTGGTGCCGGTGGCGCAGATCAGCTGGCTGGAAGCGGCCGACAACTACGTCGTGGTGCATGCACAGGGCTGCGCGCCGCTGCTGCGGCGCACGCTGGCCGGGCTGCTGCAGGACCTGGGCCCCGGTTTCGTGCAGACCCACCGCAGCGCGGCGGTGGCGCTGGCGGCCGTGCGCCATGTCGCAGCGCTCGACGGCGGCGAGGCGCGCGTGCACCTGCTCGACGGCAGCCAGGTGCGCTGCTCGCGCCAGCGGCGCGCCGAGCTGCTGGCGCGCCTGGGCCACGGCTGACCCCGCAAGGGCCGCGGTTGGCCCCCTTTCGCTGGCGCCTGGCGGGCGCCGCGCCGACCATGGCGGCATGAACCGCACCGACCGCCTGCACTTCCTCGACGGCCTGCGCATCGCCGCGCTGGGCCTGTTGATCCTCTATCACGTGGGCATGTACTACGTGCGCTGGGACTGGCACGTGAAGAGCCCGTTCGCGAGTGCGGCGCTGGAGCCGCTGATGCAGCTGTCCAGCCCCTGGCGCATGAGCCTGCTGTTCCTGGTCTCGGGCGCGGTGAGCTCGCTGCTGCTGGCCCGTGCCGGCACGACGGGCGCCTGGCTGCGCGGGCGCCTGCGGCGCCTGGGCCTGCCGCTGCTGGCGGGCATCCTGGTCATCGTGCCGCCGCAGTCGTACTTCGAGGTCCGGCAGCAGGCCGGCTATGCCGGCAGCTACCTCGACTTCCTGCCGTTGTACCTGAGCGGCCATCGCGGCTTCTGCGATGCGCAGGGCGACTGCCTGCTCGTGCCGACCTGGAACCACCTGTGGTTCCTGCCCTACCTGATGGTCTACACGCTGGCGCTGTGGGCCGCGCTGCGCCTGCGGCCCGGCGTGCTGGACGCCGCCGCTGCGCGCCTGGCGCGGCGGCTCGGCCCGCTGACGCTGTTGCTGCTGCCCTGGGCGCTGCTGGCCGCGCTGCGGCTGGCGCTCAGGCCCTGGTTCGGCATCACGCATGCGCTGGTGGACGACCCGCTGGCGCATGCACAGTACCTGCCCGCCTTCGTGCTCGGCGCGTTGTGGGCGCGCACGCCCGGAGCCTGGCGCGCCGTCGCGCAGCTGCGCTGGCCGGCGCTGGTGCTGGGCCTGGCGGGCTGGGCCCTGGCCCTGGCCGCAGAGCCGGCCACGCCGGCGACGCTGCTGCGCGCCGGCTTCGCGTTGCAGCAATGGTGCGGCGTGCTGGCCGCGGTGGGCTTTGCGGTTCGCCACCTGGACCACGACGGCCCCTGGCGCCGCCGCCTGTCGGAAGCGGTGTTCCCGGTCTACGTGCTGCACCAGACGCTGATCATCGCCATCGCCATGGCCTTGCGACCGCTGGCGCTGCCGCCGGCGCTGGAAGGGCCGCTGCTGCTGGCGGCCACGATCGCTGCGGCGGCAATGCTGGTGGCGGCGATCGGCCGCGCCGACGTGCTCAGGCCGTGGTTGGGGATTGCGCCTGCCCCGGCCAGCGCTGCCCGCGACGCCGACCCGCACGGCCCATTTCCGACCAGGATCTCGACGGACCGCCGCCGCGGTGCAGCGGCCGATGTAAGGTCACGGGTCCGCTGGCCGACCCAGCACGATCACAACCCCGACGAGGCACCATGTCGCGACATCTGATCCTGGCCACCCTGCTGGCCACCCTGGGCCCGGCCGCCCTGGCCGCGAACGTCGAAGCCGGCAAGGTGCGCGCGCACGCCGTGTGCGCCGCCTGCCATGGCGCCAACGGCATCAGCGTGGCCGACAACATCCCCCACCTGGCGGGCCAGCGCGCGGCCTACCTCGAGGCCCAGCTGCGCGCACTCAAGGCCGGCACACGCAAGGCACCGTCGATGAACGCGATCGCCGCCCAGCTCTCGCCCGACGACATGGCCGATGTCGCCGCCTACTTCGCCAGCCTGCCGCCCGGCGGGGGCACGGGCAAGTCCGACCTGCTGCCCCAGCTGGCGCGCACCAGCATCGCCTTCCCGGCTGGCTACAAGGCCGGCTTCACGATGTACCAGACGGTCAACCGCCCGGACATCGGACAGGTGCGCTACCTGTACGCCAACGAGGTGGCCTTGAACGCGGCGCGGGCCGGCAGGCCGCTGCCCGACGGCTCGATGCTGATCCTCGAGCAGCACGCGGCGAAGATGGGCGACGACAGGAAGCCGCTGCTGGGCCCCGACGGCTTCTTCGTTGCCGATCGCTTCCTGGCCTACGCGGTGATGCAGCGCGAGGCCGGCTGGGGCAAGGACATCCCCGAGATGCTGCGCAACGAGGACTGGCAGTACGCGGTGTTCACCCCGGCGCGCCAGTTGCGGCCTGGCGTCAACCAGGCCGACTGCCTGGCCTGCCACAAGCCGCTCGACAAGCAGAGCTTCACCTTCAGCATCGAGGCGCTGAAGACTGCCGCCAGCCGGCGCTGACCCCGCGCAGGCAGGCGGGCGAACCGGCAAGTCTGCGCACGGGCCCCGGATCGAACCTCCGGCAACCCGCGGCGGATCCGCTCGAGCTGCAGCAGCGCAATGCCGGGCACTGCCGCCCGCTGCTCAACGACGCGCCCGTGGCGTTGTCGTCCGTGCGCCTCTGGGCCGGCCGCCAGCCAGGGCACGTCCGCGGCCGCTCAAACGCGCCGGCAGCGGTGCACAGTGTTCGCAGACCCCGCGGTTCGATGGCGGCCGTCGCCTCAGCCGCACTGCCCCACGTACCCGCAGGCGGTGCAGAAGTCGCAGCCGTCCTTGTGGATCACGGTGGCGTT
>Ga0209573_1001628_pt1 | contig 33448 bp, 28 predicted proteins | sample TNRBio252014_DNA_FD_185870 | JGI IMG/M metagenome (GOLD analysis project Ga0209573, IMG submission 185870) | Wastewater treatment Type I Accumulibacter community from EBPR Bioreactor in Madison, WI, USA - TNR Reactor_6/25/2014_ DNA (SPAdes)... | ecosystem: Engineered > Bioreactor > EBPR >...
ATGCCCCCCGGCAATTACGTTGCCTGAAGACTGTGCGGCGTCTGTCGTTGTTCTGCCGAAGCGCTGTGCCAGATTGCCCAGCGCCGTGCGCAAACCAACCTTTTTGGCGCCGGGCGCGTTGTCGGCTCGCAATTCCAGTCCGGCCATTCCGCCGCTCACGCTGAGGACTTTGACGATGACTTCGCCGTCACCGCACACTTCTCGCTGCACATTGTACTGCCGGTCGGCGGAAGAAGTCGGAAACTGGTTAGCGGAAATGGAAATGGTGTCGCTGTTGCAGGCATCGTAAGTGGCCGAGCCGGTCAGCGAGCCGACGGTCGTGTCGCGGAGGCTCCCGCAGGCGCTACTCATGGCTTGCGGGGGGGGGGGGGCGAAATGGCGGGTCGGGGTTTCCGTCCGGGCAAAATCCGGTGCATCGGGGTTCGGCGTTGTCGTAAACAAGGCCGCGTAGCCGCCGTCGCCGGCAAAGAGAAAAATGGTCATCGCCAGCATGAATGCGGGCAGCAGCAATCGGAACTTGGGAGAAAAAAACTTCATAACGTATTGATTTGGTTTAATAAACAAACACAGGCCGGGATTCTAATGTGGAATACGCCGGCAGGGGTAGTAAAACAGCATGAACCTGCAAGCCGCACAAGGGATGGGCTGCAGGAAGGGTGTGTTTGCTCTGGTGTGCCGCAGCATTTTGCGGCTTTAGTATTTGTAACAGCGCAGGCAGGGTAGTTCCCCGCTAATGCGGGATGCACCCGAAGATTCGGGATGCAAGAAAAGCGCCGCCGTTTGATGTATGCCAAAGATAAGCGGTACTGTATGAAAAAAGAAGCGGGGTGATGTTAAGGTTTTGTATAATTTTGGACAAATGACGGCTTTACCCGATTTTGTGGTCTGCCACCTGAAGGTGGCGACCACGAGTTTTCCTATTTATTATCGCACCGCTTCAAACGCCATGTCCAAGCGGGAGTCAATGCTGTAAGGTGAAAAGTCGTTTAAAAAGAAGACCACTTCCAGTTTGAACTGGGCGCCGGTCATCAGTTTTTTTACATTGCGCAGGCTTGGAAGCAGTTGAACGCGGTCTTCGGCGCGGCCCCGAAGGTCATTGATGTAAAAAACTTCGTCTGCGGGCGAGCATTCCACGCGGTCGGTGGCGCACATCCTGACGGAAATTTCTTCAATAAAATAGTATTCCTTGCCACTTTCGAGCGCGGTGAGGGTTCCAAAAGTTGCATTAATGGCCGTGATGGCCGCCGTGTCTGTGGCACTTTGGCTCAGGAAAAAATCAATATTCGTATTTTGCCGGTTGACTTCAAAAACCAGTGGGAACGATGGGTTTGCTCCTGCGGGGATGGTGAAGAGGGTATTGGGGTAAACCATCTCAAAAAGCCGTTCCCGGTCGTCCTTATTGCATCCCCACCAAAGTAACACCACCAGCAGGATCCCGCTCAATTTTTTCATAACCGAATCATTTTTGTACTAAACGAAAGAATGCCGCGAAATTATTTGCAACTTTTAAATTATCCCTATCTTTATTGAATCTATATTAATGAACTGCGCAAGAAAAATCTGATCATCATACCTTTTACATTACGAAATAAGCACAGGATATGGGCGAGCAAAAAGTGTCATTGGTTTCCGGCGGCAACCAGCTACAGGACTTTACAAAGCATTTGCTGAGAGACGTTTACGCATTTGAGTACATGCTGGAAAATGACTGGTTTGAAAGTGGCATCGCGCGCATTGGCGCAGAGCAGGAGATGTTTTTGGTGGACAACAAAACCTATAAACCTGCGACCATCAATATGGAGGTGTTGAAAAAGATGAAGAACTGCGAGTGGGTCACCACCGAACTCGCCAAGTTCAATCTGGAAACAAACCTTACCCCCAGGGAATTCAAAGGCGACTGCCTGCGGCAGATGGAAATGGAGAATCTGGATTATTTGAATAAAATCCGGGACAAGCTGAAGCCGATGGACGCCAGCCTCATCCTGACGGGGATCCTGCCAACCCTCACCAAGATGGATTTGGAAATGCACAACCTCACCCCCAACCCGAGGTACGTTGCACTCATGGAGGCCATCAACCGGCAACTTATCGGCTCCTTCTACGAGCTTAGGCTGATGGGCATAGACGAAATTTTAGTAAAACACCAGTCGCCACTACTTGAAGCTTGTAATACTAGTTTTCAGGTGCACCTCCAGGTTTCCCCGGCCGATTTTGTGAAATACTACAACATTGCACAAACGCTGGCGGCCCCCGTATTGGCCATCGCAGCCAACTCGCCCATCGTATTCGGCAAACGGCTGTGGCACGAAACGCGGATTGCCCTTTTCCAGCAAGCCCTCGACATTCGCACCACGCACGACCACATGCGCGAACGCAGCCCGCGGGTGAGCTTTGGCACCGGCTGGTTAGACAAGAGCATCATGGAAATTTACCGCGAAGATATTGCCCGTTTCCGCGTACTCCTTGGCGCTGATATCGAAGAGGACTCCATCGAGCTGATTCGCCAGGGCAAAGTCCCCAAACTAAAGGCGCTCCAGGTTCACAACTCCACCGTTTACCGCTGGAACAGACCCTGCTACGGCATCAGCCCCAATGGCCAACCCCACCTGCGCATCGAAAACCGGGTGTTGCCCTCCGGACCTACGGTGTTAGACGCAACGGCCAATGCGGCCTTCTGGCTCGGTTCCATGGTGGGCATGGCTCATGAGTACAAGGACATTCGCGAACAAATTTCCTGGGAAGATGTGCGCGATAATTTTGCTAAAAGCGCCCAGGTTGGCATTGATTCTACCTTTACCTGGTTTAAAGACAGAAAAATATCCGTTTGCGACTTAGTGCAGAAAGAATTGATTCCGATTGCAAGAAAAGGATTGGAAATCCAGAACGTGGACAAAGCCGATATTGATCGCTATATGGACATCATTGGCGCGCGCGCCGAACTGCACATGAATGGCGCCCGCTGGCAATTGCGCGCTTTTACCAAACTAAAAAAGCAGGTGGGACGCGACGAAGCCCTGTCGGTCATGACTGCCGCCATCATCAAAAATCAACTTAAAGAAATGCCTGTTCATACCTGGGAGCTGCCCGAGCCTGGCGATCTGGATGAATACCGCCCATCCAAGCTGAAGGTGGAAGAGTTTATGGTCACGGATCTCTTTACGGTTCAAAAAGACGATTTGATTGACTTAGTTGCCGAATTGATGGATTGGCGCCGGATTCGCTATATGCCGGTGGAAGATTCCAAAGGACAACTCAGCGGACTCATCACTTCACGCATACTCCTGCGTCACTTCACGCGGTTCAACCGGGTGAATGGCAAAGAAGCGATTTCGGTCAAGGATGTGATGATTGAAAATCCCTTGGTCATTGAACCCACGGCGACCATCCTGGAAGCGATGACCATGATGCGGGAAAACAGGATCGGTTGTCTGCCCGTCGTGAAAGGCGGCGAACTGGTTGGCGTCATCACAGAAATGGATTTCCTGAGAATTTCCGCGCGACTGATTGAACGATTGGAGCGATAATAACAAAGAGCAAAAGGCAAAGGGCAAGAGGCGAGGGACAGTTTCATTTCTTAAAATCACGTAAACTCGGGCATTTTTTAAGAACCGGCGGGCTGAAGCCCGCGAAACAAAGGGCACCGTGCTATGTTTCGCGGGCTTTAGTCCGCCTTGTTTCCCAAAAGGTGCAAAAATCCTGACCACAGATGTTGCAAAACACTCGTTTTCAGGGATTAAATGCCCGATCTCACGTTAAAATTCAATACTTTGTAATCAAGTAAAAGAAATTTTACGAAACTCTTGCCCCTTGCTCCTTTATTTTTTATTCTTTATTCATCAAACGGGTCGAAACGGTCTGGCCGTTGTTGCCCAACAACCGCAGCAGATAAGCACCCTGCGGTAAATCGCTGACGGAATACCACTGCCCGGCGCTGTATTGAAATTGTTTTACGGTACGGCCCGCTAAGTCGAAAACATCAACCCGCTCAATTTGCTGATCCGGCGCTGCAATCGTAAACAAGCCCTGAGTCGGATTAGGGTATACCTTAACCTGCTCAAAATTGACATCCGTTGTGCCGTTCGGCGATTGGTTAAAATAGTAAACCCCGGTGACGGATTGGGTGGTATCGGCTACATTGACTAAGGTGACTTCAATCAAAGCAGAACCTTCGATTCCATTCGGATAAACGTGTACATCCAAACGGGCAGCTTCGCCGGCTAAAAATTCAAACGGCTGAGAGTTTACCGAAGGGAAATAGCACTGGTTTTTATCGCAAATAGCGCTTTGCCAGCCTTCGGTCATGCTGATGACTTTGCGCGTCCAGCGTACAGCAATCATCTCCGTGCCGTTATGGACGACATTAGCATATCCGACCCCTTCAAAATCTGCAGCTTCAATACCGGTCTCTACGACGGGGTTAGGGTTGATGACCATTTCCAGGTTTTGAGCAAAAAAGCTTTGCACTGAAAAAACCAGGCTAAACAGGAGTAAGCATTTTTTCATATACTGAAATTATGACTGATAATAAATGAGTTGAAAACGTTTTGCGGCATAAAAATACGACAAGTGCGCATTATGGCTGCAAGAAATTTGCAATCTGGTCGGTAAGCGGACTTCCAAAACAACAAAACATGAGTCATCCTGAATTTTTTGCTTGGGTGCAGCGCACCAAAACATTTGTAGAAATTCAGGAATTAACGCATGGTGATGGTGAGGTGCAGCGCACCGTGATATTGGAATGTCGCAATGGCCGTTGTTTCGGTGCGCTGCACCTCAATGACCATGTATTGATTCATATCTACAAAGATTTGGGGTGCGCTGCACCCCTTTGCACGGGACAGGCTCTCCTTTATAGAGTACAAACTGCCTAAAATAACATGAGCCATCCTGAAAGAAGATTCGGGATGACTCATGTTTTGCGCAGGTTATTATTGCAAGCTAACGATTAGCGCGCCACAACAATGCGCTGGGTAGATTCACCCAATTGCGTGCGGATACGCGCCATATAGATACCGGCATTTTCCGGGTTCCAGGTACGCATGTACTGGCCGGCAGCGTAATCGCGGTTCTGATCAAGTGTAGCCACTTTTTGGCCGTTGACGTTCAGAATCTCAATCGTTACCGGAGTGGCTTCCACCAATTCAAATTCGATGTTCACAGCAGTGCTTGCCGGGTTCGGGAAAACCGAAACTTTACCAGCCAGCAAATCTTCGAGGTCATTGGTTCCAACGATGAGACCCGATACATTGATGTTGTCAATGAACAGGTTATTGCCCCATGCAGAAATCGCTTTGAACTGAATGTTCAACTCAGGCGTGCCGTCAAAAGCGCTGAGGCTGACAGAGTCCGTCACCCAGCCGTTTGCAGGTGGAATGAAAAATGCATTCTGATCCGGGCGGGTAGCCAATTGGGCGCCTGCCTTGTTGTAAACGATTGTCCACGTATCGCCGCAATCAGGAGAAACGAGTACCTGAAGCCGGTCGCTGGAGCCTTGGTAGCGGGCATGTGAATGATCAAACTTCAGGTAGCTATTGGTTGTATTGCTGAAGTCTAATTTAGGATAAGTCATCGTAGCCGATTCATTAACACCGGCTACAGATGGATTCCAGTCGTAGAAATTGACGAAAATTGAACGATCGCTCTGTCCGTAACCGCCTACTGCAGCACCCGCAGTGGAGGTGAAATCTGCACGTCTCAAAGACAGGAACGTGCCGTTTCCGCCTGGAACCGGCTCCTCAATGACCGCGATGCTCGGATAAACGCCATCATAATCTTCATTGTCTTCTACCAATTCAGTGCCATATACGTCCTCTGAAAAAGCAGCGTACGTTGCAGAAGGCGCCTGGTTGTTCAACGAGTTAATATCCGAATCCGAACCATTGATGCCAAGAATGACAAATGCGAGGCTCGACGTACCATTGAGGGCATATTCTTCAAAAGTAATGGTGGTAGAAGCGCCGGCAGCCAGGGTACCCGTCCAGCTTTCAGTACCTATCGGATCTCCATTAATAGCAAGCCCAATTTCAAGGCTGGTAATTTCTGCTTCCCCATTGTTGAAGACCGTGATAGAAGGTTCAATCGTGGCGCCGCAAAGCTCCGTAGGCGTTACGGTCAGGTTATCGCCAAAAGAAGCATCCAAGGCATTCTCGATCTCCTGCGGCTGGCTGTAAGCTGCCTGAAGAACGGACTTATTCGTGTTGTTCTGGAAAAAAGCGATGACGGCAATTTCGCGTTTGTCTGCAATGTACGTCGGAAGTGGTTCGGTGTAGGTCAGTGTTGTGCTTGCGCCGGCGGCGAGTGTGTTCAACACCGCACCCTGATCGCTTGGGTACATCCGGCGCATGACGTTGTGAAACTCCATTTCGCCGTTGCTGCCCGGAGGCGCCAAATAATTAACGGTTTTTTCAACCAGCACGACATGGAAACGTCCTGCAGTCAGGGTGAGATCTTCTGCGCCGGTGTTAGTTACCACCGCCGTGATGGTGATTTCGTCAAGGGCGGCATTCAGGCTGTGCGTAAGGTCAATCGTGATTGGCGTTGCCTGTCCGGCTGCATAGGACAATACATCCTGATTGTAACCATAAGGGCCGCCTGCATAACCGCTGTTAGCGGTGATGTTCCAGTCGCCGAGTCCACCAGCATAATCGTTGCCCGGCAGAATACCGTCTATCCACGCAGTAGGTACGCCATCGAGGCCGTAATAGTCGCCGCGGGTATTCACCTGCGCAGGGTTGTACTGATTCATCGGGTCATATCCCGGAAATGGCGCCTGATATTTGAGAGAAACAACGTTGGCAGTATTGTCGCTCAGCAAGGCATGAAAATCAGGGTTCTGGGCTGCACACGGCCCGCAGGAAGCATTCGTAAAATGCTCAATGAGCACCGTACGCTGGGCCTGGCCCCAGAGAAATACAGGAAGAAGACCAACAACAAGTAGAAGTACTTTACGCATAATGATGAGTTTAAGCAGTGAAATATGTGATGTGAAAGTAACTGATGACAAAAAATTGATCATGTAATCAAAGTAGGGACGATGGGAATGTACTAAAAATAAACAGAGCGGCAATTTGTTATTTGCCTTGCTTTCAGGGACGCAAGATTAATAATAATTTATGTTTTTTTGAGTGATAGAAGTTTGCTGCATCTTACTACTTTTTGCTAATTTTTCACAATAAAAATACAATGCATTGATTTGCAGTAAGTTAAAATAAAGGATATGATTTTTTTTACTCCAAAATTGTTCACTACGTGACAATATTAAACCCTGATTTGAATGAACCTAATCCAGTGAGTCACACGGAGATGCACCTGAAATTCGGTTACGTATCTGATTTTTTCACTTCGCCCGCCAAACCGCGACTTTCCCGCTGATTGGATTGGCAGTCCGGGGAAAAGAGCAGGTCAAATCAGCGCCTCCCACAGCACTTCGGCGGGGTGCAGCGCACTTCTGCCTGTGCCATCTGAAATCTGATGCCGGCAGCTCGTACCCGGCGCGGCAATGACGACGTCAGTTGCTAATTTTTGAATGGCCGGAAACAAAACCAGCGCACCGATTTGCATACTTACGGCATAGTGCTCCGCTTCGTATCCGAAAGACCCCGCCATGCCACAGCACCCCGACGGGATGATTTCCACCTGGTAATTTCGGGGCAACGCCAACGCCCAGGCTGAGGCACGCACATCGGCCAGCGCTTTCTGGTGGCAATGGCCGTGCAGGTGAATTCGGCGCGTTTCATTCGTAAACTGATCCGGGCTGATGTTTCCTTTTTCGGCTTCGCGCAGGATGAATTCTTCTAAAAGGAGGGCATTTTCACCCAATGCTTTTGCCGCTTCCCGGTCCTCAGGCGCGACCAACTTCGGGTATTCGTCGCGGAAACTAAGGATGGCCGATGGCTCGATGCCGACGAGGGGGGTGTCCTCGGAAATAAGGTTTTTGAAAACTGCCACATTCTGTTGTGCCAGCGCCTGCGCTTCTTTCAACAAGCCTTTTGACAATTGCGCCCGACCGCTGGGCGCGTGTTCCGGCAAACGCACGTCGTAGCCTAAGCGCGTCAGCAATTCAATGGCTTTTATGCCGACGCCGGTATCGTTGTAGTTGGTAAATTCATCGCAAAAGAAATAAAGGACGCCTTTCGCTTTTTTGATATTCGCGCTTTTCCCGGAAATACCGGGGTACCGGGATCGAAGCGACTTTTGCACCAAAGGCAGGGAACGCTGCGGCGCTATACCGAGCAAGCGTTTTAGCAGTCCGCCGGTCAGGGCGTTGCGCAGCATAAAATTGGAAAGTGCCGGAATCTGCGCTGCCAGCGCATTAATGCGGCCAATGTTACCAAATACCCGGGCACGCAGCGGCACACCTTTCGACTGGTAATATTGATGCAAAAACTCGGCTTTTAAAGTAGACATGTCCACATTGGACGGGCACTCCGAGGTACAGCCTTTGCACGACAGGCAGAGGTCCATCACATCGTGCAGCGCTTTGTGCGCAAACCTGTTTTCGCCGTTTTGGCTGCGGGTCAAAAACTCGCGCAGGGTATTGGCGCGGGCGCGGGTGGTATCTTTTTCATTTCGGGTTGCCATGTAAGAGGGGCACATCACTCCGCCGCTGACATGGGCTAATTTGCGGCAATCTCCCGATCCGCTGCACTTTTCTGCCATTTTCAACATGCCACCTGATGCTGAAAAATCGAAAACGGTTTCAATTTTCGGCGGCAGAACATCCTGCAAGTAGCGCAGGGATTCGTTCATGGGCGGCGCATTTACAATTTTGCCCGGGTTGAGTAAGTGCTTTGGATCCCAGGTTTCTTTGATGCGTTGCAATAAAGCATAGTTGTCGTCGCCAATCATCAGCGGAATAAACTCGCCGCGCACCCGCCCGTCGCCATGTTCGCCGCTTAGCGACCCCTGGTATTTTTTGACCAATTTAGCCGAAGCGGCAGCGATATCGCGCAATTGCTGAACGCCGGCGCGGGTTTTCAAATTTACGGTCGGACGCAGGTGCAACTCTCCGGCGCCGGCATGGGCATAATAAACGGCTTGCTGTCCAAATTCGGCCATCAATGCGCGGAATTCGGCAATATAAGCCGGCAAGTCTTCGAGCGCAACCGCTGTGTCTTCCACAAATTCAACAGGTTTGGCGTCGCCTTTCACATTGGACAATACGCCGAAACCGGCAGCCCGCAACGCCCAAACCCGTGCTGTATCCGGCGGATAGATTTTCGGAAAGGCATAACCGAACCCTTCGCGCTTCAAATCCCGGATCATCGCTTCGGCAAGCTCCGAGGCTTCTTCCCGGGTTGTGCCGCGAAATTCAATGATCAGGATCGCCCCTGGGTCGCCTTCGAGGAAAAACCGGTTTTTCTGCTGTTCCCGGTTTTCTTTCGTGCAATCCATGACGAATTTATCCATGAGCTCGCAGCCGTAAGGGGCGTGGCGCATGGCGATCAGCGTTCCTTGCAAAGCCTCGTCGAGCGTAGCAAAGTGTGCGCAAGCCAGCACTTCTTCCGCCGGAGGGAGCAGGTCGAGGTCGAGTTTTATTTCTGTAGTAAAAGCCAGCGTGCCTTCGGAACCGCATAAAAGTTTGCAAAAATTGAAGGATTCGCCACCTTCGGTAAAAACTTCTGACCGGGTCAGCACATCAATGGCATACCCCGTATTGCGGCGGTGGATGGAGGGTTTTGGGTAATTTTCAGCAATAGCCTGTTGGCGTTCCGGAAGGCTGAGCGCTTCGTATACCTGGCGATACAGCCGGTTTTCTAACTTGTTTCCTGCTTGTTTTTGAAAAAATGCTTCGCGCGAAAGCGCCCCGAACACCGCCTCCGAGCCATCGCTGAGGATGGTCTTCAATTCAAGCACGTGGTCGCGGGTTGTGCCGTATTTGATAGACGTGGTGCCGCAGGAGTTGTTGCCGGTCATACCGCCGATCATACACCGGTTGGCGGTAGAGGTATTCGGGCCAAAAAACAGGCCATGCGGTTTCAGGAAAGCATTCAATTCGTCGCGGATCACACCCGGCTGCACGCGCACCCACCGTTCTTCCCGGTTCACTTCGATGATGGCATTCAGATGCCGGGAGGTGTCCACGACGATGCCCCGGCCTACGCATTGCCCGGCAAGGGAAGTTCCTGCCGTTCGGGGTATGAGCGGGATCTGGTGCTCATTTGCAAAACGCACTAAAATTTTAATGTCTTCGCTATTTAAAGGATAGGCTACGGCAAGTGGTAGCTCCCGGTAGATAGAACCATCGGTAGCATACAAAATACGCAGGAGTTCGTCGTCGTGGAGGCTCCCCTGCAATTCCATCCGCAATTTGGACCAGGCATTTTTCATAACCGAAATGTAAGAGAAATTTTTTATTCTTCTAAGCGCTTGTTCGGGATTCCCGAAAAAGCGCTAAAGCCTGAAATGACGTGCGCCCGACTCTCAGAAGAAAGCCGGGCGCACGAAAGAAAAATCGAATAGATAGACGTTGCGTCTATTACTTACGTTTCGGTTATTTTTACAGCAACGGTGCGATAACCAATGCTACCACTGACATCAATTTCAGCAGGATGTTCAGCGATGGGCCGGAGGTATCCTTAAATGGATCCCCAACTGTATCGCCAACTACGGCCGCTTTGTGCGGGTCGGAGCCTTTGTAGTACATCTGGCCGTTGATTTCAACCCCCTCTTCAAACGTCTTTTTGGCATTGTCCCATGCGCCACCGGCATTCGATTGGAAAATAGCCATCAACACACCCGTAACCGTAACGCCGGCCAGCAAACCGCCGAGCATTTCAGCGCCGCCGCCGAAGCCAACTGCAACCGGGGCTACGACAGCAAGCAAGCCGGGTAAGACCATTTCGCGAAGCGCTGCTTTGGTGGAAATTTCGACACACTTGCCGTATTCTGCTTTGCCATCGGCTGCATCAAAGGTGTCCTGATCGGCTTTGCTCCATCCGCTGCGCTCTGTATCGCCGTTGCGGCGCATCACTTCTAAGGCAGCTTTTAAAGCAGGAATTTCATTGAACTGCCGGCGTACTTCTTCGATCATAGACATAGCCGCGCGACCAACAGCCTGCATGGCCAGCGCCGAAAAAACAAACGGCAACATACCACCGACTAAGAGGCCGGCCATAACCGTTGCTTTCGAGATGTCAATCGTAGCAATATTCGCAGACGTCATGTATGCGCCAAACAAGGCCAATGCCGTCAATGCCGCAGAAGCAATAGCAAAACCTTTGCCAATGGCTGCTGTCGTGTTGCCTACTGCATCTAATTTATCAGTGCGTTTGCGTACTTCTTTTGGTAAATCGCTCATTTCTGCAATACCGCCTGCGTTGTCAGAGATCGGCCCGTAAGCGTCAACAGCCAACTGGATACCCAGGTTGGAAAGCATCCCCACTGCCGCAATTGCAATGCCATAAAGGCCTGCAAAATGGAACGCAAGAATGATGCTAATTGCAAGTACAAGAATCGGCAATGCCGTAGACATCATGCCTACCCCCAAACCGGCGATGATGTTGGTTGCCGCGCCCGTAGAAGACTGGCGCACGATGCTCAGCACCGGCTTTTTACCGGTACCCGTATAATATTCCGTGATCAGACCCACCAGCAAACCGGCGATGAGACCAACGATGGTTGCATAAAAAACTTTTACCGAGGTCATTTCCAGCGTGACGCCGTAGAGTTTATCTTCGAAAGACCAGGATTCCGGTAACATGCCCGTGATGATGAACCAGGAAAGGCCGATCATCAGGAGGGAAGAACCAAATTCGCCGATGTTGAGCGCTCTTTGCGGATCACCGCCTTCTTTCACGCGCACGAAAAAGGTGCCGAGGATAGAGGTGAGGATACCCACACCTGCCAGGGCTAATGGCAACAATACAGCAGACAGCCCATTGAAGTTGTCGCTAAAACCGGTTCCAGCCATGAAGACAGCGCCCAATACCATCGTAGAAACGATGGAACCTACATAGGATTCAAATAAGTCGGCGCCCATACCCGCTACGTCGCCCACGTTATCGCCTACGTTATCGGCAATGGTTGCGGGGTTCAAAGGGTGGTCTTCCGGAATGCCGGCTTCTACTTTACCTACGAGGTCAGCGCCAACGTCGGCAGCTTTGGTATAGATACCGCCGCCAACACGGGCAAACAAAGCGATGGAAGAAGCGCCGAAAGAAAAGCCGGTGATGATCGTAACCACGCGGTTAACGCTCTGGTAATCGCCGGTTCCGAACATCTCGCCATAAACAATGAACAGCGTGCCCAAGCCCAATACGCCCAGACCAACTACACCCATACCCATTACAGAACCGCCGGCAAAAGCAATTTCGAGGGCTTTGCCAAGGCTGGTGCGCGCGGCGTTGGTGGTGCGAACGTTGGCTTTGGTAGCTACCCGCATCCCAATATAGCCTGCGAGAGCTGATGAAAAGGCGCCCAATATGAAGGACAAGCCGACTAAAGGAGAAGATTCTTCTGAGTTAGCGGTGAAAGCCAGCAAGGCGGCTACCGCTACTACGAATACAGCTAATACGCGGTATTCCGCTTTCAAAAATGCCATGGCGCCTGTCGCGATGGCATCGGCAATCCGCGCCATGCGCTCGGTGCCGACTTCCTTTTTCGCGATCCAGGAAGAACGCCAAAAGGTGTATACCAATCCCAGGATGCCCAGGACAGGAATTGCGTAAATAATGTTTTGACCCATGATTTGCTCTGGTTTTAAATTGAAACTTGTTTAAAACTAAACTCGCCTATGGGACCCTCAGCATCCGCTTACACCCGACAGGCTTTCCGTTTAAAGGCGGCAAATCTACTGTAAATTTGTTTTTTGTCAAAGAAGTAGGTGTAAATGGTTGTAGATGAGTAAAAACACGAAGGCCACAAGAATGATGAAATCACCCGTGTGGCCTTGTGCCTGCATAATTATTAAACCCTTACTCTGCCCCAACAGCCACTCTGCGGCGCGTGGTTTCGAGGTAAGCGCTCGCGCCCGGCTGGCGCAGCATGTCATAGAGCAATTCTTTAGCGCGATAGAGCTGCGCCTTTACCGTGCCGAGCGGAATATTGAGTTGACAAGCGATTTCGTCATAGCTCATTTCTTCGTAATAGCGCAATTCGATCATGAGCCGGTATTGCGAACTCAGGCGGGCAACTGCACAACGCATGAGCGTTTCGCGTTGTACCCGGATGATTTGTTCCTCCGGATCGAGGGCACGCGCGCGGATGCTGGCCGTGTAATCCTGCTCGCTGTCAGGTTCCACCGGATCGTCAATGGACATCACGTGCGGGCGCTTTTTGCGGATATAGTCTATGCAATTGTTGATCGCAATTTTGAATAACCAGGTGCTGAACGCATAACGCGGCACATAGCTGGGCAACTTGACGAAAGCTTTGCCAAAAGCCTCAATCGTGAGGTCGTTGGCGTCTTCGCGGTCGCTGACCATCCTGAACATCAGGTTGTAGATGGAATGCCTGTAGCGATCCATGAGGATGGAATACGCTTTTTGATCGCCTTTTACGGCGTCTTTTACCAGATCAAAATCCTGAATCGCCCGTGCAGAGAGGGCTGTTCTTGCTACTACTTCCATTGTTTCCCGTTTCCGGCAATTAGAGCCGGCGCGAGCAGGAAATAGTACAAAACATAAACAGCATCGAGGAGCGGAACCCAGATTAAAAGACCGGGGTCTTGTAACTTCCGCAAAGATTTGCCGTAAACAAAAAGCACTACGCCCATTCGCGCCAGCCAGGTGAAAAATACAACTGGTGCAAACGCGCCACAGGTCAGCAGGGCAATCGCGCCGACATAGTGCAGGGCATGGCTGGCGGAAAGCCCGCCCAATGCGATGCGATGTCGGAGGCGATAATGCCTTCCTGTGGTCAGATGTCTTGACTTTTGGTTGTAGTAGCCTCTCCAGGTACGCTTCGGTTCCGAAAAAACGAAGGTATCCGGATGTATTGTTACAGCGGTGTTTTGCGCATTTGCCGCTCCGTTGACGAAAAGATCGTCATCGCCGGAAAGGACATGTGCGTGGCTTCGAAAACCTCCCTGCTGAAAAAACAGAGATTTCCGATAAATTAAATTTCTCCCTACAGCCATGTAAGGAAAACCATAAATTGCAAAGGAAAGGTACTGGATAGCCGAATAAGAAGTCTCAAAACGAATAAAGGCGTTTAAAAGACCTTGGTGTATGGTGTAGGGACCGTAACCGATTCCGATTTGAATGTCTCCCTGAAGGAGGCTTTGCATTTTATTTAACCAATTTTGACTGGCAGGTGCACAATCCGCATCGGTTAAAAGTATGGTTTCAAATCGGGAATGTTCAATCCCCTTGCTCAAAGCTGCTTTTTTTCCGGAAGCATTATCCTCTTCCATCGAAAGCAAGTGCAAGATAGGATGAGTTTTTTGAAATTCCAAAACTACTTGTGCAGTTTTATCAAAAGAATGATCGTCTACGACCAAAACTTCGAAGGAACGGTAGTTTTGATTTAGTATTCGGCCAAGATTTTTTTTTAAATTCTCTGCTTCGTTGCGTGCACAGATGATTATGGAGACGCCGGTTTGGTCAGGATTAGCCGTTTCGGGCGGGCGATAACGAACCAGGCCAGACAATCCGAAAGCCCAGTAAGCGATCTGCACCAACGTGGCTAAAAAAAACAGGAACCATAGTGTAGTTATCAGCAAGATGATAATTTTTTCTATAAAATAAATTTTTCAGCACCGCTGCTTCATTTCAACTGCACATGGATGTGGTCGTCGTGCCGCACCGCCTGACATCCATGAAACCTGATTTTGGTGCTGCTCAAATTCAAGCCGATTCATTTACTTCCAAAAACTCGAAAGGTACGATTGGCGCGCCGTCAACCAAAGCCTTCCGGAACGCCACGTGAACCCGGTCGGTTTTGACGTTCATTTTGGAATACATACTCTGGATTTCGTGGTTGTGCCCCCGAATGCCCGCCAGGTACATATAAGGATAGGTGTTGACGTTGTGGGGCGTGGACAGGAAATCGAGCAACAGCGGGAAGATGCCTTTAGACCGGTAATCGGCGTGGACGCCAAAGCCAAGCCCCTTCGCATTTTTTGTTTTGGCAAAACGGTATTTGAACAGGAACAGCGGGATCGTCCACCAGTTGAGTTTGCCTTTGGCGTGGCGGATAAACGGGTTGATGTCGGGCGCCAGCGCAATCAGACCCGCCGGCTGCCCTTCCCAATAGGCAATGCAGGCTAACCCCGGGTCGGCTACCCCTTTCGCTTCTTTCATAAACTGAACCACCTGAGCCGGATCAAGCGGCTTGAAATGAGAAAAACTATCGAAAGCGGCGTTGTATACTTCGCAAAAATCGCGTGCAAAGCTTTCCACATCTCTAAAATCCAAGGCTTTAATGTCAATGCGGTTGCGTTCTTTCAGACGCTGGGCGATGCCCCGCATCCGCTCGAAAGGAATATCGGCGGTTGCGCCTTTAAAGGTCAGGATTTGCTCAAACGGGATGTAGCCATTTTGCTGAAAAAACGCTTCATAATAAGGTGGGTTGTAGTTTTCCTGGTACATGGCCTGCACAAATCCCTTCACCAACAACCCCCAATAGCGGTCGCGCTGACCAAAATTGACCGGCGCATCAACGAGGTGTACGCCTTGCGCTTGCAAAAACGCTTCCCCGTATTCGAAAAGCGCCCGTGCGTATTGCTCATTGGGGATGCATTCAAAAAAACCGATGCCGCCCGTCGGATGCGTCACATTTTTATTGCCGTCGTGATCCACAAACGCAGCCGCTCTGCCAACCGGTTTGCCTTTTTCATCCAGCAACACGTAAACGCAGGCCGCGCCGTGTTTCAGCAAGCCATTGTGGGTCGGATCGAAAATGCCTTCTATTTCTTTTTCAAGTGGATGCACAAAGTTCGGATCGCCCGCGTAGACGGCGTCGAGCACCCGATGGAATAAGCGCCAGGTTTTTTTGTCAGTGACGGTTAAGATTTGCATAGAATGGGTCTGTTTGGAAACAGGAAAAAACAACACAATTATAGCACAATAATTGATGATGGGCACTCCCCTCTACGAACCTATTTTTCCCTCGACAAGCGCCATAATCTCCCGTTCCAACCGATCCGCCTCCGCGCATTGTGTTTCGCACCAGGCCAAAAGCGCTGCCGCTTTAGGTTTGTCCGTTATTCCGGATGCATTGACTTTTACATTCAACCAGGCGGCATACACCGCTGCCCGCGCACACAACGCGCCCACGCCTGCATCGGTCACGGAATTGGGATTGCCCTGCTCCACCATGGCCCGCACCATAGGGAAACTCTCCATCGCCAGCTCCATCGTCAGGCGCGGGGTTTCGATGGCTTGCCACGTTGCAGCCTGGATGGCCACTTTGCGAACCTGTTTTTCTTCGTCTGTATTTTTCGGAAGGCGAAAAGCATCCATCACGGCATTGAATGCGTGGGTGTCTTCGTCTACTAAGCGCAACAGCTTGTCTTTCAACGCCTGTCCTTTTTCCGCCCAATCGGAAAATTCTTTCCAACGCTCGTCCCAGCCGGGTTTGTGCGCCGACAGGTTAGCGACCATCGTTGCTAAGGCTGCGCCCAAAGCGCCGACATAAGCAGCAATGGAACCGCCGCCGGGCGCCGGACTTTCAGAAGCCGTTTCATTCGCGAAAGCGTCCAAAGTCATACCCGCCAGCCGGTTGCGCGACGCATCCTGCAACTGGTATTCGATGATCTTTTTTGCCGGATCGAACGGGCTCAGTTCGTCCAACCCCAGCGATTTGACGGCAATTTTGATGAGTTCTGCTTCTGATACACCCGTCGAGCGTTGTTGCTTTTCCAAAAAATAGCGACCGGCGTCCAAAAAGACCTTCAGTGGCGCCATGCCCACCAATTCCGAGCCGGTCACCCTCATGCCGCGCTGAAGGGCGCTGTCGCAGCAAGCTTCGAAGGCTTCGTGAACGGAGGTAATGTTAATGTTGGTCAAGTTCATAGACACCTGCGCAATGCCATACTCTTCGATGAACCAGCCGATGCCTTTCACCGATTTCAATGTGCCGGGAATGCGCATCGGTTCGCCACTTTCATCTTTCACAACCGGGCCGGTGATGGGGTCGCCTTCGCGCAGGATGCGCCCTTGTTCGCGGACGTCAAAAGCCACGGAGTTGGCCCGGCGCACGGAAGTCGTATTCAGGTTGACGTTGTATGCCACTAAGAAGTCGCGCGCGCCAATGACCGTAGCGCCCGATTTGGCATTAAACGCTGCCGGACCGTAGTCGGGCTTCCAGTCGGGGTTTTCCAATTTTTTAGCTAAGCCTTCGTATTCGCCGGAGCGGATTTCGGCTAAGTTACGGCGTTCCGGGCGGGTCGCTGCTGCTTCGTACATAAATACGGGCAATTGCAATTCCGTACCTACGCGCGCTGCTAATCGGTGCGCCCACGCTGCCGCTTCTTCCAGCGTGATGTCGGCCACGGGTACGAGCGGGCAAACATCCGTGGCGCCCATGCGCGGGTGTTCGCCCTTGTGCTGGCGCATGTCAATGAGTTCGGCTGCTTTTTTGATGGCCTGGAACGCGGCTTCTATCACGGGCTCTGGTTCACCCACGAAGGTGACAACGGTGCGGTTGGTAGCTTTGCCGGGGTCTACATCCAACAACCGGACGCCCTCCACGGCGGCAATGGCGTCAGTAATTTGCCGGATGACTTCAGGGCTTCGGCCCTCGCTGAAATTGGGAACACACTCGATCAGTGGTTTGCGCTGCATGGTTAAGGCTTTGTTGTTCGGCACAAAAATAGGAAATGCGGTGCTATCTTTACAAAAATCGAAGATTCGACGAAGTCAATCCGCCCCGAACAAATTCGGGACAGGCTTTGTCTAAAACAAAATTTCCTTGCTCTCGCTCAAATCGAAGATTCGACGAAGTCAAACGTAAGTTCGGCGTAGCCAATCATAGAATCCCACGTAACCGAGTCCGCCGAACGGGTGTGCTGGATGCCTTGCTGCTGGATGATATTTGGAACGATATTGGTTTTGTGCCGGTATACAGTGGCGCCGTTTTCGTGCAATTTGATGATACACTTTTCGTGATTAGTGACACCCAAGCGGACACGCTCACCATAAACGCCGCTCAGGAGAGCGGCAGACGGAACGCGACAGATTGCAAATCCGCGCGAGCAACGTCCGTGTTTTATAAACTTTTGAATAACGAACACCCTGTACCAGCCAGCCACTCTAATTACCATTTATGGTTATTGCCACTATTTCAGTTGTTTCCGTATCGTAAATTAAAATGCCCTCTGATTCGGTATCAAGTGGCGTCCACCTGATTGGAGACGGCAAGGTTGATGAATCGCTTGTGCGCTTCAATGTTGGCGGGGATGTCTCCCTTAACGGGTTTTGTTTGTGCAAGGCTGATTTTCATGCGTGGGTTTGTTTTTATTGAAGGAACTTATTTCCGACACGTTCCTAAAGGCAACGAAAAGAAAAAAGTGCTCCCTTTCCCCGGTTCGCTTTCCACCCAGATCCGGCCACCGCAATGTTCGATGATTTCTTTGCAAATAGCAAGGCCAAGCCCTGTGCCTTGTGGATTTCCGGTTGGAATATCGCTTTTTACCTGCTGGAATTTCTCAAAAATCAGCCCCTGAAAGGCGTCCGGGATACCAATACCGGTATCCGCAACACTTACCAGCAAGGTCTGTTCATCCTGGCGTCGGGCAGAACAGGTGACTGTGCCCTGGTCGGTGAACTTGACCGCATTGGACAGCAGATTGACGAATACCTGCAACAACCGGTCGGGGTCGCCGAATATTTCGGGCAGCCTGGGTTCGATGTTTTTATACAGTTCAATGCCTTTTTGCACAAATAAGGTAGTGGTAGTGGCCACCGCCCGTTCGATGATGGGCGCTATATTCACGTGTTCGTCGTTCCAGGCAAATTTCCCGGATTCGATTTTTGCCAAATCCAATACCTCATTGATGAGGGTGCTGAGCCGCTCGCTTTCGCTGACGACGATGTTCAGGTTGTCTATGACCTGCGCTGCGGTGCGGCCTGCTTTGGGGTCGGTGAGGTCTGTATTGGGCAGAATGCGTTCCTCCAAACGTTTTTTGATGATTTTCGAAAAGCCCAGAATGGACGTCAACGGGGTGCGCAGTTCGTGGCTGACGGTGGAGAGGAACTGGTTTTTCGCATCGTACAATTCCCGCTGGCGGCGGGCTTCAGCCTTTGCTTCGCTGCGTCGGATTTGCATTTGCAAAAAGACATAAAATGCCCCCGAAATGGCAAGTGCATACGCCAAATATGCCCACCAGGTACGCCACCAGGGCGGCAAAACGGTAAAGGAATATTCGATGGGATCGCTCCAAATGCCTTCCGGACTGCTCGCTTTTAATTTGAAGGTGTACCTGCCTTCGTTGATGTTTCCATAAGTTGCCGATGTTCTTTCAATGATGGGGCTCCATTCCCGGTCGTAGCCTTCCAGGATGTATTGATAGCGCACCAGGAAATTTTTGCTCGTTTCGACCGCGCCAAATTCAATACTCACACGATTGTTCCGGTAGGGCAGCACTAAGTTTTCAGGAAGCGGATAACCCGGGATGATGCCGTCAAACGAGATCCCGGCAAATTCAGTTTGCAGGTCTTGGCGCGTTTGAAGGGACAGCGGTTTCCCGAAAAGCCGAGCCTCTTGCTGAGCCATAGTGAGGGTGTCTTTTTCTGCTTTCCCGAGGCTGTACCAGCTTATCAGGGCCTCGTTAATTTTTATCGCCTGAATAAAAACGGTCAACGGCCCGGGATTTTTGGGGATACTTTCCGGATCAAAACAAATTACTTTGTTGTCGCCGCATCCGGCCCAGATGGCCTCTTTGCTTGTCTTATCCCCAAATGACAGCCCGATTTTTGTGGCGCACATGGCATTAAAATCAATGTCTTTTACCGGGTAACCGGTCTTGTTGTTGTAGATTTCCCAAACAGGGTCAAGCTTTTGCAACGCCTCATTAGGCAGGTGCATCATACCGCCACCTTTCTCTGTTGAAGCAGCTTCGTCCGGGAATTTCAAACCACTGAATCCCTGATTGGTGCCAAACCAAAGGACGCCCCGTTCGTCTTCGATGATATCGTACACCACGTCATCGGCCAACCCCTGTTCGGTACTGAACGTCATAAAATCATGCCCGTCAAAACGGCTTGCTCCGCCACCGCCCGTACCAAACCAAAGGTTTCCGCTGTGGTCTTTGTGGCTGCTCCAAACGACGTCATTTGCCAGGCCCTGCCGGGTATTGTAGGTGGTAAAACGATGCCCGTCAAAACGACTAACGCCACCGCCGCGCGTACTGAACCAAAGGTTGCCATCGTTGTCCTCCGTAATGCTCCAAACCACGTCGTGTGCCAGCCCCTGTTCAGTCGTAAAATTGGTGATCCGGCCCTTTTTCCCATGCTCAAAGTTATCTAAGCAACTGACGCCGCCGCGTGTACCCAGCCAAAGGCGACCGACCTTGTCTTCGGCGATACACAGCACCATGTTGTTCACCAGACCCTGGGTTGTTGTAAACGTGGTCAGGCGCCTGTTTTCCGGTGCGTACCGGCTCACGCCACCGCCATCGGTAGCCAACCAAAGGTGGCCGTTTTTAGCTTCCAAAACGTTCAAAACTTCGTCGTTGCCCAGCCCTTGTGCCGTGGACAAAGTCATAAAATTTTTCCCGTCAAAGCGGGTCACGCCTGCTCCCCGGGTGCCAATCCAAAGGTTCCCGTGGCGGTCTTCGGTGATGCTTTCTACCGCATCGTGGGCCAGTCCTTGTTCAGTGGTATACGCTGTAAAGCTTTTCCCGTTGTAACGGCTCAATCCGCCACCAGCCGTGCCAAACCAAAGGTTGCCGCGATCATCTTCCGTGATGTTCCACACAACCTTGTGGGCAAGCCCCTGCGCGGGGGTAAGCGTAAAAAAAGAGTCGGTTCCGCCATTTTTTGGCGGCGCCGTATAGCTCACCACACCGCCCCCGGTAGCCAGCCATATCTGGCCGTTTTTGTCTTCCAAAATGTCCATTACCTGGGTGAGCGGCAAGCCGTTTGCAGTTGTAAACGTTGTAAAATGAACCGTTCCTGTGTTTTTGTCAACATTGCCGCGGCTGACGCCCTTAGCGCTCCCACACCAAATAAAGCCGTTCTTGTCCACCCTGATGCTCAAAACATCGTTGTCCACCAATCCTTCGTCCGTGGTCCAGGATTTAAAGCCCAGGTCTGGATGGGCAGGATTCAACCGGCTGATGCCGCCCCGTGTGGCCATCCAAAGTTTCCCGTTTTTGTCTATAGTCATGTTGCGCACATCGTTGTGGGCCAGCCCGTCTTCGGTTGTGAAAGTGAAAAATCGGCCGGCTTCATCAGGTTCATAACAACTGATGCCGCCGCCCCGCGTGGCAAACCAAAGCCGCCCGGTTTTATCTTCCACGATGCTTCTAACATCGTTGTGCGCCAACCCGTCTTCAGTCGTAAAAGTGGTGAATGTTACCCCGTCATACCGGGTTGCGCCGCCTTCTGCCGTACCAAACCAAAGGTTGCCGTTTTTATCCGGAAGTATGCACGATACGACATTTCCGCCAAGCCCCTGTTTATTGGTAAAGGTCGTAAACCGCGCACCATCGTACCGACTCACGCCGCCGCCGCCCGTGCCGAACCATAGATTTCCGTTTTTGTCCATTCCGCCGCTGGTGATAATGCTCAAAGCGAGGCCCTGCTCCGTTCCGAAATGGGTGAAATTTGCCACGGGAGGTTTTGCCGGGGTTAAAACAGGCGGTTTGAGTGCAATTTTTTCTGTGCTGCCGGAGATTTGGACAGGAAGCCCGCCGGTATTTTCTGAAATTTGAACGACACGGGCTGCGGGCATGGCTTCCAAATGGTAAACTTTGGGGAGCGGGCAAGTATCCAATAAAACAATTGCAGGCGGGAGATACGCTGACTTTGATGCCGCCGGCAAAAGATTGACCGGAGGCGCTTTTTGACACGAAGCCCCAAAAAGCACTGCTAAAATGGTCAGCAGCGGAAGCAGGCGTATTTTTTCATCGTTCCTCATTGCCTTTTGATTTCAGCGGGACAACTCAAGCACTGTTCGGGCCATTTCGAGTACGGCATCAGGGTCGAAAGGTTTGGTTAAATACTGGTCCGCCCCTGCTTCCCGGCCTTTCTGCCGGTCAATTTCCTGCCCCTTTGCCGTCAAAAGTACGAGGTAACAATCTTTCAGCCCCATTTCGTTTTTGACAATGGTACAGACCTCCATGCCGTCGAGCTGCGGCATCATCACATCGAGGAAAATGAGTTGCGGGCGTTCCGCAATAATGAGGTCGAGTGCGTCGCGGCCGTTTTCGGCAAAAAGCAATTCCACCCCTTCGTCTTCGAGGTCTTCAAATGTTTGTTCCAGCAGGAGGCGGATATGCGTTTCGTCGTCTGCAATTAATAGTTTATGCTGCATAATGGAAAATTTTATCTGAAACACAAAAGTCCGAATGCATGCGCAGCTAAAATAGGACAAAACCTACAATTTGCAGGATAAATGCAGCAAGGATTAAAATTCCCATACAACTGTCGTCCCGATGGGACGTGCCGTTGTGGCGTCCTAACGTGTAAATCGGTATGCGTTTTTTGTCCTACACTTTGCGGGGTCTGTCCTATTCGGGCTTTCTGAGACTGACGATCTTTGCCTTATCAATAAACACTTTCGTTTATGATGAATGGAGATCATTTTTAACTTCTAAATTTTTTCAAAATGGATATTTTAGATCGCGAAAATTGGATGTCTCATTTGGACAAAAACGCCCGGATTGTTGACTCGTATATTCCGGCAAGCCACGATTCCTCGTGTTATCCCACCACGGATGTGCTTCAGACCTTCTCCAACGAATGGGTTGGCGCTGTGACGCAATTATTTGGTTATACGGCTCAACTGAACACAGGTGTCCGGTACTTCGATATGCGGGTAGCACGACACAATGGGGATCTTTACATGCACCACAATACAGACTGGTTCTTCGAAAAATTTGACGATGTGCTGCGCCAGATCAGGACTTTTTCTGATGACCACCCTGGCGAGTACATTTTTATGGATGTTGATTTTGATGCCAGTGACCGGTCTTTGGCAACCGATATTTTAACTAAGATTGAGCAGCATATTGATACCTCAAAAATTGCTACGGCACACCTGAATGGCGGGGTTTTTAATCCAAATGTAACCTGGAATGACCTTGGCGACACCCGGTTTTTAATCACCTGGGCGCTGAATGACTGGATGAACAGAACCTGGCTGGGGTTCTGTGATTATTTCCGCTATTCTCCTTTTGATAACTTTGGCAGTAAAACCGTTCAAGAGATCACAAATTTCATTGATCATGGTGAAATAGATCCCCAAACCAATCAACTGACGCCGTGTTTAGACAATTGGCAAAAAGACCGGTTGTTTATTGCCCAGGCGATTAACACGCCCCTGCTTTCCTTTATAACGCACCCGGGACAAATGGATGCAAATGCACAGGAAGCGCTCAATAGCTGGATCATTAATAAAAGATTTGACGTTTCCTCAGGCTCCCTGAAACTCATCAAACCAAAGCTCAATATTGTCATGCGGGATTTTGTGAATGCGGGCTATAACCGGCTCGTAATTGACCAAATCATTCAATGGAATACCTTCTCAGAGGCCAATACAATGAGCCTCGGCGCTGGAATCGAGCATCTGGATACCCTTCGTTTTCGCACAGAACACGGGCACTATCTCAGCCTCGGTCCGGGTAACAAAATAACACTGGTGGATGCACCGGATGCCAGTTGCAATTTTATGATCCGGGATTATGATTTTGACCCCAGAAAACCATTTCTATACAGCAATAATATGGACGGGGATGATATCAGAGATCAGGGAAATTTTCGATTGATTCCTAACGGGGACAATCAGGCCGGCAATCTTACCAAAGACAATACCAATGTCTTATCCATCAATTCTCCGGACGGGAAGCATTGTCTCTATTTCCCCATGAGCTGGCATGACGCCGCAGATCAGGAGTCTTTTACGTGTTTCGACCCTGATAATAGTACTGATTCGGATGAGGGGCAAATATATGAGGGCAGCAGGGTGGTTATCCGAAGTATGATCGGGGCTGCAAACAATTGGTTCCAAAAAATATTCAATACCATGGAGGAAACGGTTATCGAGAACATTCCTTTTGTTGGCGATGCATTCAATGCCGCGATGCAGGGGAATCCCGGAACACATGTTTTTCTGATGGTTACCTACGATCAACAAGGCACTCCCGGTGTTTATGCGGCTTCGCCGGGTTTGGATTATGCTACAACTTTCATTATTGAAAAGGTCGGTTGATCTTAGGGAGCCTCGCCGCCAATCTTTTCTTTCCACGTCGAAGGCGTCATCGTCGTTTCACGGGTAAACAGGCGGGTAAAGTAGGAAGGGTCGTTGAAGCCGGTTTGAAAAGCAATTTCAGCAACCGTCAGGTCGGAATGGCGTAGCAGGTCTTTGGCTTTTTGCAAACGCAGGTCGCGAATGAGCTGCACCGGTGTGCGGTCGGCAAGCGAAACCGTTTTGCGCTGGAGCTGGGATGGCGAAAGGTTCATCGCCTTAGCCAGCCGCTCCACGCTGAAATCGGGATTATCCAGATTCGCTTGTACGAGCGACAGCACCTTTTTGAAAAACGGATGTTTTTTTGCAAGGTCGAAAACGAGTTGCTCCCGCTGGGTTTTAAGAGCTTGTTCCGTAGCTTTTTCGTGCAACAGGGCGCTTTCCATCGCAGCGGTCGCTTGAAAAGCTAAGGTTGTGAGCAGTTTCAAGTCTGCGGCACTGAATTCCTGCCCTGCTGCGCCGATGAGAAAAATGGCGCCCAGCACCCGATCCCGAACCCTGAGGGAAGCATAGAGGAGGAGGCGCGCCGGCTCGTCCCGCAGTCCCGCAATTGCTGATTGGCCATTCAGCGCGATTTTCCGGAAAAAGCCTTCGTCGTTTTGCCAATCCACGGATGAAAAAAAATCGTTCCCCGCAGCGGCTTTCAACGTCAGTTCACGAGAAGTTACATCGGAATAAACCACGGCGCCTTCCGAAAACCGGATGATTTGACAGGCTTCCTGCAAAACTAACGCCGCGATGCTTTCTAAGCCAAGGACAGCGCTGAGTTTTTCTGAAAACGCATAAATCAGGTTGATCTCCTTGTACTGGTGCAGGAGTTCTGCCCCGAGTTTTTTTGTATTGATTTCCTGGCTGATACACTGATTCAACAGTTGCGCAATAAATCGGGCGTCGTGGGGAGTTCCTTTTACCCAGCCTACGGTTTCCTGTTCCATCAGAACCGGGCAGGAAGTGGCTGGTTCGGGCAGGGTATTCCCCAGCAATATTTCTCCGTTGAGCCCTTCTACGCACACCGCGCCTTTTGTGTATTCCATTGCCTGGGTGATCAGTTCGGCAATGCCGTTTTTTCGGCTAAATGTCCGGTTTAAAGTCAGTGGAGTGGTCATGGAATAGCTTTTATATCCAATTCGTCCATCATTTCATGAATATTAAATACCGGATTGTAATGTAGGATTTTTTTTGCTTTCTCAATGACATAAACCCGGTCAATAGACGTTACCAGCGCCCAATCCGTCAAATCGCCTTTTATTGTGGTGAATACACCATCCAATTTATCAAAACCAATGACTTCGTATTGTGACGACAGCAGCTTAGCTATTGCCCTGCCGGATTGCCCTGAACTTCCGGTGATTAGAATTTTAGGTTTTTTCATTTTTTTGGTAAAACGTATTTTGAACAGGCGCTTAGCGATGAAGCGAATATACGCCAAAAGAACCATTCAAAAAGCCTGGTTGCAATTGCCACGATAAGACTTTTTTTTTAGTTGTTAGCACTGGCCAAATGCTTGTATAACAAGCCAGTCTGGAGAGCGGCAGACGGAACGCGACGGATTGCAAGTCCGTGCGGGGAACTGACGTGTTTTATGAAATTTTGAATAACGAAGACTCTGTGGCAGCCGGGGTCATAAGAACGATAAAATACCCCAGGCTAAATTGTGAGATTGCGAAAAAATTGGGGTATATTTATGCTTTAAAATGGTCATGCTATGCTCTTAAAAGAAAAAGTAATTGAAGTCATCCAATCGCTTCCTGATCAATTCAGTATTGATGATCTGGTGGAACGGTTGATCGTCCTTCATAAAATTGAAACGGGATTACATCAGGTAGGAGAAGGACAAACGCTTACGACTAGCGAGGCGAGGAAAAAACTTGAGCAATGGCTAAGGTGACCTGGACTTTTCAAGCGCTGGAAGATATTGCGGATATCGCTGAATTTCATGACCAACATTCAACTCATTATGCTTCTTTTTTAGTTGAGGCATTTCTTGCTGTGGAAGATCAATTAGCCAATTTCCCGTATTCAGGAAGAGTAGTCCCTGAAACAAACCTTCCCGTGATTCGTGAATTGATTGTTCATGACCATCGAATCATCTATTCGGTTATCTCCTCTGAAGAAGTTAGCATTCTTTCGGTCAGGAGCAGTAAGCGACCGCTGAGTGAATTCCCTTCAAGCAAGGAATAATACTTGATATTTTTACGGTTCTAACCACTCGAAGCCTCCCAAACCTTCGCTACTTTTGAGGTTCAATGATAGAAGTCCCAGCCGAGACTGGCAGATAAGCATAAACACCGCTCAGGAGAGCGGCAGACGGAACGCGACGGATTGCAAATCCGCGCGAGCAACGACGTGTTTTATGAAACTTTGAATAACGAACATCCTGTGCCAGCCGGGGAGCAACGTCCGTATTTTATAAGGTTCTGAATAACGAAGACTCTGTGCCATCCGGGTAGTTACTCGTGGTTAGTGACACACAAGCGGACACGCTCAACATAAACACCGCTCAGGAGAGCGATGTGCGCAGGACTTATCGAGTTACACTAAGCCAACTATTGCATTTTATCTATTAAGTTGGTAACTTGCACACGCTCATCAATAACGACCATTATGGCTAAACCACATCGTGGAAGAATTCAAGCTCAAGGAGAAGATTTGGAAGAATCTGTAACCTGGTCTCAAGACGAGCCGTTAAGCAAAAAGGATGGTTTGGAATTATTGGAGTCGTTAAAGTCCAAGCTAAGCAAGCATGATTTAAAAGACCGCCGGGTTTATAGTCTGGCAAAGGCTCGCTGGAAGCGTTTCTTTGGGCAATTGCTCACTCCCCGACAATTGACATTCCATTCGTTTTTGAATGAAAAGCGGATGGATGGGAATCCATTGCTTAGCGCCTACATACCTGAAGTGGATCGTGCTGTGCGCATCATTCAGGCTGACCCGACAGATGCGGTTACCGCACCGGATATCAAAGCCTGGATAGATGAAGCCGTCCTGCCAGAAAGGGCGGACAAGGTTTATGAATTGGTCATAGACCTCGTGCTGACTACGGAAGCTGAACAAATCGGTCAACGATTGATTGAGGAATGGTTGGTGAAGCGCTTGAGTAGGGAGGATATGGAGGGGATTATTGGGGAATTGTTGATTTAAATGGAACGCTTGGTTGAGTTTTTCGATCCACCGCTCAGGAGAGCGGAAGACAGGCGGCGACGGATTGCAAATCCGCGCAAGCAACGTCCGTGTTTTATGAAATTCTAAATAACGAACACGCTGTGCCAGCCGGGGCATAGTGGGGGAGCAAATGATGGGGGCGATTATTCTATTATTCTTATGAATTCCGGCATGGTGAGAATTTTGGTTTTTCCGAACTCGTTGAGTTCAAGCAAATCCGGGTCGCCTGTTACCAGATAATCAGCGGCACAATCTAAGGACATGGATAACAGGTAATTATCATTTGAATCTCTGCTTAGCCGAACAATTGTTTTTATTTCTACTGGTTTTAATCTGGTCAAAACGAGGCTAATAAACCGGTTTACTTGGTCTTGCCGGATATATTTTTCAAATTTCTTCCTGAAAATAACAGATTTGTATTCGTATAAAAGTTCACTGGAATAAAATACGGTCAGGTCTTCGTTAATCAACAAGTCATAAAGTCTTCGCCTGGACTTCCTGTTAATCGAAGCGCTGATGTACCAGTTCGTATCGAATATGATTTTAAGACGCTTCTTTTTTGCCATACCGTACGGCTCTTACTTCTGTCATAATTTCTTCCTCGGTGATTTCATCAGTATCCGGCAATTCTTCGTCAAGCAATACCCAACGATCAGCAAAAGTTTGCAGGGCAATCTTTTCGGCAATCTTGATTTGTTCCGCTTTTGAGAACTGGTTGAATAATAACAGGAATTCTTTGATCCCGATCTTCTTTCCACCACCTGTATCAAATGTTAGAGATTCCATATTTCGGTTGCTTATATTATACATTTTGGGCGCTTACTTTAGTCCGGCTTGGACTCCGGGGAAATTTACCAACCTCAACCCGCACTTCAAATATATTGATTTTTCTGTTTCTCAAGAGAAAAGAATCAAGGTTTTCGGGGAATTATTTTATATGTTATTGATTTTCAATAATTTAATGTCAGGATTCAGTGCGGCTGGCACATTGGCACATCGGGCTTTGTGCCGACAGCCGAGATTTGATTTAGAACTTGTTGGGGATTTCATGATCGAGCGAGGGTGAGGAAATTTTGTTTTAGACAGGTAAATTTTTTCAATATAGCCGGCAGCTATGTTGAAATCGAAGATTCGACGTAGTCAAAAAAATTTAACGAAGTATAAAATAAAATTTGCCAGCCGTAGCCGATTGATGAATTCCCGAACAAGCTCTAAGCGGACACGCTCAACATAAACGCCGCTCAGGAGAGCGGCAGACGGAACGCGACGGATTGTAAATCCGCGCGAGCAACGTCCGTGTTTTATGAAATTCTGAACAGCGAATACGCTGTGCCAGCCGGGGCAAAAAGTCCTGCGAAAATAGCTATGTTCATATTTTGTTTGTTTTTAGTTCTTGTCCGATGAATAAAAGTGTTTTGGTTTCTGGAATGCCAATATGTATTTCACGCATTCCATATTCTTGATTAAATGGTTCTTTAACTTGCAATCCACTTAATTTTTCTTTTATTGTATTCCAAAGTTTGTCAATGTCGTCCACTTCCAAGTAAAATTCCATTTGCCCTATGTCTTGCCCTGCCCGCAAAATATGAATACTCAAATTGTCTTTTTGATAGATTGCGTAAGTTTCTGTGTCCATAACTGGCGTAAAACTTAATATGTCATTGAAAAAACTTGCTGTTTTTGCAATGTCAAAAGATGGTATCATCGGACTTAAGTATTTTGCTTTATACATAATCAGCTATTAAGATATTTGTTTGGAACATTTTTTATTGGATACGCAACGTTATACCGATGTTGGATTAAGTTCAATACGGTTTCGTGTACCACTGTTTCGTCACGGTGCATTTGTGGTAATAAACCCATCATAGCATAACTGATTGGATTTACCGAAGGTATCAGTGTTTCCCATTCATACCCTTTGCCCCAAATAATTCCTTGAACAGTAATATTTAGGTCGGCTTTTTTTGATAGAAAAAAGTCAAGCATTGCTTTGGAATGGTTGTTGTTTTGGTTTACAGTGTGAAAAATGGGTGTTTGTCCGCCAAAACCGTATTCGTCTTTCCCAGCTTTTGCATTAATGTCGGCATTGTGTTTTACCAAGATTTCTGCACAAGACAAATGATTAAACTCTGCACAAATGTGTAATAGTGAAGCATTGTCTAATGGTGTGTAAGCACATTTCAAAGTGTATTTCTTTGTTACAGTTTCGGGATTTTCCGTAATAATTTTTTCGAGTGTGGAACTGTCGTCAAGTAAAACCGCAAGTAACGCTTTGTCGTCAAATCGCAACCCATAATCCACAAACATTTTTACACAATCCTTAAACCTTGAAGTCCGTGTATATTCACTTGTCAGTTCTTCAATTAAAGGTCTGTCGTTGTAAAGCTGATTTGGGCTAATACCATTTTCAAAACATTCTTTGATGCATTGAACAGAATGTAATTCTATGCCTGTAATGATTTTTTTAAAATAGTCCATTGTACTTGCTAACTTGTTTCAAGTTCAGGTTCATCTGTATTAATGAGAAAGATTACTAAAACAGGTAAAATGTAATAGTACCAAGGCATACCTAACTTAATCAAAAAACTAAAAACAAGTAGAAGAACGATATAAATAGCAAAACTCCACTTGCCAATTAGGTTTTTAAAGTAGTTTAATTGTATTTTAGGTTCTAACTCCAAGTTGTCTTGCATTTTGTTTTTAGAATTTACCTGCTCTACAAATTCGGAATAATCTACTTCCAAAACCGAGAGAATAGATTGCAATGTGTAACTTCGGGGAATTACTTCGCCTGCTTCAATACGTTGTAATGTTCTTACATTGATATTGCATTTGGCAACTAAGTCTTCCTGAGTTAAGCCTTTTGCCTTGCGTAACTCAGCCAATTTTGTTCCTAATACTTGCTGTTTCATATTCTTAAAATTTTATACTGCAAAATTATTTTTGTTTCACTCTTTATGCAACGGTTTTGACCTGTCTTTTACCCGTCATTTGCCTGACTTTTGATTGTATTTGGGTCTCTGTACGGTTGCCGCTAACGGTTGGATGTACGCTGTGCCGCCGTGTGTTGGCTTTGTGCGTTGGGCTTAGGCGGCATAGGCGTACATCCGTTGTTCGACGATTTTTTAATTTATTGATTATCAAAGATATATACTTTTTATCCCCTCGGTATTTTCGCTGCATTATACCAAAAATATGTCAAAATTGTTTATTGGTTTATAACCCAACTCCTTTTTGGCTTTATCAATGCAGTAAACTCTATCTATTCGGTTTGGAAAAATCCAGCCTCTATCATTAAAAACCTTTTCGCTTGTTGGGTAATATCTCATAATTACTTGCTTTGGATTGTTGAATAATGCTTTTAAGTCTTCCTTTTGAAAAGGGGTGTCGTTTGAAATGTTGTATATCTCAAATGTCGTAAATTTCTTTTCTAATGCAAGAATATGACCGCTTGCACCGTCAAATTCGTCTAAACCTCTGTAAAGTCTATGAATTGCTTTCAAATTTGGTGTTTCGGGTAAAAACCTCGAAACTCTTAAAACGGTGGTTTCAAGTCCTTCTTTTTCAAAAAAATCTTGACAAAGCAATTCTGCTGTTAATTTCGTAATGTCATAAATATCTCTCGGATTTGGTAAAAGTGTTTCGTCAACCCAAACGGCTTCTTTTTCATTTACCATAGACTTCCCGTAAATTGAGGTTGTGCTGGTATAGAGAAATTTATTTATCCCATTCTCTTTGCAAGCATTCAACAAGTTGAAAGTACCATTTATGTTCGTTTCTATAAACGCTTCTCTTGGAAACTTTAATTCGTAATGTTTACCATGAATTGCTGCGGTGTGAATTATGGCATCTATACCCTTTGTTATTTCATTTATTTGATTTTTGTCTCGAATATCAATTAAAAAATCGGTTGTTTGGCTTTCTATCATATCAATACCAATTGTTTCATATTGCTTCAATCTCAATTGTTTAACGATGGTTCTACCTAATTGTCCCGAAGAACCCGTTACTAATATTTTCTTCATTTTATTTTATTGTTAAGTTATTTCCAAAGACTTTTTTTGTAATTGCATCGAATGGTCGCATCTGCCTTTGATTTGCTAGTTTGGTTGCCATTAATAGGCACAGGCGCTTTGTTCTGCGATTTTTAATTTCCAAGGACTTTATATTCTAATAACGCCAAAAATAAATTTCGGTGCTGAATAGGCAGTTCTAAACTATTAGATGTTGTATAGTTCTCGATAAACTGAAAACCAAAACTTTTATAATAATCAACTATGTTAGGATTGTTGCCCCATGTATCCATTCTGATGTATTTCATATTTCTTTCAACTGCGTGATTCTTTGCCCAGACCAATACTTTTTCAAATTGCTTCTGCCCTTTCATCGCTGGGTTTACGACAATTCTATGCAAATAAATTGCATCTCCTTGCTCTTTATCTCGCCAAATGATTGAGTCTTCATAACATACACTAAAAATACATGCTATTTTGTCATCAATGACAATTTTATATTGCAGACTATTGGCAATATCGTTGATTAAAGTTTGTTTATCATATCCAGCCCAAACTGGATAATCCTTGCTTTTTTGATAGTCAATTGCTTGCTCAAACAGCCAGTAAATGAATGGTAAATCTTCTTCTATTGTATTTTTTATTTGCATATTTTTTTGTTTTGGTTTCGCCGAACGGCTGCATGGGCGACGTGGCGGCGAGTGTTGGCTTTGCGGGTTGCGCTTTCGCCGCCATGTGCGACCATGCGTTGTTCGCTGATGCTTCACTTTTTATTTAAATTATTCATTTTCAATGATTTATACTGAGGGGGTATCTTCATTTTTTTGAATTAAATAAAAGAAGCCAATATCACCAATTCTTTCATCTCTATCTACTGTAAAACGCTTATTAATGGCTTCCCTTAACTCTTTGCTAAATTTTTCTGTAAAATTATATATCCAATTTGGATTATCCACTTTCGCATTTTCAAGATTAATACAAAATTCAAGTTCTGCGGGGGCGAAAATTTCAATTTTTATATTTCTAAAAGCAGAATGTCTAAGGTCTGCGTTTGCAAAATTAGCGGAATTTAGGGTTGAATTTTCAAATTTGCATTGGCGCAAGTCTGCGTTCGCAAAATTAGCCGACCTCAAATAACACAAAGAAAAGTCTGATTTTCTTAAATCAGAGTTGCTAAAATCTGCAAATCTCCCAAATATACTTGTAAAATTACACTCTTCAAAAGTAGAATTTTTACAATTTGCTCCTGTAAAATCACTTTCACAAAACCATGAAAGTTTAAATTTGCTATTTTGAAAATTACTGTCATCTAATTTGGAATTTGATAGTTCAACATTCTCACCTTCTACATTTTGAAAATTAGTAGATTTTGAATTTGATTTAGTGAGTTTAGCATTATTTAGGCAAGAACCCAAAAATTTACATTTTTCTAAATTAGTTTTCACTAAATAGACCCCTGATAAATTCATTTTTGATAAATCTAACCCTCCAATATCAGCAGGTGATTTCTCATATTTAATAAGCCTTTTCAATCTTCCAACAATCCTGTATTTTGCTTCTTCACTATTCCAATCTTTTAAATCATCAATATCATCTAAATAATTTGAAATAGTGTTTCTTTTTTCAATTATTTTATCATAATATACAATTACCAAACCGAATAGAATTATGTCAAAAAGTAACCCAAATAGTTCTGAAAGAATATTGTCCTTATTATTGCTTATGACATAAATTCCTCTCCTGTCAAGTTCAAATAATATATACGCTATTGATGAAGATACAACTAATAAAAAAATACTTCTGACTTTGTAAACTCCAATGATGAGGTATAATGCAACAAGTAATGCTATATATCCACCTATGAACAAAATAGCCCAATGGAACAAATCCTCTTTTTTTGAAGTAAAAACAAATATCCAAAA
>Ga0209573_1001629_pt1 | contig 33423 bp, 26 predicted proteins | sample TNRBio252014_DNA_FD_185870 | JGI IMG/M metagenome (GOLD analysis project Ga0209573, IMG submission 185870) | Wastewater treatment Type I Accumulibacter community from EBPR Bioreactor in Madison, WI, USA - TNR Reactor_6/25/2014_ DNA (SPAdes)... | ecosystem: Engineered > Bioreactor > EBPR >...
GCCGGGGGGCTGCTCCTGTTCCTGTTCTTCCTCACCGGTCTGATCGCGCTGCTGCCGAAAGTGGCCCTGGGTGCGATCCTGATCGTAACCGCCATCGGCATGGTGGAATTGGCGTCGCTCAAGGGGTTGTACAAGATCGATCGTGTCGAGTGCGGCATTGCCTTGGGCGTAACCGTAGCGATCCTGCTGGCGGGTGTCGTGCCGGGCATCATTCTCGGTCTGCTGCTGTCGCTGACCACGGTGCTGGTCGAGGTTTCTCGCCCCCGTGACGCGGTGCTCCGCCGCCTGCGCAGCGACGGCAAATTCCACGACTGTCTCGAGGACGAGGAAGCGGAGAGCGTGCCGGGCGTGCTGGTCTATCGCCTTTACGCGCCGCTGATCTTTGCCAACGCCAGGCACGTCGTGAACCGTCTGCGGGCGCTCGTTGACGAGGCGGAGCCGCCGGTCAAGTGGCTGGTCATCGATGCGCAGGCGATCCACGACATGGACGTCACGGCGGCGCAGCGCTTTGTGGAACTGCATCGGGAACTGGTTGCCAGGGGCGTTGACGTCAAGATCGCCGATGCGCCGCGGCCGTTCCGGGAAGAACTCGCCAAGGTCGGTCTATCCGAGGAAATTGGTGGGGCGGACTTTTACGTTTCCGTCAAGCAGGCAACCCAGGCCTTCGAGCGCGAGGTCGTTTCCTCGGACGAGGAATCCGGCGTCGCGCCGCAGGCTTAGACGAGAACGCCCGCTTGTTGGTTGCGAGCTCAGTTGCCTCGTGTCGGCAGAACCTCACGCAGCAGGCGGGCGGCGTCGCGGATCATTTTTTCGGTACTCTCCCAGTCGACACAGGCGTCGGTGACCGAGCAGCCGTACTTCAGCTGTGACAGGTTTTCGGGGATCGCCTGGTTGCCGGCGGCGAGGTTCGACTCGACCATCATGCCGACCAGCGACTGGTTGCCCAGGCGCACCTGGTTGACCACATCGGCCATCACCAGCGGTTGCAACTCGGGCTTCTTGTAGCTGTTGGCGTGCGAGCAGTCGATGACGATATTGCTCGGCAAGCCGGCCTTGAGCAGCGCCTGTTCGGCCATCTGCACGCTGACCGTATCGTAGTTCGGGCGACCGTCGCCACCGCGCAGGACCAGGTGCCCGTAACCATTGCCCCGTGTACGCACGATCGACGTGCGCCCCTGGCCGTTGATACCCAGGAAACTGTGCGGCCGTGAGGCGGAAAGGATGGCGTTGATGGCAATGGCGACGTCGCCGTTGGTGCCGTTCTTGAAGCCCACCGGAGTGGACAGGCCGGACGAGATCTCGCGGTGCGTCTGCGACTCGGTGGTGCGTGCGCCGATGGCCGTCCAGGCGATCAGATCGCCGAGGTACTGCGGCGAGATCGGGTCGAGGGCCTCGGTACCGGCGGGCAGGCCGATTTCGGCGATCTCGAGCAGGAACTCGCGGGCTTTCTGCATCCCCTGATCGACGCGGAAGGAATCGTCCATGTCCGGGTCATTGATATAGCCTTTCCAGCCGGTCGTGGTGCGCGGTTTTTCGAAGTAGACGCGCATCACCAGGTACAGCGACTCGCTGACCTCGTCAGCCAGCGCCTTCAGGCGGCGCGCGTAATCAAGGCCGGCGATCGGGTCATGGATGGAACAGGGGCCGAGGACGACAAACAGGCGGCGGTCACGGCGGTCGAGGATATTGCGCAGGACCTCGCGGCCGTTCATCACCAGGCCAGCGGCGGTCGGCGAAAGCGGCAGGCGGGCGTGGATTTCCTCGGGGGAAGGCATGGCGTCAAAGGCGCTGACGTTGATGTTGTCAATGTCGAAATGGGTCATGGTTTTGGCAGACGGGTAAGTTGATGAATCATGTCCTTGACTGCGGCAACGCGGTCGGCAAGCGCTGGGCAGTGGCGCTTGAGGAGCAGTTTATCGGGCCCGGCGAGACGGTAGTTGCGGTCCCTCTGGATCAGATTGATGATGCACATCGGGTCGATCGGCGGTTCGGCTTCGAATTGCACGACGATCTGTTCGCCAGTGGCGTCGAGCTTGCTCACCCCGAGCGGCTTGCAGAGCAGGCGTAGGCGGTGGCTGTCGAGCAGGGCACGGGCCTGCGCTGGTAGCTCGCCAAAACGATCGACCAGTTCTTCCTGCAGATCGGCGATATCGTCGCCGGTCGTGCAGTTGGCCAGCCTCTTGTAGAGCGCCAGTCGCTGCTGGACGTCGGGCGCGTAGTCGTTGGGCAGCAGCGCCGGGGTGTGCAGGTTGATCTCGGTAGCGATCGCCAGCGGCTGCAACAGGTCTGGTTCCTTGCCCTGTTTGAGCGCCGCGACGGCGCGGTTGAGCATCTCGGTGAACATATTGAAGCCGACTTCCTGCATTTCTCCCGACTGGTTGTCGCCGAGAACTTCTCCGGCGCCGCGGATTTCCAGGTCGTGCATCGCCAGGTAGAAACCGGCGCCCAGTTCATCCATCATCTGGATCGCCTCCAGGCGCTGCCTGGCCTGCTTGTTGAGCGCTGCATCGTCGTGCGTCAGCAGGTAGGCATAGGCCTGGTGGTGCGAGCGGCCGACGCGACCGCGCAACTGATGCAATTGCGCCAGCCCGAACTTGTCGGCGCGGTTGATGACGATGGTGTTGGCGTGCGGGTTGTCGATGCCGGTTTCGATGATCGTCGTGCACAGCAGGACGTTGACGCGTTGTTGTGTGAAGTCGCGCATTACGCGCTCCAGCTCACGCTCTTTCATCTGGCCGTGGCCAACGACGATGCGTGCTTCGGGCAGCAGCTTTTCGAGCTTGCTGCGCATGTTCTCGATGGTGTTCACTTCGTTGTGCAGGAAATACACCTGGCCACCGCGTTTGAATTCGCGCAGCAGCGCCTCGCGGATGATGCCGTCCGAGAAGCGGGTGACGAAAGTCTTGATCGCCAGGCGCTTCTGTGGCGCGGTGGCGATGACCGAGAAGTCGCGCAGGCCTTCGAGCGACATCGCCAGGGTGCGCGGGATCGGCGTCGCGGTCAGCGTCAGCACGTCGACTTCGGCGCGTAGCGCCTTCAGCGCCTCTTTCTGGCGGACCCCGAAGCGGTGCTCCTCGTCGATGACCACCAGCCCGAGACGGCTGAACCTGACGTCTTTCTGCAACAGGCGGTGCGTCCCGATGACGATGTCGAGCTTGCCCTCGGCCAGTTCGCGCAGCGCCTGCGCCACTTCGGCATTGGTCTTGAAGCGGGAGAGCTCGGCGATTCTTACCGGCCAGTCGGCAAAGCGGTCGTTGAAAGTCTGGAAGTGCTGCTCGCAGAGCAGGGTGGTCGGGCAGAGGATTGCCGCCTGGCGACCGCCGGCGACGGCACAGAAGACGGCGCGCAAGGCGACTTCGGTCTTGCCGAAGCCGACGTCACCGCAGACCAGGCGATCCATCGGCCGGCCGGATTTCATGTCTTCGATCACCGCCGCGATCGCCGTTGCCTGGTCGGCGGTCTCTTCAAAACCGAAGCCGTCGGCAAAGGCGTCGTGATCGTGCGTCTTGAACTCGCAGGCGTGCCCCTGGCGTGCGGCGCGCAGGGCGTACAGCGCGAGCAACTCGGCGGCCGTGTCGCGGGCCTGCAGCGCCGCGCGCCGTTTCGCTTTTTCCCATTGCGGTGAGCCGAGTGCGTGCAGCGGTGCCGCGTCGGGGTCGGCGCCCGAATAACGCGAGATGACGTGCAGTTGCGCCACCGGCACATAGAGCTTGGCGTCGCCGGCGTAGTGGAGTTCGAGGAACTCCATCTCGCCTTCACCGAGGTCGAGGTGAATCAGACCCTGGTAGCGGGCGATGCCATGCTGCTCATGGACCACCGGCGAACCGACTTTCAGCTCGGTGAGGTCGCGCAGCCAGTTGTCGACCGTCGCCTTGCGTTGCGCCGCGTGGCGGGCGCGTCGTGATGGACTGTCGGCGTAGAGCTCGGCTTCGGTGATGATCGCCAGTTGCGCGAGTTGGAAACCGTCGTGCAGTGGCGCCACGGCCAGGGCGAGCTTGCTGTCGGCGGCCAGGAAGGCGGCCAGGTCGCTGCTCGCGCTCGGCGCCAGAGCGTAGTCTGCCAACAGCTCGCTCAGCGTTTCGCGGCGTCCGGCGGTTTCGGCGAGCAGCAGCACGCGGCCCGGGAAGTGCTCGATGAAGCTCTTCAGCACGTGCAGCGGGTCCGCGGCGCGGCGGTCGACGGCCAGCGGTGGCAGTTTTTGTGCGGGCCCGTCCGTGCCGGCGGCGAGGTTCACGCGGGCGTAGGATTTGGCGGCGACAAAGAATTGTTCCTCGGCGAGGAAGAGCTCTGCCGGCCGTAGCAGCGGGTGGCTGCGATCGCCGGAGAGCATGTCGTAGCGTGACTGCGCCTCGCGCCAGAAGGCACGGATCGCCTCGGGCACGTCCTTGTGTAGGACGAGGACCGTCTCCCTGGGCAGGTAGTCGAAAAGGCTGGCCGTTTCTTCAAAGAACAGCGGCAGCCAGTATTCGATGCCGGCCGCCGCAACGCCGTTCGAGACATCCTTGTAAATCCGTGACTTACCGGGGTCTCCTTCGAACATTTCCCGGAAACGCTGCCGGAAACGCGTGCGGCCCTTTTCGTCGAGGGGAAACTCGCGCGCCGGCAGCAGGCGAATTTCCGGGACCGGATAGAGCGTGCGCTGCGTGTCGACGTCGAAAGTCTTGATGCTTTCTATCTCGTTGTCGAAGAGATCCAGCCGGTACGGCAGTTGCGAGCCCATCGGGAAGAGATCGACGATGCCGCCGCGGATCGAGTATTCGCCCGGCGCCACGACCTGCGTGACGTGCGCGTAGCCGGCCAGCGTCAGCTGCGCGCGGAATGGCTCGGCGTCGAGTTGCTCGCCCTGTTTGATAAAGAAGGTGTAAGCGGCCAGATAGGCCGGCGGAGTGAGGCGGTAGACCGCCGTTCCGGCAGGAACCAGCAGCACGTCGCACTCGCCGCGCATGGCTGCATAGAGCGTCGCCAGACGCTCGGAAACCAGATCGTGATGCGGCGAGAAACTGTCGTACGGCAGCGTTTCCCAGTCCGGCAGCAAGCGGATGCGCAGATCGGGAGCGAACCACGGGATTTCCACGAGCAGGCGCTGCGCATCGGTGGCGCTGGCCGTGAGTACCGCGAGCATGCGCTGCCCGGGGCCGGCGGCAGTGGCCGCCCGGGCGATCAGCAGGGCGTCGGCCGAGCCGGCAAAGGAGGGAAACTGAAGCTTTTCGCCAACTTTGGGCAGCGGCGAGCGGGAAAGCGGTAAGGACAATGAATGCGACTCGCGACTCGATTTCTGTATTGGGGTGAACTGCGCAGGCGGCTCACGGCAAGGCAGTGAAAGGGCGGGATTATAGCCGATCAGCCGGCAGCGCCGGCGTCGCCTGCAGGTCGGCACTGATCGGCAAGTGGACAGCGGCGGCAAGCGCCCTCACTCGATCGAGCAGCGCTGGCCGGTTGCGCAGCGTCTTGACGACATAGGCAGTCTGGCGCACGTGCGCGCGCGTTGCAGGCGACGATCGGTGCAGCGTGAGGACTGCTTGCTGACGACGGCGGACGAAACCACTGCGACGGTCTGCGGCGCGGCGATCCACGTTTGCGTGCCGCGACGTGGATTGGCGCTATTATGTGACCAACTACATGACCAGCAGGAGCAATGCAATGACTACGGTCACACTGGCTGACGCAAAGACCCACTTGAGCCGCTTGCTCGACCAGGTCGAGGCTGGCGAGGAAGTCATCATCACCCGCCGGGGCCAGGCTGTTGCTCGTATCTCCTCCGTCGAGAAGCCCAAACAGCCGATCAAGTCTCTCGCCGAGTTTCGCAGTCACATGCCGCACTGGCGAAAATCGAGTGCAGAACTTCTGCGGGAAATGCGCGACGAGAGTCTTTGATGTTGTATTTCGATACCAGCTTCCTGGCGCCGCTCATCCTCGAGGAAGCGACCAGTGAAAAGATCGAGGCGTTCTTTGTGACGCTCCCGGTTGGCAGCTTGCAGGTCAGCCAGTGGACCCGCGTCGAGTTCGCGAGCCTCATCGCTCGGGAGTTCAGGATGGGAGGTATGGCGGAGGCGGAGGCGTTACAGGCAATCGGCCAGTTTGATGACATGGTGGCTGGCTCCTGCCAGGTGCTTGTTCCCGGCGCGGCGGACTACGAGCTTGCCAAAGGGTACATCCAGCACTTCGCGACAAAATTGAGAGCTGGCGACGCGCTGCATTTGGCCATTGCCAGCAACCATGGCGCAACAACGCTTTACACTCTGGACGAAGGGCTGCTGGCTGCCGCCAGGCTACTCAAAGTTCACGCCAGCAGGGGTATCGAACCCTGAGGCGCCAACAATCGGCGCCAGCCATTGAAGCCCGTGAGTGTTGTCGGAGAACAACAGGGGTCAGACCCCTAGGAGAACAACAGGGGGTCAGACCCCTATTGTTCGCGTTGCGGCCAAGCTTGGGCAGCGCTTGAGCATTGCGCGTCGAGCCGGGTAGGCAGGAACGTAGTCACGCGACGTCATGAGCGCTACGGGGCCAAACACGGTATTGAATCGCTACCATCACATGACAGCCATTTACAAGATGACCAATAAGCGCAAAAATGTGGACCGAGTTGACCACTTTACAGCGACCGAACCATGAAGACCGCGACGATTGCCGATACGAAATCGCAGCTTTCCGCACTGATTGCCGAGGTCGAGGCCGGCGGGGAGGTCCTTATCACTCGACGTGGCAAACCTGTGGCCCGCCTGGTGGCCGAGCCGCGGTCGATGCCTTTCGACTGGTCGGACTTGCGCGAGTGGGTTGCTGCTGCTCCTGAGAGCGGGGGCTTGAGCGTCGCCGAGATGCGCGAGCAGGATTTGTTGTGATCTATCTCGATACTTCGCTGCTGACGGCGATCTTCTTTCGCGAAGCCAATGCAGGTGCGCTCGTTGGCTGGATGGAGAGCGTACGCGAACAGAAGTTGATGATTTCCGCCTGGCCCTTGACCGAGATGGTAAGCGTCGGCGGCATCAAGCGGCGAACCGGGGCCGTCGACGTTGCGACCGGGGAGCAGGCGCTGGTCAATTTCCAGCGTTTTGCCTCGGGCAAACTCGGGCTGGTGGAAATCGAACCCGGCGATTTCCGCACAGCGGCGGTCCTTATCGCGACGCCAGCCGCCTTGCGCGCCGGAGATGCGCTGCACCTGGCCGTTGCTCGTCGCCTGAATGCCCGCCTGGCCAGTATCGACCGACGGCTATGCGAGGCGGCTGATCTATTGGGCATAGGGCGGGTCGATGTTGCATGAGCGTCGGCGCTACCAGGCAGTATCAGGCGGCCGATCAGGGTCACCGGCACGGGGTAGCGCGGAGGGCTACGCGCCAGTTCGGGGGCAACTCGCGACAGGCAAGCGCTCCTTGCGCTGGCGCTCATGCCGCCATTCATTGAAGCCGATATGGCGGCAGCACATGAGACTGATTGACGTGCAGCGACAGACTACCTGGCTCGTCCGGCGCGGGCGGCCCCCTGGAGCATCGCGGTCGCCCGCGATGCTGATTGCCGCCCTGGTGGTTGTCCTCCTCCTGCCTCTCACCGTCACGCCGCGGGCGAACGCGCAGAGCATGCCAGCCACCACAAAAGCCGCTGCCGTGATCATCGAGACGGCAGCGCTCAGTGAAGTGGTCATCCACCCGCAGCGTGAACTGGCGGCCAGCGTGATGGCGCGCAACGAGTCGAAGCTGTCGGCCGAGGTCAGCGGAGTCGTGCTGCGCTGGACGGCCGAAGCTGGCAGCACCGTGAAAAAAGGTGAAGTGCTGGTCGTGATCGACCCGGTCGATTTCCGGCTGGCGGTGGCGCAGGCGCAGGCGGCGCTGGATGCTTCACTGGCGCGGCTCAGGCAGGCCGAGCAGCAGCTCAAGCGCTCGCAGGCGCTGGTGGCGCAGGGATACTTTTCGCAGGAAGCGCTGATCCAGCGCGAAACCGAAGTGGCGCTGATGCGCAGCGAACGGGCATCGCAACAGGCGCAACTGGCGGTCGCTCAACGCCAGCTGGCGAAGGCGACGCTGCGCGCGCCTTTTGCCGGCAGCGTCATGGAGCGGCTGGCGCAGACCGGCGAGGCCGTGGTGCCGGGAACGGTGCTTTACGTAATCGCCGAAACCGGTGCCGCCGAAGTGAGCGCGAATATCGCGCCGGCCGATGTCGCCGGACTGCGCCGGGCGAGCGATCCGGTTTTCGCGACGCGTGGGCAGAGCTATCCGCTACGCCTGCTGCGTGTCGGTGGCACGGTGTCGGCGCCGGCGCGCACGCAGGAAGTCCGCCTCGGTTTCGCGGCCGGCGCCGCGGCCAAGCCTCCCGTTCCGGTGGGCAGCGACGGGCGTTTGCTGTGGTCCGATCCGCAGCCTTACCTGCCGGCGCCGCTGCTGGTGCGCCGCGGCGACGCGATCGGCGTCTTTGTCGAGCAGGACAAGGTCGCCCGCTTCGTCGCCTTGCCCGGCGCGCAGGAGGGCCGTGCGACAGCGGTCGCGCTGCCGGCGCAGACGCGTGTCGTGGTGCGCGGCCAGGCGACGCTGCAAGACGGCACGGCGATCAAGTAGGCGGCACCGCCAACCATGAAGCTGCTGCGTGCGCTGATCTCGAACCATCCCCTGGCCAACGTCGCTTTCGTGGTGGTGCTGATGCTCGGTCTGCTCAGCTACCTGACGATGCCGCGCGAGCAGGATCCGGAAATCAATTTCAACTGGGTGAGCATCGTTACCGCGCTGCCCGGTTCGAGTGCCGAGGAAGTCGAGCGGCTGGTCACCAACCCGCTCGAAGATGGCATCAAGGGTGTTGCCGACGTGCGCTTCGTGGTGTCGACGTCGCGCGAGAACATTTCGACGATTCTGGTTCGCTTCCGGGAGATCTCCGAGCGCAATTTCGACAAGCGGATGAACGACCTGCGTCGCGAGATCCAGAACAAGGCCAAGTCCGAGCTGCCACCCGAGGCCAAGGATCCGCTGGTGATGGAGATCACCACCTCAAACGGTTTTCCGACGGCGTCGATTCTGCTTGTCGGTCAGGCCGACGACGAGACGCTGCGTTTGAACGCCCGGCGCATCAAGAGCGATCTGGAGCGCATGAGCGGCGTCGACTCGGTCATCGCTTCCGGCCTGCGCGACCCGGAGCTGCTGATCAGTGCCAATCCACAGGCCCTGGCGGCGCGCGGCCTGACCAGCACCGACATCGCCGACAGCGTGCGCGACTGGTATCGCGATGTTTCGGGCGGCACCTTGAAAGGGCAGGGCAGCGCCTGGTCGGTTGGCATCAAGGGCGTGCTCACCGATCCCGAGTCGCTGGCGACGCTGCCGGTGATGTCGTCGTCCCGACCCGGTGTTTCGGCGCGGCTCGACGAGGTGGCGCGCATCGAAAGAGCGCGCGCGCCGGCGACGCAGTACTCGTCGACTGACGGCCGCGACGCGATTTCGCTGGCCATCAACAAGAAAGCCGGCAGCAACACGCTCGAACTCGTCGACCGTCTGCGCAGCTTCATTGCCGAGGAAAACGCCGTGCTTGCCGGCCGCGGCCTGAAAATGACTCTCGCCGACGACCAGACGATTCCCACCCGCGAAGCGATCCAGGTCATGCAGACCAACGCCTTGTACGGGGTGATCATGGTGCTCGCGGTGTGCTGGCTGTTCCTCGGCGCCAAGATCGGCGTGCTGGTTTCGCTGGGCATTCCGTTTTCGCTGCTCGGCACTTTCGCCTTGCTGGCGGCCATGGGGCACACGGTGAATGTCTCGGTGCTGCTCGGCGTGGTCATCGCGCTCGGCCTGCTGGTCGATGACGCGGTGGTCATTGTCGAGGCGACCTACTACCGTATCGAACGCGGGCAGCAGGCGCTGCAGGCCAGCCTCGACGCCATCGGCGAAGTCTGGGCGCCGGTGCTGGCGTCGGTGGCAACGACCATGGCCGCTTTCCTGCCGCTGATGCTGCTGCCGGGGATCGTCGGCAAGTTCATGTTCATCATCCCCTTCGTGGTCACCCTGGCCTTGCTGATCTCGCTGCTTGAAGCCTTCTGGATGATGCCGGTGCACATCGTCGCCAGCAAGCTGCATCTCGACCGGCCGTCACGCCTGCAAGTCTGGCGCAAGGGCTTCAATCGCCGCATTCGCCTGCGCTACGGGCAGGCGCTGGCGTACACCCTGCGCCGGCCGAAGCGCTTCGCGGCGCTGACCCTGGCCGCGGTGGTGGCCGCCGCGGCGCTGGTGGCCAGCGGTGTGATTCGCGTGCAGTTCTTCGCTTTCGATCCGATACGGATCATTTACGTGAACGTCGACATGCCGGCGACGGCAACGCTCGAAGACACGCTGGCCGAAACCAGGGCCGTCGAGCAGGTGGTACGCAGCCAGCTCAATGGCGTCGGGCCGGGCGCCGAGGCACGCTCGGTCTATGCCAACGCCGGGGTCAAGTTCACCGACACCGAGCCGCTCTATGGCGACCCCTACGGCCAGGTGATCGTTTCGCTGAACCCGCTGGCCAAGGGCGCTCGCGGGGTCAACGACGCGGTCGAGGCCATGCGCGCCAGCGTCGAAGCCGTGCCGGGCCTCGGGCGCAAGAGCTTTACCGTGCTCTCGGGCGGTCCTCCCGCCGGCAAGGCGATCAGCGTCAAGGTGCGCGGCGATGATTTCGCGCAACTGCAGGCCGCCGCCGACGCGCTCAAGGAGATCACCGCCAAAATCCCCGGCGCGCGCGACGTGCAGGACGACAATGTTCCCGGTCGCCCGCAGCTGAGCCTGCGTCTCGACCGCGACGCCCTGCCCAAGGCCGGGCTGAACGCCGCGCAACTGGCCCGGCAGGTACGCATTGCCGTCGACGGCGAGGTGGTCGCTTTTACGCGTGACGAGGGCGACAAGATCGAGGTGCGCGTGCGTTCCGAGCGTACCAAACGCCTCGACCCGGCGACTTTCCTGAACGAGCCGATTGCCCTGCCGGATGGCCAGATCAGCCGCCTCGGCGCGCTCGTCGAAGAAGAAATCACGCCGGGTCGTGGCTTCATTCGCCACTACAACCTGCGCCGTACGATCACCGTTGAAGCCAGCCTCGACAAAACGCTCACCGATACCGCCGCGGCCAACGCCATCATCGCCAGTGAGTGGGACCAGATCCGCGCCGCGCATCCCGGCGTCAGCCTCGATTTTTCCGGCGAGCTGGAGGACATCGAGGAGAGCCTCGATGCGATGAAGATGCTCTTCCTCCTCGGAATTGGCCTGATCTACCTGATTCTCGCCGCGCAGTTTGCCAGCTACTGGCAACCGCTGATGATCCTGGTGACCGTGCCGCTGGCCTTCACCGGCGTTGCTTTCGGGCTGGCGCTGTCGGGCAATCCGCTGTCGCTGTATACGCTCTACGGAGTGATCGCGCTGACCGGCATCGGCGTCAACTCGGCCATCGTCCTGATCGATGCGGCCAACGAGCGGACAAGGCGTATGGGCGGCATGCACGCCCTGGTGCAGGCCGGTCGGCGGCGTGTGGTGCCGATCCTGATCACCACCACGACGACGATCGGTGGCCTGTTCTCGCTGGCTTTCGGCATCGGCGGCAAGAGCTTGTTGTGGGGGCCGGTCGCTTCGAGCATCGTCTGGGGGCTGCTGTTCTCGACGGCGCTGACGCTGTTCGCCGTGCCGCTGCTCTACCTGGCATTCATGCGCGAACGCAAGACCCACCCGGGAGGCCCGCTGCTGCGCCGACTGCTGGCGCGTGGGCGGAGCGCAGTCAGGTAGCGCAAGTAGCCCCCAAGAGCCCTGTGCCCGGTAGCGGGAGCGGCAAGGCATCGGCGTGCTCGGCCAGAATTCGCTGATTGACTGCCGCTGTCGGTGGCGGGGATACTCTGGGCTCTGTGCTTTCCTTGACTTCCCTCTGACGATGCCTCCGTCGGCCTGCAGGGAGGAAAAGCAAGTGTTCACCGCTGCGTGATCATTCCATGAGGACTTGGTGAGGGTCGCTTCCTATCATCGTTCGTGCGGGCTCGGGTTTTCCGGCTCGATTTCCCATCTGACGCTTTCCTCGAGGAGAACCCTGATGCACGAACGTCTTGCCATACCTTTCCGCCTTGCCGCCGCTGCTGCCGCGCTGGCTTTTTGCGCCAGCGCCGGCGCTGCACAGATTCAGGTGACCATTGAAAACCTCGTTCCGGCCACCGGCATCAGTTTTGCACCCTTGCACGTCGGTTTCGGCAGCGGCAGTTTCGATTCTTTCAACATTGGCCAGGCGGCCGGCCCCGAGATTGTTTCCGTCGCCGAACTCGGTGGCGGCAGCGAATGGCAGGCGGCGTTCGCTGCCGCCGAACCGAATGCGACCCGCGGCACGATCGGTGGTGCCTTGCTGCCGGGTGCGAGCAGCAGTGCGACTTTCATGGTCGACGCCACGAGCAACCCTTTTTTCACCTTTGCCGCCATGGTCTTGCCGAGCAACGATCACTTCATCGGCAATGATTCGCCGATGCAATACCGGCTGTTCAACGCCGCCGGCCAGCTCGCGATTACCTCGATCGTTCAGTACGCTGGCGACATCTGGGACGCCGGATCGGAAACCTTCGATCCCGCGGCGGCTGCCTTCGTTGTCGGCAGCGTCGCGACCGACCGTAGCGCGGAGAATGGGGTCGTCGGCGTCGATTTCGCCAAACTGCAGACGGCCTTCAACGGGCAGGAAACGGCTGGCGGCTACGTGCTCAACAGCGCCCTCACCACTGGCAGCGAAGTCTATCGCATCAGCTTCCAGGCGGTGCCCGAGCCCGAAAGCCTGGCACTGATGCTGCCAGGACTGCTCGCCATCGGCTGGGTCGGCCGCCAGCGCCGCAAACAGAGCGCCGGGTCGGCTCTCTCGCCCGTGTGAAAGCGAGCGCCGGCGCTCTTCCCGTCGTGCTCCGGCGTTTGCGTCAGCTTGCCGCCGCGCCGCTAGTCGCATGAACGAGCAGCTGCTGCTCGTCGAGGACGATGACGCCATCGCCGGCGCCTTGCGCCTGCACCTCGAAGAGGCCGGTTATCGCCTGCATCGCGAGTCCGACGGACTGCGCGCGATGGCGGCCATCGACCGCCAGCGCTGGGACATGGTGCTGCTCGACCTGATGCTCCCCGGTGCTGACGGCTGGGATGTCTGCCGCCATCTGCGCGCCCGCCATGCCGACGTGCCGGTGATCATGCTCAGCGCGCGTTCGGCCGAGGCGCACCGCGTCCTCGGTCTCGAACTCGGCGCCGACGACTATCTCGCCAAGCCGTTTTCGATGCTCGAACTGGTCGCCCGGGTGCGCGCCCTGCTGCGCCGCATCGAGCAATTGCGCGCCTCGCCGGCGCTGGCGTCGGAGTTGCGCTTCGGCCCTTTCCGCCTCGACACCGTGCGCCGCGAACTGCTGCGCGGCGACGCCGTCGTAGCGCTGACCCTGCGCGAGTTCGATCTGCTGCACTTCCTGGCCCGTCACCCGGGCCGCGCCTTCAGCCGCGGTGAACTGCTGCAGCGCGTCTGGGGTGCCGGTTTCGACGGCTACGAGCACACGGTCAACTCGCACATCAACCGCCTGCGCACCAAGATCGAAGACGACCCGCGCGACCCGCGGCGCATCGTCACCGTCTGGGGTGTCGGCTACCGCTTCGAAGCGACTTCGCCATGAGTGGGGGAAACAAGATGCGCAGCGACGCCGCCCACTCGGCGCGGCGGACACCGCGTACGGAACGCTTGCGGCGTTCATTTTCCTCGCGCCTGACGATGACCATGGCCTTGCTCCTGCTCGCCTACGGGGCGCTGGTCGGCGTCCTCGGTTGGCACGTCGCTGCCGAGGACGAGCAGGAGTCGCTGCAACGCCTGTCGCACGGACTGGCCCGGCACATCGTCGAACACTGGCCCGAGATTACCGTGACCGACCGCGACCAGGCCGACCGCGCGGCGCGCGACGCGCTGCTGTCGATGCTGATGGTGGTCAACCCCGGCATCCAGGTTTACGTGCTTGACGCCGACGGCCGCGTCCAGGCCTACATCGGCGATCCCGGCATGGTGCAGCAGGAGCAGGTCGACCTGCGGCCGGTGCGCGCCTTCCTTGGCGGCGCCGCCTTGCCCTTGCGCGGCAGCGATCCGATGGGTTCGGGCCTGGCGCGCATCTTCAGCGCGGCGATGTTCCCGCCGCGTGCCGGCGACAGCCGCCCGCCGGGCTACCTGTACATCGTCCTCGACGGGCAGGCGCGCGAAGCGGTCAGCGTGCAACTGAGCCAGGGCCGCGTCTGGCAGAGTACCGCCCTGGTCGCCGGCCTGGGTCTGCTGGTGACCCTGGCGGTCGGTGCCTTTACCCTGCGTCGGCTGACGCAGCCGCTGCATCGTCTCGCCCGGCGCATGCGCGACTACAGCCTGCACACCCTGCATGCCGCCGCAGTCGGGCGCAGTTCGTCGCCGGGCGCTGGCGATGAAGTGCAGGCCATTGGTGCCGCTTTCGACGAAATGACCGAACGCATCGAATCCCAGGCCGCCCGCGAGCAGCAACAGGCGAGCGCACATCGCGAAACCATGGCCAGCGTCGCGCATGATTTGCGCACGCCGCTGACCGCCCTGCACGGCCATCTCGAAGCGCTCGCCGGCAAGGCCCTGGCCGAGCCGGGGCAGCGCCAGCGTGTGCTGGCCGCGGCGCTGGCGCAGAGCGACAAGGTGCGGCGCCTGTCGCAGCAGCTTTTCGAACTGGCGGCGCTGCAATCGAGCGACCAGTTGCTGCATCGCGAGCGCTTCCGGCTCGACGAACTGGTGACCGACGCGGTGCAGAAATTCGAAGTCAACGGCGGGCCGCCGCCGGTGACCCTGGCCGGCGAACCGCCGGGGAGGCTTGAACTGGAGGGCGACCTGCAGCTCGTCGAGCGCGCGCTCACCAACCTGATCGACAACGCCCTGCGCCATGCCCCTGGCGCTGCGCCGGTGCGCGTCAGCCTCAGCCAGGATAAGGGGCTGGCGCGGATCACCGTCGAGGACGGCGGCGGCGGTCTGCCCGAAGAAGTATGGCTGCGCCTGGAAAATGGCCAGTCACTGCGCGACCCGCCGCTGCGGCGCAGCAGTGGCGGCATCGGCGGCCTCGGCCTGGCCATCGCCCAGCGTGTCGCCGCGCTGCACGGCGGCAGCCTGCGACCGTTGCCGTCGCCGGGCGGCGGCACGCGACTGTGCCTGGCGCTGCCGCTGGCGCAGGCGCAGGCGCCGGCGCAGGCGATTTAGGGTGTCGTCAGCCGCAGCTTCCCCCTGACCCCTCTCCCACGAGGGGCGATGGGCCGATCAGCGGATGGCCCCGGATTACCGGCTTGGCGCTGCCGCAGTCGTGCGCGCGGCTGCTGTCACGACGCGAAGGACTCGAAAGCGAAGCCGACGCCGTAGATCGATCGGATCGGCTCCTCGTCGGGGAAAGCCGGGGCAAGTTTCCTGCGCAGGTTTTTCAGGTGGCTATCGATGGCACGTTCGGAGACTTCGAGGTTGTCTGCATAGAGGGCGTCGAGCAGTTGTGCGCGCGAGAAGACGCGTCCCGGTTTGCCGGCCAGGGTTTGCAGCAGCCTGAATTCCTTGGGGGTCAGTTCGAGGTTCTTGCCGGCGACGCGTGCCTGCATGGTGTCGGCGTCGATTTCGAGCAGCGATCCACTTGCGCTTGCGCTGCCGCTTGCAGCGCTTGCAGCGCTTGCCGGCTGGGCGCGGCGCAGGACGGTCTTGACGCGGGCGACCACTTCGCGTGGTGAGTAGGGTTTGCAGATGTAGTCGTCGGCGCCGAGTTCGAGCCCGAGCAGGCGGTCGATTTCTTCCGTGCGCGCGGTGACCATGATCACCGGCAGCTCGGAGGTCTTGCGCAGTTCGCGCAGGATTGCAATGCCGTCCATGCCGGGCAGCATCAGGTCGAGGAGCAGCAGGTCGGGCGGCGCCTGGCGCAGCTCGGCCATCGCCAGCAGGCCATCGGCGATGGTGGTGGCGACGAAACCGTCGCGCTGAAGGTATTCGGCGAGGATTTGGGCGAGGTCGGTTTCATCCTCGACGATCAGGATGCGTTTGCTCATGGTTTTTCCAGGGGGAGTTCGATGCAGATTTTCAGGCCGCCGAGCGCCGATGGGGTGGCGCTGATCTGGCCGCCGTGCGCTTCGACCAGGGTTCGGCAGATCGCCAGGCCCAGGCCCGAGCCGCCGAAAGCCCGGCTGCGTGAGGGTTCGGCGCGGAAGAAGCGCTCGAACAGGCGCGGCAGGGCGGCCGCCGGCGGTGCCGGTTCACTGTCGTCAAATTCGAGAAGCAGTTGTTGCTTGCTGGCGCGCGCACCAATTCTCAGCTGACCGCCGGCATGGGTATAGCGCAAGCTGTTCTCGAGCAGGTTGCCGAAAACCTGCAGCAGGCGCCCGGCGTCGCCGCGTAGCTGCCAGCCGGCATCGACCAGCTGCGTGCTGTCGAGTCGGATACCGGCCGCGTCGTAACGCTCACGAAAAGTCTCGATGGCCTCTTCGAGGATTGCCACCGGGGCTACCCAGGCCACCAACTCACGTTCCATGGCCCCCTCGGCGGGTTCGCGATCGAGGGTCAGGCGCAGGTCGTCGACCAGCTTCGTCAGCTGCTGCACCTGCTTGTGCAGACGGGCCAGCGTTGCCGCGTTGGGCGTGCGCACGCCGTCCTGCATGGCCTCGATTTCGGCGCGCAGGACGGCCAGAGGCGTGCGCAGCTCGTGCGAACTTTCCGAGATCCAGGCCCGGCGCGATTCTTCGACGCGGCCGAGGCGCTCGGCCATGTCATTGAAATCGGCTGCCAGCTGGCCCAGTTCATCTTCGCTGCGCACCTGGATGCGGGTATCAAGTGCGCCGCCGGCAATCTGGCGCGCAGCGCGTGCCAGATCGCCGATCGGCGCCAGCAGATGGCGCGCCAGCAGCCAGGCCGCGAGCAGCGAGAAGCCCAGCGCCGCCAGGCCGGAAAAGAGCATGTTCTCGGTCTGACTGGCCAGGAAAGCGGCGTCGAGTTCGTCTCCGGAGGACGGCGCCGCCTGCAAGCTCAGCTGACCGACGACGCGGCCCTGATAGACGATCGGCCGGGTGGCGCCGACGCCGCCTGCCGCGGCGCTTCCCGCCAGCCACTTGTCCTCGGCATCGACGAGCGCCAGGCGCGGGCCAACGCGCAGAACGTCGAAGGGCGGGCGGGCGTTGGGCCGACCCTGCCGCGGCCCCGTGCCGAGGTTTCCGCTGTCCGGCGGCGGGCCTGCAGTTGCTGGCCGTGGCGGTCCTTCGCCGCGGGCTTCGGGTCCCGCATCTTGCTCCTGCCCCGGCCCGAACGGCGGCGGCTGCCGCTCCGGTGGAAAGTCCGCTGGAGAGCCCGCTCGGCCCTCGGGCCCTTGACGATCGGGGCTGCTCTCGCGCTGCGGGCGCGACAAGCGCAGCCAGACCTGCTCCGGCGCCGCGCGCAGGAAATCCCAGTTGCCGTGCCGGGCGTATTCGGCTTCGATGTTGCTGATCGTGCCGTCGAGGCGTGCCAGCTCGGCGGCGCTCGTGTAACGCGCGAAACCGTCGCCGAGATTCCAGCGCATGAGCAGGGTCAGCAGCAGGGCCATGGCCGTCGCCAGGGCAAAGGTGGCCAGGAAAACCTTGCGTTGTATGGTCAGGCGGATCATGAGGTGGATGTCTGCAGAAGGGCGGCCGACCAGGCCGGGACACCATGATCGCCACGATTGCCGTAGCCGACAAGCACTGCTTTGGCAAGCGTGTGCCCGGCGACCACCAGCGAGAAGGCCACCGGACCGCGGCTTGCGGAGATCCAGCCAAAGCTCTCGGCTTCGATTTCACCGCTGGCGGTCCTCAGCCGGTGCCGTGAATGCTGACGCCAGAGTTGGCGAGTGGCATCCCAGCGACGTTCGCAGTGGCTGTCGAGATTGGCACCAAAGGGGTGGCGCAAGCGCCGCGCAAGGCGCAGCGAGAGCGGTAGCGGCAACAGCGAAGCGTCGGCCGCATCGCGCCAGCGCAGCGCTTGTGCGGCAAAAGGCGTCATTCCGAACGCCAGGACGAAGGCATCCAGCAGGATATCCGGCGAGCCGCGTCGTTGATGCAGCGCCAGCAGGCTGCGGGCGCTGCTGGCCAGTACGCTGCCACCGGCGGAGGAGACCAGGCGGGTGTCACCGAGCAGGCCGGTTTCGGCGGCCAGTCGCCACTCCCTGGCGCCGGATTTGAACAACCATTCGCGCCCAGGTCGGGGCGCGAAGGCAGTTGACAGAGCGTCATTGCCGGTCAGCGCCTCGACCGTCTGGCCTTCGCGAGCTTGGCCGTCAAGCGCATATTCCCGGCCGTTGATCAGGCAGTGCGCGAGATGAAAGGGGACGGTTGGCGAGCCCAACCGCGCGCCCCGCTGGACGTGCATGTGCAGGTGCGGCTGTGGCGAGCGGCCGGAATTTCCGCAGCGACCGAGCAGCGCACCGGGTGTCACGTTATCTCCCGGGGAAAGCTTGATGCTGCCCCGGCGCAGATGCGCCAGCAGCACGTAGAGTCCGCCACCGATGTCGATGAGGACGTGATTGCCCCAGTTTTCGACCAGATTCATCTCGCCAGGCGGGTTATCGGCGATGTCGTTGCAAATGGCTGCCACGTGGCCGCGGACCGGGGACAGCACCGGCAGGTTGAAGGCATGGAAATCGCTCAGCCGGGAACCCGCACGGCAATAGCTCTGAGCGTCGACCAGCACCACGAAGTCGAGTGCATAGCGCCAGGCGCCCTGATGCGTATGGGCGCCGTCGACTGCCTGCGAGATACTCATCCGGCCGGCGAAGGGCGGCAGCAGTGCGGTGCTGCCGCTGGCCAGTCCGCGGGCGCTGGCCAGGCGCGCGTTGACCAGGCTCTCCTCGGGGCAGGCCGGCAGCGCCAGCCAGAAGCGCGCCCAGCTGGCGCTGCTTTCGGCACGCAGTGCCGCGCTGGCCAGCCACACGGTAAGCACGAACGGCGCCGATAAAGGCGGCACGCCGACACCTGCCGAGAGCGCCAACATGCCGGCCGAGAGCGCGCTGGCGACCAGTACGGCGCCGGCGGCAAGCAGTAGCGTCCGCCGCGTCGGCACGGCGAGCAGGCCACCGACAAAGAGGGCGACCAGGGCGCCATTGTAGGTGACCAGTAGCGCCAGACCCGGCACCGGCGTCGTGCTGAACTGGGCGAGCAGCAGATTCGCCAGAAGGCCGCCAGCGATGGCGAGCAGGGCCAGGATGCGTGAGGCGACGAGGAGCGCGGCCATGACCAGGATGCCGGCCAGTGGATTGGCAACAAAAAACAGGGCGCCGATACTGGATAGTGCCGAGAAGGCGGTCGCGGCCGCTTCGCCTGGGACCCAGTCGGGGAGCAGCGGCCACGCCGGCCAAACGGTGCGCAAGGGCAGGGCGATGCCCTTGGCGACCGCCAGCAGGGTCCAGGCGGTGCACAGAAAAGGCGCACCGAGTAGCGGCAGGCCGCGGGCGCCGAAGGGGCCGGCGAGCATCTGGCGCAGCGCGCTGGCCAGTGGCACGCCGAGCAGTCCGCCGAAAGCGGCGAGAGCAAACAGGCGCGGCTCGCTGGCGTAGAAGGCGCCGAGGGCGAGGCCGGCGTAGATGGCGTTGAGGATCTCGGCCTCGCCAGGCAGGGCCGGCAAACGCAGCAGGCGGCGCGTGAGCAGCGCGGCAACGCCGGCGGTGAGGCCGCAGAGGCCGGTTGCCAGGTCGCACAGGGTTGCCGCCAGGACCAGTGCGCCGACCAGACGCTGGCGCGCCAGGAACAGCGCGCCATAGGCGTCCAGCAAGCTGCGCAGGGCATCGCTCAGGGCGCGCATCTCAGCCTCCCGCCATGCGCAGCGGAACGACGCGGGCGCCGCTTGCCGCTACGGCTTGCGCCAGGTGCGCCGGTAGTCGTTCCGGGGCGCAGACGATCTCGAGATCTTCCGCCGCACGGATCAGGCTCACTTCACGGTCGCCGTGGATCAGGACCACGGCCGGGCGGTATTCAATGAACTGCATCGACTGGGTGGTGTTGTAGGCGCCCACCGGTGCAATCAGCAGCAGGTCGCCAACCGCCAGCGGCGGCAGTTGCACTGAATGCCGCACGACGTCGATGTTCATGCACAGCGGCCCGTAGAGCACGGTATCGCGCGGCTGGCCGCGCGCTGGCGAAGCGAGCTTGACCGGGTGGTCGTACCACAGCGCCGTAAAGAGGGTATTCAGGCCGGCGTCGAGAATGGCGGCCGGGCGGCCGTCGGCGGTTTCCTTGCGACCGACCACCGAGGTGATCAGGCTCTGCGCGTCGTCGATGACCGCGCGGCCGCTTTCGAAAATCAGTGTCGGGCGCTGTTCGCCGCGCTCGAGTCGGTAAGCCGTTCCTGCCAGGAAAGCACTGCAGATGGCTTCGGCATATTCCTCGATAGCCGGCGTGGCCTGCTCGGGCGGCAGGTAGATGCCTTGCAGGGCGTTGCAGGACGGCAGTCCGCCGCCAATATCGAGGTAGCTCAGGCGCGTGCCGTCGGCTTCGATCTCCTGCGCCAGCGTGCATAGCGTCGTTACCGCCGCGGCGTAGGCGCGCGGATCGAGGATGAAGGTGCCGATGTGGCAATGCAGGCCGTTCATGCGCAAATGGGCGCTGGTCTTGACCTTGATGATCGCCGCGCGGGCCGCGCCGCTTTCAAGATTGAAGCCGAAGCGGCTCCAGGGTTCGCTGTAACCGGTTTCGAAATTGAGGCGCAGCGTCACCGGAACGCACTCGCGGCGTTCTTCGCCGATGCTTTCGATCAGCGCCAGTTCGTCAGCATGGTCGACGTGGATCAGCGCGCCTTCGGCAATCGCTCGTTCGAGAATCGGGCGCTGCTTGTTCGGGCCATTGAAGACGATGTGCTCTCCCGGCACACCAAGCGCGCGCGCCTTCTCGTACTCGAAGCGCGACACCACTTCGGCCCAGGAGCCTTCCTGGTGGAGGATGGAACAGACCGCGCCGTTGTAGTTGGTCTTGTACGACCAGCCGTGAATCACCTGCGCGTAACGCGCGGTAAAAGCCTGGCGGATGCGCCGGATATTGGCGCGCAGGCGTTGCTCGGAAGTGACATAGAGCGGCGAGCCGTAGCGCTCGACCAGCGTCGCCAGGGGCACGCCATCGATTTCCGACTGGCTGTCGGCACGGCTGCGGCGGCGCCCGAAGCTGTTCAGCGATTGCAGTTCCACGGGCGCGATGCGCGGCGTTTCCCAGGTCATCTTGTGCATTCTTTTCTCCTTGTGTGCTTCAGGCGGCGAGGCTGGCGGGGGCGCAGGCACGCAGGGTGCTGCCGCTTGCCGCGAGGGTGGCGATTTCATCGAGGCTGACGATCGTTTCCTGGGCGTGACGGATGAAGCTGGTGCCCGGGCGTGGCGGCGCCAGATCGAGCTGTTCGGGCAGCGCGCCATTCATCATGGCCAGCAGAGCAGCCGGCAGGTTGCGGCCGACGCCGTGGCTGAGATAGATCCAGGCCGGAAAGCGCGGATTGATTTCGATCAGCTGCAGAGTGCCGGCGGCGTCGCGGAGCATTTCGAGTTCGAGCGGACCGCGCCACTTGAGGCTGTGGAACAAGCGACGCCCGGCCTCCTGCAGTTCCGGGTCGTCGATGGCGACGCCGGCCCAGGCCTTGCCTTTGTCGGTGACCGCCTGTTTGCGGATCATCACTTCGCCGATCATTGCGCCGCTGCCGTCGCCCAGGGCCGTGAGATTGACCTCGTCGCCGTGCACATACTTCTGGATCAGCACCGGGTAGCCCCAGGTGGCGACCACCTGTCGGTAGCGCTGGCGGGCTTCGGGCGCCGAATGAACGATCCAGGCGTCGTAGAAAACGCTCTTGATCAGCAGCGGAAAAGGCCATCCCTCGGCCCCGCAATGGTCGAAAAAGCCCTCGTCGGTGAGGCGACGAACAGCCGGCGTGGCGACACCGGCGTCGGCACAAAGAGCGGGTAGGCGGTCCTTGTCGCGGCGGCGAAGTTGCGCCCGCTGTGGCAGCAGGAGGCGGATGCCGCGCTGCTTGAGCGGCTCTGCGATGGCCATGAAGTTGGGAAGTTCGGCGTCGAGGCAGGGCAGCAGGGCGTCTATGCGATCCCGGCACAGCACTTCGTCGAGTCGTTCGAGCAAGGCCGTCGAGCCGGTCGCCGGGTAGGGCAACAGATGACCGCTGTCGCAGCTTTCGCGCAGGTAGAGCCCGGCATCGAGCGTCTCGTAGGCGAGGCCGACGATGCGTCCGCGAAAGCCGGTCGTGTGGCGCAGGCAGCGGGCGACTGCACAGCCCGGGCCGGGGCTGTCGGGACGGGCGTTGATGCCGGTGATGGCCACGTTCCAGCCCAGCCAGTGTTGCTGTTCGGCGGCGCGGCTCATGATACGTAGCTCGCCATCTGCTTGAAAAAGCCATCGACACCGGTTTCGACGACGGCGCTCGGCTGCTCGCAAAGAGCGACCAGTGCGGCGATGATCGCCGGCCGCGATTTGCCGTCCTGCATCATCAGCAAAGCGACCTGGGCGGGCGGATTGAGGCGGTAGCTTCTTCCCGTTCGGGTATCGAAGGCGTGGCCGTCGGCGTTCAGGACAAGCGCCTTGAGGTGGCTGATTCTTGTTGCTGGGGTTTCCATTTGCTTCTCCTCGGATGAGTGCTGGCGTTGTTCGCCAGGCGTGGAAGCCATTCTGAAAAGCGATCTTGTACGTGCCGGGGAGAAATCTGGGAGGAAGCTGGGATGAGTAGCTGGTGCCGTGGGCTTTGTCAGCCGAGGGCAAGGCCGGAGCGCTCAAGATCCCGGCGCATTCTGCCGTGCTGTGCACTTATGCACGCTGACCCGGCGGCGGCGCTGCTAAGCTGGAGTCGGATCAAAGAGCAGCGGATGTTGCGGCGCGCTAGAAAAAGCCTGCTTGCCCGCACCGCCTTGCACGGGGAAGTCTGCTCCGCTTTGCAGCAACAGTGTTGGATTAGGACCACAACGGGAGCTTCATCCGATGGCTTGAGCGAGACAATTAGAAGAAACCCTCAACTTTCTGCTGGGGGAATTGCTTATAATGATGCTGCGTTGCAACATGGCCGATCTCATGAGGTTTCGGTCGCCCGCTGACAGCGCCTGGCATCCCCAGATTCTCAGGAGCAAGACCATGAAAGCACCAAAAATTCTACCGTGGGTCGCCCACAAGACCGGTATCAGCGAGGATCTCGCGCTCAAGCTGTGGCGCCGCGCCGCCGGAGAAGCCGAGGAAATGACCGGCCGTTGCGACAGTTCGGATTACTACCGCCTGGCCGTGGAACGTTTCATTGATCTCTCCGAAGCCGAGGGGAATTCCGTTCTGGTGCGCGATACGCCGAGCGTGAACTGTGTCTTCTGGCTGTGGCGTCACCAGAGCCGCATGTCGAGCATGCACCTGCGTGCCGCACAGAACGTCACCAGGCTCTTTCAGTCAGGAATCAACAGGATGCTGCGCGTCCAGGGTCCGGCCGTCTAACGGTCATGACACGTGGAGACACCCCAAATCATGAAAGTCATGACCGTCTCCCTCTTCCCCGACCCTTCTCCCGCGAGGGGAGAAGGGGGATTCGTGAGTCGCTGGCGCGACTTTCACATTAAATGGTTTGAGTGGCGCTACGCCACTCGCCCTCCTCGAAGGTCTTTCCTTCCCCTGCGGTCCCCTTGCGCGTCGCCCGCAAGAGGCTGACGCGGCAGCGGAGCAGGGCCCAGCGCCTATGCGTACTATGCGTATAATTCGCGCTTCAGCCTATTTCCGGACCCCTACTGGCCATGCAGGAAAAGTATCAGCCCGCGGACGTTGAACTCGCCGCTCAGCAACTCTGGAACGATAGCGGCGCGGCGCGTGCCATCGAGGATCCGAGCCGTCAGAAGTACTATTGCCTGTCGATGTTCCCCTATCCGTCCGGCAAGTTGCACATGGGGCACGTGCGCAATTACACCATCGGAGACGTCCTGGCGCGCTTCCACGGCATGCTCGGCTACAACGTTCTGCAACCAATGGGCTGGGATGCTTTCGGGATGCCCGCCGAGAACGCGGCGATCCAGAACAATGTCCCGCCGGCGCAATGGACCTACGCCAACATCGACTACATGCGGACCCAACTCAAGCGGCTGGGTTTCGCCATCGACTGGCAGCGCGAGATCGCTACCTGCACGCCCGAGTACTACCGCTGGGAGCAGTGGCTGTTCACCCGTCTCTACGAGAAAGGGCTGATCTACCAGCGCCTGGGAACGGTCAACTGGGACCCGGTGGACCAGACCGTGCTCGCCAACGAGCAGGTCATCGACGGACGTGGCTGGCGTTCGGGGGCGCTGATCGAAAAGCGCGAAATCCCGATGTACTACATGAAGATCACCGCCTACGCGGAGGAGCTGCTCGCCGATCTCGAGCAGCTCGAAGGCTGGCCCGAGCAGGTGCGCCTGATGCAGAAGAACTGGATCGGCAAGAGCACCGGCGTGCGCTTCGCCTTTCCCTACGAGCTGGACGGCGAGCCCGGGCAGTTGTGGGTGTTCACCACCCGCGCCGACACCATCATGGGAGTCACCTTCTGTGCCGTCGCCGCCGAGCATCCCCTGGCCAGCTACGCGGCGGCGCGCGATCCGCGGATCGCTGCTTTCGTCGAGGAATGCAAGCGTGGTGGTGTCGCTGAAGCCGACCTGGCGACGATCGACAAGAAGGGCATGCCGACCGGCATCTACGTCAGCCATCCGCTGAGCGGCGAGCAGGTCGAAGTGTGGATCGGCAACTACGTGCTGATGAGTTACGGCGACGGCGCGGTGATGGCCGTTCCGGCGCACGACGAACGCGACTTCGCTTTTGCCCGGAAGTATGGTCTGGCGATCAAACAGGTCATTGCGGTGCCCGGTGAGACTTTCTCGCTCGACGGCTGGCAGGAGTGGTACGCCGACAAGCAGCGCGCCAGTTGCGTCAACTCCGGCAACTACGATGGCCTGGACTGCGCCGCCGCGACCGACGCCATCGCCGCCGATCTGGCGGCCAAGGGCCTGGGCGAGAAGAAAGTCCAGTTTCGGCTGCGTGACTGGGGAATTTCGCGGCAGCGCTACTGGGGCTGCCCGATCCCGATCATTCACTGCCCCAGCTGCGGCGAGGTGCCGGTGCCCGACGCCGACCTGCCGGTAGTTCTGCCGGAAGACGTGACCATTACCGGTGCCGGTTCGCCCTTGAGTGCGATGCCCGAGTTTCACGCCTGCAGCTGCCCGAAATGTGGCCAGCCGGCGCGGCGCGAAACCGACACCATGGACACTTTCGTCGAGTCCTCGTGGTACTTCCTGCGCTATTGTTGTCCGGACAACGATCAGGCGATGGTCGACGAGCGCGTCGCCTACTGGTGCCAGGGTGGCATCGACCAGTACATCGGTGGCATCGAACACGCCATTCTGCACCTGCTCTACGCGCGCTTCTGGACCAAGCTGATGCGCGACGTCGGGCTGTTCGGCGAGGCCTCGTCGGGCACGGACTTGCTCGGTGAGCCTTTTGCACATCTCCTGACTCAGGGCATGGTCGTCGCGCCGACGTTCTACCGCGAGGACGGCAACGGCAAGAAACAGTGGATCAACCCCGCCGAGGTCGATGCCGTGCATGACGAACGTGGTCGCGCCAGCGGCGCCACGCTGCGCGCCGACGGCCTGCCGGTGAGCGTCGGGGGCATCGAGAAAATGTCCAAGTCGAAGAACAATGGCGTCGATCCGCAGTCGCTGATCGAACAGTTCGGCGCCGATACGGCGCGCCTGTTCATCATGTTCGCCAGCCCGCCTGACCAGTCGCTGGAGTGGTCGGATGCCGGCGTCGAGGGTGGCTTCCGTTTTCTCAAGCGCTTGTGGCGAATCGTCTTCGAGCATGTCTCGGCGGGCCCTGTTCTGCCGATCGACGCTGCGCAACGCGGCGAAATGTCGCCGGAACTGAAGGCCTTGCGTCGCCAGTTGCATCAGACGATCGGCAAGGTTGCCGACGATTATGGTCGCCGCAAACAGTTCAATACCGCGATTGCGGCGGTGATGGAGTTGCTCAACGGCTATAACCGGGTGAGCGGCGAAACGGTCGGTGAAACGGTCGGCGAAACGGTCGGAGAACCCGCCGGAAAATCGGCCGTCGTGCGCGCCGTCAGGCAGGAAACGCTGGAAGCGGTGGTGCTGATGCTCAACCCGATCGTGCCGCACGTCTGCGAGGCGCTGTTTGCGGCGCTGCGGCCCGGCTGCACGGCCAGCACGCAAGCTTTTCCGGAGCCCGACGCAGAGGCCCTGGTGCAGGACGAAATCGAGCTCATGCTGCAGATCAACGGCAAGCTGCGCGGCAGCCTGCGGGTGCCGGCGGGTGCAGACCGGGCAACCATCGAAGCTGCCGCGCTGGCCTGCGCAGCGGCCGCCAGGCATTTGGCCGGTGCCGCGCCGAAAAAGCTGATCGTCGTTCCCGGCCGCCTGGTCAACATCGTCGCTTGAAAGCTTGAGGGAGACTCCGATGCGCCTGGCGCTGCCGCCCATTTTGCGGGCCCCTGCTCGTGTCGCCACGCGTGCGCTCTTCCTGGCGATGCTCACCCTGCTTGCCGCTTGCGGTTTCCAGTTGCGCGGCTCCTACTCTTTGCCCTACGAGAGTATTTACCTGGCGATGCCCGAATATTCGGTGGTCGGCGCCGATCTGCGGCGCGCCATTCGTTCCTCGGCGACGACGCGTCTGGCACTTGTCCCGAGCGGCGCGCAGGCCATTTTCCAGCCCGGCACCGAGTATCGCGACCGCATCATCCTCTCGGTTTCCGGCACCGGCCGGGTCAGCGAACTGCGCTTGCGCTACCTGTATCCCTACCGCGTGGTCGACGCCAAGGGCCGCGATCTGGTCACGCCAGGGACCATCGAACTGGTCCGCGACCTGACCTACGACGACTCCAACGTCCTCGCCAAACAGCAGGAAGAGGTGCTGCTCTGGCGCGACATGGAGAATGACCTGGTGCACCAGTTGATGCGCCGCCTGGCGGCAGGCAAACCGGTGCCGGCGGTCGAGCCGGGCGCTTCAGCGCAGCCAGGGGAAGCGGCCGTGCCGGTCCAGGCGGTGGATGCGGTGGATGCGGTGGATGCGGTGGATGCCGTGGATGCGGTGAATGGGGCCACGCCCGCCAAGCCAGTGCTGGCCAGGTAGCGGCGAGCGCGATGCAGCTCAAGGGCGAACATCTCGCGGCGCAGCTCCAGCGCGAGCTCAAGCCGGTCTATCTGGTCTATGGCGACGAGCCCTTGCTGGTCATTGAAGCGGCCGACGCGATCCGCGCCGCGGCGCGCCAGGCGGGCTTCGACGAACGCGAAGTGCTGGTTGCCGGCAGCGCTTTCAACTGGAACGATCTCTACCAGGCCGCCGGCAGCATGTCCTTGTTCGCCGGGCGCAAGCTGATCGATCTGCGTCTGCCGGCCGGCAAGCCGGGGCGCGACGGCGGTGCCGCGCTACAGGCCTACTGCGCGCGTCCGTCGCCGGATGCGCTGCTGCTGGTGACCATGACCGGCGCCGACTGGCGCGAGGAGAAGGCCGCCTGGGTCGGCGCGGTGGCTGCCGCCGGAGCGGTCGTCAAACTGATCCCGCCCGGGCTTGCCGAGCTGCCGGCCTGGCTCGCTGCTCGTCTCGCTCGTCAGCAGCAAAGCGCCGATGCGGCCGGGCTGCGCTTCATTGCTGAGCGCGTTGAAGGCAATTTGCTGGCCGCGCATCAGGAAATTCTTAAACTCGAAATCCTTTACCCCTCGGGTGCGCTGCGCCTCGAGCAGATTCGCGAGGCCGTGCTCAACGTCGCTCGCTACGACCTCGACGGCCTGCGTGAAGCGATGCTGGCGGGTGATGTGCTGCGCCTGACGCGCACCATCGATGGTTTGCAGCAAGAGGGCGAGGCGCCGCCGCTGGTGCTTTGGGCAATGACCGAGGAGGTACGCGCCCTGGCCCAGATCAATACCGGCCTCGAGGCGCGTCAGCCGCTGCCGGAACTGTTGAAGGAGGCCCGCGTCTGGGGGGCTCGCCAGGGGCAGATCAGAAAGGCATTGCAGCGGGTGAACGGCGGGCGGGCGAGGGCGGCCCTGGCGCAGGCGGCGCGCATCGACCGCATGATCAAGGGCCTGGCCAGCGGCGACGTGTGGAACGAGTTCCTGCGCCTTGGTCTGAACATCGCTGTCGTCTGAAACTCTTCGCCCCGAGAGACGGGCACCCTTGCCATTTCAGGCGGCGCTGCCGCCTTCAAGCTCGCCGGGGGCGACTTCGTCCGGCGCCAGGTGCTCCCAGAGGCAATCTCGGCTTTCTGCGCTGGCCTCGGTGAGGCTGGGCGAAGCTTTGCTCTGCACCAGACACTCGCCGACGCAGCTTTCGCTGACGACGACCAGCTGCATTTCGGTATCGACCTTGCGTTCTCCATCCCAGTAACTGCAGGTGGCGCAAACTTTCACTTCCGTTGGCAAAATGAGTTTTCGTTTCATGATCGACGCAGGTAGTTGAGAGGGAGGAATAGCCCTCTGAGTGTAATTCTTTGCGGTGGTTCCCTTGACCCTGGCGCACCGTCGATGCCTATAATCGCAACTCGACCGCAAACGGCAGTTGACCGACTTCGTACCGGCCTTCACGCTGGCCTTCATTGTCCTCGCTGCACTGCAACATTGCCAGCGCTTTCGCTCCGCATCGTCTTGTCGGTGGGGCGGCGAAGGCCACTTTCACGGCCCGGTGTAGGTTTCTAAGTTTCTGCGTCGCCAGCTTTCTGGCGCGCTTTTTGAACGTTTATTGAGCACTTATCGGCCCCTCTGCAATTCTGGAAAGCCTCATGAGCATAGAGCAGTACATCCGTACCGTTGGCCAGCAGGCGCGCGCGGCGTCGCGGGCCATGGCGCGTGCCGACAGCAACGCCAAGAACAGCGCACTGCGCGCGATCGCCGCGGCCATTCGCCGCGAGGCCGGTGTTCTGGTCGCCGCCAATCGCGAGGATCTGGCCGCCGCCATCGCTGCCGGCCTCGAGCCGGCGCTGCTCGACCGCCTGACCCTTTCGGAAAAGGGCATTGCGGCGATGGCCGAAGGCGTCGAGCAGGTCGCTGCACTGGACGACCCGGTCGGCGAGGTCAGTGGCCTCAAGTTTCGCCCGAGTGGCATCCAGGTGGGCCGCATGCGCGTACCACTGGGCGTCGTCGGCATCATCTACGAGGCTCGCCCGAACGTCACTGCCGACGCCGCCGCGCTGTGCCTGAAGTCGGGAAACGCGGCGATCCTGCGCGGTGGCTCGGAAGCCATCCGCAGCAACCGGGCAATTGCCGCCCTGGTCCATGAGGGGCTGGCCAGTGCCGGACTGCCGCCAAGCGCCGTACAGGTGATAGACACCACCGACCGCGCGGTCGTCGGTCATCTGATCACCATGCGCGAGTACGTGGATGTCATCGTTCCGCGTGGCGGCAAGGGGCTGATCTCGCGCTTGCTGGCTGAGTCGCGGGTGCCGATGATCCAGCACCTGGATGGCAATTGCCACGTCTATGTCGATGATCACGCCGATCCGGAGAAAGCGCTGCAGATCATCGAAAACGCCAAGACGCAGCGCTACGGTACCTGCAATACCGCCGAGTCGCTGCTGCTGGCGCGTTCAGTTGCCGCCGATCTGCTGCCGCTGATTGGCGCCATGTTGATGGAGCGTGGTGTCGAGCTTCGCGGTTGTCCGGAAACGCTGGCTATCGTCAGCACGGCATGGCCGGCGAGTGAGGAAGATTTCGCCAGAGAATACCTGGCGGCGATCATCTCGGTCAAGGTGGTCGCCGGACTCGACGAAGCCATCGAACATATCAATGCCTACGGCTCGCATCACACCGACGCCATCGTCAGCGAAAACTACACGGCGGCGATGCGTTTTCTGCGCGAAGTCGATTCGGCGTCGGTGATGGTCAATGCGTCGACGCGCTTCGCGGATGGCTTCGAATACGGTCTCGGTGCCGAAATCGGCATTTCGACCGACAAAATCCACGCGCGCGGACCGGTCGGCCTCGAAGGACTGACCTGTCAGAAGTGGATTGTTCTCGGCAACGGCGAGGTGCGTGCCTGACCGAGGTCCTGGAGAATTTCAAGTGCTAATGGCAAGGAGGATGAGGTGATGAAAAAACTGCTGCTGGCGGCGATGGCCGCCCTGTTCTGCCAATTCTCCCAATTGGCGACCGCCGTCGAAGTAGCCGGCGTCAAGTTCGACGATCAAACCAAGGTCGGCAACGGCGAGTTGCTGGTCAATGGTGCCGGCCTGCGCAAGAAGGCCTTCTTTCAGATCTATGCAATGGCGCTCTATTTGCCCGCGAAAAGCGGCGACAGCGAGGCGGTTCTGGCGGCCAAGGGGGGCAAGCGGATTGCCATTACGCTGTTGCGCGACCTCACCGCCCAGCAGTTCGTCGAGGCCCTGCAGGAAGGCATGGCCAACAACCATTCCGAAGCCGAAATGGCCGGCCTCAAGGACCGCTTGAAGCAGCTTTCCGACCTCATGCTGGCGATCGGCGAAGCGAAGACCGGGACCAGTATCCTGATCGACTGGCTGCCGGCGAGCGGTACCCGCCTGACGGTCAACGGGCAGGCGCAAGGAAAGGATATTGCCGGCGAGGATTTCTATCGGGCGCTGCTCAGGATCTGGCTGGGCAACAAGCCGGTACAGGACGATTTGAAACAGGCGCTACTCGGCAAGGCCTCCTGAGTGACAGCGAGCGTTGCGCGCGTGTCGGGTGATGGCCTCGACTACCAGGCGCTGATCGCCGCGCCCGGATTCTGCCTGGGTGTGCGCTGCGACGACGACGAAGTGCAGCGCATTGTTTTCCTGCCGCCGAGTCCTGAAGTGGCGCCGAAAAACGCGCTGGCTGCCGAGACCGTGCGCCAGCTCACCGCCTACCTGGGCGATGCGGAGTTCGTGTTCGGTCTGCCCTTGCGCCCCTCGGGGACATTTTTCCAGCGTCGTGTCTGGCAGCAGATCGCGGCCATCCCGACGCACCAGACGCGTGCCTACGGCGAGATTGCCAAGGCGCTGCACAACGCGCCACGGGCTGTTGGCCAGGCTTGCGGCGCGAATCCCTTTCCGGTGGTCGTTCCCTGCCATCGCGTGCTCGCGGCCGGCGGCGGGCTGGGCGGTTTTGCGCGCCAGAATGGCGGTTTCCTGCTCGACGTCAAGCGCTGGCTGCTGGCGCATGAAGGCTGCTGACGCCGAGCCTGCCGATCTCGCCGAGATCGAAGCTTTCTGCGACACGCTGTGGCTTGAAGACGGTTTGGCCAAAGCTTCGCTGGCCAGCTATCGTAGCGATCTCCTGCAACTCGCCGCCTGGCTTGCCGAGCAGCGTCTCGGCAGTCTGTCCGCGATCGACGAGGCGACCCTGATGCGCTTCGTCGCCACCCTCTCGCAAACGCTGCGTGCCTCTTCGCAGGCGCGCTACCTGTCCACCTTGCGCCGCTTTTATCGCCACCTCCTCGCGCGTGGTCTGCGCAGCAGCGACCCGACGCTGAAGATCGCCATGCCGGTGCAGCCGTCGCGGCTGCCAAAAGTGCTTTCCGAGCTGCAGGTCGATCGCCTGCTCGCGGCGCCGCCGACCGAGAGCCTGCTCGGCGAGCGTGATCGGGCGATGCTCGAAACCCTCTATGCGACCGGCCTGCGCGTCTCCGAGCTGGTCGGCCTCAAGGTGTACGAAGTCAATCTCGACATGGGCGTGCTGCGCGTCTTCGGCAAAGGCAGCAAGGAGCGCATCGTGCCGCTTGGCGAAGTGGCCGGCGACTGGCTGCGCCGCCATCTGGCCAATGGACGGCCGGCGCTGCTCAATGGACGGCAGAGCGACGATCTCTTCCTTACCAGCCGTGGTGCGGCGATGAGCCGGCAGGCGTTCTGGCAACTGATCAAGCGCTACGCGCTGCACGCCGGCATGGATCCGGCGCGGCTGTCGCCACACGTGCTCCGCCACGCCTTCGCCACGCACCTGCTCAATCACGGCGCCGATCTGCGTGTCGTGCAGTTGCTGCTCGGTCATTCCGACATCTCGACGACACAAATCTATACCCATGTCGCCCGCGAACGTCTGAAAAGCCTGCACGCGCAGCATCATCCGCGCGGTTGAGCGGCGGTCCGAGGACGATGGGTGCGCGGTGGACGCGGTGGACTAGGGCGCGGCGGAGTCCGGGGGGCAGGAGTCGCGAGTCGACAGCCTTGTGGCATTGCTTGGTGGAGCCCAAGGCTTGGCCTTCGCCGACATTGCGAGCGTGGCGCCACCTTGTCTGCCGACCGGTGTGAGCGGTACGGCAGACAGTGCGCAGGATCAGGTGACCACGAAGTCGACGTTGCCGAGCTGCATGGCAGTCGCGAACTCGGGCGGCGGTACAGCGGAGAAGTCCTCCGGAGCGCTCGCGGCTGTGTCGAAGTCAAGCGTACCGCCGCCGGCCGGGAATGCGAACTCGACGGCGTCAGCAGCGTCGACGGTAGCGCCGATGGAGGCTAGCGAAATCGGCCAAGGATCATCAATCTGGGCGCCGATTTCGACCGAAGGCGTGACGAAGGGAGCTTGAGTTCCGTCGTCGAGATCGCTGAGCGCATCGAACAGGGTATCGAAGCGCACGATCTCGATGAATGACGCAGTGTGCACGCCGTCGAGCGGAGTTTCGCCTGCTTCGGCGTCGAGCGTGTCGAGAGCCGGCGCAGCGGGCGCACCTTGCGCGGCATCGGCATCGGCATCTGCAACGAGTTGCGTCACCACAAGGCTGTCGCCCAGGTCTGTGCTCATCACCGAGTTTCCTAGGCTGCTGCTGGTGCTCAACGTTGTCATTGCCCCCGCTGTGGGGCCGGCGACGATGCTGGTCACGGTGAGTTCGAAATCGTTGCCGTCGCCGCCGGCATAGCTGATCGCGAACGAATAGAGCTGGTCACCAAACTCCTTCTCCAAGCTGTCGCCCTCGGCCAGCCCGAAAAACGTGCCCGCGATCACATCGGCACCGTCGTTGTCGATGATGACAAAGCGATCATTCAGCTGCGCGGCGAAATCGAGAACCAGGTCGAGCATGCCGCCGACGGCGCCGCTACCGTCGAGATCGACGGCACCGGTAACCGCGAGCTGGTCGTAGCCCGTGCCCGCTCCATAGCCCGCCAGATTGATCTCCAGCGTACCGGCCGCTGACAGACCGAAATCGCCTGTGACGGTCGTCGTTCCGACAGCCGTGTCGCCCGCCGCCAGCGTGCCGCCGACTTCGTTCAAGCTGCCATTGAAAGTCATCACATCGAGCCGCCCGCCGGTGAACTTGAAGCCTCCTTCGGTGATGAGGTTCACGCTGCTTCCCGAGAGCAGGCCACCGCTCAGGTTGAAAGTCCCCGTCACGATCGACCCGCTGCCGCCAACCTCCAGGGTGTTGTTGCCGAAGTCGAACAGGCCGTTGGCGAGGTTTGTGGTGGCGGCGGTGAATGAGCCTGCAAAGTTGTCGAGTATGGTCAGCGTTCCGTTGCCACCGACTCCGAGGCCGATGTCGACGGTGGTGGCGGTCACGGAGGTAGCGGAGCCCACGA
>Ga0209573_1001630_pt1 | contig 33422 bp, 27 predicted proteins | sample TNRBio252014_DNA_FD_185870 | JGI IMG/M metagenome (GOLD analysis project Ga0209573, IMG submission 185870) | Wastewater treatment Type I Accumulibacter community from EBPR Bioreactor in Madison, WI, USA - TNR Reactor_6/25/2014_ DNA (SPAdes)... | ecosystem: Engineered > Bioreactor > EBPR >...
GTCCCAGCAGGGCGCCTTCATGCACGTCCATGGCCAGACCGAGCACGAAGGCCACGCCCATGCCCACCCGCCGGGGCTGGTGCACGTTCCAGAACACCAGCACCACGGCCAACAGGTCGGGCAGGCCCGGGAGCCGGCCGAGCGGCAGCAGGTTGAACGCCAGCCCGACGAGCAGCGAGAGCGCGATGAAGAAGGGGTTGACCGGCAGCAGCAGCTGGTCGGAGCCACGCGGCATGATCATCGCGTGCTCCCGGATCGGCGCGAACGCGCAGGCGGCTCCGGCTCGGGCGCTGCCGGACGCGGTGGCAACTGCCGGGCCACCGGTTCGAGCACCAGCACATGCCGGACCCCTTCCGCACTGGCACGTGGATCGAGGGTGATGCGTGCGAACCCGCCCTGGGACTTGCGGTCCACCTGCTGCACGGTGGCCACCGGAAGGCCAGCCGGGTATACGCCGTCGAGTCCTCCGGTGACCAGCAGGTCGCCGGCCTGCACGTCGGCATTGCCGGACATGTAACGCAACTCCATCGACGCGCCGTCGGCGCTGCCGCCGAAAGCCGCGCTGCGCTGCTGGGTCCTGGTGTTGAGCACCGGAATGGTCGCCTCGCGATCGACCACCAGTGCCACTTCGGAGGTCAGAGGATAGACCCGGACCACCTGGCCGAGCACGCCCTCCTCGTTGATCACCGGCGAGCCAAGCTGGACCCCGTGATGGCCGCCGCGGTCGATGAAGACCTTTCGCGAGAAGGGGTCGGCGGCCTCGTAGAGGACCTCGGCCGCCAGCGACGGGACCTGCAGGCCCGGCCTGAGGTCGATGAGGGCGCGCAGCCGGCGGTTCTCGAGCTGAAGCCGGTCAGCGCGCGCGGCGCGCTCGGCCAGTGAGGCCATGCGCTGCCGGGTCGCCTGTTCGGCGGCCTGGGCCGCACCTAGCCCCTCCAGGTAGCGGTGCGCCGTACCCCACAGGTCGACCGGCACGGCCAGCAGACGCTGCACCGGCAGCAGCATCGTCGCCAGCGCCGACCGCAAGGGGGGTGCGAACGACATGCGGGCGTCCGCGACCATCAGGAACAGGGCCAGCGCGGAGAAGAAGGCCAGGCGGGTCAGGGCCGATGGCCCTTGCCGGAAGAACGGCGGCGGCGTGCGGTCGAGGGTGCCCAGTGGCATGGCCTGCGCTGTCGAAGGCGCCTCGGGGTCGGTCGCGCAGGCGGGCCGGAGCGGGCGTGGCCGCCGTCACTCCGAGGTGAAGATCGAACCCAGGCGCTCCATGCGCTCGAGCGCCATGCCGCACCCGCGCACCACGCAGGTCAGCGGGTCCTCGGCCACCAGCACCGGCAAACCGGTCTCTTCGGCGAGCAGGCGGTCGAGGTCGCGCAGCAGCGCACCACCCCCGGTCAGCATCATGCCGCGCTCGGCGATGTCGGCACCGAGCTCGGGCGGCGTCTGCTCGAGGGCGTTCTTGACCGCGGAGACCATCTGGTTGAGCGGATCGGTCAGCGCCTCGAGGATCTCGTTGCTGCTGATCGTGAAGGATCGCGGCACGCCCTCGCTGAGGTTGCGGCCCTTGACTTCCATTTCCTTGACCTCGGAGCCGGGAAACGCAGAGCCGATGTTCTTCTTGATCGATTCCGCCGTCGGCTCGCCGATCAGCATGCCGTAGTTGCGCCGGATGTAGTTGATGATGGACTCGTCGAACTTGTCGCCGCCGACGCGGATGCTGCCCTTGTAGACCATGCCGCCGAGGCTGATGACGCCGACCTCGGTGGTGCCGCCGCCGATGTCGACGACCATCGAGCCCGAGGCCTCCGACACGGGCAGGCCGGCGCCGATCGCCGCCGCCATCGGCTCCTCGATGAGGTAGACGTCGCTGGCGCCGGCACCCAGCGCGCTTTCCCGGATGGCGCGGCGTTCGACCTGCGTCGACCCGCAGGGCACGCAGATGATGATGCGCGGGCTCGGCCGCAGGACCGAGCGTGGGTGGACCATCTTGATGAACTGCTTGAGCATCTGCTCGGTGACCGTGAAGTCGGCGATCACGCCGTCCTTCATCGGCCGGATGGCCTCGATGTTGCCGGGCACCTTGCCCAGCATGGCCTTGGCCTCGGACCCGACCGCCTGGATCGTCTTCTTGCCGTTCGGTCCGCCTTCGTGCCGGATCGACACCACCGAGGGCTCGTCCAGGACGATGCCCTTGCCGCGCACGTAGATCAGCGTGTTTGCAGTGCCCAGGTCGATGGCAAGGTCCGTCGAGAAGTAGCGACGCAGGGAAGCGAACATGGTGCGTGGGCCTGGTCGGTCAGGCGCTGGATTCGGCGGACGGACGGGACGGCCGGGCGTGGCCCCGGACCTTGCGGTGCTCCACGGCGCGACACGAGCGAGATCCCGAGGACGCGGCACAGGTCTGGACATGCCTGGCAGGCACTCGCGGGACCTCGCCCTCCGCACGCCGCGTCGGCATCGCGGGTAACCAGGGATAATACCGCAAGCCCTCGCCTCGAGCGGCCCTCCGAGGGGCAGTCAGGCCGCCTCGGACACGCAGCAGCCCGCGAAGCTGCGCCTCGCGACCTACCCGCTCCCGACCACCGCCATGGCCCTCAGCCTCCAGGACGTGAACCGCATCGCCCGCCTCGCCCGCCTTGAACTCGGGGACGAGGAGTGCTCGCAGATGCTGAACCAGATCAACGGGTTCTTCGAGATCGTCGAGCGCATGCGCGCTGTCGACACCCGTGGTGTCGAGCCGCTGTACACACCCCTGTCGGCCTTGCACGACGTGACGCTCCGTCTGCGTGACGACGAGGTCACGGAAGCCGACCGCCGGCAGGACAACCAGCGCAGCGCGCCCGCCGTCGAGGATGGACTGTTCCTCGTGCCGAAGGTGATCGAGTGACGCGGCCGCCGCACCTGGCCGGGGTCGCCGAACTCTCCCGCCTTCTTCACAAGGGCGAACTGTCGGCGGTCGAGCTGGCCACGCTGCTGCTCGAACGGGCACGCCGCCATGCCTCGCTCGGCGTCTTCCTGTCGCTCGACGACGACGCCACGCTGGCCGAGGCGCGCGCCGCCGACGCGAGGCGCGCCTGCGGACGTGCCGGGCCCCTCACCGGCGTTCCGATCGCGCACAAGGACATCTTCGTGACCCGCGGCTGGCCCAGCACCGCAGGGTCGAAGATGCTGGCCGGTTACCGCAGCCCGTTCGATGCCACGGTGGTGGCGCGGCTGGGGCAGGGGGAGCCCGGTGGGCCGGACGGCGCAGGCTGCGTGACGCTGGGCAAGCTCAACTGCGACGAGTTCGCGATGGGCTCGGCCAACGAGAACTCCGCTTTCGGCGTCGCTCGCAACCCCTGGGATGCCGAGCGTGTCCCCGGGGGGTCTTCGGGGGGTTCCGCCTCGGCGGTCGCGGCCCGGTTGCTGCCGGCCAGCACCGGCACCGACACCGGCGGCTCGATCCGGCAGCCGGCGGCCTTCTGCGGCGTCACAGGCATCAAGCCGACCTATGGCGTCTGTTCGCGATTCGGGATGGTCGCCTTTGCTTCCAGCCTGGACCAGGCCGGCCCGCTGGCTCGAAGTGCCGAAGACTGCGCCCTGTTGCTGTCGGCGATGAGCGGCTTCGACCGCCACGATGCGACCAGCGCCGACCGGCCGCCGCAGGACTATCTGGCCCAGATGCAGATGTTGCGCGAGGGCGCCACGGCCAGCCGGCCCCTGCACGGGCTGCGCATCGGGGTGCCGCCGGAGTTCTTTCCTGGCGGCCTGTCCGACCAGGTCGCCTCGGTCGTGCGCGCCGCCTTGTCACAACTCGAACGGCTGGGCGCGACGCTGGTCGAAGTCAGCCTGCCGCGGACCGAACTGGCCATTCCCGTCTACTACCTCATCGCACCCGCCGAGGCCAGCTCGAACCTGAGCCGGTTCGACGGCGTCAAGTTCGGTCACCGGGCGGCGGCGTTCGACGACCTGGTCGACATGTACTGCAGGACTCGTGCCGAAGGCTTCGGCGCCGAGGTCAAGCGGCGCATCATGATCGGTACCTACGTGCTCAGCCACGGCTACTACGACGCCTACTACCTGCAGGCGCAGCGAGTACGGCGCATGATCGCCGACGACTTCCGGGCCTGCTTTGCCGACTGCGACCTGATCGCCGGGCCGGTCGCGCCCAGCGTGGCCTGGCGCATCGGCGAGCAGGCGGACGACCCCGTGAAGGCCTACCTCGCCGACATCTTCACCTTGCCGGCCAGCCTGGCCGGGCTGCCCTGCATGAGCCTGCCCGCCGGGTTTGCCGGCGTCGCGGGCGCCGACCTGCCCGTCGGACTGCAGCTGATCGGCAACTACTTCCAGGAGGGCCGGCTGCTGCACGCGGCCCATGCCCTTCAACAGGCCACCGACTTCCACACCCGCGTGCCGCCGGGTTGCGCCGCATGACGCCAAGCACTCCACCGCTCGTACGGGGCTACGAGGTCGTGATCGGCTTCGAGACCCACGCCCAGTTGTCGACCCGCAGCAAGATCTTCAGCGGTGCCAGCACCGCCTTCGGCGCGGCGCCCAACACCCAGGCCTGCGCCGTCGACCTGGCGCTGCCCGGCACGCTGCCGGTGCTCAACCGGGGGGCGGTCGAGCGCGCCATACGCTTCGGCCTGGCCATCGGGGCCGAGGTCGCGCCGCTGTCCATCTTTGCGCGCAAGAACTACTTCTATCCTGACCTGCCAAAGGGCTACCAGATCAGCCAGTACGAGATCCCGGTGGTCCAGGGCGGGCAGATCGAATTCATGCTGGGCGAGCAAAGGCGCACGGCAAGGCTCACGCGCGCGCACCTGGAGGAGGACGCCGGAAAGTCGTTGCACGAGGACTACCACGGGCAGACCGGCATCGACCTCAACCGCTCCGGCACTCCGCTGCTGGAGATCGTGTCCGAGCCCGAGTTGCGCTCCTCGGCCGAAGCAGTGGCCTATGCACGCGCGTTGCACACGCTGGTGGTCTGGCTCGGCATCTGCGACGGCAACATGCAGGAAGGCAGCTTCCGCTGCGACGCCAATGTGTCGGTCCGCCGCCCCGGCCAGGCGCTGGGTACCCGCCGCGAGATCAAGAACCTCAACAGCTTCCGCTTCCTGCAGCAGGCGATCGACTACGAGGTGCAGTGGCAGATCGACCGCCTCGAGGACGGGTTGCCGATCGAGCAGGCCACCGTGCTGTTTGACCCGGGCTCCGGCCAGACCCGGGCGATGCGCAGCAAGGAGGACGCCGCGGACTACCGCTACTTCCCTGACCCGGATCTGCCGCCGCTGGTGATCTCCCGAGACTGGGTGGAGCGGGTGCGTGCGTCGCTGCCCGAACTGCCGGCGACCATGGCCCGGCGCTTCGAAGCGCAGGACGGCCTGGCGACCTACGACGCCGCCATGATGACCGCCAGCCTGGCCACCGCCCGCTACTACGAGGCCGTGCGCGATGCCTGCAGCCAGCCCAAGGCGGCTGCCAACTGGATCATGGGCGAGCTGTCGCGGCGGCTCAATGCGCAGGACCTCGACATTGCGGACGCCCCGGTGACGGCCGTGCAACTGGCCACCCTGATCGGTCGTGTCGCCGATGGCACCGTCTCGCACAGCGGGGCGCGCCAGGTCTTCGAGCAGTTGTGGTCCCGGGGTGGCGATGTCGACGGCCTGATCGAGTCGATGGGCCTGCGCCAGCTCAACGACAGCGGCGCGCTCGAGGCCATCGTCGAGCAGGTGCTCGCCCAGAACGCCAGGTCCGTCGAGGAGTTCCGGGCGGGCAAGGAAAAAGCCTTCAATGCCCTTGTCGGCCAGGTCATGAAGGCCAGCAAGGGCAAGGCCAACCCCACCCAGGCCAGCGAGCTGCTGCGTCGCAAGTTGTCCTGAGGGTCGACACGCCGCGGCGCGGCACGCGTCAGCGCGCCGCGCCTGCAGAGGCTGCGCTGTCCGACGGCAGAGGCCCCATCGAGCCCGGCGCCGCCCCCGCCCAGAGCCTGCGCAGACGCTCGAGCTCGATGTCGTACAGGCGGTTGATGCGCGCCCGCTCCGCCTCCTGCGTGACCCCTGCGGCACGCTGCGCCTCGACTGCGGCGTCGACGGCATCGAGCTGGGCCTTGAGCTTGGCCGGCATTGTCTTGTTCTTGTAGAACTCGGCCTCGTCCATCAGGGGCTTGCGCTCCCTGGCCAGTTCCTTGAGCCTAGTCTCGCTGGCCTTGGCCGCCAGGCGCACCGTGTCGAGCGAGGACTCCCGCGCCTTGCGGTGTGCGGCCTCGTCAGGGTAGCGCGACATCAGGCTGCGGTCCCGCCGCGTGGCGTCGGCCTGCGCCAGCCGGGCCTCGTTGGCCTTGCGCTCCTGTGCCTCCTTGGCGAGCCGCTCTTCCGGGGTGAGGGTGGGCGGCACCGTGCCCCGGACCGAGCCGTCCCGGTTGAGCAGCTTCTGCTCCTTGGCCGTGCACTCGGGGATCGGCCGGTCGGAAGTCAGCCGGCGGCCCTTGTCGTCGATGCAGGTGTAGATGCCGGACCCCTTCGCCTGCGCCGACACCTGCAAGGGCATCAACAGGAGTGTGCCGGCCAGTGCCGCCAACGCAAGCCGGGCGCGCGGCACAAGACGTCTGCCCTCCCGTGCAACCGCTGCCGCGGGGGATCGGCGGGCACTCACTTCAGACTCCGTAGCGGTCACGGTAGGCCTTGACCTGCGGCAGGTAGGGCAAGAGTGCCGGGTCGTCGACGTTGCGAAGATAGTGCAACAGGTCCTCCAGGGTCGCAATGGCCGCCACTTGCAGGCCCAGATGTTGCGTGACGTACTGCACCGCGGAGTGCGGCGCGTCCCGACCCCCCTCGACGGACCGCTCCTGCCGGTCCAGCGCGATGGCCACCCCGCAGGGTGTGGCCCCGGCCGCCTGGATCAAGGCCACAGACTCGCGCACCGAGGTGCCGGCGGAAATCACATCGTCGACGATGACAACGCGGCCGTGCAGCTTCGCGCCGACCGTCGTCCCCCCTTCCCCATGGTCCTTGGCTTCCTTGCGATTGAAGGCAAAGGCCACGTTGCGGCCCGCCCGCGCCAGTGCCATGGCGGTCGCCGAGGCCAGCGTGATCCCCTTGTAGGCAGGCCCGAACAGCATGTCGAAACCGATGCCGCTGGTCAGCAGGCGCCGGGCATAGAAATCTGCCAGCCGTGCCAGGCTCTCGCCGTCGTTGAACTGGCCGGCGTCGAAGAAGTACGGCGACAGGCGACCCGCCTTGGTCCTGAACTCGCCGAAGCGCAGCACGCCGGCCTCTACGGCAAAGCGGACGAACTCCTGGGCCAGCGAGTCGGTGGTCGAATTCATCATGAAAGCTCTCGTGCGAGCCTCGACACCCGGTCGGCCGCGGGCGGGGCGCACGATTCTAGGGGCCCACTCCCTCCCCGGGCCCAGGGGCCGAGGGCGAAAGGAGCCGCCCCTCGGGCATGGGTCCGGGCGGCGGTGACAATGCCGGCCCCTGCCAGCCAAGGAGTCAGACACCATGTTCAGGGTGATCACGGCCAATCTCAACGGCATCCGGTCAGCCGCCGACAAGGGCTTCTTCGTCTGGCTTGCGCGCCAGCGCTCGCACGCCGTCGGCGTGCAGGAAGTCAAGGCGCAGGCCGACGTGGTCGAGGGCCGGTTCGACAAGGTGGGGCGCCTGAAGGGGCACTTCCAGTATGCGCAGAAGAAGGGCTACTCCGGCGTCGGGCTGTACACCATCGAGGAGCCGAGCGACATCGTGCGAGGCATCGGGGTCGCCGAGTTCGACGCCGAGGGCCGCTGGATCGAGAAGCGCTACGACCGCCCGGGGCGGCGGCTGAGCCTGGTCAGCAGCTACTTCCCGAGCGGGTCCAGCGGCGAGGACCGGCAGCAGGCCAAGTTCCGCTTCCTGGATGTCGTCTACCCCCACCTGCACCGCCTGGCCCGTGAGCGTGACTTCATCCTGGTCGGCGACGTGAACATCGCGCACCGGGAGATCGACCTCAGGAACTGGCGAAGCAACCAGAAGAACAGCGGCTTCCTGCCCGAGGAAAGGGCCTGGATGACCAAGCTGCTGACCGACGGCGGCCTGGTCGACGTCTTCCGGCGCCTGGAACCCGAGGCCACCGAGTCGGCCTACACCTGGTGGAGCAACCGCGGCCAGGCCTGGCAGAACAACGTCGGCTGGCGGCTGGACTACCACCTGGCCACGCCCGGCCTGGCTGCGCTGGCCAAGCGGGAGTCGATCTACCTGGCGCAGCGGTTCTCAGACCACGCACCGCTGACCATCGACTACGACTTCAGGCTCTGACTGGACCGAAAGGCCGCTGGCGGTCGAAGCGGCGGTTCACCTGTTGTCTGGCGGGCGGCAGAAAGCGACCCATCAGCGACATTCGGCCGTCAAGATTGACTGCCCGAAACCAGCCCATGCCGGATGTGTGTCGGCGGGTAGGCGCAGGCAGGCGCGATAGGCAGCACGGCGGCCGGTCAAGGCATGTCGCGCCTAACTCGAAAGGACAAGAGCATGCCCACCGACCGCGTGGTCAGTCCCGCGGAACGCTGGACCTGTAAGTACGGCGCGATGGAGACACTGTCGGCGACCGCCGCGCTCAGGGCGACTTGGGCGCCGGAGGAGGTGTGGCGGCGACGACGCAGGTCCTGGTCGATGTCGACGCTGAGTACCGCGCTCATCGAAGCCGACAGCGGCAAGACGGCAGATCCGCCGGCCGTTGCGCGCCACAAGTCCGCACCCAAGCTGGGGGGCGCGCGTTCCCCGGCAACGCCGAGGAAAGAGCTCACTTCCGTCCCCGACCAGCCATGGAGCATCCACGTCGCGCCAATCGAGCCACCGATGCCCACCAGTGTCCCGTCGCGGCGGATGCTGCTGCCCAATGTGAGCGTGTAGCGGGTGCCGTCGCCGCTACCCCGGTCCAGCAGGATCGATGCCATCAAGTCGATCGATCCTGCGAACCGGCGCGAACGGTCGGTGTGCTCGAGCGAGCCTTCGGGTGTCTCGAACCGCGTGGTCTCGCGCAAGATCGTGTACGGCACGGTCATCCCAACCTGCACGTCGTCGGTTAGACCGTAGCGCACCGTCATCGTGGCGCTGTCGGCCCGCTGCCGGCTGGCGACTTGTAGCTCGTCAGTCGAAAGGTACTGCATGCTCGGGTAGGCCGCTCGACGGAGATCGAGATCGAAGGCCCACCGCCCGCCAGGCAGCTCAGCGCGGCCGAGCTGATTCAAGCGGACCTGCAGGCTCGGGAGTTCGAGGTCAGTCGTGGCGGCGGCCGGCGACGAGGCAGGCAGGAGCGGCCGACCATCCAGAGTACGGGGGACGAACGAGACGCCCGTCGCTGCAGCTCCTGCAAAGCGCTGGCTGAACTCCTCGCGCGTCAGTCGCACGCGGCCTAGTGCTGGGTCGGCAATGTCAACGCCGCCGTCGGCGCGGCTGCTTTCCACGATAGTGAAGTGTCCGGGCGTGTCAAGTTCGTCGGCGAAGCGAATGACGACGACCACGGGCTCCTTCTGCGCGAGCCGCCAGACCTGCTGCGGCGTGCGGCGACCACCGTTGGGCTGAAGACCCTGGTCGAGCATTATCGAGCGGAGCTCCCCGACCGCCAGGCCACGTTCGTTGACTTGCTGCCGACCTTGCTCATCGACCCCCAACAAGGCCGCCAGTCTTTCGTACAGGTACTGCTCGCTGCGGGGCCTTCCGGACCAGTTCAGCAAAGTGCTCACGACGGCCAACCCGCAAGACCGGTCCGCCTGTTGCCTGACGATGGGGCGTGCCCCGGTCGGCTCTGCACCAGCCGGAGCTGGGCAGAGCGACCCTGCAAGCAGTAACGCCATCAACGCTGCAGCGGCACGGATACGCGCCAGGACCATTGTGCGATCAGCGGCAGATGCGCACCGGGCCGGTGTACCCGTACTTCTGGCCGAGCTTCGAGGCGCAGAACGTCGCGTATGCGCTGCCGCCGAAGAAGGCGCCGGCAACGGCGCCGCCCAGTTTCCGAGCCACCGACGCCGCGGTACTCGTGCACGCCGACGACTTCGTGCACGTCGTCACAACAACCTTCACGCCCGTGCGAACGATGACGATCACGATCAGCGGCATTCCGGCGCGCTCGTTAAGGTCCGCCTCGGAGAACGGCTCGCTGGCAGCTTCGTCCGCAAGCCCGGCGGACTCGTGCAGGCTGGCCGCGTGGGTCACCTCGGTGTCGACGGGCGCCGCGGGCGAGGCGAGCCCACCGGGCTCGCCGGCGTGGACGGTGGACGACGCCGAGATCGCCGCGGCCACGGCCGCGGCGATCATTCTGTTGAACAAGATATTCATATGTGGGCCCCTTCAGGTTGACGGGTCTGGCGGAATGCCGCGCCCGCAATTTGAATGAGGAACACCGGGGACCCGAAAAACGCAGCCGCGGGCCGAAATCTTTTCTGTTACCGGCACGTGTCTCGCGTATCCTGCGTCCTCAAGAGACATATCAGGACTTGGCGGTTCGTTCGGCGTTGATGCGTCAAGAGCAGCCTTGAGCACAGCGCCGGGGCCAAGGACGTTTGGAGCGGGAGGTGATCATGGCCGTGGTCAACACCACGCCCTCGAACGAAGAGTGGTTTGCCGATGCACTGCCCATCGTTGCCGCGCGCGTTCGGGCGGTGCTTCGCGGCCACTACGACAGCGAGCTGGCCAAGGACTTGACCCAGGCCGTGCTGACCCACGTCTGGGCGGTCCGCGACACGTACAGCGGAACCGGGCCACGCGCGGCCTGGGTCTTCTGGGTCGCGCGGCACGAAGCCGTGCGGCTAGCTAAGGAGGAAGCCGGGATCCGGAACACGACGGTTCCGGTCGAGGGGCAAGGCGCCGACGACTACGGCACTCCAGGCGATAACTACCCCTCCCCGGCCGAGCAGGAGCGACATGCTGACAACGCCAGGCTCGCCAAGCTGGCCGAGGTGATGCTGTTCGCGCTAGTCGAGGAGTGCCGAGACATCGCGAATGCGCAAGACATCCTTATCCACGTGAGCGAACTTCGCTGGCTTGAGGTGAGTGGCTCACTGAAGACCGAGCTCCAGCGCAGGCTCGACCTGGACGGAAGCGCTTACCAGACGGCGCTGCAAGGCATACGACGAGCCGCGGACCGGCTCGCGGACCGCCACTCGGAACCCAATTACGTGAATCTCTACAGGGCCATGATGTTCGGTCTTGAAGAGTAAGAGGTAGCGGAGGCTCGACCATGAGCAACGAGACATTGATCCACCTACCGAGTCCGACCGCGCACGTGAGGATGGCGCGTGGGGCACTCTGGGCGTTCCTGCAATCGCTCGACCCTGCTGCCCCGTCCGGACGGGTAGCCCGCCTTGCCGGGACAAAGGCGCTAACCGCGCTCCCACAATATGCTGACGAGACCGGCCTTCCGTTGGCCGATGTCGAGCAGGCGCTACGCGAAGTGGCCCGAATGACGTTTTCGTGGCTGCGCGGAGGCCGAGGCGACCGGCCGGGCTGGATGAACCCGCCGGAGAGCCTGGAACTCGAGTCGATAAGCGAGTTGCTTCGCGTGTTGCGATGGCTGGTGGGCGATGGCGTGATCGATGCAATCGACTCCGGCACGCGCCGCGGTGGGACCGAGCCCATGTCGAGGGCGATCCTTCCTGGCCCAGCTGCGCATCCGGTCGCCAAGCTTGTTTCGGCAATGCAGGTCTCAGCAAACGAACCCTTTGCGCGAGCTGCGGCGGCCTCCCAGACCAATGGGCACGCCAGTGACGCGCCGGTCGTCATTCCCGGGTGGGATGTCGAGTATGGCAACTGGATCATCCAGTTTCTTTCATTTGGCAAGCACATCTTCCTGAAAGGCCCACCGGCCGGCGCCTGCCGCACGTTGATCGGGAACGCGATCCGTTATGAACTGAACTGGCAACCCGAATTGGAGGCCTACCGGGTCACGGGTATCACTAACCGAGAGCTTTTTCAGGTGATTGCAGCCGTGCGCAAGGGCGATCCGGAGTCCTTCCGCATTGAGTAGGGCGCCCGGGCTCGAGTGCTATTGCTCAAGGATCTAATGCCCGACAGCGAGCTGCATAAACAGTGGCTCGACGGCCACCGAATGGGACAGGCGGCGGCGCTCTGCCTGTCCGGCGACCCTGCGCTGCTGGCCGATGGCACGCTCTTTCGTGCGGAGGAACTGGTTGCCGAATCGCTTCAGCGCATGCAGAGCCTGAGAGGGTTGCCGCTCGTGACGCTGAGCAATCTGAGTCGGTGGGCTTCGCTGGAAGTGGGAGATTCGAGGCGAGCGCCGGATGGCGTTGCGAAGCGATCAATTGAGCTTGCTGAGTGCATTCGGACGCTCACGACCCCAGACCGGAAGACAGGGGGTCAGTGTGCCATTGGCATGGCCCAGTGCGCCGCTTCAGTAGTCCTGCGAAGCAACTGGGGCCCCGAGAGCCTCCGGCGGCTCTTCATTAGCCGTGCCGCTGGTTGGTATGGTTACGGGCGGGACGAATGGCGCGGAGTTGACGAACGCTTTGGTCCCCAAATGGGCGTGCTTCGTTCACCTTGGAGAGGAGGCCCTAATACGGAGAGCCGCCTGTGCGCGGCTATCGAACTCAGTGAGTCACTTCGACTGACATTCAAGAACAAGCTGTACTGGAACGGACGGCGCTTTGCGTTCGAGCTGATGGATAGGCTCTTCGCTTGGCCGCTGCTGGTGTTGCAGAGTGAGGGCGCGAGTTGGGCAGAGTTTGGAACGAGCTTGCCGCTCAAGGTTGACTTGAAGCGGATTGACGGTCCGTCAGTCTTGCGCTTGATGACCTCAGCCGATGATCCAGTGATCGACCATCAACCATGGAGAGCGTCCACTGGTCGAGTGCTCGCGGAGGCTCTCAGGCAATTTGAAGCTGCCGGTGGGCAGCGCCGCGCAGTTGCGTATGGGCTGCATATCGAAGTTGACTTCTGCTGGGCAGATCGTCTGATGCAGCCTCTGTGCAGAGGGCTCTTACTGGCCGGGCGCAGTTTCGAGGCATACCTCGCGATGGTCGTCTTGAGTCGACTGCTTAACGTGCCCGCGTCTCCCGCCACGCTCATCACGGGGGAGATTGATGGTTCAGAGGGTACCCCGAGGCTTGCTTGGCCAGGTGGCACCGAGCACAAGATTCGGCACGTGTTCGATTCTGCGCTTGCCGATCGCGTCATCGTTCCAACGGGGTTCGCGGATCGTGTGGAGTCGCTCCTGAGCTCAGAGCGGCGTCGGCAAACGGCAAGCATCCTTCAGGTCGATCGATTGAGCACGGCGATGGTCGCCGCCCTCGGCCCAGTATGCGCGGAGCCGAAGGCGGTGCGATGCCCCGAAGTGACGCGGCGGCAAGACCTCCCCCTGGTTGCCAATGCTCGTGCAGATTCGATTGACGCGGTACTTTCTCGAAATCAGGATCTGTGCGTAGACTTTTCTCAGCACCCGCAGACTACAGATGTCTGCGCCGACGACTTGGCGTTCACATTTCGACGGCGCTTTGCCGGATCTCCTCCGTCGACGCTATTCGTCCGCGTCCACACCGACGAAGACGACGATGCTGTCTGGGAACTGATCGGTGAGTCCTTGGCATGGAGCGAAAGCGACATAGATAGTCTCCTTCGCGCCGGATCACCAGTGCAGTTGGCCGAGAGAGTTATTGAGTTGCTGGACCCAGGGAAGGCGTTTGTGTCGCCTGCCTACATTGTGGTGGCGGGTGGAAGCGATGTGGCCGAGGAGTATCGCCGCGCGGTCGACCCGACGCTGCGCCCGCATTGTCTTGTCGCGGTGCTTGAATCGTTGCGCGACAAGGTTGCTAGCTCGCGCACTGCTCTGACGTGCCGTTTCCTATTGATACCGAGCGCGATGCGGCGTCGAAAACTACCAGAAGGACCATTGATGCCGCCGTGGCTAGAGCGGCTGCGGGTCTTTCGCGGCAGCTTTGATTTGCGGTGCGCAGCATCGGTGCTGAAGGACTTGAACGCGGAACCTGGAGCACTCCGGAAGGGGCTGGACGACGCCGTCGCAGCTGGCTGGCTGTTGCGCCTGCCGGACGGCGACTATTTTCTCGATGCTTACGATGCCGACACCCCAGCTACAACTGATCCGGCGCAAGCCTTGGCGGATGAACAGTCTGCCGCTGAGGCGTTGGTCGGGCCAGCCTTTGCGCCAGGGTTGCGCCGATCAGGCCTGTGCCTGGACGAATCGTTCCGTGTGAGTAGCGTCTTGGAGGCGTGTTATCACTTAGGTCAGGCGATCGTTGCGGCCGGGAATGCGGGGGACGCCAACGGTCACATTGCGAATAGGCTTCAGGGTCAACTGTTCTTTGCTCACCGATACTTGAGGCGGCGCAGCCTGTCGTCGCTCACTAACAGAGAGCTCCTATGGCGTGCTCCGGAGCTGGTCATGGAGTGGGTGAGGGATGATGCCGAACGGATGAAACAGGCTGGCTGCGTCGTTCATCCATTGTTCTACGCATGGGAAGGTAGAGTTGCGTTCAACTACTTGTGGCGGAGCCAAGACTTCTCGCAGCTGGAGTCGCGGGTGGATGAACTTTTCAAAATGTATCGACAGGGACTGGTGGCAATCAACTCGATCGATGAACCTAACCGGCGCGAGATCATCAGGCATAGCGTCGGCTCAAGGCTTGATGTGCTGATCAACCGAATCGAAGAAGAGCGACTGCCTAGGGCGGTACTGGCTGGTGCGAAGCATGCCTCCGGACCAGCGGAGAGAGCGGCGCTTGAGAGGTTCGCTACAAGAGTTGGAAATTTCATTGAAGACATCAAAGCACGTGACTTAGTGCGCGAGGCCCGTGATGCTGCAATGCGTTGGCCCGACCCGTACATTCGGTTCGCCTTCACTCCCGATTGGATTGAGCGGGTCGGCAGCGAAGCTATGCACGCAATACACGCGTCGCGCGTCCTGCTTGCGGGAGTCCGCAACTGGCCTACTTGGATTCACTTCTTCCCTTGGCTCTTTGGCGCGATAGAGCAGGCGAAGTGTGAGCCCGACGCTGACCACGCCGCGCTAGCGAAAATGGAACGCGAGGCCGTACATGCATTCGCGTCTGCACATGGCTTGCATGTCAACCTGCGCGAACGATTGAACAAGCCCGTCGTCGACCACCATCTTGACAGCCCCTTCGCGCCCCTAGCCGGTGTTTACAGGAGCAACCGCTGGTCTTCTGGCAACGCGTACATTGACACGAACCTGTCCTCAAACCGAAAACTCAAGTTGACTCTGTTGCGCCTCGGCACCTGACGGGCAGGATGATCGTGACTGCGGGCGAACATGTTCGACAGTCAGAGGTAGTGTGAAAGCTCGTCTGCGGCGCAATTTCGGGGGTCCTGCGGACCCCTGGCGCAGTTGAGATAATCGATCCTGGCGCGATCTGGAGGGTTGGCGTTGTGCTGAGCACGTCGCACGCCGAATTCCAACACAGGCTCGATCGATAGCTGCTTGTCGCGAACGGCAGCTTGTGGCCGCGACCGCCAATTCGACGCGCGAATGTCGGCGACTGCTTCAGCGCCGTCTGCCGACGGTCATGGGTCGACCTCAGCCTTGGCGTTCGCTGAACGCCGCTGAGGGCGGCGGTTGCCTTGTAGGTTTCTTGTCGCATCGACCACCACCTCGCCACGCCGGCGGTGGCGGCCAAGGCCCGGGTCGCGGCCATTCACAAGCGCACCCGCTTCAGCGACCACGCGCCGCTGCGAATCGACTATGACTTCACCTTGTGAGCCCCATGGGACCCGGCGCAGCGGCCGGGGGGAAGGCGCAAGCCTGCAAGGGGCTCAGAGCGACATCGAGGGCCGCTGCGCCATGCCGGCCCGCCAGCGCAGGAGATGGGGATGCTGCTCGCCGGGCTTGACGCGCACGATGCGGGCGAAGTCGACCGCCACGACCGCCGTGATGTCGGCCACGCTGAAGCGGTCCGCGGCCACGAACGACCGGCCCGCCAGGCGCTCGTCGAGCACGCGCAGGAACTCCTGCAGCCGTGCCAGGCCGCGCTGGGCCAGCTCCGGAATCTGCGCATAGCCCACCGGGCCCGGCAGGGCACGCCCGGCCATCGCCGGGCTGGCGTTGCGCAAGGCCTCGGCGACAGCCATCAAGCCCTCGAACTCGATGCGCCAGTTCCAGCTGGCGACCTCGGCCTTTTCCGCCGGCGTCACGCCGAGCAGCGGCGGGTCGGGCCAGCGGGCCTCGGCGTAGGCGGCGATGGCGGCGTTGTCGGTCAGCACCAGCCCGTCGTCCGTGCAGAGGGCCGGAACCGTGCACTGCGGATTGACGCGGCGGTAGGCTTCGCCGAGCTGTTCACCCTTGGCCAGATCGACCTGCACCGCCTGGTGCTGCACGCCCTTCTCGGCCAGCAGGATGCGGGCCCGGCGCGGACTCGGGGCGGTCGCGCAGTCGTAGAGCGTGATCATGGTGCGGTCCTCGCGGCGTCGAAGTCCGCCGCGTCGTGCCGCTCGGCCAGCTGTGTGTCAGGCGCGCCCCAGGTGCGGTTGACACGCCGGCCGCGCCGGGCCGCAGGCCGCTCGGCCACCGCTTCGGCCCAGCGACGCACATGGGCGTAGTCCTGCACCTGCAGGAACTCACCAGCCTCGTAGAGCTGGCCCTTGACCAGGGCGCCGTACCAGGGCCAGACGGCGATGTCGGCGACCGTGTACTCGTCGCCGGCCAGGTACTCGTGGCGGGCGAGCCGCTGGTCCAGCACGTCGAGCTGCCGCTTGACCTCCATCGCGTAGCGGTCGATCGGGTACTCGAGCTTCTCCGGCGCATAGGCATAGAAGTGCCCGAAGCCACCGCCCAGGTAGGGGGCGCTGGCCATCTGCCAGAACAGCCACGAGAGGCATTCGGCCCGCAGCTCGGGACGCCTGGGCAACAGCGCGCCGAACTTCTCCGCCAGGTACAGCAGGATGGCGCCTGACTCGAAGACCCGGATCGGCGCCGCCGTGCTGTGGTCGACCAGCGCCGGGATCTTGGAGTTCGGGTTCACGGCAACGAACCCGCTGCCGAACTGCTCGCCCTCGTTGATTCGCACCAGCCAGGCGTCGTACTCGGCGCCGGCGTGGCCGAGGGCCAGCAGCTCCTCGAGCATGACCGTGACCTTGACCCCGTTGGGCGTGGCCAGCGAATAGAGCTGAAGGGGATGCCGTCCGACGGGCAGCGCCTTGTCATGGGTTGCGCCGGACACGGGTCGGTTGATGCTCGCGAAGCGCCCACCGGGGTTGGCCTTCGGCGCCCATACCTTGGGCGGCACATAGTCTGCGGGTCGATTCATGGTCTGCCCTCGTGTGTACGCGACCGCCCGCGGGTGCGCTGCAGGACTACAGCTTGAGCTCCCAGCGCAGCTGCCAGTTCACCCAGCTCGGGCTGCTGCTGCTGAAGCGGGTGCGGTCCAGCCCCGTGCCGGAAAGGCTGATGCTGTCGTTGAGGCTGGTGTTCACGGTATCACGGGGCAGCAGATTGTTGGCCAGCAGGCGCACGCCGACAGAAGGACTGAAGGCCCACAGCATGAAGGCGTCCCATTGCCGCTTGGTGCCCGCGGTGCTGTACTGGTCGGCAGCGAGCCGGGTCACGGTCGACGGCACCCAGTTGACATTGCCCCCGACGGTCAGCGGCAAGCCGCGGAAGCGGTAGTCGGCGCCCAGGTTTGCGGTCGCCCTGGACTGCTGGTCCAGCCGGTTGTCCGGGCCGGGCACCTCGTCGACCTGCGAGCGATAGAAGGCCAGGTTGGCCCGCACTTCCACCGCAGGGGCGTCGGTGATCCACTGGTCGAGCCGGAACTTCGCCTCCAGTTCGAGGCCGCGGGTGCTGGCGCCGCCGATGTTGCGGGTACGCCGCACCCATCGGGGAAACAGGCTCCAGGCCACCTGCGGCTCCAGCTCGACCCGGCTGCGCATGAGGTCGCTGATGCGCCTGGCGAACAGGTTGGCGCTCAGCAGGCCGCCGCCCGGCAGGTAGCGCTCGAAGGCCAGGTCGACGCCGGTGGCGAGTTCCGGCCGCAGGAACGGGTTGCCTGCGGCGTCCGGGCTGGTTTCGGTGTTGCTGCCTCTGGCCGGGTCGTACAGCGTCGACACCGAGGGTCGACCGATCAGCGAGCCGATTTCCGGTGAACGCCAGCTGCGGGTCAGGCTGAGCCGGACCTGGTCGCGCCTGGCCGGGTCGGGCTTCCACAGCAGGTGCAGCAAGGGCGTCCAGACGCTGCTGCGATGGCTGGGGCGCTGGCCCAGGCCGTCGTCGCCTATCGTGGTGATGCCCTCGCCTCGAAGGCCGAAGTGGAACGCCCATTGCCGCCCGAGGCTCCACTCGTCCTGCGCAAAGACCGCGACGCGCCGCGTGCTGGACTGGAAACTGTCGCCGAACTCGTCCAGTGTCGGCCGGCCGTTGTCCAGCGTCACCCGGCTGTCTTCGCGGCGCGCCAGCTCGAGCTCGGCGCCCGTGACCAGGCTGTGCTCCGCTCCTTCGGCGCCGAGCAGTCGGCGCCCCTTCAGGTTGAGGCTGATGCGCCGCTCACGGGCATCGGTGCGATCGTCGCGGGTGCGCAGCAGGGAGTCGTCGGCGCGCAGCTCCACGCGGTCGTTTTCGTTCGAGGAGCGTGATGCGCCGAGCTGTCCGCCGCCCTCGAGTCGCCAGTCTCCGAGCCGCCGACGCCACTGCAGCATGAGGCGCGGGCCGAAGAAGCTCGACTGGCCGCGGCTGGACCCGTGGTGGGCGAACTCGGGTGTCTGCGGCCGCCTGAGGGCCTCCAAAGTCTCGAACTCGCCGCGGGAACGGTTGCGGCTCGAGAAGAAGCCGGGCATCAGCACGAGGTTGTCGCCGTCTTCGCCCAGGCGCCACTGCAATCTGGCGTTGACATTCAGGCCCAGGTGACGGCTGTGCGTATCGGAATCGGTGTGGCGCTGCTCTACAAGGGCACCACTGGCCACGTCGGTGACCCAGGTGTCGCTGTGGCTCTCGTCGGCGCGACGGCGAACGTTCAGGCCGGCAGAAAGCGTGTAGGTGAGGTCGCCGCTCGAGTCGTTGTGTGTCCAGAAGCTGCCCGCACCCGGCTCGCCGTTCTCGATGCCGACACCGAAGCGCCAGTCGTTGTGGCGACGCCGGTAGCCTTCCCGGGTCACGATGTTGATGGTGCCGGCGATCGCCCGCGCCCCGGTCTCGGCCGTCGGCGCGCGCAGGATCTCGATGCGCTCGACCTGTTCGGGCGTCAGGGTCTCCAGGCTGAATCCTGGCGGCAGGCGCTGGCCGTCGATCAGCAACTGCGTGAAACCCCCGCCGAGGCCGCGCATGCGTGGCGCACCGCCGCGACCGGGCCCCCCGGGCGTCGTCACGCCGGGCAGGCGGCGCAGCACCTCGCCCAGGGTCGCATCGCCGAAGCGCTCGATCTCCTCGCGGCCGATGACGATCTTGGCGGCCGTCGATTGCCGTCGCTGGTCGGTATCGGTCTCGCGGCCGCCGGTGATCTCGACCTGCTGCGGGCGACGCGCCGGCTCCGCTGCGGACGCCGCAGCCTGCGGCGCAGCCACAGGCTGCGCCCGGGCAGGGGCGGCAAGGCAGGCCAGCGTGGCAGCAGCGGCCGCGAGCACCAAGGCCGCGAGGCGCATCGCGGCCCGCGATGTCAGAGTGCGCAGGAACATCGTCGCGATTTTCCCCGTCGCTCGCGCTGCCGGTCCCGGCTTTGCTTTGGTTCACACGGCGCGGCCACGGCAAGCCTCGTCACAGGCACCCCGTCGGCCCGCCGGCACCTTGCACCCCGGGGCCCCGCGCTCAGCCAACCCGCGCCGCGGGGCTCAGCCCGCGCCCGGGTAGCCGCGCGGGATGGCCGCCAGCAGCCGGCGTGTGTACTCCTGGCGGGGTGCCGCCAGGATCTCGGCCGCCGAGGCCTGCTCGACCACCTCGCCGTCCTTCATGACCAGCACCTCGTCACTGATGAAGCGCACCACCGCCAGGTCGTGGCTGATGAAGACATAGGCCAGGCCGAGATCGTCCTGCAGGTCGCGCAGCAGGTTGAGCACCTGCGCCTGCACCGAGACGTCCAGCGCGCTCACCGCTTCGTCGAGCACCAGCACCTCGGGCTCCAGGCTGAGACAGCGCGCAATGGCCACCCGTTGCCGCTGGCCGCCGGAGAACTCGTGCGGGTACTTGCCGAAGGCCGACACGTCGAGCCCGACCTTTTCCAGCAGGGCGCGCGCCCGTTGCTCGCGCTCGCCGGTGTCGACCCCGATGCCATGGATGCTCATCGGCTCGACCAGCGTCTGGCCGATGGTGAAGCGCGGGTTCAAGGAGGCATAGGGGTTCTGGAACACGATCTGGATGCGCCGCCGCATCTGCTGGCGCTCCTGCGCCTTCAGCGCGAGCAGGTTGCGGCCGTCGAAGATGACCTCGCCGGCCGTCGGCTCGTGCAGGCGCAACAGCGTCAGCCCCATGGTGGTCTTGCCCGAGCCCGACTCGCCGACCACGCCCAGCGTATGGCCGCGACGCAGCTTGAAGTTGACGTCGCGCACGGCCTTGAACTCGCGGCGACCGAACAGCCCCTGCTTGAGCCAGAAGCTCTTGGCCAGCGCACGCACCTCGAGCACCACCGGCGCATCGGGGTCCTTGGGCTTGGCGGCGCCTGCCTGGACGCTGACCTGGGACTGGCCTGCGATGTGGTCGTCGATGACGGTCAGGCGGGCCGGGGTCTCGGTCAGGCTCGGCCGGCAGGCCAGCAGCGCCCGGGTGTAGGCATCCTGCGGTGCGGTGAAGATCTGCGCCGCGGGCCCATGTTCACGCACGCGTCCATGGCGCATCACCACCACCTGGTCGGAGATCTCGCCGACGACGCCCAGGTCGTGGCTGATGAAGAGCACGCTCATGCGCAGCTTCTTCTGCATGGCGCCGATCAGCTCGAGGATCTGGCGCTGGATGGTGACATCGAGCGCCGTGGTCGGCTCGTCGGCGATCAGCAGCCTGGGCTCGCAGGCCAGCGCCATGGCGATCATGACGCGCTGCTGCTGCCCGCCGGAGAGCTCGTGGGGGTAGGCCTGCAGCCGTCGCCTGGGCTCCGGGATGCCGACCTCGCCGAGCAGCGCTTCGGCACGCTCCAGGGCCGCCTTGCGGCCCATGCCCAGGTGGCGGACCAGGGGCTCGCACAGCTGGCTGCCGACGGTGAAGACCGGGTTGAGCGAGCTCATCGGATCCTGGAACACGCAGGCGATTTCCCGGCCGCGAAGCCCCTGCAGCTCCTGCAGGCTGGCCTGCAGGAGGTCGCGCCCGCGCCACAGGATGCGCCCGCGACGCTGCGCGTTGTCGGGCAGCAGGTTGAGCACGCTCATCGCCGTCACGCTCTTGCCCGAACCCGACTCGCCGACCAGCGCCACGGTGCTGTTCTCGGGGATCTCGAAGCTCACTGCCTTGACGGCCTGGACCAGGGCGCGCGCACCGCGTTCGCCGATGCGGAACGAGACCTCGAGGTCCTGGATGGAGAGCAGACCCGGCGCGCTCATTGGAAATCCTCCGCCCCATGGGGCTGCGGTGTCAGCGCCTGGGAGCGGCCCGGCGCGCTCACTCCGCCCCCCTGAGCTTGGGGTCCAGCGCATCCCGCCAGGCGTCGGCCATCAGCGAGAACGCGGTCACGAAAACGGCCATCATCACCGTCGCCGTGGCCAGCTGCCACCAGTGGCCGAGGATCAGCTCGCTCTGCGCTTCCGACAGCATCGTGCCCCAGCTGACCTGGTCGATGGGCACGCCCAGGCCGAGGTAGGAGAGGATGACTTCGGACTTGATGAAGCCCACGACCAGCAGCGACATGCGGACCAGGATCACGTGGCTGACGTTGGGCAGGATATGGCGGAACATGCGCGAGCTGCTGCTGGCGCCGATCGCCTCTGCCGCCCGCACGTAGTCGCGGCTGGCGTGCTTGATGAATTCGGCCCTCACCTGGCGGTACATGCCGGTCCAGCCGGTCAACGCCAGGATGATGACCACCGTCAGCACGCCCAGGCTGCTGGCGGAAAAGCCCAGCGCCTGCAGCAGTGCCAGCAGCACGCCTCGGAACTCCTGGTTGTCCTTGAGCACGGCGGCTATGGCCAGGATCAGCAGGATGCCGGGCACGCTCTCGATGACGTTGTAGAGCCACTCGAGGAAGTCGCCGACCTTGCCGCCGAAGAAGCCCCCGAGCGCCCCGAGCAGCGTGCCGATGGTGGTCGCGACGACGGCGGCCAGCACGCCGACGAACACCGAGATCTCGGTGCCCTTGATGGCCTTGTCGAGCACGTCCCGGCCCAGCCGGTCGCCACCCAGGGGCAGGGTCTCGGCCTTCACGGCCTCGGCGGTCTTCAGCCTGGAGGCGCGCTCGGCCCACTCGGCATAGCGCGGCGCCAGCGGGTCGATGTCGGACAGGTCGACATTGGGGCCCTTGGGCTGGGCGATGGCGCCGGTCTGCTCGGCCGGCCTGGGCCCGACAAAGCCCGGCGGCGCGTTGGGCACTGCGCGCTCGCGCTGCCAGTCGGCTGCCACCAGGCCGAGCCCGGAGGCCAGGATCAACAGCAGGTAGGCCAGCACCACGAGCATGCAGCTCATGCCCACCCTGTCGCCACGGAAACGCGTCCAGGCCGTGCGCCAGACCCCGGCAGAGCGTGCCGCCGGCCCCGCCGGGATCGGCACCGCAATGGCATTGGCGCTCACTTGAGCACCACCCTGGGGTCGACGACCTTGTACATCAGGTCGGTCAGCAGGTTGATCACCATGGTCAGCATCGCCAGGTAGACGGTGGCGCCCTGGATCACCGGGTAGTCGCTGCGGTTGACCGCCAGCAGCACCTCGCGCCCCAGTCCGGGAATCGAGAAGAAGGCCTCGATCAGGAACGAGCCCACGAAGATGCCGGGCAGGTTCAGGCCGATGTTGGTCAGGATCGGGATCATGGCGTTTCGCAGCACATGCTTGAACAGCACCGTGCGTTCGGTCATGCCCTTGGCGCGCGCCGTGCGCACGTAGTCGTGGCCCAGCTCGTCGAGGAAGAAGCTGCGGTACAGGCGGGTCTGTGGCGACACCCCGACCAGCACCGCCAGCATCACCGGCAGGGGCACGTAGGTGGTCAGGTTGGTCCAGAGACTGTCGCTCCAGCCCTGAACCGGGAACCACCCGAGCTGGAACCCGAAGAGATACTGGCCGACGATGATGTAGACCAGGAACGAGATCGACAGCGCCACCGTGGTGACGATCATCAGCATGCGGTCGGTCAGCGAGCCCCGCACATAGGCAACGCCCAGCGCGATCGGGATCGCCAGCAGGGTGTCCAGCAGCAGGATGGGCACCATCACGGTGAGCGTCGCCGGCAGGCGGGTCGCAAACAGGTTGGCCACCGTCTCGTTGGTGGCCCAGCTGCGGCCCCAGTCGAAGGTGACGATCTGCTTCAGGAAGATGCCGAACTGGACATGGATGGGCCGGTCCAGCCCGAGCTGCTGTCGGATGGCGGCGATCTGCTCGGGCGTGGCGTTCTGCCCGGCCAGCACGATGGCCGGGTCGCTGCCGAAGAAGTGAAACAGCAGGAACACCAGCAGCACGACGCCGACCAGGGTCGGCACCATCTGCCAGAGGCGTCTGACGATGTAGGCAAGCATGTCGCTGGCAGCTCCGGGCCTCGCCCGGCGCTCGTGGCACCCGGGGTGCAGGGGGGAAGGCGGGAGTGTAGGCGGCCGCGCCCGGGGGCCTCGGGCGCACGCCACCCCGGGCAAACCCTGGCCGGGGGACATGCGCGGCCGGTGCTCGGCAGCGCTGCCTGCTGCCGGGCTGCGCCGCTAGACTCGCGCCATCGCCGATCCCGCCGTCTTGTCGCCGCGCTGCTCCGCATGCCACACGAATGCCGCCCCCCGCCTTCTCCCGACAAGGCGCGTCGGAGCCTGGTGCTCGCACCGCTGGCGGCGCCCCTGTCGGCGCTCCCTGCGGCGGCGTGGTCGGCCTCGCCGAAGAAGGTGCTGCGAGTGGCCTTCAGTTCGGCCGAGACCAGCTTCGACCCGGCCCGCATCATCGACCTGTACTCGCGCACCATCACCTCGCACATCTTCGAGTCGCTCTACCGCTACGACCATCTGGCGCGGCCGGCGAAGTTCCGGCCCCTGCTGGCCGACGGCATGCCCGAGGTGTCTGCGGACTTCAAGGTCTGGACCGTGAGGCTGCGGCGCGGCATCCGCTTCGCCGACGACCCGGCATTCAAGGGCCAGCCGCGCGAGCTGCAGGCCGCCGACGTGCTGTACCCGTTCAAGCGCCTGGTCGACCCTGCCAACAAGAGCCCGGCATCGGCCGGGATCCTGCAACAAGGCATCCTGGGCCTGGCGCAAGCGCGCCAGCTGGCGATCGACGGCAAGAAGCCGTTCGACTACGACGCCCCGATCGAAGGCCTGCAGGTGCTGGACCCGCACACGGTGCGCTTCGTGCTCACGGAACCCCGGCCTCGCTTCATCCAGACCCTGGCAGCCAATGACCTGGCCGGCGCACAGGCGCGTGAAGTGGTCGAACATTACGGCGACACCATAGGCGCTCACCCGGTGGGCACGGGGCCGTTCAGGCTCGGGCGCTGGGTGCGGGCATCGAAGATCGTGATGGAGCGCAACCCGCACTTCCGGGAGGAGGTCTACGACGCCGATCCGGCCGCCGACGACCTGGAAGGCCAGGCGCTGCTGGCACGCTTCAAAGGGCGACGGCTGCCGATGGTCGACGAGGTGGAGGTGTCGGTCATCGAGGAGAACCAGCCGCTGTACCTGTCGTTCATGAACGGTCAGCTCGACGGCCTGGTCTCTGCGGCGGGGCCGCTGCCGCTGGACTTCGCGACCCAGGTCGTGCCCAACGGCAGGCTGGCCCCCAACCTGGCCAGGCGGGGCATACAGCTGTACCGCACGGTGCGCTCGGACATGGCAGTGGCGTACTTCAACATGGAGGACCCGCTGCTGGGTGGCTATACGCCGGAGAAGGTCGCCTTGCGACGGGCCATCAGCCTGTCCTACGACGTCGACCGGGAGATCACGCTGGTGCGCCGCGGCCAGGCCATCGCCGCGCAGTCGCCCATCGTGCCGGGCACGACCGGGTACGACCCGGCCTTCCGCAGCGAGATGGCCGATCACGATCCTCGGCGGGCGAACGCGCTGCTGGACCTCTACGGCTACGTCGACCGTGACGGCGACGGCTGGCGCGAGACGCCCGACGGCAGGCCCATGGTCATCCGCATGGCCACCGAGCCGGAGCAGATCTACCGGGACTTCAACGAGCTTTGGCGAAGGGCGATGAAGACCATAGGCATCAAGGTCGAGTTCGCGATCGCGCAGTGGCCGGCCAACATGAAGTCGGCCCTGGCGGGCTCGCTGCAGATGTGGATGCTGGGCTCGTCGGCCGACGTTCCCGACGGCCAGAGCGCGCTGCAGCGCATGTACGGCCCGGCGGCCGGCCAGCAGAACCTGGCCCGCTTCAAGCTGCCGGCGTTCGACGCAATCTACGAGCGCATGCTGGCGCTGCCCGACAGCCCACAGCGGCTGGCCCTGTTCCACGAGGCCAAGCGCATCGCTGCGGCCTACATGCCCTACAAGGTGTTCGTGCACCGCATCGCCAACGACGTCGCCCACCCCTGGATGGTGGGTTACCGCCGGCCCCTGTTCTGGAACAACTGGTGGCACATGGTCGATGTCGATGTCGCGCGCAGGCCCGCCGCATGAGTCATCCGGCACCCGACCTCGGCCGCCGCATGGTGCTGGCTGCACCCGCCCTGGCGCTTGCGCCTGCGGCCCTGGCCGCGCCCCGCAAGGTGTTCCGCTATGCCTTCCGGGTCGCCGAGACGGGGTTCGACCCGGCGCGCATCTCCGATCTCTATTCGCGCACCGTCACGCCGCACATCTTCGAGGGCCTCTACTTCTACGACCACCTCGCCAGGCCCGCGCGCATCAAGCCGCTGACGGCGGCGGCAATGCCCGAGGTGCAGGACGACTTCCGCAGCTGGACCATCCGCATCCAGCCCGGCATCTTCTTTGCCGACGATCCGGCCTTCAAGGGCCAGCGCCGCGAACTGACGGCCGAAGACTACGTGTTCACGCTCAAGCGGTTCGCCGACCCCGCCGTCAAGGCCCCGGGCTGGAGTTCGATCGAAGAGCTGCAACTGCTCGGCCTGGCCGAGCTGCGCCGCCAGGCACTGGCCGACCGCACGCCCTTCGACTATGACCGCCCCATCCCTGGCCTGTACGCCAGCGACCGACACACGCTGCAGATCAGGCTGGAGGCGCCCAAGCCCCGGCTGGTCGAGACCCTGGCCGGCAGCGACGTCGTCGGCGCCGTGGCACGCGAGGTGGTGCAGGCCTACGGTGAGCAGGTCGCGGCTCATCCGGTCGGCACCGGCCCGTTCCGCTTGAAGTCCTGGCGCCGCAGTTCGCGCATCGTGCTGGAGCGCAACCCGGGCTTTCGCGTGCGCACCTATGAACAGGAGGCGGAGCCTGCGGCGGATGACGTGGAAGGGCAGGCGCTGCTGGCCCGCTTCAAGGGGCGGCGGCTGCCCCTGGTCGACGAGATCGAGATCTCCATCGTCGAGGAGAACCAGCCGCGCTGGCTTTCCTTCCTGAACGGCCAGCACGACTTCATGGAGCGGCTTCCGGAGGAGTTCATCGGTGCGGCCATGCCTGGGGGTCACATCGCGCCCCACCTGGCGCGAAGGGGCATCGAGGGTCGGCGCACGGTCGGACCGGAGGGCACCTTGACCGTCTACAACATGGAAGACCCGGTGGTCGGTGGCTACACGCCCGACAAGGTGGCACTGCGGCGGGCCATCAACCTGGCGGTCGACATTCCGCGCGAGATCGAACTGGTGCGCTTCGGGCAGGCGATTCCCGCCCAGTCGCCGTCCGTCCCGCACACCACCGGCTACGACCCGGCGTTCAAGAGCGAGATGAGCGATTTCGACCCGGCGCGAGCCAAGGCCCTGCTCGACATGCACGGCTACCTGGACCGTGACGGTGACGGCTGGCGCGAGCTGCCCGACGGTCGGCCCCTGAAGCTCATGCGGCGCACGCATCCCGATGCCCTGCAACGCAGGCTGGACTCGCTGTGGCAGAAGAACCTCAAGGCGATCGGCATCGACGTCGAATTCCTGATCGCGCAGTGGCCGGAGAACCTCAAGGCCGCGCAGGCCGGCAAGTTCCAGGTCTGGGCGGTGGGTTCGTCGGCCGCCCAGCTCGACGGCCAGTCGGCCCTGCAACGTCTCTACAGCCCGGCCAAGGGCGGCGCCAACCTGGCACGCTTCAGGCACGAAGGCTTCGACGCCTTGTACCGGCGCATGCAGACCTTGCCCAACGGGCCGGAGCGCGACGCGGCGTTCCGCGAGGCCAAGCGCATCGCCGTGGCCTGGGCGCCCTATCGGCAGCACGTGCACCGCATCTACACTGACATGCTCCAGCCCTGGCTCGTCGGCTACCGCCGGCCGCTGTTCTGGAACCGATGGTGGCACATGGTCGACATCGACGAGGCCGCCAGGCCGGCGTGAAGCCGGCACAGGGATGCGTCGCTTCGACTACAGGACGGCCGGCCAAGGCCGAAAACCAGGAAGCCTGGGTCCATGTGCCCGCATACAAACGGTTACCCCGGAAAGGCCATCCCGTCGAGCGAGTTCACGGATTCCCGGCCCCTGTGCTAAAACTTTGGTACAGGCGTCGTGCCCGGAAAGCGGCAGACTATTGACATGACACGCGCGGCCTTGCGCGTGCGGGCCCCTTTTGCCTCATGGCGACCAACACCATCATCGCGTCTCCCCTCAAGCAGCACCGGGTCGCCGGGGCCCTGCTGACGGCGGATCCGCGCATCGATCTGCTGGCCGACGGCAATCCCGGACCTCGGCAGTTCAAGATCAAGAGCGCCGACTCGTTCGTGCGCCGGACCTCGGCCAGCCTGCTGCTGAAGAACCGCTACTCCTGGCGGGGCTACCAGACGGTGTCGCTGCCCACCGACCAGACCGCCAACCGGATCACGCTTTCGGCCGTCGAGGACGAAGCCACCATCGGGACCATCACCGTCGGGCTCGACGGGCCCGAAGGTCTCAATTCCGAGGACGTGTTCGGCGACGAGATCGCCGCCCTGCGCGCCGAAGGGCGAAGGGTGTGCGAGTTCACCAAGCTGGCGGTCGACCCGATCACGGGCACCAAGCGGGTGTTGTCGGCGCTCTTCCACGTGGCCTATGTCGTGGCGCACCGCATCCGCAAGTACGACACGCTGGTCATCGAGGTCAACCCCCGGCATGTCCGCTACTACGAACGGATGCTGGGCTTCAGGGTGATCGCCCCGGCCCGCATGAACCGCAGCGTCAACGCGCCGGCGGTGCTGCTGGTGGCCGACTTCTCCTACATCGTGCGGCAGATCGGCGAGTTTGGTGGCCAGCCCGACCGCGCGGCCGATGAGCGATCGCTCTACCCTTTCTTCTTCTCCATCCCGGAGGAGGCCGGAATCCTCTCCAAGCTGCTGGCGGCGCAGAAGACGGGGTCGACAGCGGTGAACTGACGCGCCGGCCGGCACGGCCTCAGGCGGCCAGGCTCAAGATGGTCGCGGTCGGCACTGCACCTGTCAGGCGGCGCAGCTCGCGGCCGCGGTCGATGCGCACCAGGGTCGGGATGCTGCGTATGTCGTAGCGCGCGGACAGCCCCGGGTTCCGGTCGCTGTCCACCTTCAGCAGCAGCGCCCTGCCCGCCAAGGTTTTCGCCGCTTGCTCGAACGCCGGGGCCATGGCACGGCAGGGTCCGCACCAAGGCGCCCAGAAGTCCACCAGGACGGGCCAGGGGCTGGCAGACACGATGGCGTCGAAGTCATTGTCACCAACCTCCAGCGGGTGGCCCGACAGGGCACCACGACAACGCCCGCACTCGGGCTGGTCGGCCAGACGATGCGCGGGCAGGCGGTTGCCGGCACCACAGTGCGGGCAGCGCAGGACGATCTTGCCGGTACTCATGTGTGCACAGGGTGGGGGTCGACGCCAGCCATTCAATGGCCTCTCTTGCGCGAAAGGCGGAGAGTCGCGGAACCGTCGTCCGCGCTGCGCGCGCGCTCGGCGCCGCGGTCCGCCGACAGGGAGTCGGAATAATCGGCGGACGCCGACCGTACGCCTGCCGTGCTTGCCCCGGACGCCTTTCGTCGCCAACTGCTCGACACCCTGCCGCGGTTGCGCCGCTATGCACGGTCCCTGGTGTTCGACCCCGCGCTGTCTGACGACTTGACCCAGTCGACAATTGAGCGAGCGCTCACACACTGGCATCAGTACGACCAGCGACGTGACATGCTGGTGTGGGTGTTGTCCATCGCGCACAACGCCCACCTCGATGGGCGGCGCCGCGAGTCTCGGCTGACGATCACGGATCCGGTGGACCTGGGACAGTTCATGGACCGAGCGGGAGGCGATCCCGGCACGGATGTCGGCCTGAGGCTGGACCTCCTGGCCGGCTTGCGCCGGCTGAGCGCGGAGCAGCGCGAGTCGCTGCTGCTGGTCTGTGTCGAACAGCTCAGCTACGCCGAGGCCGCCGCGGTGATGGATGTCCCGACGGGGACCGTGATGTCGCGCGTATGCCGTGCACGGCAGGCGCTTCGCCAGTTTCTCGAGGGTGGCGCGCGCAACCCGCCCGCGCCGCTGCGGAGGGTCCTGTGACACCAGCCCCTTTGCCGCCTCCGCGCTTGCGCCTGCCGCTGCATGCGGATCCGGCTCGAACTGACCGCAGGGCCGTTCGATGAACCTCCAGCCACCGACCGACGAACTGCTCTGCGCGTTTCTGGACGGCGAGCTGGACGGCCCGGACCACGAGTCCGAGCGCCAGCGGGTCCAGGCGTGGCTGCTTCATCACCCCGAAGACGCAGCACGCCTGCGCCTGTGGGCCGCTGATGCCGAAGCCCTGCGGGCCCGCATGGCATCGATGCTGGACGAGCCGGTCCCGGCGGCACTGCGTGACGCGGTGCTGGGCGCCCCCGGCCACAGGGCGCAGCGGCTGTGGCCCGCGCTGGCAGCCACTTTCGTCTGCGGGCTGGTCGCCGGTTCGTTGCTGATGCAGTTCTGGCTGAGCGGTCCCTCGGAGCAACTGGCCGCCGGCACCCGAGGCGGTTGGGTCCAGAGGGCCGCGCTGGCCCACAAGGTGTACGTTCCCGAACCCCGGCACGCGGTCGAGGTCAAGGCCCAGGAAGAACACCTGGCGCGCTGGCTGACGCGTCGCATCGAGGTCCCTGTCAAGCTGTTCGACCTCGCGGACCAGGGCTTCTCGCTGGTCGGCGGGCGCCTGCTGCCCGACGGCACCGGCAAGAGCGCGCAGCTGATGTACCAGGACGCCCAGGGTCTGCGTGTGACGGTCTACCTGCGCAAGCCCGACCACGATGCCCCTACGGCGTTCCGCTACGAGCAACAGGGCGAGATCGGCATGTTCTACTGGATCGAGGCCGGCGCCGGATACGCCATGGTGGGCGCGTTGCCCAAGGAGCGGCTGCTGGCCCTGGCGCGCTCGGTCCACGAGCAACTGGTCGGCTCGGCCCGTCCGCCCTGACGCCGCGGTCGCGCCGTCGGGCCGCCGATAGAATCCGCGCCGATGAGCGGGCTGCAACCGCCGTCGGGTACAGGCCCTGGCAGGATCCCCTCCGCGCCACCCTTGCCCCCGGTGCCAGGAGAGCGACGCGGGGCCTGGGGGCGGCAACTGGTCGTGATGCTGCTGGGCTTTGCGTCGGGCCTGCCGCTTGCACTGACCGGCCAGGCCATGCAGGCCTGGTTGACTGCCGAAGGCCTGTCGGTGTCACTGATCGGCTTCCTGGCGCTGGTGGGGCTGCCCTACACGTTCAAGTTCATCTGGGCTCCGCTTCTCGACCGTTTCGACTTGCCGGGATTCGGGCGCCGTCGTGGCTGGATCATGGTCAGCCAGGCGCTCATCGCCGTCTTGTTGTTCGCGCTCGCCGGGGTTTCACCTGTCCAGTCTCTGCCGGTCTTTGCGGGCCTGGCCCTGGCGCTGGCATTTGCATCCGCGACCCAGGATGTGGTCGTCGACGCCTACCGTACCGACCTGCTGGCGCCGCGAGAGCGCGGCCTGGGTTCGTCGCTGACCGTCGCCGGCTATCGGGTCTCGATGATCGTCTCGGGCGGGCTGACGCTGATCTGGACCGACCCGGTGCAAGGCGGCGGCTGGACCTGGCCCGAGGTCTACCGCCTGATGGCCGGGTTGATGCTCGCGGCGGCCCTGTTGTCGGCGGTGTTGCTGCCACGCGTCCCCGCCCCGACACCCCTGTCGGGCAAGGGCAGGCATGACCTGCAGGGGTTTTTCGCCATCGTGCTCGCCGTGGCGGTCGGCGTGCTCGCCACCGACCGCCTGGTCGGACCCGCCCTGCGGTCGATGCTGGCGCCCTGGCTGGCCACCACGGGCCTGGCAGAAAGCCTTCGGGGCCGCTGGGTCGACCTTGCCACCCTGCTCGCCGGCCTCATGCTCACACTGCCTCTGGCGGCCTGGGTATCACGAAAGGCGCGCTACGACACCCTCTGGTCGGGCTTGCGCGACTACCTGGGCCAACCCGGCGCGGGAGCCATCCTTCTGCTCATCGTGCTCTACAAGCTCGGGGACGCCTTCGCCGGGGCGCTGCTGACCCCGTTCCTGCTCAAGGTCATGGCGTTCGCTTCGGCGGAAGTGGGTGTCGTCAACAAGCTGTTCGGCTTGTGGTTGACCATCCTGGGCGCCTTGCTCGGCGGTGCGCTGATGCTTGAGCTGGGTCTTTATCGCGCGCTGATGGGCTTCGGAGTCCTGCAGTTGGTGAGCAACCTGGGGTTCTGGTGGCTGGCCAGCGCAGGCAAGGGGGCCCTGCCTGCGCTGTGGCTGCCGGCCTTTGACTGGGGCTTCGTGTCGCTGGCGCAGCCGACACCCGTTGACGGCGGCTTGCTCGCCGTGGTGGCGTTCGAGAACCTCAGTGGCGGGATGGGCACGGCGGCCTTCCTGGCGCTCCTGATGAGCCTGTGCAACCAGCGCTTCACGGCCACGCAGTTCGCCTTGTTGTCGGCCTTGGCATCGATCGGCCGTGTCTGGGTGGCTCCGGTGGCCGGCGTGCTGGCCGAGACCATCGGCTGGACAGCCTTTTTCCTGATCAGCGCCGGCGTCGCGGCACCGGGACTGGGCTTGCTGTGGTGGCTTCGTCGCGAGGTCAGCCGCCTGTAGCCGTTGCCGCCGCAGGCGTGCCCTGTCGCCGCGGGCGACCGCTGTCGGGCGCCGTTCCGGGGTCCTGGAAGTGGCGCGCCGCGGCTCCTAGAATGAACCGATCATGCCCAATGCTCCCCTGCATCGAGCCCCAGGCGCGCCGTGGCCTCCTGTTGGGGCCCACGGAGAGAGCGACCGCGCGCACAGCCCGTTGGCCCCCACGCTGGCAGACTGCGCCTGCCCTTGCCCGGGTCGGCGGCTGTTCACGGGCTTGCTGGCCGGCGCAGGCATGACCCTGGCGTGGCCGGCCACGGCGTCCATTCCCGAGTGCAAGCGGTCGAGCCTGGCCAAGGCGGTTCCCGCCGACCAGGTCGAGGCCGCGGCTCGCCAGCAGTATCGCCAGATGCTGCAGCAGGCCAGCAACGAGCGCGCACTGGTGTCGACCGACGAGCCACAGCTGCAAAGGCTGCGCAGCATCGCGGCACGCATCATTCCCTTCACGCCTGCGTGCAATCCACGCGCTTCGGAGTGGCGCTGGGAGGTCAACCTGATCGCCAGCCGATCGATCAACGCCTTCTGCATGCCGGGCGGCAAGATCGCGTTCTTCTACGGCATCCTGGCGGAACTTCAGCTCGACGACGACGAGGTCGCGATGATCATGGGCCATGAAGCCGCCCATGCCCTGCTGGAGCATGCCCGTGAGCAGATGAGCAAGGGGGCGTTGACGACCGGAGGCCTGCGCCTGCTTTCGGCGCTGTTCGGCCTCGGCCAGCTGGGGGACCTTGCGGCGCAGGCTGGCGCCCAGCTGCTGACCCTGAAGTTCAGCCGCGACGACGAGGGCGAAGCCGATCGCCTGGGCCTGCAGATGGCCGCCAGGGCCGGCTACGATCCCCGCAGCGGCGTCACGCTGTGGCAGAAGATGATGCGCGCCGGCGGAAGCAAGCCGCCGCAGATCCTGTCGACGCACCCCACGGGCCCGGCCAGGATCAAGGACATCGAGTCCAAGCTGCCCGAGGTGCTGCCGGTCTTCCAGGCGGCGCCCAAGCCCCCGAAACGCTACTCGCCCGCACCGCCCCTGCCGGCCGCCCGCCCGCGGCAGCCCTGAGCGGCCGCGGGCCGTGCGTCACCAGCGAGCCGGCAGCGTCCCGCTGAGCCGCAGCCCGGAGCCTTCCTTGGCCACATGGCCGCCGCGTTCGAGCTCCTTCATGACGCGGCTGACCATCTCCCGCGTGCAGCCGCAGCGTGTTGCGATGTCCTTGTGGGTCAGGCGCTGCGGAATCAGCCGCTGGCCGTCGGGCCGCGGCTGCGCCATCGACTCGA
>Ga0209573_1001631_pt1 | contig 33373 bp, 22 predicted proteins | sample TNRBio252014_DNA_FD_185870 | JGI IMG/M metagenome (GOLD analysis project Ga0209573, IMG submission 185870) | Wastewater treatment Type I Accumulibacter community from EBPR Bioreactor in Madison, WI, USA - TNR Reactor_6/25/2014_ DNA (SPAdes)... | ecosystem: Engineered > Bioreactor > EBPR >...
CAGAGCTGAAGCTCCACCTCTACTGGAACGCCTTCAGGAACAACCGTTCGACCTTCTTTCGGGAGTCCGGGGGACGGCTCCGGAGCGATCAGGCCGACGAGGCCGAGGGCTTCGGTTCCATCGATCTGACCTCGATGACCCGGGACGGAGCCAACCTCCTCCCGGAGGCCCGATTCGAATCCCCGGACGACGGCAACCGCGACGACCGGACTGTTCTGTCGGTGCCTCTCGGCTCCCCCGCCGCCCCCGGGGAGACGGTTGCGCTCGAGATCGCCTGGATCTCCCGCATCCCGAAGGTCTTCGCTCGCGCCGGGTACGTCCGCGACTTCCACATGATCGGCCAGTGGTACCCGAAGGTCGCCGTCTTCGAGTCCCGGGGCCGGCGACGCCGGGCCGAACCGGGCTGGAACGCCCACCAGTACCACGCGAACTCCGAGTTCTACGCCGACTGGGGCGACTACCGGGTCGCCCTCACCGTCCCGGACAGGTACGTCGTCGCCTCCGCGGGGGCGCTCGTGAAGGAGAGCCGCGAAGGCGGCACGAAGACACTCGTCTTCGTGCAGGACTCGATCCACGATTTCGCCTGGTCGGCCGACCCGCGGTTCGTCGTGAAAGAGGACTCGTTCGACCCGGCGAAGGACCTGCCAGCCGCCGAGCTGGCCCGAGCGGCAAAGCTCCTCGGCCGGTCCGAGGCCGACCTCAGGGCCGGCTTCCGGCCCGTGCAGCTCCGCTACTACATGCAGCCCGACCACGTCGGGCAATGGACGCGTTACGCCGACGCCCAGAAATGGGCCCTCGTCTGGTTCGGGCTCTACGCCTTTCCCTATCCCTACGCCCAGTCCAGCTGCGTCGACCCTCCCGAAGACGGGACCGGGGCGATGGGGATGGAATACCAGACGATCTTCACGGGCGGGACGATGCGCGCGCTCGGGAACTGGCCCCTGAACGGCATCCGGGGAGCCGAGATGATCGTCGTCCACGAGTTCGGCCACGGCTGGTGGTACGGCCTCGTCGCCTCGAACGAGTTCGAGGAGAGCTGGATGGACGAGGGGATCAACTCGTTCACCGAGTACGAGATGATGGACCGGCGTTACGGCGGGATCGCCCGCTTTCCGCTTGGCGCCCGGATCGGGAGCTTCGACCTCGGCCGGATCCAGACGATCCGCGCGCGCGAGGTCGACCGGCTCGTCACGCCTTCCTGGTCGTTCGCTCCGGGCGCCTACGGCCGTAACTCCTACGCCCGGGCCGCCACCTCCATCGACCAGATTCGCCGGGTCCTCGGCGAGGAAGCCTTCTGGCGGGCCTTCCGGACCTGGTCCGAGCGCTGGCGCTTCGACCACCCCACGACAGAGGACTTCCTCGACGCTTTCCGGCCCGCGGGCGGTACGAGCCTCGAACCGCTCATCCGCGAGACCTGGTACGGGAACGGCACGACCGACTACGCCGTCACCCGCGTCTCGAGCACCGAGGCCCGCCCGTTCGAGGGGTACGACGACGCGGGGAAGCGCGTCAGCGCGCCGAAGAAGGCGTCCGGAAGGGAAAACCCGCCGGGCGAGATGGCGAAGGCGACGAAGCGATACGAGTCGGTCGCCCTCGTCAGCCGGACCGGGACGATTCCACTCCCCGTCACGATCGTGCTCTCGTTCGAGAACGGGGTGACCTGGCGCACGACCTGGGACGGGAAGGCACCCTGGCTCCGGCTCAGGACGACCTACGGCTCCCGGCTCGCCCGGGCCGAAGTGGACCCGGACCGGAAGATCGTCCTCGACGCGAACCCGTGGAACAACGCCCGCTACACCGGAGAGAAGCAGGGACCTTCGGCCGCCGCGAAGGTGCGGGCCTACGCCCTCCACGGCGTCCAGATCCTCCTCTCCTCCCTCTGGCTTCTTCGTTGACGGAGCGCCCGAAATGCCGCCACGCCTCTCTCCCCTGACGACCGGCCTCTCGGCCGCGTTCACCTATCGCCGCCTCGCCGGAGTCCTCTGGCTGGGCCTGCTCTTTTCGTCGCTCCCGGCCTGGTTCGCCTTCGGGCCTCTCTTCGCCCCCATCGACCAGAGCCCGTTCCGCGAGAGCCTCCTTCGGGGCTGGGATTCCTGGGCGTTCCTCGGCTTCGCCGGGGTCTTCCCGCACGAAGTCCGCGTCGCCTTCGCGGCGATCGGGGCCGGCGTCGTCTTCTCCGTCCTCCTCGATCTGCTCCTGACGACGGGGGCCATCCGCGTCCTCCTGTCGGGCCTGCCCCGCCCGGCGCTGCGGCGAACCGTCGCCGAGGGGGCCGCCCTCTTCCGTCCGGTCGCCTGGACGTTTGCCCGCTATGCCGTCTCCCTCGCCTTCTGGATCGGGCTCCTCGCCGTCGGCCCCGTCTTCCTGCTCGGCAAGATCGCCGGCGAGGACACCCCGCCGAACGGGACGCTCGCGACGTTCGGCCTCGTCTGGGCCGTCGTCGCCTCCCTCGCCGTCGCCGCGAACGTGAACCTGCGCTTCTCCCTGGCGCGGATCGCCCTCGCGACGGGCCAGGCCGCGAACGCGCGCGGGGCGTACCGCGCCGCGAAGAAGGTCCTCCGGGGGTCCCGTCCGCGCGCCGCAGGGCTCTGGCTCTTCTGGCTCGCCCTCGGGCTCGCGATCCAGGCCGGGTTCACGGCTCTCGGCGTCGCCATGAACCCCGCGACCTCCGCAGGCATCGCCGCGCTCGTCGTCGTCCGCCAGCTCGGCTTCTGGCTCTTCGCGATGACGCGGGTCGGGTACCAGGCCTCCCTCCTGCGGCTCGCCGAGCTGAAGCGGCCACTCCCCCAGCTCCCGCTCTCCCACCCGTACGCCCCTGCCGTGGCGGAGACGACGTCCACGGCAGCGTAAACGCTCCCGCGCCGGTACAATCCCTCTTTGCCCTCGGTGCCGCGGAGCCCCGCTCCAGCGGCCCACCGGCAAAAGGGAGGTTCCTCACGACATGAGCGTCTCTCAGCTCGCAAAATCGATTGCGGAGTCGCCTACGCTCCGCCTGAACGAGCAGGCCCGGCTCCTGCGAGAGAAGGGCGAAGCCGTCATCCACCTCGGCGTCGGCGAGCCGAAGAACAGGGCCCCGATCGCCGCCATCCTCTCCGCAGCCTCGAAGCTCAACACGGGCGACGTGAAGTACACGCCGGCCGACGGCACACCCGGCCTGAAGAAGCAGGTCATCCGGTACACCGAGGAGAACTACGACCGCGTCGTCGCCCCCGAGAACGTCATCGTCTCGGCCGGGGCCAAGCAGTCGGTCTTCAACATCCTCTACTCGGTCCTGAACCCCCAGGAAGAAGTCGTCATCCTGGCGCCGTACTGGGTCAGCTACCCCGAGATGGTGCGGATGTGTTACGGCGTCCCGGTCATCGTGAAGGCCGAGGACGGCGGCTTCGTCCCCCGCATGGAAGACATCGAGAAGGCTGTCGGGTCGCAGACGCGCGTCATCATCTGCAACAGTCCGAACAACCCCTCCGGCGTCCTCTACCCCGAGAGCCTGATCGCCCAGCTCGTCGAGTTCTGCGAGCGCAAGGGGATCTGGCTCGTGATGGACGACATCTACCACAAGCTCGTCTTCGACGGGAAGAAGTCGCCCAGCTGCTTCAAGTACACGAACAAGGACACGGAGACGTCGAAGGTCATCGCCGTCAACGGCGTCTCGAAACTCTACGGCATGACCGGCTTCCGCATCGGCTGGGCCGTCGCGCCGCGGTCGCTCGTCCAGGTCATGACGAACGTCCAGGGGCAGATCACGACGACCGTCTCCGTTCTCCTCCAGTCCGCCGCCGAAGGGGCCATGTCGGGCCTCCAGAGCGCCGTCGAGAGCCTGAAGATGACGCTCGAGAACAACCGGAACGTCATGCTCCAGGAGCTCTCGTCGTTCAGCGGCGTCAAGACGATCAAGCCCGACGGGACGTACTACTGCCTTCCCGACTTCCGCGCCTACTCGCAGAAGTCCGTGGAGCTCTCCGAGTTCCTCCTGAAGAAGGCGCTCGTCGTCACCGTCCCGGGCCGCGAGTTCGGGATGGAGGGGTACCTCCGTCTCTCCTACGCCGGCTCGATCAAGGAGATCCAGGAGGGAATCGCCCGGATCAAGTGGGCGCTCGACCCGTCCGCCCCCAACGAGATCTACGTGGGCGACAGGAAGCTCGTGAGGGACTGGCTGTGAACAACCTGCTCGACATCAAGACCCCGACCGAGGGCGAAGCCTCGGCTCGGAAGGCCGACTACGGCCTCGCCAACCACGGTCTCTCGAACGTGCGTATGGCCTACTGGAACCTCTCCACCGAGGCCCTCTACGAAGAGATCGCCTTCCGCCGCGAGGCGCGCATCGTCGCGGGCGGCCCCGTCGTCGCGCACACCGGCAAGCACACCGGCCGCGCTGCCAACGACAAGGCGGTGGTGAAGGAATCCTCGACCGAAGGGCACATCTGGTGGGGCCAGTACAACCGTCCCTACAGCCCCGAGAAGTTCAACGACCTCTTTAACCGCCTCCAGGGCTACTTCCAGGGGCGCGACGTCTTCGTCCAGGACGTCTACGCCGGCGCCGACCCCGCCTACCGCGTTCCCGTCCGGATCATCACCGAGAAGGCGTGGCACAGCCTCTTCGTGAGGAACATGTTCATCCTCCCGCAGTCGCTGGAGGAGTACCGCCGCCACGTCCCGGAGTTCACCGTCATCGCCGCCCCCGGCTTCCAGGGCTTCCCGCCGATCGACGGGACGAACACGAACACGTTCATCACCCTGAGCTTCGAGCAGCGGCTCTGCCTCATCGGCAACACCGAGTACGCGGGCGAGATCAAGAAGTCGGTCTTCACCGTCCTCAACTACCTCCTCCCGCTCGACGGCGTCCTCTCGATGCACGCCTCGGCGAACATCGGGCCCCAGGGCGACTCGGCCCTCTTCTTCGGCCTCTCCGGCACCGGCAAGACGACCCTCTCGGCCGACCCGAAGCGCCGCCTCATCGGCGACGACGAGCACGGCTGGAGCGACGAAGGGGTCTTCAACGTCGAGGGGGGCTGCTACGCAAAGGTCATCCGGCTCTCGCCGCAGGCCGAGCCCGAGATCTTCGCGACGACGCACCGCTTCGGGTCGATCCTCGAGAACGTCGTCTTCGACCCGGTCACGCGGAAGATCGACCTCGACGACGAGGGGATCACCGAGAACACCCGCGGCTCCTACCCGCTCGAGTTCATCGCGAACTCCGTCCCCGAGAAGCGGGGCGGGCACCCGAAGAACATCATCTTCCTGACCTGCGACGCGCAGGGGGTCCTGCCGCCGATCGCGCGCCTCACGCCCGACCAGGCCCTCTACCAGTTCATCTCCGGCTACACCTCGAAGATCGCCGGCACCGAGGCCGGCCTCGGCAAGGAGCCCGAGCTGACCTTCTCGGCCTGCTTCGGCGGACCTTTCATGGTCCACCACCCCTACTTCTACGCCGACCTCCTGAAGAAGAAGGTCGAGCGCTACGGCGTCAGCTGCTGGCTCCTGAACACCGGCTGGGTCGGCGGCCCGTACGGCGTCGGGAAGCGGATCTCCATCCGCTACACCCGCGCGCTCCTCGACGCCGCCCTCGACGGCTCGCTCCACGGCGTCGAGTACACGAAGGACCCGATCTTCGGCTTCGAGACGCCGAAGAGCTGCCCCGGCGTCCCCGACTCCGTCATGGACCCGTCGGGCTCCTGGCCTGACAAGGCCCTCTACACGAACCGCTACCGGTCGCTCGCGGCGCGCTTCGTGGAGAACTTCAAGAGGTTCGAGGAGGGGTGCGCTTCCGAGGTGATCGCGGCGGGGCCACGGCTTTGAGCCTCTGACGATCCGACACGACCTGGATTCGAGGGGAGCCCGCGCCTGCGGGCTCCCCTTCTCCTTGGTCAGGCCGGCTCAGGGCGCCGGCTGACGCGCGACGAAGACCGCGTCCTCCGACAGGTTGTCGATGACCGTGGCATAGGCCCCGACGAAGCCCGACCCTCGGGGCGTGTCGATCACGACCGTGGCTCGAGACGATTCGTCCGTCGTCAGGGTCTCGAAGAGGTCCGCGCTGCTCAGCTGAACGAAGGGATTGGAGGCGTCGAGACTCACGCCCGGGAACCTCTTCATCTCCCGGCCGAGCACGTCGAGCACGTGGACGTTCACCTGAACGCTCCCCGTAGAGCCCGGCGTGAGGAAGAGCGCCAGGTTCGTCCTGTACCGAGCGTTCGCATCCAGCCCGGAGAGAACGAGCTCGCGGCGCGAGCCGAGGGCACTGAGGCCGTCTTCCGGGACGAACGCGTCCACCTGGAGGCCCGCCGAGCCCGCGCCCGACGGACTGTAGGTCTTGCCGGTCACGACGATCGGCTCCGAGGGCGCCGGGTCGTCGGGCGCCGGCGCGAAGTCGACCCAGGACGACGCGTAGCCGTCGGGGTCCTCTGCCGCGAGGCCAAGCCAGTTCCGGACGAAATCGACGGAGACCCAGAGTTGACGGGCCGAGAGGGAGAGGATGTTCGAGACTTCGACCCGGCTCGCAGTCCCGAGCTTCACGTAGGAATACGAGACCAGAATCCTCCGGGCGCTCGTGCCCGGGTTCTGGACGGCCACGTCGCTCATCCACCAGGATCCGGTCTTTCCCTTCACCCGCACGATGCCCGGAAGCCGGTAGGTGGCGGAAGGACGAACCGCGGGCGTGACGACGATGGAGTCCCCGGTCCCCTGGTCGATCACGGTCGCGAAGGGGTAGACGCCAGCGCCTCGGATCAGGTTCACCTCGGCGGAAAAATGGGAGACCGGATCGGCGTACCCCGCGCCGCCGATGGGCGTATCTCCGGTTGCCGGAGCCGCAGGAAGAGCCCCGTTCAGCTGCTTCACGCCACGGGCTTCGACGATCACGCGGGCGGGCGACCCGAGTACCGTTCCGCTCTCGTCGCGGAAAACGACCTCGACCTCGGCCGCCTGATCCTTCAGGTTGGCGACGGTCAGGTTCGTCCGGTACGACGCATCGTGCCTGAGGTCGGCGAGGAAGCTCGAGGCCGCGTTCGACTGCGGCCGGACGCCCTCCCCCACCCACATCGCCGGGACGGACAGACCAAACGTACCCTTCACATCGGCGTCGGCGGCGTTGTACGTTCGGCTCACGATGACGGGCGACACGGGCGCCGAGTCCCCGCGAACGAGGACGACGCCCCAGGCCCCTCTGGCCCGGCCGAAGTGGTTGGCGAGGATGTTCGGGAAGGCGCGCGTCTCGCCCGCGCCGACCTCGAGCGTCGACCAGGCGGCGTTCGTCGCACCCTCCCAGCCCGTTCCGGAGACGAAGGCCAGGGAATACCTGGCGGGCTGCGTTGCAGGGTTGTAGATCGACAGGTCCGACTGCCACAGCTCGCCGCTCATGCCATCCGCCCAGGCCATGCCCGCAGCGACCCATAGGAGAGGATCGGGTGGTACGCCCGGGGCCTTCACCATCAGGGGCCTCTGTCGGCTTTCTCCGCCCCTCGAGACCGACACGACATACGAGGTGTCGTCAACGGGTGCGAAGGATTTCACCGGGCTCGCCTCGACGGAGCTGGTCCCGTCGCCGAAGTCCCAGCTCACGGCGCCGATGGCGCCCGTCGCCGAGAACCTCAGGAGCTGGCCTGCACTGGCTTCGTAGCCTTCGCCCAGCGAAGGCAGGGGGAGTCCCGAGGAAGCGTCGGAGACCGTGAAGTCGATGCTGGTTCCGCCGCCCAGCGTCACCGTCAACAGCCTTCCGACCGTGGACGATCCGTTCTCATTCGTCACGAGGAGCGAGACGGGATAGGTCCCCGGACTCGCGAACACGTGGGAGGGGTTTCTGAGCGTCGACGAATCGCCGTCCGCGAAAGACCATACCCACGACAAGGGTGATCCTCCCGACGTGTCCGTGAACTGCACCGGCTGTCCGCTCACCGGACTGGACGGGGACCACGAGAAGGAGGCCGAGGGGGCCGCGGAGGTGGCCATCAGGTCCACCATCGAGAGGCTGGACCGCACTCCGTCCGAAGCCGTCAGGCGAAACGTGTAGAGGTCGGGCCGGTCTGGAGCGAAAGTCGGCTTGGCGACATCGGCGGCCGAGAGTTGTGCCGTCGAATCCGCAGGTCGGCGGACGACCTCCCAGAGCCAGGATGAGGCCGTGCGCGGGGAAGAGCCGAGATGCCGGACGGAGCCCGTCGAACCTGTCGGGGAGTCGATCGTCGCGGCGTCGGGTAAGGCGGCGGTGCCCTTCCGGATACAGTCGTTGTTCTCGTCCGCCACGTAGACGTTTCCGAACCCGTCTACCGCCACCCCGCTCGGGTGGTAGAACCGCGCGGCGCTTCCCGTCCCGTCCGCGTTTCCCCAGGTTTCCGCCAGCCCCGCCACCGTCGTCACCTCGCCTGAGGCCGTGACCTTCCTGATGCTGGAGTTTCCCGAGTCCGCCACGTAGACGCTCCCCGTCCCGTCCACCGCCAGGCCTGTCGGACTCCTGAAGCGCGCCCCGCTCCCCGTCCCGTCCACACTTCCCGGGGACACCGCCAACCCCGCCAGCGTCGTCACCACGCCTGCGGCCGTCACTTTTCGGATCGTGTGGTGCTGGGCATCCGCCACGTAGACGTTCCCCGACCCGTCCACTGCCACGCCGACCGGTGGCCCCTCCAGCAGCCCCACCAGCGTCGTCACCACGCCCGATGCCGTTACCTTCCGGATCGCGTAGTTGAATTGGTCCGCCACATAGACGATCCCCGACCCGCTCACCGCCACGGCCCCCGGAGAACTGAACCGGGCCTCGCTCCCCGTTCCGTCCGCTCTTCCCGAACTCCCCGGCAGCCCCGCCAGCGTCGTCACGACGCCTGACGGCGTCACCTTCCGGATCGTGTGGTTGTACTGGTCCGCCACGTAGACGTTCCCCGAGCCGTCCACCGCCACGCCAGTCGGCAGGCTGAACCGCGCCCCGCTCCCCGTCCCGTCCGCGCTCCCGAGGCTTCCCACCAGCCCGGCCAGCGTCGTCACCACGCCCGAGGCCGTCACCTTCCGGACCGTGTGGTTGCGAGTGTCCGCCACGTAGACGTTCCCCGACGCGTCCACTGCCACGCCCTCCGGGTCGTTGAACCGCGCCCCGCTCCCCGTCCCGTCCGCGCTTCCCCACCCTCCGGCAACTCCCGCCACCGTCGACACCAGGCCCGAGGACGTCACCTTCCGGATCGTGTTGTTGTACTGATCCGCCACGTAGACGTTCCCCGACCCATCCGCCGCTACGCCGCTCGGGAAGTTGAACCGCGCCTCGCTCCCTGTCCCGTTCGCACTGCCGAGGCTCCCCGCCAGCCCCGCCACGGTCGTCACCACGCCCGAGGGCGTCACCTTCCGGATCGTATGGGCGGCCCACCCGGCCACGTAGACGTTCCCCGACCCGTCCACCGCAACGCCACCGTAGCTATGGAGGGGTACATCCCCGGGCGGGCCGTCGTCGTGAGCGCAGGCGCTCCCCGCCGTCAAAGTCGTCACGACGCCCGCGGGCGTCACCCTCCGCAGCCGATCACACTCGTCCGTTACGTAGACGTTGCCCGACCCGTCGACCGCGATGCCATGGGGTACCTGGAACCGCGCCTCGCTTCCGGTCCCGTCCGCGCTTCCTGCGGTCCCGACCCGTCCCGCCAGCGTCGTCACCACGCCCGAGGCCGTCACCTTCCGAATCGTGGAGTTGCCCTGATCCGCCACGTAGACGTTGCCCGATGCGTCCACCGCCACGCCGCTCGGGTTGTTGAACCGCGCCCCGCTCCCGGTCCCGTCCACGCTTCCGAGGCTCCCCGCCAGCCCCGCCATCGTCGTCACCACCCCCGAGGGCGTCACCATCCGGATCGTGTGGTTGTCTTCGTCCGCCACGTAGACGTTTCCCGAGGCATCCACCGCCACGCCGCTCGGGTGGGCGAACCGCGCCCCGCTCCCCGTCCCTTCCGCGCTTCCGAAGCTCCCCGCCAACCCCGCAAGCGTCGTCACCGCCCCCGAAGACGTCACCTTCCGGATCGTGTGATTGCCCGCGTCCGCCACGTAGACGTTCCCCGACCCGTCCACCGTGACGCCCATCGGGCTGTCGAACCGCGCCTCGCTGCCCGTCCCGTCGAACCATCCCGCGCCGAGGCTCCCCGCGAGGTGAGTGAACGTCATCGGCTGGGCCGAGCCGACCCCGGCACCGAGACAACTGGCGGCTACGACTGCCGAGCGTCCGAAGCTGGCCACGAGAGAGCGAAGTGTCGTCACTCTGGACCTCCCAAGCCGGACGGACCGGCAGGCAGAAACGGACTGTTCGTCAGCTACCGGGAGCTCGACCGCTCGGGGTTCACAGATCGACCTTCAGCAACTGGTACTACCCGACGGAAGTGTCCCACGCAAGCGACATCCCACGCGGTCCGTACGCCAGGACACTCCCGCCCGGGCGGCGTCGCCCGGCCCAGGCGTCAGTGACCGGCGGGCGCCTTCTCCCCCGCCTCGACCCGGACGGGAAGCGTGTTCTTCGGGAGGGCGAGCGGGCAGCTCGCGAAGGGAGTGAGCGAGCAGGGCGGGTTCTCGGCGAGGTTGAAGTCGAGGACGACCTTCGACTCCCCCGGCTTCGGCTTCTTCGCGTGGAGGAAACGACCGCCTCCGTAGCTCTCGGTGCCGGCAGTCGCGTCGGAGAAGACGAAGAAAAGGGTCTCGTCCTCGGGCGACTCGACGGTCGGCTCGAGCGCGAGCTCCCGTCCGGCGAGCGTGAATCGGACGATGCCCGGCGCGAGCGCCTTCCGGGCGGGCCCCCGCGAGGAAGGGACGTTGACCTCCCGCGGCGCCTCGTACGGCTCGTATGCGCCTTCGACGCGGTACGCGGGATCGACCGGAAAGTACGTCAGGCCGGTGAAGCCCGTCCTCCGGGGACTCTCGGAGTCCCGCGCGCGGACGAGGAAACGGCCGTCCTTCGCGAACAGCGAGATGCGCACGCGGCCCACCGTCACGACGTCGTGCCGCCGCCCTTCGCCTTCGGGGACGAGCGGCGCCCCGGTCGGCGGCGCGCCGTTCACGGCGACGGGAGCGCCCGCCTCGGCTCGGAGGACGACGGTTCCGTCCGGACGGAGGTCGAAGACGCACGCCTTCGCCGGTATGCCCGGGGCCTCCAGGGTCATGGCGGCAGACGGGTCGGACCCGACGACGTTCTCTCCGGGTTCCAGGAACTCGCGCGCGACGAGAGAGAGCCACCCGTCTTCGGCCGTCAGCGCCGAAAGCCGTTGAGTGCGAGCCGGGTCGATCGCGGCGAGGTACGTCGGGTCGGCGGCGGGAGGACGGCGGCACGCGAGGACCACCATCGCGGCGAGGAGGACAGGCCCGAAGCGGCGCATGGAGCTTTGTAGCACGGGCGGATCCCGCCTGCGGCAAGCTCGCAGGCGCCATCCTTTGTACTCCTTTCAAGCGACCGGGAAAGCGCTTCCACCTGAGGGACCGAAGTCTGGCCTTTGCCCTCCCGACCGACGTCGGAGGCCTTCCCCTCGCCACCACCCATATGGCAAGGCTCTTGCGCTGAGTGTCGGGAGACCGGAGGAGGTTCGTCCTGTCCGCGCTCTCCCGGTCATGCCGTTCGACAGGATCACAGGTGCAATCGATGTCCCCATCCGTCCCGAGGTGCGAAGAGGAGCTCCCGATTCGAGCCGCCAGACGGCTCGCCGTTTGCAGCCTTTGGGCGGTCTCGCTGAGCCTCGCGCTTCTCCTCGGAGCGCACTCCGCCCTCTCCGAGGAGAAGTCCAGCGACGAGTTTCTGGCCGGTTACGTCGCTTCCCTCGTGGAGCGGGACCTGCACTGGGACCGGGACTCCTATCGCCTGACGGTCGTGAACGGGGTTGCCACCGTCACCTTGTTCGCCGATGACCCGTTGCGGCGGAAGGCGGTCGAGCAGGCACTCTCCACGGTCAAGGAGCTGCGTGGTGTGGCGATAGAGGTCAAGGCCGCGGCAGCCGTTCCATCCGGCGCCGTGGGTGGGATTCCGGAAGCGGCCGGAAAGGGGGAGGCCTTTCCGACGGGTGACTTCTTCCGGCCCCTCGTCGCCGACCCGAAGCAGGCGCAGTTCTTCGTCGGCCTGAACCGCTTCACGTCGTCGGGCGCGCGGTACACCATGGCGTCCGTCGGGTTCGGCGAGACCTTCGGCCTCTACCGGTTCTTCGGCAGATCCAGAGGGCAGGGCCTGCAGCTGAGCGTGCAGGGCGCCATCTTCGCCCAGTTCAATCTGGACACGCCCTCCTACGACCTCGTGAACGCGGACTACGTCATCGGCTTTCCCGTGACCTTCCGGCACGGCAACGGGTCGCTGCGCCTTCGCATCTATCACCAGAGCTCGCACCTGGGGGATGAGCTGCTCCTGAGCGCCAATCCACCGGACCGCGTCAACCTCAGCTTCGAAGCGGCAGAGCTTATCTATTCGCACGAATGGCGCGGCTGGCGCCTCTACGCCGGAGGCGAGTACCTGCTCCACAACGAGCCGGCTGATCTCGAGCCGCTGAGCGCCCACTGGGGGTTGGAGTTTCGCGGCACGAAGGCGCTCCTGTGGCACGGAAGACCGATCGCGGGTGTGGACATGAAGAGCCTCGAGGAGCACGACTGGGCCATCGACACGAGCGTCAAGGCCGGACTCGAGTTCGGCCAGCCCAACCCCGGGCAGCGGCGGCTGCGCCTCATGGCCGGGTGGTACAGGGGGTTCGACCCGCATGGCCAGTTCTACGTCAACGAAGTCGAGTACTACGGCCTCGCGCTCTCCCTGGGATTCTGACAGGGGATCAGAGGGAGGCCGCCAGCCGTGAGCCCTGATCGATGGCGCGCTTGGCGTCGAGCTCGCCCGCCTCGTCCGCGCCCCCGATGAGGTGCAGCCGGACTCCGGCCTCCCTGAGCGGGGTCTCCAGCTCCCGCAGCGGCTCCTGGCCCGTGCAGAGGACGACGTTCTCGACCTCGAGGAGCCGGGTCTCCTCCCCCCTCTCCCCGAGGCGGACCGTGAGCCCGCGGTCGTCGATCCGCTCGTAGCGGACTCCCGAGAGCATCTCGACGTCCTTCATCTTGAGCGAGGCCCGGTGGATCCAGCCCGTGGTCTTCGCAAGGCCGGCACCCGGCCGGCCCTTCTTCCGCTGCAGGAGGGTCACCTTTCGCGCGGGCGGCGCCGGCCGGGGCTCCGTCACGCCGCCCGGGGAGACCTCGGGGTCGGTAACGCCCCACTCCTCCATCCATCCGGCCAGGTCCGGCCCGGTCTCCCCCGCGGGTCTCTCGCCGTGGACGAGGAACTCCGCCACGTCGAAGCCGATCCCTCCGGCGCCGACGACGGCGACGGACTTGCCCACGGGCCTGCCGCGCAGGAGAACGTCGACGTAGGAGAGGACCATCGGGTGGTCCTGACCCGGAATCCGCGGGTCCCGGGGGACGACGCCCGTGGCGAGGACGACGTCGTCGTAGCGCCCCGCGACCAGCTCGCTCGCGCCGACGCGGGTTCCGAGGTGCAGCGCGACGCCGGTGGCGCGGACCCTGCCGTGGAAGTACCTCAGCGTCTCGGCGAACTCCTCCTTGCCCGGGACACGCATCGCCATCCGGAACTGGCCTCCGATCCCGGCCGCGGCCTCGAAGAGGTGGACGTCGTGGCCGCGCTCTGCGAGGACCGTGGCGCAGGCGAGCCCGGCCGGTCCAGCACCGACCACGGCGATCCGCTTCCTGGACGACACGGGCGAGTAGACCAGCTCCGTCTCGTGGCAGGCGCGGGGGTTCACGAGACAGGAAGCGACCTTCCGGCTGAAGACGTGGTCGAGGCACGCCTGGTTGCAGGCGATGCACGTGTTGATCTCCGCGGCGCGCCCCTCGCCCGCCTTCCTCACGAACTCCGCGTCGGCCAGCAGCGGCCGCGCCATCGAAACCATATCGGCGGAGCCCTCGGCCAGGATTCGCTCGGCGACCGCGGGGTCGTTGATCCGGTTGGTCGTGCAGAGCGGGATCCCGACCTGCCCCTTCAGCTTGCGCGTGACCCACGCGAACGCCGCGCGCGGCACGCTCGTGGCGATCGTCGGGACGCGGGCCTCGTGCCAGCCGATGCCCGTGTTGAGGATCGTGGCACCGGCCGCTTCGATGGCCTTCGCGAGCTGCACGACCTCGGGCCACGTGCTGCCGCCAGGGACGAGGTCGAGCATCGAGATCCGGTAGACGATGATGAAGTCGCGCCCGACCGCCTCTCGCAGCCTCGAGACGATCTCCACCGGGAGGCGCATCCGGTTCTCGTACGCGCCGCCCCACCGGTCGGTCCGCTTGTTCGTGCGGGTGACCAGGAACTCGTTGATGAAGTACCCCTCGGAGCCCATCACCTCGACGCCGTCGTAGCCCGCTTCCCGGGCCAGCGCCCCGGCGCGGACGAACGCGCGGATCTGCCTCTCGACGCCGGCCGCCGAGAGGGCGCGCGGGGTGAACGGGTTGATCGGCGCCTTGATCCGGGACGGGGCCACCGAGAAGGGCGAGTAGCCGTAGCGGCCGGCATGGAGGATCTGCAGGGCGATCCTGCCGCCGTCGGCGTGGACGGCCCCCGTGATCATCCGGTGCGCCCGGGCGGCCCGCGGGGTCGCGAGCCGGCCCCCGAATGGCGACAGCCACCCTTCGACGTTCGGCGCGAAGCCGCCGGTGACGATCAGCCCGACGCCGCCCCGTGCGCGCTCGGCGAAGTACGCGGCGAGGCGCGGGAAGGTGGACTTGCGGTCCTCGAGCCCGGTGTGCATCGAGCCCATCAGGACCCGGTTCGGGAGCGTCGCGAAGCCGAGGTCGAGGGGCGACAGGAGATGAGGAAACGGGGTTGTCACGGCTTCTCCTCGTTTGACGGGCGGACGGGACGAGAGGCGCTCCGATGCCACCGCAGGCAGCGAACGAGCCGAGGGAAGCCGCGTCGGCGCATCGGGTGATTATCGTCCGGGCATCGGCCTCCGGCGCGCCGCCAGGAGGAAGAGCGCGCCCGCGGTACGACCCGCGAGGATGGCCGTGGTCGCGACGATTGCGGCGGGGACGCGGCTGAACGAGATGCCGGCGAACAGGGTGGCGGTGAGGACGGCCAGCTCTACGAGCGTCCCGACCGTGACGAGGCGCGTCGTCCGGAGCAGCACGAGGCGGGCGTGCATCCAGACGAGGACGGTCGCGGCGGCCGGGGTCAGGACCAGGATCGCGGCAGCGTGGCGCGCCAGGGGGACCAGCTCGCTGTCGAGCCCCGTGACGCCGGCGAACCAGAGCCCGGCGGCGGGGGTCAGGACGACGGCCGCCATCGCGAGCGACGACAGCCCGCCCAGCAGCGTCGCGAAGCGGCGCAGCGACCGGAGCGCGGCGTCGCCACCCCGGCCCAGCGCGATGACGACCTCCTGGAACGCCGTGGCGGGACACCGGAAGAGGAACCCGAACGTGTTGACGACGGGAAGGACGGCGAGCGACTCGATCGGGAGATGGCCGCGTCCGACGAAGAGGATCACGAGGGGCTGGGCGGCCATGTTCATCAGCGGGGTGACGGCGAGGGGCCAGTAGAAGCGCTGGATGTCCGCCAGGCTCGGAACGTCGCCGGGTGACTCCGGCATCCGCAGCGAGAGCCGGTTCCGGTCCGGACGTGCCCAGACCCAGGAGGCCGCGGCCTCGACGACGACGCCCGCCGAAAGGGCGGCGGCCCCCACGAGAGCCCCTTCGAGCCGGCCGTCGAGGAAAAGCGCCAGCCCCGTGGCGGCCATCGTCGAGAGGCGCACCACCGTTCCGTACGCGACGAGGCGAGTCTTTCCCGCGCCGATCAGGATCCCCTGCTGGAACCGCCGGAACCCGATCGCCGCGGGCCACGGAAGGAACAGCGCCACCGCGAGCTGAGCCCGGCCCGCCACCTCGGGCGGGAGCGCCAGGACCCTCGAGGCCAGGACCTCGAACACGGGCGGAAGGACGATGAAAGCCATCGCCGCCGTCACCCCGCCGTTCATCAGGATCGAGAACCGCCGGAGCCGCCGGAAGCTCTCGCGGTCGCGCGCGAGGGCCGTCGTGGCTGCGAGAAGCATGATGATGGGAGCCTCGGCCACGAAGGCGAGGGAGAGAGCCACACCGAACGCCGCGAGGTTGAACGTCGGCTCCGGCAGACGGGCGACGAGGGCCGCGACGAAGGGGCCCTCCGCGGCCATCATCAGCCACGTCGCCGCGAGCGGGAGCCAGAACCGGAAAATCGTCCAGAGCCCGAGGTCCGGCCCGTCCCCGTCGGAGCGCGCCACCCGTGAGACCGGATCTTCGCCGCTCGCTTCCGGCTCGCGGGGGCCTTCGAGCGCCATCCTTCGATGTTGGCACACGAGGATCGGTTCGCGCCGCGACCACGATCCCGCACGACCGGGTTCCGCTCGCGTCTCCCTTCGCCGAGAATCCGGGGTGGAGGCGCCATGCGCACAGCCCTGCTCGCGGTCCTTCTGCTGTCCCCCCTCGCCGCCCCTGCCCCCGAGCCCGCCGCCGACCTGCTCCTGACCGGCGGGCGGGTCTGGACCGCCGACGCTGCCCGACCCTGGGCGGAGGCGGTGGCGGTGCGCGAAGGGCGCATCGCCCTCGTCGGGACTGACGCGGAAGCGGCGCGGCTGAAGGGGCCGAAGACGAAGGTCGTCGCGCTCCGGGGCCGCCTCGTCACACCCGGTTTCGAGGATGCGCACCTGCACCTCATGAGCGGGGCCCGCAATCTCGAGCGCGTGGACCTCGCGGAGGAAACGACCTTGGCCGCACTGCAGGAGAAGATCCGGAGCTTCGCCGAGGCCAACCCGAAGAGCCCCTGGATCGTGGGACGGGGCTGGGTCTACGGTTCGTTCCCGGGCGGCCTCCCCACGCGCGCGCAGCTCGACGCGATCGTTCCCGACCGGCCCGCGTACATGGACTGCTACGACGGCCACACCGGCTGGGCCAACAGCAAGGCCCTGGCGCTCGCCGGCATCACGCGCGACACGAAGGACCCGGTCAACGGCACCATCGTGCGCGACCCGAAGACGGGCGAGCCGACCGGGGCCTTGAAGGAAGCCGCGGGCAGCCTCGTCGAGGAGCTGATCCCCGAGCCCTCCCCGGAGAGGCACTACGCCCTGCTGCTTCAGGCCCTCGCACTGCTCAATGGGAAAGGGATCACCGCGGTCCAGGACGCCGGCTGGGACGCCGAGGAGGTGACCCGGTTCCTGCCTCTCCTCGAGAGGGCCCGCGCTGAGGGGAAGCTCACCGTGCGCACCCGTCTGACCGCGAGCATCTCGCCGGGCGACCCGGCCCCCGGCATCGCGGAGGCCGTCCGCCTGCGGGACCGCTATCGCGACGGCGCGATCGCGTTCGGCGGGGTGAAGGGCTACGTCGACGGGGTGATCGAGGCGCACACCGCGGCGATGCTGGCGCCGTATTCCGACGAACCCGCCCTCGGCACGGGGACGCCGCGCTGGGAGAAGGCCGCCCTGGAACGCGCGGTGGCGGCCGCGGACAAGGCCGGCCTGCAGGTCTGGCTCCACGCCATCGGGGACCGCGGGATCCGCATGTCCCTCGACGCCTACGAGGCGGCGGCGCAGCAGAACGGCTCGCGCGACCGGCGGCACCGCGTGGAGCACGTGGAGGCGATCGACGCGGCAGACGCCCCGCGTTTCGCGGCCCTCGGGGTCGTGGCCTCCATGCAGCCCCTGCACGCCAACCCCGACCAGAACAACGAGACGGTCTGGTCTCGCAACGTCGGCCCGGAGCGCGCCACCCGCGGCTTTGCCTGGCGGCTCATCGAGAAGAGCGGGGGCCGGCTGGCCTTCGGCAGCGACTGGCCGGTCGTCACCCCCGACGTGCTCCGCGGGCTCTACTGCGCGGTCGCGCGCAAGACCCGCGAAGGAGGGCCCGCCGGCGGCTGGCAGCCGCATCTCGCGGTGAGCGTGGAGAGTGCGCTGCGCCACTACACGATCGACGCGGCCTGGGCCGGGTTTGGCGAGCGGGAGCGCGGCGCGATCCGGGTCGGAACGCGCGCGGACCTCGTCGTCCTCTCGCGCGACATCCTCGCCGCACCGCCGGAGGAGCTCCTCCAGACGAGGGTCCTGCTGACCCTCTTCGAGGGGAAGCCCGTCTGGCGCGACCCTTCGCTCCAGTGATCCGCCCGGGCGCCGCGCCTCGGGGGCGCACTCCCCGACGCGTGGCCCCGGTAAGATCGAAGGCGTGATCTCGTTCCATTCCTCGCTGCAAGAGGGGCACGATCCCAAGCACGAGTTCTTCCGCGGGGAACGGGTTCCCTGCTTCGAGTCGCCCGCTCGGGCGGCCTTCGTCCGCGACGAGCTCGTCGCTCGCGGTCACGAGCTGCGCGCCCCTTCGACCGACGCCTGTGACCTGCTCCCGGAGGTCCACACCCGCCGCTACCTCGCCTTCCTCCAGTCCGCCTGGGACCAGTGGCTGGAGCTGCACCCTGCGAACGCGGACGTCCAGCCGTTCCCGTCGGTCTGGCCGGTGCGAACGCTGCGCAGCGACGTCGAGCCGGCCGATTTCGTCGCCCGGCTCGGCCTCTACTCGATGGACAACGGGACCCCGCTCGTGGCCGGCACCTGGGCCGCGGCGAAGGCCGGGGCCGACGCGGCCGCCAGCGCGGCCGCGCTCGTCTCCTCCGGCGCCCGGGGCGCGTTCTGTGCGACGCGACCGCCGGGCCATCACGCGGGGGCGGACTTCATGGGGGGCTACTGCTTCCTCAACAATGCCGCGATCGCGGCCCGGGCGCTCCAGGCCCACGGGTGCGGCCGGGTCGCCCTGCTGGACGTCGACTACCACCACGGGAACGGCACCCAGAGCATCTTCTACGGCCGCGCCGACGTGCTCTTCGTCAGCATTCACGGAGACCCGCGCACCGAGTATCCGTTCTACCTCGGCCACGCCGACGAGATCGGCGAAGGAGAGGGCGAGGGCTTCAACCTGAATCTCCCGCTGCCCGCCGGCACGTCTGCCGAAGCGTGGTTCGCAGCGCTGGAGGTCGGCTGCGCCCGGGTGGCGCGGCACGACGGCGACGCGCTCGTCGTCTCCCTCGGCCTCGATACCTACGCCGGGGATCCGATCTCGAAGTTCGGGCTTCCGTCGGACGGCTTCCGCCGCCTCGGCGCGCGCATCGCGCGCCTGGGGATCCCGACCGTGTTCGTCCTGGAGGGGGGCTACGCGGTCCGGGAGCTGGGGGTCCACGCAGTGGATGTCCTGGAAGGCTTCGAGGAGACTCCGCGCCGATGACCCCGCCTCTCCCGATTCCCGAATGCTACTGGGTCGTTCCCGGCCTTCTCCTCGCGGGCGAGTACCCGTTCTCCTTCGTCGAGGAAGAGGGGCGCGCTCGACTCCGTGCCTTTCTGGACGCCGGCATCCGGCTCTTCGTCGACCTGACGGAGGAGCGGGAGAGCGGGCGGACGGGCGTGCTGGAGCCGTACGAGCTACCCCTCGAGGAAGAGGCGGCGGCGAAAGGGGTCGAGGCCCGGAAGGTCCGCCACCCCGTGCGCGACATGAGCGTGCCTCGCGCCGACGGCCTCGAGCGGATCGTCGCGGAGCTGGACGGCGCCGTGGAGCGCGGAGAGCCGGCTTATGTCCACTGCTGGGGGGGCATCGGGAGAACCGGTACCGCCGTGGCCTCTTTCCTCGCCCGTCGCCACGGCGTGACGGGCGACGAGGCGCTCGCCCTCCTCGACGCGCTCTGGCAGGACGTGCCGAAGAGCGCGGTCTTCCCCGAGTCGCCCCAGACTGAGGAGCAGCGGCGGGCCGTCCGCCGATTCGCCGGAAACGGCGATGGGAAGCCGTGAGCGACCGGATCGAATCACCGGCGAATCCGCGCATCGCCGCCGCCGTCCGCGCGGCGCGGGAAGGTGACGCGCTCGTCCTCGAGGGGGCCAGGATGCTCGTCGACGCCCTCGACGCGGGCCTCGTACCGGACGTCGTCTTCGCGGCCTCCGACCTCGCGCCCGTCGACACCGCCGCCGTGGACCGCGCGCGGCGTGCCGGCGTCGCGATCGTCGAGGTCTCCCCCCGCGTCCTTTCGCGCCTCTCCGACCTCGGGTCGACCCGGGCCCTCGTCGCTCTCGCACCCGTGCCGTCGTCGACGCTTTCGGCTCTCGCCGGATCGCGGCTCGTCCTCATTCTCGACGGGCTTCAGGACCCCGCGAACGTCGGCGCGATCCTGCGGGCCGCAGAGGCCTTCGGCGCCGGCGGAGTCGTCCTGACGCCGGGCACCGCGTCCCCGTTCAGCCCGAAAGCGTTCCGCGCCGCGGCCGGAAGCGCCCTGAGAGTCCCCGTCGTGAGGAACGTCCTCTCGCCCGACGCCGTGACCTGGGTCCGAGCAACTGGGGCCATCCTCGCAGGGGCCGATGCCCACGACGGCCACGATCCAGACACGCTGGGGGCCCTGGCGCCCCTCGTCCTGGCCATCGGCTCCGAAGGGCACGGCCTCTCGGCGCCGGTCTTCGACGCGCTCGACCTCCGAGTCCGGATTCCGGTCTCTCCGCGTGTCGAGTCGCTCAACGCCGCGGTGGCGACGGGAATCCTCCTCTACGCGCTCTCCCCGAAGACCTCTGCCGAGAAGCGGTAGATCGTCGCGGGCGGATTGCCCGATCTCCAGGCGTCTTCCGGGAGGCCCGCCTTCAGGCACACCTGGGAGAGAAGCGCAGGGACGTCCCATCCCCACTCCGGGGCGACCTGCGGAAGAAGCAGGCCGGAACGCTGTCCCTTCCGCGCGACGACGCCGTGCACGCCGATCTCGATCTGCGTGAGAGGCTCGGTCACCTCCTCGATCGGGGTCATGACCGAAACGTCGAGAGAGAGCCTCGGCAGGTCGCGAGGCTGGGCCGGAGCGAAGCGCGGATCGCGAAGGAGGGCCGCCACGGCGTTCTGTTCCACGTCCTCCGAGAGGGGCCGCCACGGCTCGACGCTGCCGATGCAGCCGCGCAGCCGACCGTCCTTCTTCCAGGTCACGAACGCGGCTCCGGGCTCGGCGAGGCGCCCCTCGGCCGGCGGAAGGTCCCGCCTCCCCTCGGGGAGGCCGAGGGCGCGTGCCGCCGCGTGGCGCGCCCTCTTCAGGAGCTCGGCCTTCTCGCCGTCGGAGAGCATCGTCGTCCTCCCTGCCGTCAGGCGTGGGCCCTCGGCCTCGCGAGCCCGGCCTCGACGAGGAGGCCGACGGCGGTCTTCTCGAACGCGTCGAGCCGCCCGGTGAAGAAGTGGTCCGCCCCCGGCACGACGGCCGCCCGGAAACCGTACCGGGCCGCTGTCTCCAGGGCGATCTGACCGGGGCCGAACTGATCCGCGGCCCCCTGGACCCAGACGACGTTGCGTCCCGCCAGTGCCCGGGCCTCCTCTTCGGGCCAGCGGTCCGAGGGGACGCCGATCAGGAGAAGGACGGTGGGCTCCACGACGAGAGCGGCCCGCGCCGCGCAGAGCGATCCGAAGGAGAAGCCCGCGAGAGCCAGCGGGCCGGACGGGTACTTCTCGCGGACGAAGCGAACGGCCGAGACGAGGTCGTCCGTCTCGCCGCGCCCCTCGTCGTACGTTCCCTCCGACGCGCCCACGCCCCGGAAATTGAAGCGGAGCGAGGCGAGGTGGAACCGCTCGGCCAGGAACTTCGCGGTCCGGTGGACGACCTTCGTGTGCATCGTTCCGCCGAAGAGGGAGTGAGGGTGGGCGACGACGGCGGCGCCCGCCGGGCTCGGCGGGAGGCGAAGGAGCGCCTCGAGGGAGCCGGCGGGCCCGGGAAGCGACAGGGAGAGCATTCGGACGGCGGTCACGACCGCCCGAAGTTAGCATGCGCCGGATGAACCGGCCCCAGCCGAGTGTCCCGCCGGCCCGACGGCCCCGTTTCGAGCCGTGGCTCTCGCTCGCCTTCATCGTCTTTTCGGCGGCCCTTGCCGTTCTCCATCTCTCGGGTGACGCCGCGACCGCCGACGAGCCCGTTCACCTCGCCGCGGCCCTGGAGACCGTCAGGGACGGAACGGGCCGATGGAATCCGGAGCATCCGCCGCTCGCGAAGGCTCTCGCCGGAATCGCTCTCACGGGTCTGCCGATCCGCCCGGCCGACGACCCGCTTCACTCGGCCCCCGGTCCGGCGCGGCTCCTTCGCTTTCTCTATCAGAACGAAACCCTGCCGGAAACGATCCTCTTGCGCGCGCGGCTTCCGTTCGTCGCGCTCCTCGCGGCCCTCCTTCTGGCCGTACGCGCCGAGGCGCGCCGCCGGTGGGGTCCGTGGGCCGGTTGCGCCGCCCTCGCGTTCGCCGCGCTCGAGCCGACCCTGAACGCCCACGCGGGCGTGGTGCACACCGACCTGGCCGTGACCCTGTTCGTAATCCTCGCGCTCGGCCCGCTCGCGAGCCTCGCGCGGCCCGACGCACGCCGCGCCGCTCCTCTCCTCGGCCTCCTCTGGGGCCTCGCCTTCCTCTCGAAGTACAGCGCGCCCCTCCTCGCTCTCTGCACGCTCCCCTTCCTCGCGGCCGACGTCACGCCCACCCTTCGCGATCTCCCGCGCCTCGCGCGCCGCCTCCTCGGCGCCGCCGGGATCGCCCTGCTCGTCACGCTCGCCGGCTTCGCCTGGGCGTACAGGAACCAGACGCCAGAGGACCGCCACGCCCTCGCCGTCGACCGGCTCGAGGTGAAGGGGCGCTCCCCCGCCCTGGCGCGCGCCGTCAACGCCGCCGGAGACGCACTCCCGCCGCTGGGCAACCTCCTCACGGGCGCCCTCTCCGTCGCGCTCCAGAGCGACGTCGGGGCCGGAGCGAACTACTTCCTCGGGAAGGTCTCGCGCGAGGGATCGCCCTGGTATTTCCCCGTTGCACTCGCCGTCAAGGCGCCCCTGGGACTTCTCGTCGGACTCGCGGCGGCTCTCGCGGCGCGCCCGTCGCGCCGATTCGCCGCCGTCCTCGGAAGCGCTCTTTTTCTCTTTCTCCTCTTCTCATCCCGGACGACCTACAACATCGGCGTCCGCCACGCGCTGCTCTTCTTTCCGCTCGCCGCGATCGCCACAGGGGCCGCGCTCGCCTCTCCGGCCGTCCGCCTTCGCAGCGCCGCCGCGCTCGGGGCGCTCCTCGTGGCGGCCGTCGAGATCGCCACGGTCCACCCGCACCAGCTGTCGTTCTTCAACGCCCTCGCGGGCGGGCCCGAAGGGGGGCGCCGATTCTTCGTCGACAGCAGCCTCGACTGGGGCCAGGACCTCCTCCGCCTGAAGGACGCCGCACCCTCGCTCGCGCCGGGCGGACTCGGCGCCGTCGTCTTCGGAGGGGATCTCCCGGCCCGCCACGCGCCAATCCTGCGCCCGCCGTTCCCGGGGGAAGAGAACCGCCCCGGCACTCTTCTCGCCATCGGCGAGGCGCCGTTCGCCCTCGGTCCGGAGCTCCTGCGCGCAAAGGGCGCTCTCGAGGACGCCGACCGGCTCGAGCGCATCCGCACCGCCCTCCGCCAGCGCGGCACCCGGGTCGGCGCCATCGGCGGCTCGATCGGAATCTGGCGGATCGACCGCTAGGCACGGGGTCAGGTCTTGATTTTCTATTCTGGGCTGGGAGCCCGAGATCGCTGAAGGGCTCCGGGGGATCCAGGACGTCGACGTCAGCCTTGATTCGCGACAGCCGGCCGGTGGGCCGGCGCGGCGAGAAATCCGACTGCCTGTAGACTCCGCGGTTTTCATGGGCACAACCGGGCGATTCGCAGGCCGAGGGCTCTCGTGATCGGTACGACCGTCGGGACCTACCGGGTCTCCGCCAAGCTCGGCGAAGGCGGAATGGGCGAGGTCTGGCGCGCGACGGACGAGAAGCTCGGCCGCGAGGTCGCGCTCAAGGTCCTTCCGGCGGCCGTGGCCGACGACGAGGAGAGGCTCTCGCGCTTCCAGCGTGAGGCGAAGGTCCTCGCGTCGCTCAACCACCCCGCGATCGCCACGCTCTTCGGCCTCGAGACTCTCGACGGGCGGCAGGTCCTCGTCATGGAGCTCGTCGAGGGCGAGGACCTCTCGACACGGATCGCCCGCGGGCCGCTGCCGCTCGCCGAAGCCCTGCCGATCGCCCTCCAGATCGCCCAGGCCCTCGAGGCGGCCCACGAGAAGGGGATCGTCCACCGGGACCTCAAGCCGGCGAACGTCAAGCTGCGGCCCGACGGAGCGGTGAAGGTCCTCGACTTCGGCCTCGCCAAGGCCTGGGACGAGGAGCGGTCGCAGAGCAACCTCTCCTATTCGCCGACGATCACGCAGCACCACACGAAGGCAGGCGTCATCCTCGGGACGGCCTCGTACATGGCTCCCGAGCAGGCGGCGGGCCTCGCGACCGACCGCCGCGCCGACGTCTGGTCCTTTGGCGTCGTCCTCTGGGAGATGCTCACCGGCCGCAAGCTCTTCGAGGGCGAGACGGTCTCGCACGTCCTCGCGTCCGTCCTCAAGGACTCTCCGGACCTCGCGGCCCTCCCGGCGGACCTGCCGCCCGTCCTCGCCCAGCTCGTTTCCTCCTGCCTGAAGAAAAAGCCGGCGCGCCGGCTCCAGTCGATCGGGGACGCGCGCGTGACGCTCGAGGACTACCAGGCCCAGCCGGAGTCCTTCGTGGCGGCAGCCCCGGCCGCGGCGGTGGCGCCCGAGGGCCGCAGCAGGCTGCGCGGGGCGCTGCCGTGGGCGGTCGCAGCTCTCGCGGTGACCCTCGGGCTCGGCGGGTTCCTCTTCGCTCGCAGGAACGTTTCCGCGCCGCTCGTGAAGGCCGCGATCCCGGCGCCCGACGGCACGAGCTTCAGCCTCTCCCCCGAGAGCCCGGGGCCCGTGGCCGTCTCTCCCGACGGCCGGCGCATCGCGTTCTCGGCGACCGACGGGGATGGCAAGGTCCGCCTCTTCGTTCGCAGCCTGGACGCCGGAACGGCCCAGGCGCTTTCCGGGACGGAGGGCGCCGGCTACCCGTTCTGGTCGCCGGATTCGCGCTGGCTCGGCTTCTTCGTGCGGACCGATCGCGTCCTTCGAAAGATCGACGTCACGGGCGGCCCGCCCGTCACGCTCTGCCCCGCGACGAACGGAAAGGGAGGAAGCTGGGGCGCGGAGGGAGTCATCGTCTTCTCGCCCGACAGTTCGGGCCCCCTCCAGCGCGTCCCGGCGGCCGGCGGCACGCCGCAGCCGCTCACGAAGGTCGACGGCGCGAAGCACAACTCGCACCGGCACCCCCGGTTCCTGCCCGACGGGCGGAGATTCCTCTACTTCGCGCGCGGCCTCGCCCCGGACCGGAGCGCCATCCTCCTCGGCTCGCTCGACGACGGCGAGAGCCGGGAGCTGCTGCGCGGCTCGAGCCAGGCGGAGTACGCTTCGGGGAAGCTCCTCTTCGTGAGGGAGCGCGTTCTCGTCGCGCAGGAGTTCGACGCGAAGAAGGGAGCGCTCTCGGGAGAGGCCGTCCCCCTCGCCGAGGACGTCCTCGTCGTCTCGGGAGCGGCCGTGGCCGTCTTCTCCTCCTCGCAGAACGGCGTCCTCGCCTTTCTGACCGGCAAGGCGGAGAACGAGACGACCCTGGAGTGGCGGGACCGGACCGGAAAGACGACGGCGCCCCTGGGCGAGCCGGCGACCTACCGGCGCGCGGTGCTATCGCCCGACGGCAAGTTCGCCGTGGCGCAGCTCGCCGACTTCAGCCTCGGGACTCACGATCTCTGGGTCTTCGAGATCGGCCGCGGGCTGAAGACCCGCTTCACGTTCGACCCGGCCGAGGACCTCATGCCGGCGTGGGCCCCGGACAGCAGGACGGTCTACTTCGCCTCCAACCCCAAGGGACGCTGGGACGTTTATCGGAAGGCGATCGAGGGGGCCGGGGAGGTGGAGCTCGTCTACTCGGGCGAGCCGGGGACCCAGCCCGCGTCCGTCTCGCCGGACGGCCGGGTCCTGCTGGTCAACAGGAGCGCGGACGCGACGAGGTCGGACATCTGGGTCCTGCCGCTCGAGCCGAAGGCCGAGCCGAAGGTCTTCCGACAAACCGAGTTCACGGAGGTGGCCGGCTCCTTTTCTCCCGACGGGCGCTGGGTCGCCTACTTCTCAAACGAGTCGGGGGAGTACGAGGTCTACGTGACGCCCTTCCCGGGACCCGGCCGGCGCTGGCAGGTCTCCACGAAATCCGGCGCCTACCCGCAGTGGCGCTCGGACGGGAAGGAGATCGTCTACGTCCAGATGGACGGCCAGATCATGTCCGCGGAGGTCGCGGCCGAGGGGGATTCCTTCCGCGTCGGGGCGGTGGCTTCCCTCTTCCGCCTTTCCGTTCCGAACCCCGGCGGGTCAAGCTTCTCCCTCGCGGCCGACGGCTCGCGGCTTCTCGTCGTTCCCTTCACCGCGCAGAAGGCGGGAGGCCTTCTCAGCCTCGTCCTGGGCTGGCCGTCGGAGCTCGAGAGGAGGCGTTGAGCGAGACCTGGGCCCGACGGCCTTCGGGCGTAGTCTTCACGAGGGGAACCATATGAACCAGTCTGACGACGAGACCGCCGTCGCCTTCACCCGGATCTTCGACGATGGAAGCCGGATGGTCCTCCCGGGCGAAGAAGCGGACGATGCCGATGCCGGGCTCATCGCGCTCGACACCGCCGGCTGCACCGGCACGGAGTGCCACTGCCACGAGATGGACTTGCTGGCGCAGCCCGTCGCACTCGTCGAGGGGCGGCTCGTCGAGACCGAGGACCCGCCACTCCAGGCGACTCTCGACGTCGAGTCGGGCGAGATCTCCGTCGAGAAGACCCCCGAACCGGGGACGTCGCAGGCCCTTCTCCTCGAGCGCCTCCGCCGACAGCTGCGGGGCGACCGGCTCGAGGCGCTGCACGAGAGATGGAGGCGCGCGCGCCGCCAGGACGACCCGGACGAGTGGAGGGAGACCGACTGGAGCGGTGTCGACCTGGAGGCCATGGTCCCCTTCTTCGAGCTCTTTCCCAGCCGCTGGGACCTCTCGGTCGTCCTCGACGGGCGGCGGTACTGGGTCGTCGACCTCTGGTGCCTGACACCCGACTGCCCCTGCACCGAGGTCGCCCTCGATTTCGTCGCGGCGGACGACGAGTCCGCCGAGCACCTCTTCGTCGACCTCGAGACGGGTCAGCCGAACGACCCGGACGCGACCGAGACCGCGCACCGGCTCTGGAGCGCCCTCGCCGAGGACGCCGACGCCCTCGGCGAGCTCAGTGCCCGACACGAAGCCGCGCGGCGTGTCGCGCGCGAGCTTCCCGAGAACCTCGCGCCCCCGAAGCCGGTCGTCGCGGGCCCGCGCGCCGGGCGCAACGACCCCTGCCCCTGCGGCTCCGGCAAGAAGTTCAAGCGCTGCTGCGGGGCGTGAGTTTCGGGCAGGTCCGCCTGGGCGAGTGGGCAGGATTCTCGGAAAACCCGGGATGTGGCCGCCTCAGCGGGCGGTCAGGCCGTACCAGTGGAATGCGGCGAGCACGAGGGCGTGCCGGATGCGGCCGTCGCGGACGAGGCCCGGGACGTCCGCTTCCGGAATGGTCTCGACGCGGAGGTCCTCCGTCCCGTCGGGCGAAGGCTCGCCGGCCTTCCGGCAGCCCCGGGCGAGGTACGTGAAGCAGCGGTTCGCCTGGATCGCGGGGTTCGGGCTGACCCAGCCCAGCTCGGTCCAGTCGCCGGAAGCGTAGCCCGTCTCCTCGCGCAGCTCGCGCTCTGCGGCGGCGAGCGGCGACGCGTCGCCGGGGTCGATGCAGCCGCCCGGGATCTCGAGCGTCTCCTCCTCCGTACCGTGCCGCCACTGGCGGACGAAGAGCATCTCGCCGGCGTCCGTCAGCGCGACGACGTTGACCCAGTCGGCCCCTTCGAGGACGAAGAACGCGTGCTCCGTCCCCTTCACGGGAGAAACGGAGACGTCCTTTCGGACCCTGAAGACCCGGAAGTCTCCGAGCAGCTCGCGCCTCACGAGAGGCCACGCCGGAACCGCGTCCCCGAAACGAGGTCCCGGCGGAGGCGCCGCCAACGGCTCAGGCCACCGTCCCCGGCCCGAAGCCGGTGATGATGTAGGAGCCGCTCTTCACGTCGCGCTTCAGCGAGATGACCTTCTGCTTCTGGGCCGACTCGAGGAGCTCGGAGAAGGCCCGGAAGCCGTAGTAAGACTCCGAGAAGCTCGGGTTCTTGCGCTGCATGGTCTGCTTGACCATCGAGCCCCAGAGGACTTCCTTGTTCTCGCGCTTCAGGGCCTGCATCGAGTCGATGAGGAGCGCGAAGACCTCGCGCTGCTTCTCCGTCAGCCCGGCGAACGCCGGGACCTTCACCTGCTCGCGGACGAGGTCCTCGTAGTAGATGAACTCGTCGCAGTTTTCGATGAGGAGCTCGGACGTCGAGCCCTTCACGCCGAATCCGAGAACGGTCTTGTTGTTCTCCTTGAGCTTCGAGACGAGGGGCGAGAAGTCGGAGTCGCCGGAGCCGATCACGAAGGTCGTGATGTGGTCCTTGTTCGACGCCAGGTCCATGGCGTCGACGACCATCCGGATGTCGGCCGAGTTCTTGCCCGTCATCTTGTGCTGGGGGATGTCGATCAGCTCGAAGGCCGACTCGTGGAACGCCCGCTTGTACTCCGCGTAGCGGGACCAGTCGGCGTAGGCCTTCTTGATGACGATCTTCCCCTTGTCGAGGAGACGGGAGATGAGGAGCTTGACGTCGAACTTCGGGTGGCCGCTCTCGCGCAGGCCGATGATGACGTTGTCGATGTCGATGAAGAGTGCGAGTTTCTGGTCTTCCTGGCTCATGCTCACAGGGGGCGGGGCGGAGGCGACCGTCTCGACGATCGTCGTGTTGGAAGGGGCGTACGCCTCGGTCTCGAAGAAGGAGACCTCGGAGGCGGGCGTCGCGGCGGCTTCTGCCGCACCGTTGGCTGCGGCGCGACCCGTCCGCCGGCGGCGGCGCGGGGCTCGGGGTTTCGGCGTGGATTCGTTCAAGCGTCTCATTTTACGACACATGCGAGAATCGCACGAATGTTGCTTCCTTCCTCTGCCGACGCCCGTCTCGCGTTCCTGAGGACGAGCGCCGTTCTCGTCGACCTCACCGGGCGTGGCGCCATCGCGGTGACCGGACCCGATTCCGCCGAGCTGCTCCACGGGCTCGTGACGAACGAGGTGAAGGGCCTGCGCCCCGGGTCGGGCGTACACGCCGCGCTCCTCAGCCCGAAGGGAAAGATGAGGGCGGACCTGTCCGTCCTCCGGCTGTCAGAGCAGGAGCTCCTCCTCGACTGCGAGCCGTCCCTCGCCGCGCCTCTCCTGGCCATTCTCTCGGGCTACGTGCCCTTCAGCCGGTCGATTCTGGAGGACCGGACGGCATCGACGGGCGTCCTCCACCTGGAGGGCCCCGCCGCGTCGGACGTCCTCGCGGCGGCCGGAATCGCCGAGCCCGCCGACGCGCCGTTCTCGCACCTGGTGACCGAGTTCGAGGACACCGCCGTCCGCGTCGTCCGCGCCTCGCGCGCGGGTGAGACGGGCTTCGCCCTGCTCGCGGAGCCGGACGCATCGGCCCGCCTCCTCGAGCTCCTCGCCAGCTGCGGGGCGCAGCCCGTGGAACCGGAGATCCTCGAGAAGGGCCGGATCGAAGCGGGACTTCCGCGCTGGGGCGCGGAGCTGGACGAGACGGTCCTGCCGAACGAGGCGTGGCTGGAACGGACGGCGATCTCGTACACGAAGGGGTGCTACCTCGGACAGGAGACGGTGGCCCGACTGAAGACCTACGGCCACGTCAACCGTCACCTCGTCGCGCTGCTCCTCCCCATCGGCAGTGGCGCGTCCCCCGGCGACGCGGTGCGCGTGGGCGAAGAGACCGTCGGTCGGGTGACGAGCGCGGTCGACTCGGCGCTTCGCGGCCACCGGGTCGCCCTCGCCTTCGTGAAGCGGGAGCACGAGGCGCCGGGAGCGACGGTGATCGTCGACTCCGCGTCGGGACCGGCCGAGGGTGTCGTCGCCGCGGTTCCCCTTGGCCGCTGAGCCCCGGGCCCGCGACGCGGGCCTCGCTCCCTACGTCGCTCTCCTCTTCGTGCAGATCTTCTTCGGCACGCTTCCCGTCCTGGGGAAGATCGCGATGCGCGAGCTGGCTCCGTTCACGCTCGCGGCCGTCCGCGGGGTCTTCGGTGCGCTCCTCCTCTCCCTCGCCGCGCGCGCCTTCGCAGGACCCGTCCCGCGCCAGACACTCGGCGACCGGCTCGAGATCGCCTTCCTCGCGCTCTTCGGCATCGTCGCCAACCAGGTCCTCTTCATCTCCGGCCTGCACCGGACGACGGCGACCCACGCGACGCTCCTCGTGGCCACGGTCCCGATCTTCACCATCGTCGTCGGGCTGCTCATGCGCCGTGAGCGGCCTTCCGCGCGGCGCCTCCTCGGCGTGCCGATCGCATTCGGCGGGGTGGTCTTCCTCCTCGGCACGGCCGGCCTCTCGTTCGGGAGCACGACGCTGGTCGGCGACCTCCTCGTGACCCTGAACTCCGCGGCCTACGCCTTCTTCCTCGTCCGCGCACGGGACGTCCTCGCCCGCCGTTCCGCGCTCTCCTTCGTCGCCCAGGTGTTCCGTTACGGGGCGGTCCCGATCGTCCTGATCGCCCTCCCCGACCTCGTCCGGCTCCGACCGGCCCAGCTGTCGGGCGAGGGCCTCGCGGCAGTCGCGGGCGTCGTCCTCCTCGGCACGGTCGGCGCCTACGCGCTGAACGCCTGGGCCCTGGCCCGGACGGGCGCCTCGACGACGGCGTTCTTCATCTACATCCAGCCCCTCTTCGCCGGGCTGCTCGCCTACCTCGTCCTCGGCGAAACGCCTTCCCCCCGCCTCTTCGGCGCCGCGCTGCTCATCTTCACCGGCGTCGCCTTCGCGATCTGGCCCGCCCGCGTCATCCGGCCGGCGGCCTGAGGGGGCCGTGGGATCCCGCCGGCGCCGACACTACCGTTGGAGAACATAATCCGGTCGTGGAACCCGGGGCCTCGCCCCGCGAAGAAGAGAGGCGTCCCATGAAGTCCTGCCGATCCGTCCTCGCCATCCCCGCTCTCTTCCTTCTCCTGGCCCTCCCGGCCGTCGCGGGAACCCGCACGGCGCCGGCGCCCGAAGGGCCGCCCTCGTCGGCAATCGAGGGGACCGTCACGTCCATCAACATCCCGTTCGTCGACGGTGGCCCGATCGTCACGCTCCTCGACGGCCTCGTCTCCTTCGACGCGACCGGCGCGACCGTCCGGTTCTCGGACGGTACCGTCGGAACGACTGCCGACCTCGCGATCGGGCAGAGGCTCGTCGCCTTCGTCGAGCCGGCCGTCGCGATGCTGAAGGCCAAGAGCATCGTCGTTCTGGCCCAGCGGACCGACGTGACGCTGACGGGAAGGGTCGATGCGGTCGACCTGGCCGCCCGGACCGTGACCGTCCTGGGGTTCGCGGCGCACGTGACCGACCGGACCGTCTTCGGCGGGCCCCGGGAGGGCGCCGGGCGTTCCGGCCTCGAGGACGTGCGTGTGGGCGACCTCGCTCTCGTCGGCGCGATGGCCGATTCGGGAGTCCTCGTGGCGACCCGCGTCATGACGCTGGCGCCGACCGCCCTCCCGACCACCCGCATCCACGGCATCGTCGAGTCGATCGGGTCCGACTCCTGGACGCTCGTCCTCAGGGACGGCACGAAGACCGTCGTGAAGGTCGACGCCGAGACGAAGGTCGTCGGCGGCCCGAAGGTCGGTGACCAGGTCGACGTCCTCGCCCGGCAGCTGCCCGACGGTTCGGTCCTCGCGCTCCTGATCGCGGGCTTCGTCCCGCCGCCGACGGTCCAGACGGAGCGGTACGAGGGAATGGTCAAAGCGATCGACACGACCTCGTGGACGGTCGGGCCGACGGCGGGGGACGGACCGGACCGGCTCTTCGCGGTGGGCGAGAAGACGAGGATCCTCGGCGACCCGAAGGTCGGCGACCAGGTCGGCGTTCTGGCTCAGAGGCAGGCCGACGGGTCGTACCTGGCTCTCGTGATCGCCAGGGCGGCGCTCCCTCCTGCCGTCCCGAAAGCGGTCTCGTTCGAGGGCATCCTCCATCGCATCGCCCGGGAGGGATCGACGGGGGCCGCGATCTCCACCTGGCTCGTCGGCGAGACGACGGTGACCGTCTCCCGCCTCACCGTCGTCGTCGGAGAGCCGAAGGTGGGCGACAGGGTCCGCGTGGAAGGGCTCCTGGTCCGGGACGGGTCCGTGATGGCCGCCAGGATCGCGAAGCTCTGAGGCTCCCGCGCTTCAGCGAAAGACCTGCATCCCCCTGAGCTCGCGGATCCGGTCGCGCAGCTGGCCAGCCGTCTCGAACTCCAGCTCCCGCGCCGCTTCCTTCATCTTCTTCGTCAGCGCGTTGATCTCCTCCTCGATCGACCGGTCGTCCAGGAGGGCTTCGCGCCGCGTGCCGGTCAGGGCGGGGACGCCCCCGTAGTCGAGGTTCGACATCCGGAGGAGCGGCGAGTCGATCGCCTTGACGATCGACTCGGGGACGATGCCGTGCTCGAGGTTGTACGCCTCCTGGGTCGTGCGCCTCCGCGTCATCTCGTCCATCGCCCGGCGCATGGAGTCGGTGATCCGGTCGGCGTAGAAGACGACGAGACCGTTGAGGTTTCGCGCCGCCCTCCCCGCCGTCTGGATGAGCGACGTCTCCGACCTCAGGAACCCTTCCTTGTCGGCGTCGAGGATCGCGACGAGCGACACCTCGGGCAGGTCGAGCCCCTCCCGCAGCAGGTTGATGCCGACGAGGGCGTCGAAGACGCCCCGCCGCAGGTCTCCGATGATCTGGACCCGCTCGAGCGTCTCGACGTCGGAGTGGAGGTAGCGGGTCCGCACGCCCAGCTCGAGGAAGTAGTTCGTCAGGTCCTCGGCCATCCGCTTCGTCAGCGTCGAGACGAGCGTCCGCTCCCCCTTCGCAGCCCGCTCGCGGACGCGGCCGAGGAGATCGTCGACCTGCCCCTTCACGGGCCTCACCTCGACACGGGGGTCGACGAGGCCCGTCGGGCGGATGACCTGCTCCACGACCTCGCCGCCCGCCTGCTCCAGCTCGTAGGGCGCCGGGGTGGCCGAGACGTAGAGCCGCTGGCCGACGCGCTCGAGCCACTCCTCGAACTTCAGCGGCCGGTTGTCGAGGGCCGACGGGAGGCGGAAGCCGTACTCGACGAGCGTTTCCTTTCGGGACCGGTCGCCGTGGTACATGGCCCTCACCTGCGGGAGCGTCTGGTGGCTCTCGTCGATGATCGTCAGGTAGTCGGCCGGGAAGTAATCCAGGAGGGTCGGCGGCGGCTCCCCGGGCGCGCGGCCCGAGAGGTGGCGGGAGTAGTTCTCGATGCCGGAGCAGTAGCCGATCTCGCGGATCATCTCGAGGTCGAAGCGGGTCCGCTGCTCGATCCGCTGCGCCTCGAGGAGCTTCTTCTGCGCCGTCAGCTCCTCCACCCTCACGACGAGCTCGGCCTCGATCGAACCGAGCGCCCGCTCGCGGACCTCCTGCGGGGTGACGTAGTGGGATTTC
>Ga0209573_1001632_pt1 | contig 33306 bp, 24 predicted proteins | sample TNRBio252014_DNA_FD_185870 | JGI IMG/M metagenome (GOLD analysis project Ga0209573, IMG submission 185870) | Wastewater treatment Type I Accumulibacter community from EBPR Bioreactor in Madison, WI, USA - TNR Reactor_6/25/2014_ DNA (SPAdes)... | ecosystem: Engineered > Bioreactor > EBPR >...
AAAGCTGGCGCGGATCGCCCACGAGGTTATCCGCCAGCTCGAAAACCAGCCGCAAGCCGTGCCGACCATCGAGCACCTCAAGCAACCGGAAATCCAGGCCGCCATCGTCAAAGCGGTCGAGGAACGAAGCGCGCCGGCGCAGGGGGAACTGGATGGCGTGACCAAACAGCCGGATATCGCCGCCGTGGTCGCCAAAACGGTGGACCTGGTCGCGCGACAGACCATCGCCATCCCGCGCATTCTCGTCGTGCCGAAAGGCGAGGTGAAATCCGGCTTCAAACCCTTCACGCTCGAACTGGACACGCTGAAGTATCCAGCGGTTTCCGACGAACTGTGGATTCAGCACTTGCGCACCCACCAGCTTGAGGTCGTGACGCTGGGCCGTGGCGGCGTTGAAGAGGCGCGGCTGGAGGATTACATCGTCAACGGGTTGGTGGATTTCGACGATGTTTGCTACGACGACCACGCCGATCTGCTCTACAACCTGGCGGCGCAGACGGTACAGCATTTTCGCGGCTACCTCTCCGACGACGACACCCGTAAGGTGCTGCGCTGCTACCAGCACCCCATCGCGCAATTCATCCATGCCCAGATGCAGGCCCACTATTGGGAAGATGCAACCGACTACGAAGTGAAGATCAGCAAGGGCTTCACCGAGTTGAAGCAGAGCGCCTATACCTGCGCCGTGCGGGAACCGCCGATGGATTACCGGTTCGCGCCGGCGGACAAGAGCAACATGGCGAAATACCTGTTCGGCGGCTTCCAGCGTTGCCTTTACTCGGTGCAGAAATTCGATTCCGACGCCGAGCGCAAACTGGCGGTCATTCTGGAGCGCGACGCTCTCAAGTGGTTCAGGCCCGCCAAGGGCCAGTTCCAGATCTTCTACCGGCACGCAGCGGATCATCTGGAATACCAGCCGGACTTCGTCGCGGAGACGAGCGATGCCCTCTTCATGCTGGAACCCAAGGCCAGCAATCAGATAGAGGATGCAGTCGTGCTCGCCAAGCAGGAAGCAGCGCTTCAATGGTGTGCGAACGCCTCGCATCATGCGGCGACCCATGGCGGTAAACCGTGGTGCTACCTGCTGATTCCGCACGATGTGATTGCGGAGAATCACACGCTCGCCGGTTTGGTGGCGCGGTTTGGTGGATGACCGCGCGCTGTCAAACACCAAACCCGACCCCCGTTCCAGCAGCCCGCGTTTCGATTTGACGCTGGCCCAAGCCTGGCATATGCTCGGCCTATGCAAAATCAGGGGTAGCCCTCATGTCGAACCCAACCCTCGAACGCCGTGCCCGCCTATTCCGCAACGGACGCAATCAGGCCGTGCGCATCCCACGCGAATTCGAGCTGCCGGGCGATGAAGTTATCCTCCATAAGGAGGGTGACCGCCTGATCGTGGAGCCGGTGAAAAAACCCAACGGACTGGCCGAGTTGCTCGCCTCGTGGGAGCCGCTGGATGAAGAGTTTCCCACCATCGAAGACCCGCCTGTGCAGCCCGAGGATATTTTCTGACATGGCCGGCCCGTGTTACTTACTCGACACCAACATCTTGTCGGCTGTGGTGAAGCAACCCGCAGGTCCGTTGGCGCGGCGCATCGCTATCATGAATCGCGAGGATTATTGCACCAGCCTGGTGGTGGCCTGCGAACTGCGCTACGGCGTACTCAAGAAGGGTTCGCCGAATTTGGCCGCAAAAGTAGATCAACTGCTCATGCGGGTCGATGTGTTGCCATTAGAGGGGTCAGTGGATCTTCATTACGCGGAAGTACGGGTCGCGCTGGAAAAAATGGGCCAACCGATAGGCCATAACGACCTGTTGATCGCCGCTCACGCCCGCGCGCTGGGGTTGACGCTGGTCACCGACAACGCGCGCGAATTCTCCCGCGTGCCGGGACTGCGGGTCGAAAACTGGCTGGCCGAATCGTCTGGAACGGGTCCCACGCTGTGAGCCAGTGTTCGATCCGGTTCTACGAGGAATTGAACGATTTTCTGCCGCCGGAACGGCGCAAGGTTTGTTTCAATCACGACTTCCAGCGGCGCGCTTCCATCAAGGACATGATCGAGGCGCTCGGCGTGCCGCATACGGAAATCGAACTGATTCTGGTGAACGGCCAGTCCGTGGACTTTTCCCATATCGTCCAGGATGGCGACCGGATCAGCGTTTATCCCCTGTTCGAGTCCTTCGACATTCAGCCGCTGGTCCGGGTCCGGTTACGCCCGCTGCGGACCAGCCGCTTCGTGCTGGACGTACATCTCGGCAAACTGGCGCGCTATCTGCGGTTGCTGGGGTTCGACACGCTCTACCGCAACGACTGCGACGATGCCGAACTGGCGCGCTTGGCCAGCGCCGAGCAGCGGATTCTGTTGACCCGCGACCGCGACCTGTTGAAGCGGGCGATGGTGACGCACGGTTTTTTCGTGCGCGCGACCGATCCGCGCCGGCAGATCGAGGAAGTTCTCGATCGGCTGGACCTCTACCGCGCGATCCAGCCGTTCCTGCGGTGCGCCCGGTGCAACGGCCTGCTGGCGGCGGCGTCCAAGCGCCAAGTTTGGGAACGGTTGCCGCCAAAAACCCGCCTCTACGTCAAGGCGTTCTGGGCGTGTGGACAGTGTGGCCAAGTGTATTGGGAAGGCAGCCATCTACCGCATATCCGACGCTTCATCGACACCCTGCAAGCGCGCGGCGGCGGCGAGACGCCGTTCGCTGGACAAATTGCCGGGGCTGGGAAATGATGCGCAGGCGCCACGCGGGTTCGAAAGGGCAGGCTGGCGCATTCCATCGCGCCAACCACTTTAAGGATCAGCCATGCGTTCGCGGCTATCGATTGCGTTACTCCTGGCGTCGGGCTTGGTTTGGGCCCAGGACGCCGCGAAATCCCCTGGCTTGGAACCGATTGCCGATGGTCCGCCGGAAGCGTCGCGGGAACAGAATGTCCCGGCGCCGGAAGTGACCATCCGCCAGCAAGGCGATCAGGGTTCGGTCGAGGAGTATCGCGCCGGGGGCGCGCTGTACATGATCAAGATCAATCCCGCCAAGGGCGCGTCCTACTATCTGGTGGATACCGATGGCGACGGCAATCTGGAAACCCGCTACAACGACTTGCAGGGTGGGCTGTTGATTCCGGCCTGGGTGTTGCTGCGCTGGTGACCGGCGCACCCGAACCACCCCGGCGCTACGCGCCACCCCTCCTTGGCCAAGGAGGGGAAATAAGATCGGGTTCGTTTCTGAAAATTCATCAGCCGGGTGGTGGTCGCCATTCGGCGCTTTCCCGCCGTAACTGGGTCCGAACCTGGGCCCGTTCCGCCGTTTTGGACTTCTGGTGCGCGCCGCCCTTGCGCAGGATCGGCGCGGCGACGACCGGGTTGCGGCGTGACCGCTGGATGACTTTTCCCATGATGGTGTTCTCCATGCTTGAAGGTGGTCAGCCCTTGACGCACACCACCTGCTTAAGGGTATGCACGACCTCGACCAGGTCTGACTGATTGGCCATCACCTCGTCGATGGGCTTGTAGGCCCCTGGAATTTCGTCGATCACGCCGGCGTCCTTGCGGCATTCCACGCCGGCGGTTTGGGCGATCAGGTCTTGTGGATCGAACTTCTTCTTGGCCTGACCCCGGCTCATCCGCCGACCCGCGCCGTGGGCGCAGGAGCAGAACGACTCCGGTTCGCCCTTGCCGCGCACGATGTAGGATTTGGCGCCCATGCTGCCAGGGATGATGCCCAAGTCGCCCGTGCCAGCGCGGATCGCGCCCTTGCGGGTGATGAATAAATCCTCGCCGAAATGATGCTCGACTGCCACATAATTGTGATGGCAATTAATTGCTTCCTTGGTCACGGTAAACGGCGGCAGTTGCCGGGCTAGCGCGTCCAGGATCAGCCGCATCATCTCGCGGCGGTTGGTCATCGCGTAATCCTGCGCCCATTGCACCGCCATCACGTAATCATCGAAATGCTCTGCGCCTTCCTGCAAGTAGGCCAGGTCGCGGTCGGGCAGGTTGGCGAGATGCTTGCCCATGTCCTTACGCGCCAAGTCGATGAAGTAGCGACCGATGATGTTGCCGATGCCCCGGCTGCCGGAGTGCAGCATCACCCACACGTCCTGATTCTCGTCCAGGCACAGTTCGATGAAGTGATTGCCGCCGCCTAGGGTGCCGAGTTGCCGCGCCCAGATGATCTCGACATTTTTCTGCATTTTGAGGATGCCGGGATGCTTCTTGACGATGCGATCCAGGCTGCCCGACAACGCGCGGATGGTTGAGTTGGGCGCGCCCCGACCTTCCGGATGCATGTCGAACCCGACCGGCACCGCCGCCTCGATCACGTAGCGCACCGGCCGCAGGTTGTCCGGCAACTGGCTGGCCTTGAGGCTGAGGCGGACGGCGTTCATCCCGCAACCAATATCGACCCCCACCGCCGCCGGAATAATCGCGCCCTTGGTGGGAATCACCGAGCCGATGGTCGCGCCGATGCCGACGTGGACATCGGGCATCGCCGCCACGTGGCCACGGACGAAAGGCAGTTGCGCGACGTTGAGCAACTGATTGAGGGCTTGGGGGTCCACGTCGTCGGTGTAGATTTTGACCGGAACCTGGCCCTGGGTGATGATCTTTCTGATCGGCATGATCGCTGCTTGCGGTGATGAGGAGTCCGGCCGCCCAACGCAAAAAACCCTGGATGCACGGTCGTCACCCAGGGTTTTTCCAGATCGGAAAGCAGGCTCGGAAGACAACCAGGGCCTTCTGGAGACCGCTCGGAAGGCGTCACATGGCGGCGTGTTCTAATGTGAGCATGCAGAAACCTCCCGTGCGTGGAGCGGCGTGAATCGCCATCGGATGGCGACAACAATCCTTGAAGGACGTTCAAAATATAGGCGGCTTCCCCGCGCTTGTCAAAAAACCGCGCCAACTATCGTCAAAATGAAATTGCGTCGCGCCTTTCAACTCCGCCCATCCTGCTGGAACGCCGGCCATGCCGCCAGCAGATAGTGGAGCATGGACCAGAGTGTCAGCGCCGCCGCGACCAGCAACAGCCCCAACCCGACTTCGAGCGTCGGGAAACTGCCCAGCGGCTCCCGGTATAGCAGCAGCAGCAAGGCGACCATCTGGGCGGTGGTCTTGAATTTGCCGACCATGGATACCGCCACCCGGCCATGATTGCCGATCTGGGCCATCCATTCGCGCAACGCCGAAATCGCGATCTCGCGGCCAATGATGATCACCGCCGCCACCGCCATCACTGGCGTGGGAATCGCCTGCACCAGCAGCACCAGCGCCGCCGCGACCATCAGCTTGTCCGCCACCGGATCCAGAAACGCGCCGAAAGCCGAGGTTTGATCGAACCGCCGCGCCAAGTAGCCATCCAGCCAGTCGGTGAGCGCCGCCAGCCCGAACAGCGCCGCGCACAGTACGTTGGCGCCGCGCAATGGCAGGAAGAACACGCCCACGAACACCGGGATCAATGCGATGCGTAGCAGAGTTAGCCAAGTGGGCAAGTTCAGTTGCATGGGTTGGACCGGCGATCAGGTTTCGCCATGAAAGGTGTCATAAATCCGTTGGGCCAGCTCGGCGTTAATGCCGTCCACGCCAGCCAAATCCTCGACGCCGGCCCGCGCGAGCTGCTTCAAACCGCCGAACTGCCGGAGGAGGGCTTGGCGGCGCTTGGGACCGATGCCGGGAATGCGTTCGAGGGCGGACGTCACGCGGGCCTTGACCCGGCGCTGGCGATGGCCGGTGATGGCGAAGCGATGAGCCTCGTCGCGAATCTGCTGCACCAAGTGCAGGGCGGACGAATCGGCAGGGAGTATAAAGGGGCGGTTTTCCCCGGACAAGAACAGCGTTTCCAGCCCCGGCTTGCGCTCCGGCCCCTTGGCGACGCCAATCGCTGTTACCCCGGCGACCTGCAACTCTTCCAGCACCGCGCGCGCCTGGGCCAACTGCCCCTTGCCACCGTCGATAAACAATACGTCGGGCAGGCGGCCCTCTTCCTCCCGCAGCCGGGTATAGCGCCGGGTCAGCGCCTGACGCAGGGCGGCGTAGTCGTCGCCCGGGGTGATGGCCTCGATATTGTAGCGGCGATAGTCGGCCTTGATCGGTCCCTCCGCGCCAAACACCACGCAGGCCGCGACCGTGGCCTCGCCTTGGGTATGGCTGATATCGAAACACTCCAGCCGGTTCGGAATCTCCTCCAGCCCCAGCGCGTCCCGTAACGCCTCCAGCCGCTGGCGCATTCCGGCTTGACTGGACAGATGCGCGGCCAAGGCGTGTTCGGCGTTGCGTCGGGCCAGTTCCAGCCAGCGGGCGCGCTCGCCGCGCGGATGCGCGACGATGGCGACCCGCTGGCCGGTGCGCTCCTGAAAGGCTTGGGCCAGCAGCGCGGCGTCCGTCGGTTCGTGACTGACCAGCAATTCGGTGGGAATCTCCCGATCCAGATAGTACTGGGCCAGAAAGGCGCCGAGTACCGCGTCCTCGTCCTCGTCCTCGGGCAGGCGAGGAAAGAACGCCTTGTTGCCCAGCAGTCGCCCGCCGCGAAACACGAAGACTTGCACGCAGGCCGCGCCGCCGCGCGCGATCGCGGCCACCACGTCGAGATCGCCGCTCTCGCCCTCGACATGCTGTCGTTGCTGGATTTGGCGCAATTCGACGATCCGATCGCGATAGACCGCCGCCTCCTCGAAATTCAGCGCCACCGCCGCTTCCTCCATGCGTCGCGCCAAATCGTCGATGACCTGTCCGCTGCGACCTTCCAAAAACAGCAGGGCGTCACCCAGGCAGCGCTGGTAGCTTTCGCGGTCGATCAGGCTGACGCAGGGGGCGGTGCAGCGCTTGATCTGATATTGCAGGCAGGGCCGATTCCGGGCGCGGAAAAAGCTATCTTCGCACGAGCGCAGCCGGAACACTCTTTGAAGCAGGTTCAAGGTATCGCGAACGGCGTTGGCGTGGGGATATGGTCCAAAATAGCGCCCCGGCGCGCGCTTGGCGCCGCGATGCAGCGCCAGGCGGGGAAAATCGCCCTCGGCGACATGGATGTAGGGATAGCCCTTGTCGTCGCGCAGCAAAATGTTGTAGCGCGGCTGAAGTTCCTTGATCAACCGGCTTTCCAGAATCAGCGCCTCGGTCTCGGTATGCGTGACCGTGACCTCGATGGCTTGGATTTGGGTGACCAGGCTGCGCGTCCTGGCGGAGGGATGATGTTCCCGGAAGTAGCTCGACACTCGCCGCCGCAGGTTGCGGGCCTTGCCGACGTAGAGCGCCACGCCGCGCTCGTCCAGCATCCGGTAAACGCCGGGCAGGGTGACGAGAGTTTTCAGGAAGGACTGGGGCTCGAAAGGCGTTGCCATGGCGTCCGTGGAACCGCGCAAGTGGTTGGCTGGAACTTATGGCCCGGCCCAAACCAAAAAACGCCGGCGCTGGCCGGCGTTTTCGCTCTACCCACCGCGCGGTTCAGAGATTGTCGCGGCGAATGTCGTACTTCTCCATCAACCGGTACAGGGTCATGCGCGAGACGCTCAGTTCTTGGGCGGCGCGAGCGATGTTGAAACGGGTCCGCAGCAGCGTGGCCTGAATGACTTCGCGATCGGCCGCCATCCGCGCCTCGTCCAGGGTGACGAAGCCCCGCCCCAGCGAACGCCGCTCCAGCTCCAGATCGGCGGGTGAAATATAGGGTCCCTCGCTCAACAGCACCGCGCGCCGCACCCGGTTCATCAGTTCGCGGACGTTGCCCGGCCAGTCATAACGATTGATCACCTCCAGCGCGTCCCGGCTGAAGCCCTTGGCGACCGTCTTGACCTCGGCGGAGAACTTGTTGAAGAAGTAGCGGGCCAGCAATTCCACGTCGCCCCGGCGCTCGCGCAGCGTGGGCGCTCGCAGATGCAGGACGTTCAGCCGATAAAAAAGATCCTCGCGAAAACGGCCGTCGCGCATCGCCTGCTCAATCTTGGTGTGGGTGGCGGCGATGACCCGGACATTGGCGGGAATCGGCTTGGTGCCGCCGAGCCGTCGAATCTTCTTTTCTTCCAGGAAACGCAACAGGTTGGCCTGCACTTCCGGCCCGAGGTTGCCGACTTCATCCAGGAACAAGGTCCCCCCGGCAGCCGCCTCGATTTGCCCGATCCGGCGCTCGCCCGCGCCGGCGAACGCACCTTTTTCATGCCCGAACAGTTCGGACTGAATGAGATCGACGACCAATGCCTCGCAATTGACCACCACGAAGGGTGCTGCCGCCCGGGACGAATTCTCGTGGATCGCCCGCGCCGCCTGCTCCTTGCCGGTGCCGATTTCACCCGTGATCAGGACCGGCACATCAACCTCGGCCGCTTTCTGGATGCCCCGGAACAGGGTCTGCATCATTGAGCTGTTGCCGGTCAGCCCATACTGGGCCTCGGTTTCGCGCTGCTGGCGCAAATTGATTTCGGTCAGTTCCACCATGCCGTAGGCATGCCCGAGCGTGACCGTCAGGCGTTGGGCGTCGATGGGCAGCGTATGATAATCGTAGCACCGCTCGGCGATGAGACCGGATAGCAGCTTGCGCTCCACGCAGGGTCGTGGCAACGCGATGACCCACTGCATTTTGCGGCGGGCCAGCATCAGATCGATCACCCACTGGATGGACCTTTCCGGCTCGCAACTGAACAGCAGCGCCAAACCGACTCGAAACGACTGTTCGGTCAGCAGGACTCGGGCCTGGCCCGGGTCCTGAGTCCAGTAGACTTCCCAATCCGCCGCAGAAATCTTTTGGATTAATTCATCCTCGACGGCGGCGGTGCTTAAAATCAGCAGCTTGCGCATTATTCTTTACCCAGGCCAGTTTGCTCGTCCGCTGGGGCTTCAAGACCCCTGCGGTTCCAGGAATTGAAGGTGATGCGTGAACGGCGCGGACCCTCGCGCCTTGTAAAGATCAGCCGTCGCTGGTCTTTTGATCGACGGATCCCATGGCGACCATCGTGAGAAGCTGCTTGAGTCACGCGCCCGGTCGAAACAGGTTATTTCCCGAACAGCTTATCGGTTCATGTGACATTCGAGGCCATTAAACCACAGCTTGTGTCGTCGTTCAAAGCACGTTAAAAGTCATACATGATAAGCTTGAGATTCATGGTATCAGGATTGTTGCCGACTGTCACCATTTAACTACTATGCAAGCTCAGTTCTCCGCGAACGTATCTTTTTCTTCATTCACTTGAGATTTTCCATGGACTGCTATCTGCCGCTCCGCGCGCTCCTGTTTCAACTGGATCCCGAGACCGCTCACGACTGGACCCGGACGCTGTTGCGCCTGCCGGGCGCTAGCGTGCTGGCTCAAATCGCCGCATTCGGTATTCCCGACGCCCCGCGCCGAATCATGGGCATCGACTTTCCGAATCCGGTTGGCTTGGCGGCGGGTCTGGACAAGGATGGCGAATGCATCGCCCTCTGGCGGGCGCTGGGATTCGGTTTCGTCGAGATCGGTACCGTCACCCCACGCCCCCAACCCGGCAATCCCAAGCCCCGCATGTTCCGCCTGCCGTGCGCCCAGGCGTTGATTAACCGGATGGGCTTCAACAACCAGGGCGTGGATCGGTTGGTGGAGCGGGTGCGCCATACCAGCGGCAAGGGCGTGCTGGGCATCAATATTGGCAAAAACGCCGATACCCCGGTCGAACGCGCCGCCGACGATTATCTGCTCGGCTTGCGCAAGGTCTATCCTTGGGCCAGCTACGTTGCAGTCAACATTTCTTCACCCAACACCCCCGGATTGCGCGATCTACAGTACGGGGCGGCGCTGGACCGGCTGCTGGAAGCCCTGAAGACCGAGCAGGCCCGGTTGGCGGCCGAACACGGGCGCTACGTGCCGCTGGCGCTCAAGATCGCCCCGGATATCGCCGACGCCGACCTGCCCATCGTGGGCCAATCGCTGATCCGCCACGAGTTGGACGCCGTCATCGCCACCAACACCACCTTTTCCCGCGTTGGCGTGAAAAACCTGCCTCATGCCGAGGAAGTCGGCGGACTTAGCGGCGCGCCGCTGATGGCCCGCTCCACCGGCGTCGTGGGACAACTGCGGGAGATTTTGGCAGGCAAGCTGCCGATCATCGCCGTGGGAGGCATCCTGAGCGGGGCCGACGCCGCCGCCAAGGTCGCAGCCGGCGCCAGTCTGGTGCAGTTGTATACCGGCTTCGTTTATCGCGGCCCCGAGTTGATCCGGGAGGCGGTCAAGGCGCTGCGTTAAATACGCGGTGGCGGGAACTTGCCGCCCCCTTAATCGACTCCAATCCTCGGTTATTCACCACTCGGAGGATTTAATGATGCTACGCGCGTTGTTGTTGCTGCTGTTGAGCGGGCTGGCACCCGCCCTGGCCCTAGCCGCCATCGAGACCAAAGCCATCGAATACCAGCAGGGCGATACCCGGTTGGTCGGCTATCTGGCCATTCCCAAGGATGCCAAGGGGCCGTTGCCGGGCGTGCTGGTCGTGCATGAATGGAAGGGGCTGAACGACTACGCCAAGCGCCGCGCCGACCAATTGGCGGAACTGGGCTACGTGGCTTTCGCCACCGACATTTACGGCGACGGCAAGGTTGCCGCCGACGCCAAGGAAGCCAGGGCCTTATCCAGTTTGTATAAGAATGATCGGGCGCTGTTGCGGGCGCGAGCCGCCGCCGGACTGGCGGCGCTCAAGGCGCAACCCGGCGTGGCTGGAGATAAAGTTGCCGCCATCGGTTACTGCTTCGGCGGCACCGCCGTGCTGGAACTGGCCCGGAGCGGCGCAGACATGGCCGGCGCGATCAGTTTCCACGGTGGTCTGGATACGCCCGCGCCCCAGGATGCGAAAAACATTCGTGCCAGGGTGCTGGCGCTGCACGGGGCCGACGATCCCAACGTGCCAGCCGAGCAGGTGGCGGCGTTTGAGCAGGAAATGCGCGCGGCCGGAGTGGACTGGCAGTTGATCGCCTACGGCGGCGCGGTGCATGGCTTCACCAATCCCGCCCACGGTAGCGATAACAGCAAGGGCGTCGCTTACAACGCCGCTGCCGATGCCCGCTCCTGGGCGGCGATGCGGCAGTTCTTCGTCGAGTTGTTCGCCAAACCCTGATGAGGGGTCTCGACCGCCGGCTCGCCGTCGCCCCCATGCTGGACTGGACCGACCGGCACTGCCGGTATTTTCTCCGCCTGCTGACCCGGCATACCCTGTTGTACACGGAGATGGTCACCGCTGGAGCGGTGCTGCACGGGGATCGCGAGCGGCTGCTGGCTCACGATCCCGCCGAGCATCCGTTGGCGCTGCAACTGGGCGGCAGCGATCCCGGCGAATTGGCTCGCTGCGCCCGCGTCGCCGCCGAGTTTGGCTACGATGAAGTGAATCTGAACGTCGGCTGTCCCAGCGACCGGGTGCAATCGGGCCGGTTTGGCGCCTGTCTGATGGCCGAGCCGGATTTGGTGGCCGACTGCGTGGCGGCGATGCGGGCGGCGGCGGACCTGCCGGTCACGGTAAAGACCCGCATCGGCATCGACGACCGCGATTCCTACGAAGCCCTGACCGACTTCGTCGGTCGGGTCGCCGGCGGCGGTTGCGAGGTGTTCGTCGTCCACGCCCGCAAGGCTTGGCTGAGCGGTTTGAGTCCGAAGGAAAACCGGGAAATTCCACCGCTGCGCCACGACGTCGTCTACCGACTCAAGCGGGATTTTCCCGGCCTGACGATCATCCTCAACGGCGGGTTGACCGCTCTGGATCAGATCGCGGACTCGTTGCGGCGAGTGGATGGGGTGATGATCGGCCGCGCCGCCTACGAAAATCCTTATCTGCTGGCTGAAGTGGACCAGCGGTTTTTCGGCTCCAGCGCGCCGCTGCCGAGTCGTCATCAAGTCGTCCGGGCTTTCCTGCCCTATGTCGAAATGCAATTACAGGGGGGAACGCCCTTGCATTGCATGACCCGGCATGTTCTGGGCCTGTTTCGGGGCATTCCGGGGGGGCGGGCTTGGCGGCGCCATCTCAGCGAACGCGCCCACCGGCGCGGCGCCGGCGCAGAGGTGCTGGAGGCGGCGCTGCAACGAGTACCAGAGACCGCGTAGCGGGGCGGGTAACCGGAATCATCCAGACTCGCCCATTCCATTCACCCTAAAATAATCAGGTTATCTTTAAACCCGCGCGGGCGCGACCCCGCTGCCCCGCCTTGTCCCAGGATCATCCTACAATGTATGAATTCCTAAAGTACGAAGTTCGCGACGCCATGACCGCCGATCCCATCGCCATCGGTCCCGATACCCGGTTGCGCGAGGTCGAGGAACTGTTTGAGAGCCACGACTTCAACGGGGTGCCGGTGGTGGACGATCGGCGCCATCTGCTCGGCATCCTGACCAAGTTCGACTTGCTCAAGGCGTTCAGTCTCGACGCCCACGCGCTGGTTCCACACTACGACACGATCATGGAACAGCCGGCCGCAGCGGTGATGACGCGCGATCCGGTCAGCGTCGAGCCGCGCCTGCCACTCAGCCGCCTGCTGCAAAAGCTGGTGGAAATGCGCACCAAAAGCCTGCCGGTGGTGGAAAATGATCGGCTGGTCGGCATCATCGCCCGCGAGGATGTGTTGAAGGCGCTGCGCCGCGCGACGATCCAGCACGAAATCCCGATTCACGAGGATTCGCCCTCATGACCACCCTGCTTTACACCCATCCAGCCTGTTTGGAGCACGACACCGGTTTCGGTCACCCGGAATGCCCGGCTCGGCTGACCGCGATCCTCAACACCCTGCGTACCGCGCCGTTCGCCGCCCTGGAATGGCGGGACGTTCCCCAGGCCACCGTCGAGCAACTGACCCGCATCCACCCGCAAGGCTACGTCGAACGCATTTTTGCTCGCATCCCCAGGCGGGGCAACGTCGCGCTTGACGGCGACACTATCCTGTCGCCGCAATCGGGCGAAGCCGCCCTGCGCGCGGCGGGCGCGGTGTGCGCGGCGGTAGACGCCATCGTCCAGCGGGAAGCCAGCAACGCTTTTTGCGCCATCCGTCCACCTGGCCATCATGCTGAGCCGACGCAGGCCATGGGTTTTTGCCTGTTCGCCAACGCCGCCATCGGCGCCGCCCACGCCCGCGCCGTTCACGGTCTGGAGCGGGTGGCGGTCATCGATTTCGACGTGCACCACGGCAATGGCACCCAGGCCGCGTTGGAACACGATCCCGGTTATCTCTACATTTCCACCCACCAGGCTTACATCTATCCCGGCACCGGCCGCCGCGACGAACGTGGGATCGGTAACGTCGTCAATATCCCGCTGCTGGCCGGCAGCGGTTCGACCGACCTGCGCCACGTCTGGCGGCACGAGATCGAACCGGCGCTGCGGGATTTTCAGCCGCGATTGATCCTGATCTCGGCGGGCTTCGACGCGCATCACATGGACCCGCTGGCGGAATTGAACTTTAGCGAGGACGACTACGCCTGGCTGACCCAGCAAATTCTGGCGGTCGCGGCGGAGTGCTGCGAGGGCCGGGTGGTATCGGTCCTGGAAGGGGGCTACAGCCTGCCGGCGCTGGCCGCCAGCGTGGCCGCGCATGTCAAGGCGCTGATGGAGGCGCCCCGCGCGGCGCAACGCTCCTTGATCAAGGGCATCCTGGAACGCCAGAAGACCCGGAGAAACGCGGCGGGGTCGTGAAAAAGTCACCGTTCAATCCTCGCTCCAGCTCTCCTTGGGGAAGCCTACTCGACCTCCAGTTCCACGACCCGCAGTTCCGTACCGCCGCGCACCCGCAGGAGATAGCTCTCGCAGCGGGGGCAGGGTTCCTCGCGGTCGCGCACCTCCACCACCGCGCCGCAGTCCAGACAGACGGCTTGGCCGGAGGGCCGTTCGATTTCCAGCACGGCGCCCTCGGCCAGAGTGCCTTGGGCCGCCACCGCGAACCCGAAACGCAGCGCCTCGACCTCGACCCCGGCCAGCACGCCCACGGCCAACCGAACCGCGCGCACTTGGCGAAACGGCTGACGGCGAGCCTGGTCCTCGATGACGCGAATCAGTTCCATGCATAACGATAGTTCGTGCATGGCAAGAAAGTTTCAAGGCAATAGCACGGTGGATCCCGTGGTCCGGCGCGCTTCCAGATCGCGATGCGCCTGGGCAGCTTCGGCCAGGGGATAGGTCTGGCGGACCTCGATCCTCACCGCGCCGCTGGCGACCACCTCGAACAGTTCGGCGGCGCTGGCCAGCAAATCCGGTCGCTTGGCGGTGTAGGTCATCAAGACGGGGCGGGTCAGGAACAGCGACCCCTTGGCGGCCAGAATTCCTGGCTCGAACGGCGGGACTGGCCCCGAGGCGTTGCCGAAGCTGACCATCATCCCCAGCGGCCGCAAACAGTCCAGCGAACCCATGAAGGTTTCCTTGCCCACCGAGTCGTAAACCACCGCCACGCCTTGTCCGTTGGTAATCTCGCGGACTCGCTCCACGAAATTCTCGCGGCTGTAGACGATCGCGTGCTGGCAACCGTGGGCGCGGGCCAGTTCGGCTTTTTCGTCGCTGCCCACCGTGCCGATCACGATCGCGCCCAACTGCCGCGCCCACTGGCTGGCGATCAGCCCGACCCCGCCGGCGGCGGCGTGCAACAGGATGGCGTCGCCCGGTTGCACCCGATACGTGCGCCGCAACAGATATTGGGCGGTCATCCCTTGCAACATCATGGCGGCGGCGGTTGGGTCGTCGATGGCGTCGGGCAACGCCACCACCCGGTCGGTGGCAATCAGCCGGACTTCGGCGTAGGCCCCAACCGGCGGGCTGGCATAGGCCACCCGGTCGCCGACTTTGAACTCGGTCACGCCCTCGCCGACCGCCTCCACTTGGCCCGCGCCTTCCATGCCCAGGGTCCAGGGCAGCGCCGGCAACGGATACAGGCCGGTGCGGTGATAGACGTCGATGTAGTTGAGACCGACGGCGCCATGGCGAACCCGGAGTTGACCGGGGCCGGGATCGCCAACCTCGACCTCCTCCCAGCGCAGCGCCTCGGGACCGCCGTACTGATGAATGCGAATTGCCTTGGGCATCGTGTTCTCCTCGACCGTGAAAGCATCAGGGACGCTTGAATTTCAGGCGAATCCCATCCTACAAATAATAGGTCGTCAGCGGCGGAAAACCATTGAATTCGACGGAACTGTACGAGGCGGTATAAGCGCCGGTGGACAGCCAGTAAATCCGGTCGCCGATGGCCAGCGACAGCGGGAGCTGATATTTAAAATGTTCGTAGATGATGTCCAGGCTGTCGCAGGTTGGCCCGGCTATGATCACATCCCCGGTTTCGCCCTCCTTGCCGGTATAAACCGGGTATTTGATCGATTCATCGATCGTTTCCATCAGGCCGTTGAAGACGCCGACATCGGTGTAAACCCAGCGTTTCAAGTCGGTTTTGGATTTTTTGGAAATCAGGACCACCTCGCTGGCCAGCACGCCGGCGTCGCCTACCAGACCGCGGCCTGGTTCCAGGTAAATTTCCGGGATGGCATCACCGAAGTGTGAGCCGAGATAGCGGTTGATTTCTTCCGCGTACACGGAAAGCGCGTTGGATTTGATCAGGTAATCCGCCGGGAATCCGCCACCCATGTTGATGGCTTTCAGATGGACATTTTTTCCCTTCATCCACTCGAACAGGGCGTGTACTTGGGCGATCGCTGCATCCCAAGCCGGAATTTCGCGCTGCTGCGAGCCGACATGAAACGAAATGCCATGGGGATCCAGCCCCAAATCGGCCGCCAGCGAGACCAGTTCCGTTAACATACGCGGCTGGCAACCGAATTTGCGCGACAGCGGCCAGTCGGAATCGGAGGTGACCGCATCCATCAGCAGTCGGAAAAAGATCCGCGAACCGGGGGCTTCTCTGGCCAGATTGCGAACATCGGCCTCGCAGTCGGTCGCAAACAGTCTCACTCCCTTATCGTAGGCTTCGCGAATATGCCGTGATTTTTTGATGGTGTTGCCGAAACTGACCCGGTCGGGGGCCACGCCGAGCGCCAGTACTTGGTCGAGTTCATAAATCGAGGCAATGTCAAAATAGGAACCCAAATCCCGGAGCAGGGCCAGCAATTCATCGCCAGGGTTCGCCTTGACCGCATAATAAATTTTCGCGCCGGGAAAGCCCATGCGGAATTCCTCGAATTTCTGTCGAACCCTGTCCAGCAAAACCACTAAAAATGGCGTTTCCCGGGTCGCCGCGAAAGTTAGAATTTTGTCCCATTCGGCAGGGGAGTAGTAGCTGAGAGGCATATTTTTTCCCTTGTTGAATAACAGGAAATGCAACGGCCCGAAATCGAGAAAGGCCATTCAATCCGGTATGGACTAAATGGCCTTCCCGCATCATTGTAACAATAATATCAATTTTATGTTGATTTGGCCGCCGGCCTGGACGCCAGGGCGATCATGGGATTAGCCGCGGAAACGGTTACGGTGGCGGTTGATTCCGCCAACTCGATGTCCAACTCCCGGACGGCGCCATCGAACGACTCTGGGCCGCCGGGTTCGATCTCCTTGACATCCGTCGGCAGGCCAATCCGGTCCAGGAGGGCGATAAACGGTTCCGGATCGAGTTCCTCGACATTGACCATGGTTTTCGGGTCCCAGACGCCCTGGGCCACCAGCATGGCCGCCGCGACCGGCGGAACGCCAGCGGTGTAGCTGATGCCCTGCGACTCGATTTCTTCAAAGCACTTTTTGTGATCCGAGACCTGATAGATGAACACTTCCCGCTTTTGCCCGTCCTTCCAGCCCTTGACGAAGTTGCCGATGCAGGTTTTGCCGGTATAACCCGGCGCGAGCGTCTTGGGATCGGGCAACAGTGCCTTGACGACCTTGAGCGGAACGACGTCCTGGCCGGTAGTCAGGGTCACCGGCAAATGCGACAGGAAGCCGAGGGTGCGCAAGACGGTGAAGACATTGATGTAGTGGTCGCCAAATCCCATCCAGAACCGAATGCTGTTGGCGTCGATGTTCTTGGACAACGAATGTAATTCGTCGTGTCCGTTCAGGTAAATGGGGCAACGCCCGACGACCGGGAAGTCGTAAACCCGCTTGACCGAGTGGGTGGGATACTCTTTCCACTGGCGATCGATCCAGGTCCAGACCTTGATAAACTCGCGGAAATTGATCTCCGGATCGAAGTTGGTGGCGAAATACTTGCCGTGGCTGCCCGCGTTGACATCGAGAATGTCAATGGTGTCGATCCGGTCGAAATAACGTTTGGCCGCCAGGGCGCAATAGGCGTTGACCACGCCCGGATCAAACCCGGCCCCCAGAATGGCCGTCAATCCCTTTTCCGCGCAACGGTCCTTGCGCTTCCATTCGTAGTTCGCATACCAGGGTGGCGTTTCGCACACCTTGTCCGGCTCCTCGTGAATCGCAGTGTCCAGATACGCCGCGCCTGTTTCCAGACAGGCTTCCAGCACTGACATGTTGATGAAGGCATTGCCGAGATTGATGACAATTCCGGTATTGGTTTCGCGAATCAATTTGACAGTCGCCGGGATGTCGAGCGCATCGAGCGGCCGTGAATACAATCTCCCCGCAGGATCCTTGATGTGCTGCTTGCGCTTGACGCTTTCGATGATTTCATCGCATTTGGTCTGGGTCCGCGAGGCGATGCAGATGTCGCCCAACACATCGTTGTTCATCGCGGCCTTGTGCGCCGCCACATGAGCGACCCCGCCAGCGCCAACGATCAATACGTTTTTTTTCATCTCGATTTTCTTCCTTACTCACGAAAGATTGCGTTTGAAATCCTGGTAGCCGAACTGGCGAACCACCTCCACGGTTCCGTCCAGCCTGCGCACGACGATGGAGGGCATGGGCAATCCGTTGAACCAGTTTTTCTTCACCATCGTGTACCCCGCCGCGTCCGCGATACGGACCTCGTTGCCGATCTCCAACCGGGTTTTCAGATCATACTCGCCGAATATGTCGCCGGCGAGACAGGTTCGACCGGCAATCATCATTCGGTGCGGTCCCGGCTCGGGCGCTGCGATCCTCGGGGTGGTGCGATAGATCAGATGATCCAGCATGTGGGCTTCCACGGAGGCGTCGACAATCGTGATGTCGATCTCATTATGCACCACGTCCAGCACCGTGGTCACCAGTTCCGCGCATTCGGTGATCGCTGCCTCGCCCGGTTCCAAATAAATCTGAACGCCAAGTTTTTCGCTGAAGCTTTTCAATTTCTCGCAGAATCGATTCAGTGGATAGCCCTCCTTGGTAAAATAAAGGCCGCCGCCAAAGCTGACCCACTCCAGCCCTTCCAACAAGGCTCCATAGTTTTGATCAATGAAATCAATAGCCGCGCAAAAATTATCCAAGTCGTCGTTTTCACAGTTAAAGTGAAACATCACCCCAGTCAGGAGGGGAGAGACCTTCATCACCTCGTTTTTGTCGGAAACGCCCAATCTTGTATATCTTCTAGCCGGATCGGCAAGATCGAAATGCGAGTAACTGATTCCCGGATTGACCCGCAATCCCAGTTTCATCCCGCGAACAGCGTCATAGTGGGCGGTCAGTTGGGAAATCGAATTAAAGATCACCTTGTCCGCAAATTTCCTGACGGCTTTAATATCCTGGGCGGAAAATCCCACGCTGTAGGCGTGAACCTCCTTGCCGAATGTTTCATAGCCCAACCGGGCCTCGAACAGCGAACTGCTCGTAGTTCCATCCAGGTATTGCCGCATGAGGTCGAACACGGCCCAGGTTGAAAAACATTTCAGCGCCAGCACCGACTTCGCTCCCGAAGCCTCGCGGACGCGCTGAATGATTTTCAGATTATTCTGAAGCCGGGTTTCGTCGATCAGGTAATAGGGAGTGGTCAATCGGGCCATCGGTCGTGGGACTCGTCAAGGATTTGGAAGGATTCGCGCCCGGATTTCAACCCAGCCAACGCCGGGCGTTGCGGAACAGCCGCAGCCAGGGTCCATCCTCGCCCCAGCCGTCAGGATGCCAGGAATACTGCACCGTCCGAAACACCCGCTCCGGGTGCGGCATCAGGATGGTGAAGCGCCCGTCGCGGCTGCACAGGCCGGCGATGCCGCCCGGCGAACCGTTGGGATTGGCGGGATAGGCTTCGGCGGGTTGTCCGAAATGGTCCACGAACCGCAACGCCACCAATCCCGCCGCCAGCGCCGCACCCGGCCCATGGTCATCGCGGAATTCGGCGCGGCCCTCGCCGTGCGCGACCGCGATGGGCAGGCGCGAGCCTTCCATGCCGCGCAAGAACAGCGACGACGACGGCAGCACTTCCACCAGGCTCAGCCGCGCCTCGAATTGCTCCACCCGGTTGCGCACGAAGCGCGGCCACAGTTCAGTCCCGGCGATCAGTTCGTGCAAATTGGACAACATCTGACAACCGTTGCACACCCCCAGCCCAAAGCTGTCCGGGCGGGCGAAGAAAGCGGCGAATTCGTCGCGGGCGCGGCAATTGAACAGTATGGACTTGGCCCAGCCCTCGCCGGCCCCCAGCACGTCGCCGTAGGAGAAACCCCCGCAGGCGGCGATGCCGTGAAAATCGGCCAGCGAAATCCGCCCGGCGATCAGGTCGCTCATGTGGACATCCACCGCGGCAAAGCCGGCCCGGTCGAAGGCCGCCGCCATTTCCACCTGGCCGTTGACGCCCTGCTCGCGCAGGATGGCGACTCGCGGTCGCGCCCCGTCAGCGAGGAATGGCGCGGCGATGTCTTCGGCGGGATTGAAAGTCAGCCGGACGTTCAAGCCCGGATCGGCGGGATCGCAGGCCGTCGCGAACGCCTCGCGGGCGCAATCGGGATGGTCGCGCAACGCCTGCATTCGATAGCTGGTTTCCGACCACAGCCGCCGCAGTTCGGCGCGGCTGGCGGCGAACACCACCTCGCCGGCATGGCGCACGATCAGCCGGTCCTCGCCATTCGGAGCGCCGATGACATGGCTGCATTCGCCCAAGCCGACGGCGGCCAGTCGCGCCAGCACCGCACGACGGTCCATCGCCCGCACCTGAAGCACCGCGCCCAGTTCCTCAGCGAACAGCGCCGCCAGCGGACCCTCGCCGTCCAGATCATCCAGCAGCACGGTCACGCCACAACCGCCGGCGAACATCATTTCCGCCAGCGTTGCCAGCAGGCCGCCATCAGAACGGTCGTGGTAGGCCAGCAATCGGCCCGCCGCGTTGAATTCCTGAATCACCGCGAAAAATGCTTTCAGATCGTCCGGTGCATCCACATCGGGAGCCGCATCGCCCCACTGGTTATAAACCTGGGCCAGGGCCGAACCGCCCAGGCGATTTTTCCCGCGTCCGAGATCGAGCAGGATCAGGTCGGTGTCGCCCCGGTCAGTGCGCAATTGTGGGGTCAGGGTCCGGCGCGCGTCCTGAACCGGCGCGAAGGCCGAGACGATCAGCGACAGCGGCGCCACCACGCTTTTGCGCTCGCCGTCCGCTTCCCACACCGTTTTCATCGACAGCGAATCCTTGCCGACCGGAATGGCGATGTCCAGCGCCGGACACAGTTCCATCCCCACCGCCCTGACCGTATCAAACAGGCGCGCATCCTCGCCGGGATGGCCCGCCGCCGCCATCCAGTTGGCCGACAGTTTCACGTCGCCGATGTTCTCGATGCGAGCGGCGGCGATGTTGGTGAGCGCCTCGCCGACCGCCATCCGCCCGGAGACCGGCGCGTCCAATACTGCCAGCGGCGCTCGCTCGCCCATCGCCATCGCTTCGCCGGTGTACACGTCGAAGCTGGTCGTCGTGACCGCGACATCGCCGACCGGGATTTGCCAAGGCCCCACCATTTGATCGCGGCCCACCAGCCCGGTCACGGTGCGGTCGCCGATGGTGATGAGGAAACTCTTGTCGGCCACCGCCGGGAAGCGCAATACCCGCGCCACGGCGTCGGCCAGTGTTACGCTGCTCAGGTCGAGCGACTTGAACTCAACCGATTCGCGCGCCACGTCGCGCAACATCTTCGGCGGCTTGCCAAACAGCACGTTCATCGGCAAATCCACCGGCCGGTTATTGAACTGCCGATCCGTGACCGTCAATTCCGGTTCGCTGGCGGCAACGCCGATCACGGCGTAAGGACAGCGTTCGCGCGCGCACAACGCCTCGAACGTCGCCAGCCCCTCGGCGGCGATGGCCAGCACATAGCGTTCCTGCGCTTCGTTGCACCAGATCTGCATCGGCGTCATGCCGGGATCGTCGTTGGGAACCGCGCGCAACTCGAACGAACCGCCCCGCTCCGCGCCGTGGACGATTTCCGGCACGGCGTTGGACAGGCCGCCCGCGCCGACGTCGTGAATTGAGAGAATGGGATTGTTCGCGTCCAGCGCCACGCAACGATCAATGACTTCCTGGGCGCGGCGCTGGATTTCCGGGTTGCCACGCTGCACCGAGGCGAAATCCAGATCTTCATGGGAACTGCCCGACGCCATGCTGGACGCCGCGCCGCCGCCTAGGCCGATCAGCATCGCCGGCCCACCGAGAACTACTATCGCCGTGCCCGGCGGCAGCTCGGCCTTGTGAACGTGCAGTTCGCGGATGTTGCCCAGTCCGCCCGCGATCATGATCGGCTTGGGGTAGCCGCGCCGCTGACCGTCCGGGCCATCCTCCTCGAACGCGCGGAAATAACCGGCCAGATTCGGGCGGCCAAATTCGTTATTGAAAGCCGCTGCGCCAATCGGGCCTTCCAGCATGATGTCCAGCGCCGACGCGATCCGCCCCGGCTTGCCATAATCCTGTTCCCACGGCTGGATGAAATCAGGAATCCGCAGACTGGAGACCGAGAAGCCGCACAGACCCGCCTTCGGCTTCGCGCCGCGCCCGGTCGCGCCCTCATCGCGGATTTCGCCGCCAGAGCCAGTGGCTGCGCCGGGAAAGGGGGAAATCGCGGTCGGGTGATTGTGCGTTTCCACCTTCATCAAGATGTGAACATCCTCCGGGTGGTAGCGGTATTCGCCATCCGTCGGATCGGGGAAGAAGCGCCCGGCGGGGAAACCCGTCATCACCGCCGCGTTGTCGCTGTAGGCCGACAGCACATCGTCGGGATGGCAATGATGGGTATGGCGGATCATGGCGAACAGCGAGCGCTCCTGCTTCACGCCGTCCACGATCCAGTCGGCGTTGAAAATCTTGTGCCGGCAGTGTTCGGAATTGGCCTGCGCGAACATCATCAGTTCCACGTCGGTCGGATTGCGCGCCAGCCGGATGAAGCTGTCCAGCAGGTAGTCAATCTCGTCCTCCGACAGCGCCAATCCCAATTCGCGGTTGGCGGTCACCAACGCCTCCCGTCCGCCGCCCAGCACGTCCAAGGTCGCCAGCGGCGCGGGTTCGGCGCGGGCAAATAGAATGGCAGGATCGTCGTCCGGCGATAAAACTGCCTCGGTCATCCGGTCGTGCAGCAGCGGTTGCAGCGCAGCCCGATCATCGACGGTCAACCGTGGCGCGGCTTCCAGGTAATACGCTGCGCCGCGTTCGATGCGACGAACGTGTTGCAAACCGCAGTTATGGGCGATGTCGGTGGCTTTGGAGGACCAGGGCGAAATCGTGCCGGGACGGGGGATGACCAGCAAAATCGGTTCGCCGGTGAGATGCCGCTGCGTGGCGGTGGGGCCGTAGTGCAGCAACCGATCCAGCACCTCGCGATCATGCGTCGTCAGCGAACCGTCCACGAAATGCACGAACTCGGCGTAGACATCGGTGATGGTCGAAACCCGCCGACGCAGCGCAGCCAGCAGTTTTTGCCGACGGAACGGTGACAGGGCGGGGCTTCCACGGAAACACAGCATCGCGAACACTCTCCTGGGTCGGGCGAGGAAGCGCGGATGATAGCAGCAATCTTTCGCGGTCGGCGCCCGAACCATCGCGCAAAAGTCACCGCGCCACGACGAGAATTTCGGCGCGCGAGGATTGGTATTACCTAATATGAAATTGCGGGAAATCGACCCGCTCCACGATGCCCATCTTCCAGTCCGCCGCGTCCACCACGGACAGGAAGCGTCTTTCCACGAACCTTGATTCGAGAATCCCGATGAAACGCCATCATCAGCTTGCTTTGGCGGGCGTCATCGCCTGCACCCTGTTTGGCGCCTGTGGCCGGAACGAACAGGCGAGTACATCTGCGCCCGCGTCCACGCCCGCCGCGCCTGCCCGCGTGCCCGTCCCCGCGCTTCCGCCGCGCGCCGCCCAAGCCATCGCGCAGCCCGCTTGGCTGCGCGAACGCTTGCCCGAACACACCGTCGCCTATCTCCGCATTCCGTCGGCGTGGGGGCTCTTGTCCGCGCCGAACGGGCGTCCGCTCGATCCCGCCCTCGCCAGCGAACCGCACGCGCGCATCGTCGCCGCGCTCCGCGAGGCCGTGCGCAAGGACAAGACCCTTGCCGATACGGGCCTCACGCCCGCGTTGACCTTGTTGCTCGGCGATCTCGACGCGCCGCTGGAAATCGTCGCCATCGACAACAGCGATACGATCAGTCCGGCCAGCACCCTTTCCCTGTTCAGCTCTCGACTCGATGTCGCCAGCGTGGATGAGCTGAACGCGCGCCTCGCCGCATTGGCGGCAGACACGCCATTGCTCAAAGCGCCGCTCGACGCCGAAGGGAAGGGTGTCCTGGTCAATGGCGGCTTCGTGCGGTTCGACGCCGCGAGCCGGCGCGTGTACGGGCTCATCGGCATGACCGCCACCCCCATGTTGCTGGATCAGTGGATCGAGCAACTGAAGCAGACGCGCGGTCATCGGTTGCACGACATCGAACGGCAAATCGACGACTCGGGCCAAGGCTTGTTCGGCTGGATGAGCCTGAAGGGGCTGACCGGTATCGCCTCCGCCCAGGTGCCGAACGGGCCGGGCGCCGCCCTGGCGCGTGACCTGCTGGACAAGACCCAAAGTCTGGCGTTCGGCTGGGGCACGGTGGACGGTCGCGGTCGCTTGCAAGTCCGCCTGGAAGCGCCGCAAGCCAGGTTGCTCGGCTACCTCGCCGCGCGGCAATACCGCGCCGACCTCAAAACGGCTGGCAAGCCGCGCTGGGCCATCAGCCTGATGCTGCCGGACGCCGAACGCCTGGCCGCCTTCGAAAATAATTTGACCGCCGATTTCGGCGCGGAAGCGGCCAGGGAATATCGCGACGGCGTCGCCCTGCTCGGGCAACAGTACGGCATCGTGCCGGTGGAGTGGTTGAAACTGATCGGACCCGAGTTGATCGGTTTCGAGGACGCCCACGGCCGCTACGCCGCCCTGCGCGTCAACGACCAGCCAGCGATCTACCGCAAGCTGGACGAGCTTGGGCAACGCTTCCACTGGCGGCGCGAGACTCTGAAGATCGGCAAGGTGGAGGTGCAACACCTGACCATCCCCGGCGGCATCGGCATGGATCGGGACGACGAGCCGACCGACGCCGCCGGCAAGGAGGCGGCGTTCCAGGCGTTGCTCGCGCGGATGAACACCCACCTCTATTGGATCGAAGACGGCTCCTGGCTGGTTTTCGCCGACGTGCCGCAGGCGCTGGCGGATCGAGCCGCCGGAAACCTGGATACCGAACTGGGCCACTGGTTGAAACAGTCGCAAGGCTATGCGCCCGAGCGCGCCCTGCTGGGCGTTTCCGCCGTTACCCGCAACGCCCAGCGCGAGGTCTACTACGCCTATTTGGGTGGTTTGCAACTGCTGGGCGACCTGCTCGGCGCCACGATCTCCCTGGCCGACATGCCGAGCGCCGGCGCGCTCAAACTGCCGGTGGAGGGCGCCATCGGCTTGGCGCTGGAGGCCACGCCGGACCGCGTCGGTTTCAGCGTCCATTACGAACAAACGCCGGTGGAAATCCTGATGGCTGGCGACGGCGGCGCCCTGGTCGGCGTGGCGGTGGCCGGCATCGTGGCCGCTATCGCCATTCCCGCCTATCAGGATTACACGGTGCGAGCCCAGGTGGCCAGCGTGCTGGCCGAAAGCGACCTGCTTGAGCAAACCATGGCCGAGTATTACGCCGAGCACAAGCGGTTGCCGCAGTCCAACGATGAACTGAGGCTTGGCTTCGAAGGCGATTCGGCCAAGTATCTGCAGGGATATGGGATCGACGGCGGCGCCATCGTGCTGGTCTTCGGCGATCAAGCGGACGCCGCCATCAGGGAGCGCACGCTACGGCTGACACCCTATCTCGGCTCCGATGGTCGGCTGGTCTGGGTCTGCGGCAACGCCAACCCACCCGCCGGCGCCAGACCATTGGCAGGCGCGACGGAATCCGCCAGCGACATCTCCGATCAATATCTGCCCGCGGCCTGCCGTTGAACCGGATCGCAACCGGCCTCGACCGGGCCGGTTGCCGTGGCGGATAACCACCCGGCGGGGCTATCCCCCCCAATCCGGCTCGCCGCAATGGCGCAGAATCGCCGCCCGCGCCGCGTCCCGCAATCGCACCGCCGCCGCCCAATCCTCGCCATCGGGCGAGAGCGGCGGCTCGACGATCACCTCCAGCCGGCCCCGGCGCGGAAACCACGACCCGGCGCGCAGGATCGAGCGCGTCCCCCGAATGGTGACCGGCACAATCGGCGCTCCGGCCCGCGCCGCCGCCAGAAACGCGCCCATGCGAAAGGGCAGCAACCCCGGCATCCGGGCGAAGGTACCCTCCGGGAAAAAGCCCAGCGACTGCCCGGCGCGCGCCGCCTCGGCCACCTTGCGCGCCTCGTCCACGCCGCGTTGCACGTCGAAGCGTTCGACGAACAGCGTGCCGATCCGCTCCAACGGTTGGCCGAGCCAGCGGTTGTCCAGCAGCTCCCGCTTGGCGACGTAGTGGAACGGGCGCGGAATCGCCGCCATCAGCACGTAGGCGTCCAGATAACTGGAGTGGTTGGCGACCAGCACGCAGGGACCATCCGGCAGATGCTCCAGGCCCCGCACCGTCAGCGGCGTACCGGTCAACTGGGCCAGCAGCCAGGTGGCGGCGCGGCTCAGCGCCCAGCGCCATTCCATTTTCGGCAGGGTCATGATGCCCAGCCACACGCCCGGCGCCAGCAGCCCGAACACGCTCCAGGCATGGGCGGCGTACAGTCGTTCCCCCGCGCCACGGCCCAGCCGTCGCGCCCGCGCCCAGCCACTGGCGAGCGCGATCCGCGTCAGTTGCAGCCACAACGCTCGCCCGCTGCGGCCGATGAGGTTGCGCTCGTACAGCTCCCGCAGCGCCGCCCGGCGAATCTTGCCGCTGGAGGTTTTCAGCACCGCGTGCGGCGGCGCCAGCACCACGGTGTCCGGCGGTAGTCCCAGCAAATCCACGCCGGCGCTCTGAATCTGCTGCCGCAAGCGGTCCAGGGCCTCCGGCTGGGTGGCGCGAGTTTCGGCGACCACCACCAGCCGCTCGCTGCCGGTGGCCGAATCGGCGCTGGCGAACACCGCCACGCAGCCCTTGCGGATACCCTGGATTTCGCCGACCGCCTGCTCCAGTTCGTAGGGATAAATGTTGCGCCCGCCCCGGATGATCAGGTCCTTGACCCGCCCAGTCAGATACAGGTCGCTGCCGGCCAGGTAGCCGCGATCGCCGGAATCCAGCCAGGCGTCGCCGTGCGGGAACAGCCGGCGGGTGGCGTCCGGATTGCGATAGTAGCCGGCGGTGGTGGATGGCCCGCTGAATTCCACCTTGCCTTCCTGGCGCTCCGGCAATTCCCGGCCCTGGTCATCCACGATCCGAATCTGGTGGCCGGGAATCGGCTGGCCACAGGACGGAAACAGCAAAGCAGTGGTATCGTCGGCGTCGGCCGGTTTGGCCCGGCCGGTCGCCATGAACCGGTCGCGCCGCACCCGGTCGATGACCGGCGCCCGCCCTGGCCGCTGCAAGGCCAGTCCCACCGAGCATTCCGCCAGTCCGTACACCGGCGCCATTGACTCGGGCCGAAAGCCGTAGCGGCCAAAGCGGGCGACGAACCGTTCCAGGGTCGCTGGGCTGACCGGCTCCGCGCCGTTGAGCGCCATGCGCCAGGAACTCAGGTCCAAACCCTCGATTTCGTGATCCTGAATGGCGCGCGCGCACAGTTCGTAGGCGAAGTTGGGCGCTGCCGACAGCGTGCCGCGATGGTGGTGAATCGCCCACAGCCAGCGCGCCGGCCGGGCCAGGAAGCTCAGCGGCGACATCACCACCAGCGGGAAGGCGTAGTACAGGCTGCCCAGACCAGCGCCGATCAGGCCCATGTCGTGATACAGCGGCAGCCAACTGACGAACACGTCGTTGGAGCTGACTCCCGCATGAGGACCCATGGCGCGCAAATTGGCCAGCAGGTTGGCGTGGGTCAGCATCACGCCCTTGGGATCGCCGGTGCTGCCGGAGGTGTATTGCAGGAAGGCGAGATCGGCGGCGCGCGCCGGCACAGCCTTCCACGCTGCCGCCGCCTGTTGCAATTCGGCCACGGTGACGATGTGGCGCAATGCCTCGACCTGGGACTGAAGCAGCCGCGCCACCAGTTTCGCCTCGGGCACGGTGATCAGCATCACGGTCTCGGCGTTGGTCAACAGCCGTGCGTGGCGGCGTAGATGTTCCTCGAGTTGCGAGGGCCGGACCGGTGGATAGATCGGCACCGGCACGCCGCCGGCCAGCAGGATGCCGAAGAAGCCGAGAAAGTAATCGGCCCCGGTGGGCAGCATGAGAGCCACGGTCTGGCGCGGTTGCAGCCCGCGCGCTTGCAGCCCGCCCGCCACCGCCCGCGCGCCCCGAACCAGACCGGCGTAGGTGAAGGTGGCGGTGATTCGCTCGTCGTTGCCGTAAATCTGGATCGCCACCCGGTCGGGATTACAGCGTTCGTGCCATTCCAGCATGTCCGGCAGGGTCGTGGCGCGTTCCGGGGTTTCGGTCGCCAAGGCTTCCCATCCCGGCGTCGGCCCGACGGTCGCCGGCGCCGGCCTGGCCGGTTCGCCGCTCTCCCCCAGGATCAGTGCCAGCAGATCGCGCGGGGTTTCGGCCAGCAGCATCCGTTCGTCCAGACGCGCGTGGAAGGTCCGCTCGATCCGTTGCAGCAGCTCGGCGCGCGCCAAACTGTCCAACGCCAAGTCCCGCTCCAGATGGCTGTCCAGGGTGAGGGTCGCCGCCAGCCGTTCCGACGGGCGGATTTCCCGCGTCAGTTCGCGCAGCAACGCCAGCAGGCGAGCGGCGGGATCCGGGGCGGCGGCGGGGGTTGCGCTGGACGCCGGTTCGGCGCTGGGCGGCAAGCCATCATGATCGGCGGGCATGGGGATGATCCGTGGAGTCGAGTGGATTTCAACTGGCTCCCGGCAGGGGTTGCCAGCGTGGCAAGCCAACATTCTAGCTAGAATAGGTAAGATGGTGGCGGCGCGTCGACGCCGGCGGAAATTTACCCGGCCGCGCCGCCGCCCACCCCAGAGGAGTGATTCGTGACCCGTAAATCCTTCCGTTCGTTGCGCCCCTGGTTCGGCGTGTCCCTGACGAGCGCCCGCAGTGCGTCCAACGAAGAGAGAGGGCATCGAGAGCGCCATCGCGGCGGAACCCACCGGCGCGGCTGGAGCGCGTCAATCTGGCTGGTTCTGGCCGCCGCGCTGGCTGGGCCGCCGCCGGCGCGCACCGAACTGCTGGAGCCGGTGACGTTGCAATCGAAGTGGAACTATCCGTTTCAATGCGTCGGGCAGCGCATCGCCGATGCCGACGCCAACGTAGGCTCGTTGCCGGACACGGTTTCCCCGCAACGGCTTCTCTACAAAGCCGATCTGGAAATAGACCGACTTTGGTTGTATGGGGTTTTGGCGCTGGCGCTGGCGCTGGCGCTGGCGGGCGGCTTGATTCTGCTGCATATCCATCGCCTCAACCGCCATCTGCGCCGCGAAGTGCAGGAGCGCAAGACCGCCGAAGCCAAGTTCCGGGGCCTGGTGGAGCAATCCTTGGTGGGGATCTACATCATCCAGGATGACCGGTTCGTCTATGTCAATCCCAAATTCGCCGCCATTTTCGGCTACGCGGTGGAGGACATCGCGGGGCGGATGGGACCGCTGGATCTGACCGCCCAAGCCGACCGGGAACAGGTTGGAGCCAGTCTCAGCCACCGTTCGGACGGCGGGATCGGCCGCATCCACTCTACCTTCAGCGCCGTCCGCCAGGATGGCCGCCTGATCGACGTCGAGATCAACGGGGAAATCGTCGATTACGAAGGGCGTCCCGCCATCGTGGGGGTGGCGCTCGACATCACCGAACAGAATCGCACCCAGCGGCAATTGAATTATCTGGCGTTTTACGATCCACTCACCGATCTTCCCAACCGCGCGCTGTTCTTCGATCGCCTCAGGCAGGCGCTGATCCAGCGCAAGCGCGACAAGACGCCGTTCGCCCTGCTCCTGCTGGACCTGGATGGTTTCAAAACCGTGAACGACACCTACGGCCACGAAACCGGCGACGCCCTGCTTCAGGCGGTGGGCCAGCGCCTCCGAAACTGCGTCCGCGAATCCGATACCGTAGCGCGCACGGGCGGCGATGAATTCGTCATTCTGTTACCCCGGCTGGGGGAACCGAGCGATGCGGCGCGGGTGGCTGGCAAGGTGATCGAAGTGCTGGCCGAGCCGTTTCCGCTGACCGGGCACGCGTGCCGGGTGGGCGCCAGCATCGGTTTTTGCATCGCCCCGGACGATGGCGACGACATGGAAACCCTGCTCGGCCACGCCGACGCCGCCATGTATCGGAGCAAGGCGCGGGGCAAGAATGTCTGGACCCGGTACGAATCGACGCTGCTGAACGGAAACCCGGTGAAGATGGCGTTTCTGGAATGGAGCGAGGAGTTGTCGGTCGGGGTGCCGGTGATCGACGAACAGCACGCCCGGCTGGTGGCGTTGCTGAACCGCGTCGGCGACGCCGTGAAAACCGGCCAGGAGGCGGAACACATCGCGGTGCTGCTGGACGAACTGATCGTCTTCACTCGTCATCACTTCGAGACCGAGGAACGACTGATGGACCAGTATGGCTATGCGGATGCCCTCGTCCACCAGCAGGCGCACCGCAAGCTGGTGGAGGATCTGCTCAGCATCCAGCGCCAGTTCGACAGCGCCAGCCTGATGCTGACCCTGCAGGCGCTCAAGGACTGGCTGATCAAGCACATTATCGAAGGCGACCGGCGCCTGGGAGCGGCGCTGATTGCCGCCGGGGCGGTGAAATCCTCGTCCGGGTGACAAGCCGTGACGTGGATTTCCACGGGATTTCAACGGGCCCTGGTAGGGGTTGCCCGCTTGGCGGGCTAGAATTAGGTCATAATGATCGCGGCGAGTCGAGCCAGCGGAAATCCGTCTGGCCGCGCCGTCATCCGCTTCGGAGGATTCGTCCATGACCCGCAAACCCTTCCGTTTGATGCGCGCCCTGCTTGGCGCGGGCTGCACGGGCGCGCGCGCCGCGTCCGGACTCGCGTCGGGTGGTCTGGCTTGGCTGACGCCGTTGCTGTTGGGACCCGCCTGCGCCCTGGCGCTGGACATCGGCGAAATCCAGGTCCATTCCGCCTTGAACCAGTTGTTCGACGCCCGAATTCCGCTGCCGGCGCTCGCGCCGGAGGAATTGGGCAAGGTCTCGGTCAAACTGGCGCCCGCGCCGATGTTCAAGGAATTCGATCTGGAACGGGCCCCCGCGCTGGCGAATCTGGTGTTTTCGGTGGAGTACAACGCCGAGGGCCAAGTCTACGTCAAGGTGATTTCGACCCGGCCGATCCAGGAGCCGTCGCTGGGGTTGCTGGTGGAGTTCGACTGGCCGCGCGGCAAGACCTTTCGCGAGTTCACCGTCTTTCTTGATCCGGTTCAGCGGCTGGCCCGACGGCCCGGCGACCGCAGCAAGACCGTGTTGAACACCCCCGCCGCCGCGCCCGCGCCGGCTGTCGGCGAACCCGCGCCGCGTCCGGAATCGGCGCTGGCGACCGTGGCCGCGCCACCTGAACCCGACGCGCGGAGCGATGGTGGCGATGATCCGGCCTCCAAGCCGGCGGTGCCGCTGCTGACCCAAGCTGGCGGAGCGCCCGATCCGGCGACGCTCCCGGTGGAAGCGACGCCGGCTCCGGTGCGGATTTATCGGCCGGGCGATACTTACGGACCGGTGGCCGTGGGCGAGGGCCTGTGGGGCATCGCGCTCAAGGTGCGCCCCGATCCCGCCATCACCCGCGAGCAGATGATGCAGGCCCTGTTCCAGGCCAATCCTCACGCCTTTGGCAAGGCCGGGATCGGCGGGTTGAGGATCGGCGCCACGCTGCGCATTCCCAGTTTCCAGGAAATCGCCGCCATGACCGGCTCCGCCGCCGCCCGCCATCTGGCGGGGGTGGAATCCACGGCGGCGCCTGCGGTGGCGGCCGCTGCGTCGCGCGGCCCCGCGCCCACGGCGACGGAACTACCCGCGTCAAGGGCCGCGACCAACACGCCGGAAGTGTTTCCGCTGGAGCCGCCGGCGGCGCTCGAACCGACCGTGGTGGCGGCCGCGCCACCCGCGCTGCTTCAGACAGTCGCCCAGCCGGTCTCCACGCGGGTTACGGCTGCGTCGGAACCGGTTGCGCCAACCGTCGAACCGGCGGTCGCGGCGGCGGCCCCGGAATCGAATGTTCCCGATGCCGCCGCATCGTCCGTCGGCGGTCTGGCGGAGCCGGTTTCGGTCACTCCGCTGTTGTTCCTGGCGGTTTCGGAAATGGTGACGGCTGCTGCCCAGCCCCCCGCCGCAATCGTGTCGGAGGCTGAAGTCGCAACGCCAAAACCGGAACAGCAGGCGTCCGCCGCTCCCGCGCCGCCAGCCGTGGTTTCCAGGATCGAGGCGCCGGAACCCGCGTCGAGCGCCACGCCGGACCCACCGACGGCGTCCATGGATACCTCCGCCTTGCTGGCCGCAGTCGACAAGCACGTGCCGCGCATGGAGCGGGATTCGCTGTCGCAAGCCTATCTGGTGAGCGATGTCTCGGTTCCCATGGTTGCCGCGTTCGCCGAGTCCTTGCCGGCCCCAGCCATGCCGACCAGAGCGGCCGCGTCGTCATCGGCGGCGGGAGTCAAGTCTCCCGCGTCCGCGATTCCGGAGTCGCCACAGCCGCTGGCGGCGGGCCTGGCGGAACCGTCGACCAAGGCGGACGAACCGCCCTCGCGCTTGTACAAAGGCAACGATCAATACGGTCCCGTCGCGCCGAACGAACGGTTGTGGGATATCGCCACCAAGGTTCGCCCCGATCCATCGATTGGCAAGGAGCACATGATGAAAGCTCTGCTGAAGGCCAATCCAAGGGCGTTTTCCAAAGCCAACAACATGGATAGCTTGAGGATCGGCGCAACCCTGCGGATTCCGACCTTGCGGGAAATCGCGGATTACACGGGATCCAAGACAGCCAATCAATTATTGGAGCAGGAGCAAGCCGCCAAGACGCCGCCGGTCGCGGAACCCGCCGCGCCGCCCGCTCCCGCTGCTGAAACACCACCCGCGCCGGTCGTGGAACCCGCCGCATCGCCCGCGCCGGTTGCCGAGACGCCGCCGGTCGCGGAACCCGTCCCCGCCGCTGAGAAGCCGCCGGTCGTGGAACCCGCCGCATCGCCCGCGCCGGTTGCCGAGAAGCCGCCGGTCGCAGAACCCGCCCCCGCCGCCGAGACGCCGCCGGTCGCGGAACCCGCCGCATCGCCCGCGCCGGTTACCGAGACGCCGCCGGTCGCAGAACCCGTCCCCGCCGCCGAGACGCCCGTGCCGGTTGCCGAGACGCCGCCGGTCGCGGAACCCGCCCGCGCCGCCGAGACGCCCGCGCCGCCCGCTCCCGCTGCTGAAACGCCACCCGCGCCGGTTGTCGAAAAGCCGCCCGCTGCTGGCGAAGCAGCACCGCCCGCCAAATGAGCGCATGAAAAAACCCTCCCCGTTTCGGGGAGGGTTGCGTTTTGACGCCGGGACGCGCGCTCAGCGCCAGTAAAAATTCAACCGAGACTGACTTTGGCCGACCCGGGCCGTTTGCCGCTGGCTTTGCCCAAGTACGCTAGCTTCGACGGTATAAACGTCGGGGGGCAGTTGGGCAAGGAACCAGGGTCCCTTCGATTCGGCGCTCAGGACCACCGCGCCGCTCGGGTCCAGAACGCGCACCCCGACATCCGCCAGATAGTTGCCGCTACCCTGCATCGCGAACAGCAGCCGCAAATTGAACTGGCCGGACAGGGCCTCCAGCTCGGCCCGCTCGCTTTCGCCAACGCCGCCAGACACGTAGCGAATGCCCTGGGCGGCCTGAATCCGCAATGAATCGCCCGGCGGAGACCAGTCGGGGCCACTCTCGTCGGGAGTGTCGTTCCCCCAGGCCGGGCGCGGCGCGGCAGGCGGAGGATACGGGCGCGGCGAAGGCGTTGCCGAGGGTTCCGCGGTTTCTTCCGGCTGGCTGTAAAGTTGAATATCACCCGATGACGGCAGTTCTCGA
>Ga0209573_1001633_pt1 | contig 33303 bp, 13 predicted proteins | sample TNRBio252014_DNA_FD_185870 | JGI IMG/M metagenome (GOLD analysis project Ga0209573, IMG submission 185870) | Wastewater treatment Type I Accumulibacter community from EBPR Bioreactor in Madison, WI, USA - TNR Reactor_6/25/2014_ DNA (SPAdes)... | ecosystem: Engineered > Bioreactor > EBPR >...
GCTTGTGATCATGACACCGGGCGCAATTCACGGTCATGGCGACCGAGGCGTTCATCACCTGCGTGACCATGTCGTCGAGATCGAGGGCGCGGGCGGAGCGCCGCAGTTCGTCGCTCCTCGTTTCGACCTGACCGACAAAATCCCACGGACCAGCCGCGAGGAAGCCGGTGGCGACGACCGCGTCCTGGTCCTCCGGCCAGAGCGCGTCGCCGGCGATCTGCTCCTGCAGGAAACGGAGATAAGGTTTGTCGGCGTTGAAGCTCCCGATGACATAATCGCGGTAACGCCAGGCATGATCCCGGCGTTTGTCGCGCTCGAATCCGTGGGTGTCGGCGTAGTGGGCGAGGTCGAGCCAGTGTCGGGCGAAACGCTCCCCGAAATGCGGCGAGGCGAGGAGTCGATCGACGAGCTGATCGTAGGCATCGGGGGATTCATCCTTCAAGAAGGCCTCGACCGCCTCGGGCGAGGGCGGCAGGCCATGCAGGTCGAAGGAGAGCCGGCGGATCAGCGTGGCCCGCCCGGCCTCGGGCGAGGCGGTCAGGCCGGCCCCGGCGCGTTTGGCCTCGATGAAAATATCGACGGGATGTCCCTTGCCTCCTGACAAAACCACCTCTCCCGCCTTCGAAAGCGGCTGCCAGGCCCAGTGGGAAAGGCGTTCGTCCGCCCCGGCAAGAGCATCGGGCCAGGGAGCTCCGACATCGATCCAACGTTTCAGGAGGTCGATCTCCGCCGCTGAAAGACCTTCCCCCTTCGGAGGCATGCGGGCCTCGTCGCCGACGGGAGCGCTGACATGGGTGATGAGAGAACTAACGCCGCTCTTCCCGGCCAGGATCGCGGGTCCGTCGCTGCCACCCTTCATCGCCGCGGCCCGGAGATCGAGGCGAAAGCCGGCTTTCTGCTTCTCCGGACCATGACATTCGAAACAATGGGCCTCAAAAAGCGGACGGATCTCCGTGGCAAAATCGATCGCCCTTGCTGCAGCCGGACTCAAGAGGGTCAGGCCGAGGACCAGACAGGGTTGAAGACGCGGCAAGCTCATTTCCCCTTCCCCTTTCCCCCGTGCGCGAGCAGATCGCTCACAGCGCTTTCGATGTGGAGCCGCATCGCCTTCTCAGCGGCCTTCTCCTCACCGGAGAGGATCGCCTTGAGAACGGCGGCATGTTGTTTCACGGCGCGCCCCAACCCCGCTTCGCTCATCGTGGCGCGGCGGCTTTCGCGCCCGAGATCGGCGATGGAATCGAGCATCAGGCCGAAAATCTCATTGCCCGAAACCCGGGCGATCTCGCGGTGAAAGGCTAGATCGGCCTCCATTGCGGCGGCGAGATCGCGGGCCGTTTCCAGATCGGAATGGAGACGCTGCAAGCGCTCCGCATCTCCTGGCGTCATGCGCTCGGCGGCGCGACGGGCGATTTCGGGTTCGAGGATGGCACGCACCTCAAGCGCTTGGCGGAGCCGCTCGCCCTCCTCCGGCAACAGCAAACGGGCGGCGCTCGTCATGGGCGCATGGAGCCGGTCGGTGACGCGGATGCCGATCCCCTGCCGCACTTCGACAAGCCCCTGGAGCTCGAGCCGTTTCGTCGCCTCGCGCACGACAGGACGACTCACCCCGAATTGCTCCGCCAGATGCCGCTCCGAGGGCAGGAGCCCGTTCATCGCCAAGCCGCCGGAGCGGATCGCCCCGGCAAGTTGGTCGGAGAGGTCTTCGACCAAGGTGTGTTTTCGGAGAGCGGTCGTTTCCATTGGTATGACCACCTTACCAATTCGCAGGTAGCGGGCAAGCGACGCGATTGCGTTTCACTCATCCTCACCCATTCGAACATGAAATGCGGGCGAAGATCACCGCCAAACAGAGCAAAAAGCCAATACCCAAAGCAACCCACCAACTGCGCACCCGGCGTCGTCCGTCTACCGGAATTCGAAGGACCAGAAATACCGCGGATGGGAAGATAGCCAATGCGATTTCCCACCAAGTCGAGAATCGGAAAAACTCCGCGGTTAAACAAAGAAGTAGAGCCACCCCCAGCAATTCAAGCAGGATACCGACTCTATTTTCCGAAGCCATTGCGGACTTCCCTCACTGCACCGCCTTCACCCCGCGCAGCTTCGCGTGAACCTGGGCCGTTTTGCCCATGTAATGGTCCATTGCGTAGTCGAAGGCGGCGAGGCGGATGTGTTCGGCGGACTTGGCCGTTTCCCCGATCGCTTCATAGTAAAGGCCGAGATAGAGGTGGGCGTAACAGAGGTGATTCCGCTCGCGGTCGGTGAGGACCCCGTCGTTGTCTTCCTTCGCGGCCGCAAGGACCGCCTCGGCGGTGCCGCGCCCGGCGAAGAGTTCGTGGACCTCCTTCATCGGGATGCGGCCGTCGCCCTCGATCGGGATCAGTTCCTTTTGTGCGGCCGTGACACTGCCACCGGGAGCCCGCACCGCGCAGAGAAAATGCCAGACGGCGTTTTCGACGTCCTGCGAGTTCACAGTCTGGTGACGTTCGAACTGGGCTTTCCCTTTTTCATACTCTTCCGCGTAATAATAGCAGAGTCCCCGTTGCCAGTGGTGGGGATCCTGCTCCGGAACCATCGCGAGAAAGGCATCGAAGTCGGCAATCGATTCCTTGATCTTCGCGTCGAAGAAGCGCTGCTCTCCCCGACGCTGCAGAGCCGTCGCGCGGATCTGGGTCCAGCGGCTCTCCGGTCCGATCGTGGCGGTCAGGTCGATGACTTGGTCAAAATCCTCCTTCTGGAAGGCATCCGTGATCTGCTTCGCCACCTCATCGGTGAACTCCTTTTCCTGCGCATCGGCACAGGCTCCCAGGAAAAGACAGGCGGCAAGGACGGGGATCCATTTCATGCCCCGAAGGTGAACGCAAAACGGGAGCCCGTAAAGAGCTCCCGTCGCCGTGGAGAAATCCGATTTGCGTGCGCCTACTTCGTTTGCACGCTGATCGTCGCGGCGTCGGTGACGGCCGGATCAAAGGTCGAGCGGAGCCGGATGGACAGTCCGATATTCTTCTTCAGAATGGTCGATTTCTTCCCCTTTTTCTTCTTCGTCAGCTTCTTCTTGTTGGGCGTAACCGTCGCCCGGATGGAGACCTCGGAACTCCCCTCCGTCATCTCCGGCGTCTCGTAGCTCCCGGTGAGGAGTCCTGCGGTAATGTTCCCCTCGCTTCCGAAGTAGGATACCGCGAAGAAGGCGTCGCCTCCCGTCGCGGAGCCCACCAGAACATCGGGCAGATTTCCCCGATTGGCGAAGGATGCGTAGCCGGTCACGGCGGCCGCTTTGGAGGAGATCAAGGCTGCCACCTGCGGCACCGGGGCGTAAACTCCCGCTCCTTGCAAAGCCACTGGAGAAGCCCCCACCGCCACATCGGGTCGGGAGGCGGCCACGGTGCTCGCATCGAGCGTGAGGGTGTAATCCTGAGCATCGCCACCGTCCGGCTGGCGGAAGATTTCGAACTCGTAATTTCCGGCGTAAAGCAACTCCTCGATCAAGAAATCGCCGTCGCCCTCAAACGAGGCGAGCAAATTGCCCCCGCCATCGTAGAGCCTGGCCCGCAGGGCGGCACCCCCGACACTCCCGAAAGAGATGAAACGCGGCCCATCGAGGCTGAAGGCGTAGCGGTGACGATCGCCCGGGAGCATTTCACGATCATAGTTCTTGGTCCCATTCTCGAAGGCGACCGTCGTCTCGGTCGTGAAGACGACCTCCTCTCCGTAAGTTGTACCGAGATTGTTGGTCGCATAAGCGCGGGCAAAATAGGTCGTGCCTTCGCTGAGGCCGGAGGCCGCGACGGTGAAGGTCCCGGTTCCTGCCGCGACCGCAACCAAAGCCGTTCCATTGCCGAGTGCCGGTGATGGGGTGATTCCATAAACCACCCCTCTTTCGCTGACCGCCCTCCGGCCATCATCCGAAACTTCACCTCCCAGCGTTGCCGAGGCATTCGTCAGATCCAACGCCGCATTGGTGGTTACAGTCGGCGTCATGGCAGGATCATATTCGACGGCGTCGAGCCATGCCCTCGCTTCACCGCTTTGCGAATTCCGACCAAACGTCCAGCGCAGCAGGTGGGAGCCCTCGGCGATCTCGAGATCGCGAGACTCCCAATCGCCCACGCCGTTCCGGATGAAGGTCGCGTTGCCATCAACCGCGAAAATCGCCTGATCGAGCTCCGGAGTTCCCGCGGTTTTCCACTGGAAACGAAGGTTCCCCGGTCCCTCGACACGGGTTTCGACCCAACTTGATTGCCCTTGAATCATTACTCCACTTTCCGCCGCATCAACCGCATCGTGGGTGATGCCGGTCTGGGCAACCCAGGGTTCGTCTCCCCCAGAGTTCCAGAGAAGCTCCGGATGATCCAGAGCCGCCGCAAGGGAGAGTGCGACGGAATTCGCGACACGGAAGCCGGAGCGATCGAGTCTCAGCGCGGGCGTTTCTGCGGTCAAAGTGGCTATCTCGCAGGCCGTCGACGCTGAGCTCCACGCTCCGCCGCGCAAGAGCCGTTGACCAGGAACTCCCGCAGGCGCATCCCAGGTCCATTCGGCGGCATTACCGGCGAGATCGTAAATGGAAAGCGTGTTGGGATTCTTCCCTCCGGCCGGTTTTGCCGCATTGAGGCTGTTGCCGGCATACCATCCGAGATCATCGAGCAGATCACCCCCGGGATAGGCCGAAGAGGCGCCGCCACTGCCGCCTCGTGCGACATATTCCCATTCCGCGGCGGTGGGCAGGCGGTAGCCCCCGACGTTGAAGTCGCACACGAGATCCTCCGGAGCCGGGGGAACACCGCTTTTGTAAGTGCTGCCGCCGACCCGGTAGGCCGGGGCGAGGGCACGTCCCAAGAGGGAGTTTTCCCATTCGGTGCGGGCATTGCACCACTTGGCCGCATCATACCAACTCACGGCGGTAACAGGTTGATCCCCCGTCGCGGCGGAACCGGCTCCGTCGAATTCGTAACCGGCTTCCGCTTCAGCCCAGGCCACCACAGTCGCCCACAGTCTGCCGGTGACCTCGTAGGTTCCGATGCGGAAGGTGGGAACGCTCAATTCGCCGAGGGCGGAGAGGGATGGCAGCACTCCACCCGGAACGGTTCTGATGCTCGCGGCATCATCCACCACCAAAGTGACGGTGGCGGATCCTTCGTATCGGGGATCCGCGGAATCGACAAACACGACATAACTCCCGACATCGGTCGGAAGATCGACCTCGCCATCGTAGGTGACTAACGTCGCCACTCCGGTAGGGACGGTCGTGACAAGCACCTCGCGAGCCGTGCCGTCGGCGACCTGATGCAGTCGCGAGAGGTTAATGGCCAACGAGGCCGCGGTCACTTGGATGGTCTGCGGTTGCGGGGTGGCCGCTTCGAAGTTGGCGTTGCCGGCTTGGCTTGCCACGACCGTCACGGAACCGGGGCCGGTGAATGACATCTGAGCCCCCGCGAGTTGGGCGGGACCTGCGGTCACATCGAAGGTCACTGGATTCCCTGATCCGCCCCCAATCGCGGAAAGGTTGACGACGGCGGTAGCGATCTGATCTCCGATCGCGTCAAACTGGATGACCTGCGCCGCCTTGGCCACCTCGAGCGTTCCACTCGCGCTGCCCTCATAGCGAGGATCTGAAATTGTGCCGACCACTTGGTAAGTTCCCGCATTGACCGGCACCAAGGCGCCGCCGTCGTAGGTGAAATTTACCGTGAGACCAGCCGGCACCGTCGTCGCGACGGCGGCGCGGGGAGTTCCATCGTAGGTCTGGACAAGTTGGGAAAGTGAGACCGTGGCAGGCGCCTTGGTCACTTGAAAGGTCCGACCCACTGACGGAGCGGGATCATGATTGGCATCACCCGCCTGATGGGCGGTCACCGTCACCGCGCCCGCGGTCGTAAAGGTCATGAAAGTTCCATCAATCTGAGCCGGCCCCTCGACGGTAAAGGTCACCGGGTTTCCGGATTCTCCTCCCGTTGCCGCGAGCGTCACTTGGGCGGTCGCCAATTGATCCGGAATGGGCGCGAAGGAAATCATTTGGGATGCTTTCCCGACGACAAGGGTGGCGCTGGCGCTGCCATGGTAGATCGGGTCATCAATGGTTCCGGTCACGGTGTAGCTCCCCGCCGCAATGGGAGCGGCAGGCAGTCCATCGTAGGTGAATGTCACCGTCTTGCCTGCAGGGGACGTCACCGCCGAAGCAACCTTGGCCGTCCCGTCATAGGTCTGCGTGAGACTGCCAAGATTGACCGTCGCAGGGGCTTTCGAGACGTTGAAAGTCCTGGCCACCGGAGCTGCGGCATCATAGTTGGCATTCCCAGCCTGGTTGGCTGTGACCGTCACACTCCCGGCACCGGTGAAGGTAAGGGTGTTCCCGGTCAACTCCGCCGGTCCATCGATGGAATAGCTGACCGGGTTGCCGGAACTTCCCCCTGAGGCGGAAAGGATCACGCTCGCGTTCGCGAGTTGATCGGTGATCGGATCAAAGACGATCGTCTGCGGAGCCTTTTCAATGGTGAGCGTGCCGGTGGCGCTCCCCTCATACAAGGGATCATCGATCGTGGCGACGACCGCGTAGGATCCTGCCGCTGTGGGGCTCGTGGGCACTCCATTGTAAGTGAACAACACTGACTTGCCCGTTGGATCCGTGGTCGCAAGAGCGGATTTGGCGGAGCCGTCATAGACATGCGTCAAGCCATCGAGGGTCACCGTAGCCGGGTTCTTCGTAACCGTGATATTGAACTGCTCGGGCACGGCCGCATCCCACACCTCCGCGTCGCCGGGATGCCACGCCTCGATCACGACCTGACCGATCCCGGTAAACTCGACCTGATCGCCATTCACGGTGGCCGGACCCGAAATCAAACGAACGACCGGAGGCATTCCCGACCCTGATGAGACCTTGAAGCCGCCTTGACCAATCGAATAGCTCGACAGTGGATCCGTGATGGACTGCGCCGCGAGGATCGGGAAGATCGCGAAAGGTCTGGTCTGGTCACGTCCACCCGCGAGCAGCCGAGGGCCGGTCGTGCCGGCGGTCCAAACCGATCCATCTTCGCGGATCGCGGCGAGTGAATGTGCGCTCATCGCAACGCGCGACCATCCCGAAGCACTCCCAACTTGCGCCAGGGTAATGACATCGGCGGTTGCGCCGTTTCCACACTGCCCTGAGTGATTTTCACCCGCCGTCCACAGCGTGCCATCGACACCGATCACCGCCGAGGTGTTCCGACCGGTCGCCATCCGGCTCCAGGAACGATCCGTGCCGATCTGGATGGGAGTCGATGAATGGATGCGATTCCCGCGCCCGTGTTGTCCGTAGGTGTTGTTGCCCCAGACCCAAAGGCTGCCATCGGTCTTCAGAGCCATCGTATGATCCGCTCCACAAACGACGTCCAGCCAGTCGGTGCCGGTGCCGATTCTCACGGGAGCTGAGCGGATGTTGAAGGTCCCGTCTCCGATCTGGCCGAAATTGTTCGCACCCCATCCCCAAAGGCTGCCGTCCGTGCGGATTCCCATTCCGTGCCCGCGGCCACAGGCGACCATCCGCCAATTCGAGTCTGTTCCGGTTCGTGTAGGAGCACTTCGATTCCCCGTCGTCCCTTGCCCGAGTTGGAAAGCTCCATTGTTTCCCCAGCCCCAAAGGGTGCCATCGCCCTGCACCGCCATGGTGAAGTTCGTGCCGACATCGAACTGGCTCCAGTTGCTGCTGGTTCCGATCTGAACAAAGGATGTTTTCTGCGTGGTTGTGCCGTCGCCAATTTGTCCACCGGAGTTCTGACCACTTCCCCAGAGAGTTCCATCGCTCTTTCGCGCCATGGTGTGTGCGCTCGAGAAGATCAAGTGGCCGCCCGTCTTGACGGACATCCATTGAAACTCCGTTCCGATCCGGGTGATGACATAGCGATCAAAGAACGTGCCGTCCCCAAATTGACCTCCCCCGCTCCTTCCCCAAGCCCAGAGGCTTCCATCGTCGCGAATAGCGTGAAAATTCACTCCCGTTCCGGAAAGCTCATGCCAGGCGGCGCCTGTCTCTCCGGCTTTCGAGAGAGATCTCGGCACGACCCCGGAGAAGTTTCCCCCTGCCCCGGTCACGGTTAGCATGCCATCTTCTCCCAGCGCGAAGGCGTGCTCCCCTCCCACTTCGAGCGCCACCCAATTCTCCCCGGACAGAAAACGTCGCGGTGAGGTCGAGGTGTTGCCAAGCGTCCCGTCGCCAAACTGACCTGCTCCGTTTGATCCCCAGATCCACAACGAGCCATCCGCCTTCATGGCGGCACTCCCCGAAGTGCTGCCTGAAACCGCGGCCCAATTGTTCTCGATGCCAACCCGGACTGGTGACGGCGCGCTGACAAAAGATCCGATTCCCAATTGACCGGAGGTGTTGGAACCCCATGACCAGAGCGACCCGTCGGTTTTTACCGCCAGCACATGCGTATAGCCGCCCACCGCATCCGCCCAATCCGAGTCACTTCCGACTCGAACAGGGGAAGTGGACTGACTGAGGCTGCCATTCCCTAATTGCCCGTTGGAGTTTTGGCCCCACGCCCACAACTCCCCGTTGCTCTTCAGCGCGACGGTGAAGTTACCTCCGCAGAACACCTTGCTCCAATCCGCGTCAGCGCCCACCTGGGTCGGGAGCGTTCGCTGGGTGGTGTCGCCGAGTCCCAATTGCCCGTTGGTATTGAGCCCCCAGGTCCAAAGGGTGCCGTCCGTCGCGACAGCAGCCACATGGGTATTGCCCACTGAAAAGGCACTCCATACCTTCGAGGAAACCACCTGCACGGGGGTCGTCTTGGCAGTTCCGCTGCCATCGCCCAACTGCCCATTGGTGTTGATCCCCCAGCCCCAAAGCGTACCATCGGCGCGAAGTCCCGCAGCAAAACTCCCTCCTACGTCCACCTTGACCCAGTTGTTCGCGGTTCCGATCTGCAAAGGCGCGGTCCGATAAGGGCTCGAATCCCCCAATTGCCCCAATCCGTTCGAGTAACCCCAACTCCACAACGTGCCGTTCTCGTGAATGGCAAAGTGCGCCCAAGTCGACTGCGACACGGCCACCTGGGAGAAGGGAGGCCAATCTCCCACCATGAAGGTGAGATACTTTTCCGCGGCCGGCGAAAAACGGTCGTTGCCGGTTTGCGAGACTTTGATCGTCACACCCCCGGGCTGCCCGGTGAGCGTGACCAGATTTCCCTGCACCGTTGCCGGCCCCGAAATCACGGCATAGCTGGCCGGAAGACCGCTGTTGCTGGAAGCATCCAAGGCAAAGGCAGGGTGATCGGCCGGTTTCACTCCGACGGGGACCAGCGTCAACTCCTGTGGCACCTGCTCGTGAGTGACGACCACGTCATTCCCATCCCCGCCAGCATAAGACAAACGAAACCCGTAGACTGCACCTCCGTGCGAAAGGTAGAACAGAGAACCCTCGGGCAGTCCCGGAAAGACTCCACTGATCGGAGAATCTCCGGTATTCTCCACAATCACCAGTTCATCATTGAGCGTTGGAGTATAGCCGAGAGTGAGAGAGAGATTGACCAAACCAGCCTGGAACCCGTTGACGGTGATTCCGGCCGCAGCGGAAGAATCCAGATGAAGAGTGAGCTCATCGTTGGCTTCAATCAGGATTTCCTCAGGCGGAGCGGCGTCCCAAGCCGTCTCATCCCCAGGCTGCCAAGCGCGCACCCGGATCGGAGCCGTTCCATTGACCGTGACCCCACTCCCACTGGCGACTCCAGGGCCCGATAAAAGACTCAATTGCGCAGGCAACCCGCTTGTCCCGAAAACGCGAATCGTTTCACCTGGAAAGACGGGGGATGTCAGGGGATGGATGGCTTGGGTATGCAGCTTGGCATCCATCGCAATCAACGAGCTCTGTTTCCTTCCTGCCTCCATCACCCGGGGGCCTGTCGTCCCCGAAACCCAGAACGAGCCGTCGGACTGAATCGCGACCATGTTCTGCGCCCCCACCGCCACGTGTTGCCAGTTCCGTGAACTTCCCACTTGCGAGAGCGTGAGGAGAGGCTCTGTCCCACCTCTTCCCGATTGTCCGGAAGAATTGTCCCCTGCGGTCCAGAGCGTTCCGTCTGCGGCGACTGCGGCGGAAGCATTCAGACCCGCGAAAACACGGCTCCAGGTCTTCCCGATCCCGGCCTGCGCCGGCCCCAGTCGGTTGACCTGGTCCCCGAGGCCCAATTGACCTTGTGCGTTGCTTCCCCAGACCCACAAGGATCCGTCAGCCTTCAAAGCCAAGGCATGGCTGGCACCACAGGCCACCTCCACCCAGTTGGTATCGCTTCCGATCTGCACCGGAGCGATTCGAGGGGTTGTGGTGCCGTCCCCCACCTGCCCGTTAAGATTCGAACCCCACGCCCAAAGGGAGCCACCGTGAATCCCTGCGGCAAAGGCTGAGCCGGCGGACACCCGAGTCCAGGCCGTCCCCGTGCCAACCTGGGCAGGCAGGAGTTGTGGAGAAGTGGTGTTCCCAAGCCCGAGCTGCCCACTTGAGTTCACCCCCCAGCCCCACAAAGTGCCATCATTCCGAATCCCCATGCTGAAACTGTTGCCCACGGCAGCCCTGGACCATACCGGACCGCTCGATGGCGCCACGGTAACGAATGAAAAGGAGCCGGTAGTTGTCCCATTGCCCAATTGCCCGGAGCTATTGGTTCCTGAGGCTCTTAGACTTCCGTCGGTTTTCAACGCAAGCGTGAAAACCGTGCCAAACGTGTGCCCTCCGGACTCGACCTTGCTCCAATTTGTGTCCGTTCCTGTCTGAAACAGGGTCGATCGATCCGTCAGGCTGCCGTCACCGAATTGGCCACTGGCCGCCCGCCCCCAATGCCATAGCGTCCCGTCTTGACGAACCGCGTGGAAACTGATGGCGGTGCCCGCAAGGTGTTGCCAGACCCCGCCGGGATTGGCGGCGCGGGTCAAAGCCCGGGGTAAGACGCCGCTGAAGCCAAAGCTGTCACCCGCGACCCAGATCGATCCATCCGAGCGCAGGGCGACTGTATGGGAAGTGCCGAAGTCAATCGACTCCCAATCGTTGCCAGCCACCAACGGTTGGGGGGTGTTCCGAACCGTGGACCCCGAAACCCCATTCGCCAATTGTCCGTAGGTGTTTGCACCCCAGGCCCAAAGGGTGCCATCAGCGGTTCTCCCACCACTGTTGCTGAATCCGGCACTCGCAGAAACCCAATTTGTCTGAGTTCCGACCCGGGCGGGCGTGGTGCGGTTCGAGCTATCGCCATGCCCCAATTGTCCAAGCGACCCGGAACCCCATGCCCAAAGCGATCCATCTCGTTTGATGGCGAGCACATGGCTGTTCCCTGCAACAATGGTTTGCCAATCGGAATCACTCCCGACCCTTGTCGGAATGTTTCGAGTGATCGTATCGCCAAGCCCGAGTTGACTGGAGCTATTGAAGCCCCAAGCCCAGAGTTCACCGGCTTCGTTCAAGGCATAGGCGGAGGTGTTCCCACAGGTGACGTATGTCCAGTTGGATGCGCTACCGATCTGGGTGGGTGCGGTGCGCTGCGCCGTATCACCCTGGCCTAGTTGTGACGAGCCGTTCGCCCCCCAACTCCAAAGGGTTCCGTCATCCGCCACCGCCAAGGCAAAACTGGTTCCCGCGTCCATGGAGACCCAATTCTTGCTCAATCCGATGCGTGTAGGACTCGATCTCGAAATCGTCGTGCCATCACCCAACTGACCGTTGTTATTGCTGCCCCAAGTCCAAAGGGAGCCGTCACTGCGCAACCCCATGCCAAAGGCATTCCCAACTGAAAGATCACTCCAGTTTGTCGCCGTCCCGATCTGCTGCGGCTTCGATCTTCCTCCAGAGGAGCTATCGCCCAATTGAAAGATGCCGTTGACATAACCCCAGGTCCAAAGTGTGCCGTCGTCCCGGATGGCGAAGGTCGCCCAGCTTGAAAACCCGGCGACCGCTTTCGCAAACGACTGCAAATTACCCACCCCGAAAGTCAGATAGGTCTCGGTCGCGTCGAATCCCCCTCCGCCCGGTTGGCGGATCATGACGGTCACTCCACCCTCCCCACCCGTCGGGGTGACAACTCCAGAGGCATTGATCGTGACGGGACCAGTGAGAACTTCATATTCAAGTGGACCTCCGCTGGTGGCAAAGGCATCAATCTCAATTGGAACTCCGTTCGATGAAAGCATCGTCGGAGGGGGTCTACGGATCAGGATCTGCTGCGATGGCCCGCTGGGCATCGTTCCCGATCCGGCGAGCGAAACCGTAAATTCGGGCCTGACCGGGTCGTCGCTCGAGATCTCTAGCGTGGCATTTCGAACGCCGGGACCACTGGGTAAAAAGCGCACCGTGAACGTTGTCCCAACACCTCCGTCGATCGAGGAATCCATTGAACTCAGGTCCACGGTGAAATCGGATGCATGCACCCCCGTCACCGCAATTTGGCCAACGTTGAGAGTGGTACCCACCTGGGAGTTCCCCAAACTGAAGACCCTCGTCACCGCCGTCCCGCCCAAAGCCGCGCTCCCGAAAGTAACCGCCGCGTTGGCCGGATCGAGAGAAATCCCCGCCGGTTGCTCCAGAGTCAGATTCGGAAACGCTGTAGGATCCGATACCGCGTCGAACGCATTGAGACGCCCGCCGATCACCGAGATCCCGGAATAGGCCGCCTTGGGCACCACGGATCCGAGAATCGCCGCCTTAATTTCGGGCGCCCCCCAGCCCGGATGTTGGTATTTCAGAGCTCCACACACCGCGGCGACATAGGGAGTCGCCATCGAGGTGCCGGTAAAATTCTGATAGCTGGTCCCGAGAACCGTACTGATGATCGTCTCGCCTGGTGCGAAGAGATCGACACTTGTCGCGCCATAATTGGAACTCGACGACCTGACATCGAGACGATTGTGGTTGCCCACCGAGAGTAGGTTCGCCTGTGGATACGAGCTGGGATAGTTCGGAGTCGAATCATTGTTCACCCCCTGATTGCCGGCGGCGACGCAGAGGACAATCCCCGCCGTCGCGCAGGCGTCGAATTCGGCGCTCAGCAGGGAGCTGTTGGGGTAGTTCTGGAGGGAAAGATTCATCACCGGCGCCCCTTCGAGACGGGCGTAGGTGGTTGCCGCGATGAGATCCGAGGTTAGTCCGCTGTTTGATGCATTCAGGATCTTGCAAGGCAGGATCCTGGCCCCGCTCAACATCCCGGCGGCCCCGATGCCATTCCCTCGCAAAGCAGCAATGATCCCGGAGACATGGGTTCCATGGGCTTGATCGTCGGTCGCATCGTTGTCCGAATTGACGAAATCCCACCCGGTGACATCGTCGATCCGACCGTTGCCATCGTTGTCGATGCCGTCGCCGACGACCTCGTCGGAATTGGTCCACCCGATCCCGTTGAGATCGGGGTGAGTGAAGTTCAGGCCCGAGTCCAGCACCGCGATGACAATGCCCGGAGCATGCCCGGCCAGCGCCCAAAACTCCGGAGCATCGACATCGGCATCAATCACGCCGCTTGATTGCCCCGTGTTGTGGTTGCCCCATTGGTTGGGGAACTGTATATCATCCGGATTCCCGGCTGCGAAACCCACTCCGTCCGCCTCGACGCCATCAATGAGATCAGTCAACTTCCCGAGCGTTATCAAGGCCGTCGGAACGGCCTCCAGCGTGGCCTCCGGAAGCCTTACCGTGTAAAGGTCCGAGCCGAGGGATTTTCCGAGCCGCATCCCGAGGACGGAAAGCGAGTTCCCTAGGAGCTCCTCCGTGACGCCGCTCTTCATCTTCACGATCACCTGATCCGCAAGATACAAATCCCGCCGCTTCGCGGTCGCGGTGTCCGTGACGGGATCAATCCTCCATTCCTCCACCACCCGGAGCAGATTTGGTTGGATGTCGGAACGGACCAATCGGGTCCGAATCCATTGATCTCCGCCGTTTTGGTTCGAGAGACGGGAATCCAAGATCTGGCCACGGGCCACGGCGCGCTCCACCGGATGGAGGGAATCCCTCTCATCCAAAGCAAGAAGCTGGTTCACCCGCGCAATCTCCGCCTCAGACTCCTCGCCCGCAGATGGATCGGGGGATGTGGAACGATCCTCCTTAACCATACCCTCTGGTTCAACCGCCTCAGAATCATCGGGCCGCTCCTGGGAAAAATAAAGCCAAGCAAAAAGAAGCGCTGAGAGAACGCCCAGGAGTGCCAGAATTCGATACCGGTTCATGCGGGGGATGCAGGAGAATGAAAATTGCAGGTGCAACTGTCAATTCTTTCCCCCGAAATTTTTGAACCACGTCGCAAGGACCAGACTCGCATGAATTAGCACGGCCCCCTTTGAAAATGACCACAACAGAAAAGGTCTTCGGAATCTCCGGAAATCCGTTCTGTAAACCGGTCAAACGCTCTTCCAAAGGAGCATGCAGCGTCCAGTTTCCCGGGTCCGCGCTTTCCTACAACCGACCCGCCTAGCGGCTCGGGAGCCGATTCCCATCAGCATCGGAATTCATTTCCCGCTCATAATGCGAACACGAAACGGGAGCCTTTGACAATCCACAGCTGATGACCGGTATCACCGTGCCTTCTTGTACCGGCTCTTAACCGGAAAGTTGTAGATGGGATCGCCGGGGTCGTTTGTCCGGATTGTGATGGTCGCATCAGAAATCCCCTTCCGACGGGCATAGGGAGCCCGATAACGGATCAGGAATGAAACCGAGGAGTTCTCCATCACATAACTGGGACCCGAAAGAAGGGTGAAATCGTTCAAGTCGGAAATGATCGCTTTGACCGAGAGTGGAATCCGGCCCGCTTCATTCTTGATGACAAAGGCACCTGTTGCCGATCGCCCCGGTCGCACCCGCCGATAGCCTTTGAAAACGGTTCCATCAAGGATTGAAGCCGTCGGTGATCCGTTCGCGATTTCCAAGCCGTTGCCATATAAGGTCAGGTCGGGAGCGAGCACGGTCGGTTGCGAAAGAAGGTAATTCACCCAAGGTCCGAAATAGCCGACGTTTGCGTAGAGCCCCGCAATATCAGGTACAGCACACCCGATACCATAACTGGTGACTCCAACCACGAGGGGTTTACCAACCGCGCCGGTCGGCAAAAACAGCGGCCCGCCACTATCCCCCTGACAAGTGTCTTTGCCCGGCGAGATCGCGGCAAGGTGTCGGATATCAAGCCTACCTCCTCCGTAGGGAAATTGGGTATTCTTCAGATTTTCGATGATCAGATCAACCACCTGAAGCTGCGTGGGAAATCTCGGATTGCCCCTCGTGTCACCCCAACCAATGGCCCGAACCGGTGTCCGGGGAGGTGCCGCTCCTGCATTCACCGAGTAGGCCACCGGAGTAACCGTATTGACCGGGGAAGCAAGGAGAAGGAGAGCCATATCGTTCAAAAGGTCTCCCTCAACCCTCTCGTATCCCGGATGGATGTAGATCCCGGCGATGTTCCGGGTAATTGACGCCCCCGCATTATTCAAGTCCGTGATATTGATCACGGCCTGAAGATCGGCTTCGGAAAGATTCTCAACGCAGTGTGCAGCCGTCAAAACCCAGCTCGGATGAATGAGAGACCCACCACAAAACTGCCTGGTTCTTAGAGCGCCGGTTCCTGGCCGTATCAAAGCCACCATCCATGGATAATCGCCTGTCGCGGCAGGCCCACCACCCACGACCTTGCTTTGAGCTCCAACGTACGAGGCACCGAGAAATTCATGGAGCAGAAGGAGAAGGAGAAGGGAGGGGAACTTTCTCATATTTAGCAACTCGAATAGACCTGCGGCTCGCAGGTTAGCCGCGTGATTTGCCGATTGCCAACCAAAAAGTGACACAAAAACATGGTCTAATTAGCCAGTTTTGTTGCACATAGCACCTAACCGAGATTTCCTGGCCGGCGTCATCCTCCTTCCCCTTCATTCAAAAAGTGATGTCCGTGCCACCTCGCCCTTACGGGTCACGCGTCCGAAGACAAACAAAAACCGCCCTCGTTGAGGGCGGTTTCGCACGGCATCTTCGATAGAATTATCGAGGCCTCACGCCTCCAGCTTCCAGCCCTCGCGGTAATCGCGCTTGACCAACTTGGCGGCCTCGGGGCAGTTCGGAGAACTGAGGGTCTTGGAGTCCCACTCGACCTTTTTGTTGAGACGGACGGCGAGGTTGCCGAGGAGGACCATTTCGGTGAAGGGGCCGCTGTGGGCGAACTTCGATTGCGGCAGCGCGGGATCGTTGGCTTTGACCGCGTCGAAGAACTCGTTGTGGGGATTTTCGCCCCGGGCACGCGGGAGCGAGGCCTCGGGGAATTGGAACCCATCCATGAGTTTCCCGGGCTTTACGACCCAGGTGTCCTTGCTGCGATTGAACCAAAGCTTACCCTCGGTGCCGATGATGAGACTGCCATAGCCCTTCGCCTCGGTGGTGTCCATGCCTTCGGTGATTTCAATGGGCGGGACGTTGGGCTCGCGGATCTTACCGCCGTCGATCTTGCTCTCGAGGGCCCACTTGTCGGGGTTGAAAATGGCGTCCTTGTAGCCGTCGTACCAGGTGTATTTGATCGACTTGCCGTTCTTGCCGGGGAATTGGTATTCGATCGTCGCCCAGGTCGGGGGCGAGACGTCGCTCATGGCACCACGTCCATCAGCGCTGACCGCGGAAACACTCGTGGGAGCCGCGAAGTCCATCGCCCAATGGCTCATGTTCATGATGTGGCAGGCCATGTCACCGAGGGCTCCGGTGCCGAAATCCCAGTAGCCACGCCATTTGAAGGGGTGGATCTGCGGGCTGTAGTCGTGGAAGGGTGCGGGTCCGATCCAGAGGTCCCAGTTGATGTGCGAGGGCACTTCCTCCTTCTGGGGCCAGGCGGGGATGCCCTGGGGCCAGATGGGACGGTTCGTCCAGGCGTGGACCTCGACGATGTCGCCGATGAGTCCGGCGCGGACGAGTTCGACGACCCGACGCATGTGGTTGTTGGCGTGGGCCTGGTTGCCCATCTGGGTGACGACCTTGGTCTTCTCGGCCAGTTCGGTGAGGAAACGCGCTTCCCAGATGCCGTGAGTGAGCGGCTTCTGACAGTAAACGGCGCACCCCTTCTTCATCGCGGCGGAGGCGGCGAAGGCGTGGACGTGGTCGGGCGTGGAGACGGTCACGGCGTCGATCTTGTCACCTTCCGTTTCGAGCATTTCGCGCCAGTCTTCGAAGAATTTGGCGTCGGGATGGGCTTCGCGGGTCTTCGCCCAGGCCCCACCGAGATTGGGATACTTCTCGACGTCGACAATGTCGCAAAGGTGGGTCACCTGGAAACCCGCGTCCGCCGAGCCGGAGATGTCGCTCGCCCCCTTGCCCGAGGTGCCGATCCCCGCGAGGGTGATGCGGTCGTTCGCCCCGAAGACGCGGCTCGGGACGACTTGGAAATTGAAGGCGGCCGCGGTGGCGGCGATACCCTTAACGAAGTGACGACGGGAGGTGGGTTTTTCCATGGGATCTAACAATGAGGTAAAAAACGCGCCGTGGCGCTGACGGTTCGGCTCGAAGTTATCGCGCGGGAGATGCTCCTTCAAGCCCGCAAATCGGGACGGGCGGCAGTGGAATCACTCCTTCCCCTTTTCGCTTTCGCCCTTCCCTTCGCCCTCGCTTTTGGGTTCGGGAGCAGAACTAGAAGACTTCTTTTCTTTTGCGTCGGGATCCTTCTTCTTTTCGCCGTTTCCGGGAGAGCGTCCGCCGTCGAGGAGTCGCTTTTGCATGGCGGCGATGGCGGGATCGATGCGGATCATCTCTTCGACGGTCACCTTGCGCAGTTTGCGGTGGGCTTCGACACGCTTGCGGCGGAGAGCCTCGTCCTCCTCGCGGATCTGGTCGAGTTCGGCACGGGCGGCCTTCACCGCTTCGGAATTCATCGCCTCTTCCTCGGTCTTGCGGAACTTCTCCCGGGCTTCGGGTGAGAGGCCGTCGAGGAATCCGGGAGGACGGATCTGCTGATCAAACCCCCGCATCGGGGATCCATTGGGAGATCCGGGGCCGCCGGGTCCACTTGGACCGCCCGGCCCGCCGGGCGGCATCACCCCCATCATCCCCGAGCCTTGCACTTTCGAAAGGAGATCGGTAACCGAGGGATCGGCACGCTCGACCGCCGCCTTGATCGCCGCTTGGTAGGCCTCGGTGGCATGCTTGACTTCCTCCCGGGCGTTGATCACGGCCGGATCAGTCCAGACACCGCGGAGGGCTTCGCGGAGCTTCTCGCGCTGCTCGGGACTGAGCGATTCCCATGCCTGGACCTTTTCACGATCCTTCTTTTCCCAGACACGGGGCTTGGAACCCTCCTTTTCCTGCGCCATCCCGGCGAGAGGAAGCAGGAGAAGCGAAAGGCAGAGGGCAGCGAGGTTGGCGGGAGCGGATGGGCGGATCATCGGGATGTCGCGGTTCTTCTTAGGCGAATGAACCCGATCCCTCAAGAAAAGTTGCAAGGGATTGTGATCACGGGCAAGCTACCGACCGCCCGGACGGCTCTCCCGCGAGCCCTTGCAGACGCGACCGGCGGCCCATCTGTTTCATGTCTTCGCGATTCCGGAGTTTTCCTTTTCTCTCCTCGATTCTCCTCGGGGGCCTCGTCGTGCGCCTCATTGTCAGCGGGCTCAGCGGCTGGGGCGTGGCGGCATTGGCGGTGGCCACGGTGTGGTTCGCCTTCGATCTGATCCGCTGGCTCCTCCCCGCGCCTTCGAAAAAGACTCCCCTTCCCCCCCATACCACAAAGGGAAACGCCACGTCGTCGGACCCGCTCGGCGAGCCACTCATTTCGCTCGTCTTTTTCCTCTCGGAGGCGAGCCGGGCCGACGAGAGCTCGATCCGCACCTGTGTCTCCCATGCCCTCGCGATCCGTTTCCCCGTGAACGATCCCGCTTCCGACACCTTCGTGATGCCTTTCAGCCCTCCGGATGCGCGCAAAAATGAGGCACACATCCGGCATTTCATGGTGAGGATCCCGGACGGCCTGTTTGCCGTGCTCGTTTCGGACCGTCCGTACATCGAGAATCCGAAGGAGTTCGCGAAGAGCTCGATCCGCGACAAGCGACTTCGCAATGCCGTGGAAAAACACGTCGCCTGGATCTCGGTGGATCTGATGGATGCGGCGGAGGACCTCGAGAGCAACAGCAAGGCTTACCGGACCATCGGGAAAATCCTCGCCGCGATGGCCGGTCCCGACAGCCTCGCGATCTATTGTCCGGAACTGCAGCGCTGCAATGAGTTCGATCCCGGGCTGATTGAGACGCTCTGCGGGGAACACCCGCTCGGCCTCTTCGAGGAACCGACCTTCGAGCCGGTCATCGAGATCGCCGACAACCATCCGAAGATGGCCGAGGCGGTGCGCGAGGCCGTGAACCGCTGGCCCGAGTTCGTCGCCGCCTACGAAGTCAGCAACGCCCTCCAGCGCGAGCGGTTCATTGTGAAGGCCGAGTTCCGCGAAGGGCGGAAGTCGGAATTCATGTGGGTCTCGGTCCGGGACATCCGCGACGGCGAGGTTACCGGCATCCTCATGAACGATCCCCACGAGCTCCTCGAAGTGCACCGCGGGGCGCAGGTCACGTTTTCCCTCGACCGCCTCAACGACTGGATCTACCCCGGTCGCGACGGCTCGCACATCGGAGGGTTCACCCTCAATGTGCTCGCCGACGACGAGGAGTGAGAGCACCCCTCAAAGGCTCCAGCCTTCGCGGTAGGTGTGGTGAACGAGTTTGTCGGCGGTTTCGTTGCCGGTCTTGAGTGTCTCGGGGTTCCATGTCAGCTCGGTACCGGCTCCGAGGAGAGTCCCAATCACCCCGAGTAGGAGCGTTTCGGTGAGCGGCACGGCGACGTCGAAATTCGACTTGGCGCGCGAGGGATCGCCCTTCTGGATGGCCTCGATCCACTCGGCGTAATGGCCGGGCGAGCGTTCTTCCGTCTTCGGCGGTGCCACATAAGAAGCGTGTTTGCCATCGATGATCACCGGATTGCCCCCATGGCTGCCGTGCATCATCTGGTGTTCGCTGCCGAGGTAGACGCAGCCATTGTCCGGGACTTTTTGGTCATCGCGCATTCCGGCAGGGCGCGGAATCGTGTATTTGCCGTCGAACCAGGTCAGCTTCACCGGTCCGCGACCATCGGCGGCGGCGAATTCGTAATGAATGATGCAGGAAGAGGGATGGGAATCCTTCTCCGCACCGGGAACGGCGCGATCCGCCTTTTCCACCCAAACCTTGGTCGGCAGACCGAGCTTCAAGGCCCACATCGGGTGATCGATGATGTGTGCCCCCATGTCGCCGAGAGCGCCGGTGCCGTAGTCGATGAAACCGCGCCATTTGAAGGGGGCGATCTTACTGCTGTAGGGCTTGTCGGCGGCGGGGCCGAGCCAGAGATTCCAGTCGAGGGTCGCGGGCACCGGTTCGCCGGCAGGACGGACGAGATCCTGGGGCCAGATCGGGCGGTTCGTGCGGCAGTGGACCTCGCCCACTTCTCCGATGGAACCGGATTGGATCGCCTCGTTCGTGAGACGCGATCCCTCGCTGGCGTGTCCGGTGTTGCCCATCTGGGTGCAGACCCCAGCCTTTTTCGCGGCCGCGTGGAGGGCACGCGCTTCCGAGATCGTGAGAGTGAGCGGCTTCTCGACGTAGACGTGTTTGCCCATCTTCAGGGCGGCCATTGTCGCGACGGCGTGAAGGTGATCCGGTGTCGAGACGACGACGGCATCGATCTTGTCACCCTCGATCTCGAGCATCTCACGCCAATCCGTGTAGACCTTCGCCCCGGGGAATTTCTTGAAGGCTCCTTCGGCGCGGGCCTTGTCGACATCACAGAGCGCATGGATCGTCTGGCCCGTCGCGGCACAGCCGTCGAGATTGGCTCCGGCGCGGCCACCGGCGCCGACGAAGGCGAGATTCAGCTTGCCGTTGGCAGCGGTGCCCTGGCCCTTCACGAAGCCGGAGAGGATGTTGAGCGAGGCGGCGGACCCGAGCGCGGTGCCGAGGAAGCGGCGGCGGGAAGTGGCGGAGGAAAGGTGTTTTTGCATGGGTTAGATTTGATAACCTCGGACAGGCGGCCCCGTCAATCCTGCATCGATGGCGCGATTGTCCGGGAGACGGGCTCCAGGTGTTTTGCGGAACGAAGCGAAGCCGGCAGGGATGCCGGTGCTCCCAGGCGCTGACGCGATTGTTAAGGTATCCGAAGGATCTTTCGGAGAATGCGTTTCCCCGCTTGCAAAGCTCCGGAACTTGTCCTAAAGTCCGCGCTCCACCGAACTTTACCGTCCTTTTGCCATGTCCCAGCACTCCAGCCTCAAGAAGTCCAGCAACGTCGGAACGAAGCGCAGCGTTCTGAAGCGTTTCGAGCGGGTCAAGCTGATGCAAAAGCGTGGCACCTGGCCTGAAGGTCGTTCCCCGCTGGGTCTCCCCAAGACCACTCCCGAAGCTTGATCACCCTCGATCAATCCCCGATCAGGCCCTGCTCCATGAGCCGGGCCTTTTTTTTGTCATGAAAGAAGAGGAGGAAAAGGGAGTCCGGCTGAATCGTTTCCTCGCCTCCTGTGGCGTGGCCTCGCGCCGGGCTTGTGATACCCTCATCCTCGAGGGACGTGTCGAGCTCAACGGCAAAATCACGGTCGACCTCGCCTCGCGCGTGTTCCCGGGCGATCACGTGAAGTTCGACGGCAAGATGCTCCGCGGACAGACGCCGCTCACGATCGTGCTCAACAAACCCAAGAAGTTCCTCTGCACGAAGAACGATCCCGAGGGCCGCGACACGATCTACCAGCTCCTCCCGAAGACCTTCTCGAAGCTGCACTACGTCGGCCGCCTCGACTACGACAGCTCGGGACTCATCCTCCTGACGAGCGACGGCGACTTCACGGAGCGGCTCACCCATCCCCGTTATCACGTGGAGAAGGAGTACGAGGTGCTCCTCGATCACGCGTTTGGTCCGGAGTACATCCCGACCTTGCTCGAGGGTTTCCAGTTTCCCGAAGGTCTTGCCAAGGCCGAAGCGATCGCGATCGAGACGAAACGACGCCTCCGCGTCATTCTCACCCAAGGCTACAATCGCCAGATCCGGCGGATGTTTTCCAAGATCGGTTACAAGGTCGAACGGCTCGAACGAGTCCGCATCGGCAGCCTCGTCATGCCCGAGCTTTCCACCGGGGAGTATCACATCCTCACCCATCGCGAGATCGAGGCCGCCTGCGTCAATCCGCAGAATGTGAAGCGCAGCCGCCGGCCCAAGGGCGATGGAGAGGAACCGAAACGCCGCGAGGCGGAGTCTTCCGAGGATTAGGGTGCGATCGAGGGACCGAAATGGAGGGGCACTGCGCGGGCGCACATTGTGGGAAAGCAGGAGCTTGCCCCTCCAGCGCTGGCGCGCTAAGACACGGCTCAGTAAACCCGCACCGACCAGCTTTGCACCGGCTGGCGGGAAAGTCTCAGGGTCACGAGCGAGCGGGCGTCGTTCTCGTGGAAACCGCGCACCATGCGATCCTCATAGGCGAAGGTCGGGCTGTTCGTCTCGTAGCGATTGGATGAGGGAAACGGAGCCGCAGCTCCGGGCGTCGGATCGGCCACGGTCAGCTCGAGGCGCACCCCCAGCATCGCCTCGGGGGTGTCGAGCGCCCATTCGTTGCGGTGGAAATAGGCGCGGGGAATGCGGATCTCGAGGAGGCGGCTCCCGTCGTTCCCGGTGCGGAGAGCCGAGACGATCCCCTTCGGACTGAGGATCATGTTGTAGCCGTTGCCGAAGCTGCCCAGTTCCACCGACGGTGTGTAGCCCGGACCATCGGCCGCCCGCGTGTAGACCACGATCGGCTCGACCACGCCGAAGTTCCGCACCTCGCTACCGGGACGGGCATCGACGTAGAGTTTCGCCTGGAGGGCGGCCTGATCGCCGAGATCGGGCAGATTCATCCCGTCAAGCTTTGCCACCACATAAAGCGCCTTGTCATCCGCATCGAAGCGGACCGATGCCGACTCGGAGGGCCGCCGCTGCGCCACCGACTCGACCGCGGGTGTCAGGTTCGCGTAGTCCTTCCACGCCTTCAGAGGCATCTCTTCGCCGAGGACGAGGTCGCGGGAGGCCTCCATTTCGCGGGAGAAGCGCACCACTTTGCCGTCAACATCGAGCTGGATCCAGAGATCCTGCTGGAAGAGCGAAACCCCTTCGGGAGAAAGGAAGTCGAAGAGCGAGAAAACCGATTTGGTGCCCAGCGGCGAAACGGAGAATGGCGTCGGCTGACCAACGCGATCGGCCATCCCCACCTGGAAGGTCCCCGAGACGGCCTTGTCGCTGCCGTTCACGAGATCCCACTCGACCCGCATCTGCTTGCTGACATTCACGAACTGCCGCGTCTTCCACATCGCCGTGACCGGTCCGATGCGCACCGGCAGATCCACCACCTCGGACCCGATCGTGTCCTCGAGGAAAAAGCCAAAGCGGCCGAACTCATCGGCTGGCTCGAGCGGGAAAAAGAGCGGCGAACCATCGCGGCTCTTGCCGATCGTCGGACGGGTGAAACGGAACTCGAGCTGCGTCGCCGCGGCCGGAGTCACCGTGAAGCGTTGTCCCGCCTCGCCCGGCTGCATCGAACCGCCGATCGCGAGACCGCCCATCGTCCCTTCCTTGGTTTCCTTCGTCTGGTTCCGAACCACCACCGAGACCCCGATGGATCCATCGTTGTTGTAGGAAGCCGCGCCGGAGTAAGAGAAGTTCGAGAGTGGCGGACCATTCTTCAAATCGGCGAAGGCCGACTCGCCGAGGAACTCGTGCACTTGCAGCGAGGGATGAACCCGCTCGCGCACCGTCAATTCGGGACCGTAATAGAAGAGCCGCTCCAGCTTGTCGCCGATGATCTCCATCGCCGCCGCCGGATGGGTGTCGCGGTCGACCCCGCCGCCGAAGCGCGAGAGATGCCGGCCGAGGTCGATGAAGAGCACCCCGTTGGCAAGGGCCACTTCCTTCGCCGCCGAGGCGTAGGGACGCTCGATCCCCCACTCCATCGCGCCGCCGCCGTAGTTCACCATCGGCGGGCCGAAGAGGATCAGATCGCTCCGGTAGTTCTTCGCCGAGTCGACGATCTCTTGGAGCGCGCGTTTGTAGGTGTCGATCGAGAGGAATCCGAAGGCATCGTAGATCCCGAACTGCACCAGCACGAGATCCGGCTCGTGGAGGTAGGCGTCCGTGTGCGCCCGGCGGAGTCCGTCGAGGGCCGTTCCGTCGATCGTCGTGAGATTCTCAAAGGTGATCTCGTCGCCGAGGTATTCGGTGCGCTTCGCGGTGCCGCCTTCTGGCGGATTCAGGAGGCGGACGCTGCCCGGATAGAAGAATTCCTTGGCCAGGTTGGCGAGGAACACGCCGGGATAGGAAAAGAGCGGGTTGTTGCTCTCCCAGGCCGCGGGCAGCGGGGTGTAGCCACCCATCACGTCATCCCCGAGCGCCACGACGTGTACCGGCATCCGGCCTTCCAGCTTGGGAAAGGTGCGCGGCAGGTATTGCTTGAGCCGCTCGCGCTGCTCGAGCGTCAGCGGGTAGGCCGTCGCCTCACCGGCCGCGAGGACGAAAAGCAGCCCGGTGAGAAGGGTCACGGCAAAGGATCTCATGAATCGAAAAGAGACGAAGACGACAAAGAAACGGGGGAAGAGACCGGAATCTTAGTCAAAGAGCCCCGAAATTCAAGACCCACTGACTTCCGGGGGTGGATTGGGGGATTCGGGGGGGGGAGAATGGGGCGCTCGGAGTTTCCCGTAGACGCGGCTACAAATGCTCTCGTTTTTACCGCTCGGCACTTTTAAAGCGGCTTCGAGGATACGCTGCCCTGGTGGGCTCGCCCTTCATCGGGCGGAAAGGACGAATTCCGCGAGCTGGTCGACTCGCGTGAAGTATTCCTTCTCTTCGCCTTCCAGGCTTCGGAGCGCCGTGGCAAGACCGGCTCGGCATTGATCCATGATTTCGGCGTGGCCCGGTTCCATCGCCCTCCCTTCCTCGATCACGGACATCGCGCAGCCCGCGACGAACGCGTCGATTTGCACCAAATCCACGCCAAGAACGACTTCGTCGTAACACCTCGTCGGAAAGGGAGCTTCCAGGTGCTTACGCCAGAGTTGCTTTCCCGCGCTCATTTCTTGTTCAACGTCTAAGCTGTGCCGACCGCCGGGTGGGGGTGAGCGTGGAGACGGGAGGGCTGGTTAAAGTTGCGGAAAGCATAGCCGACACAGCAGCCACGGCGGTTTGCACTAGCGCTTTGTTAGGCGCGGCCATGATTCAGCTCCATTCAATATTTTTAGTCTTGGAGCATATTATAACGGCGTGCTTTCCAGTAAGCCGCGAGGTGGTAGATGATGCCGCAACTGGAGTTGTGCAGATAGTCGGTCTGCAATATCACCTCCTGGAGCTCCTTCTTTTGCTCGGCGCTTATCACGGGACTATCCATCATTAACGGGATGAGAGCGGATTCCCCAGTTTCGCGGATGAGGTGCCAAATCTCGCGATACGGCCCCCATTGGGGATTCATGTAGCCCTTTTGGTCTTTCCATTCCTTTACCTGGCGCCAGTCGGGGCCGAGCATGCGCATTTCTTCGGCGCTCTTTTTGGCGATGCCCTTCAAAGTGTAGTTCAGCCGCCGTTCCGCCAGCTCGCTAACCTGTCTCATCGTCGTGGAGATGGTGCCTTTTAGTTCCTTCTCGGGTTCGAGCTGAGAGAGCAGTTCCAGGGAGCATTGCATCTGCAATAGTGCGTAGGCTGGCTTGTTTTTGTCCGGGGCAGCCGATTGCGCCACGGCCTCGGCCACATACTTTCGCCACTGTTGACGATAGCGTTCATTGCCGGTTGTGTCCCACGCGGCGGCATAGATCATCGGCAGGCGCGCAGCCTCGTGGGCCTGGACATTCCACATTTTGCAGATGCCCAGCGGACATCTCTGGCCGTCCGCCCGGCAAAAGTCATAGTCATTGGCAGGCGTGACAAACTCGACCATACGTTCGGCCACGGCCGCGAGAATGCCGCGAATCTCCGCCTTGGTCGTCTCGTTCGCGAGCGGGCTGTGATAGTATTTCCACAGCCCGTGAACGAAGTGGGTGTATTGGTCCCGGGATGAGTTGATATAGATGCTTTTCCGGTCTTCCACGCAGACGTTTCTGGCGATGAATCCGGGCACTCCATGCACCGTGGCACAACGCCGCATGCCGCCGAACACTTGGGTAGCACTGTCGCGCAGACTCTCCTCGCCGGTGACGGCAAAGCGGTCGCAAATCAGGCTCAGCATGGCCCCGCCCAAGATCATGCCGTCTTCCATACCCGTGCCGTAGCCACAAGGATTGGGATACTGCCGGGCGACCTCTTCCGCGGTGGGTAGGTGCGCCAGTTCCTTCCCCGCTTCGTAGCTGCTCAGGTAATCCATGAACGTCTGGACATCCTTTTGGAAAAAGCGGCTCCAAGCGATTTGCCACGCCTGATCCATTTTTTCGTGGATCGCCGCCTTGGGCTCCGCTGCGGTGGCGGTGGTTGAGACTGCAGTGAGGAATGCTGCAAGGAAGGTAAGAGTGGCTTTCATAGCACGTCGGATACTTATAGCTAGTCGCCTAACGTTGTTTAGCCACAAAAACTGGTGTACGAATCCGATTCGTACACAAATTCTTGTAGCTGAATCAAATCCTCCCAGCCCCTGCCGTCCGGATCAAGACCAAACTGCCATCCCCAGCCTGATCCTCCCCCCATCCCCCGTGCGGAGAACAGAGTCATCCGGGTCGTCCGTCTGACTCCGTAATAGCCCGGCCGGGAGGAGTCGCGTCGATGGTGAGGAAGTTTCAACGCGAATGAGACGGAATGAAACGCGAATGGCCGCGAATTCCATTCGTAAACGGAATCCCCCAAAGACCTGAATCAGGAGGGTCAGGTCATCGACCAGACCCTCCCTGATCCGGTGCCGGATCAGGCCTTGCTCGAGTTCTTCTTGCCGTCGCGGAAGGCGGTGATGGATTCTTCGGGGAGGAAGAAACCGCTCATCTGGAGCTTCGCGGGGACGGCGCCGAATTCGGTGAGGTAGTCGTAGTGGGCGCGGGCATCGCCGTTCTCGAGCGGCCCGACCGTGGCGACGACGCCTTCGGCCTTGCCGGTGACGAGGCTGGCGAAGACGCAGCCGGTGATCTCGTGGCGGTCGCGGCTGCCGAGGAAGTTGAGGAAGGCGGTCTGCACCCCTTCATCGAGTCCCTCGAGATCCTCGGGCAGGTAGATCGTCTCGCCGACCACGCCGGGCAGGCTCAATTCCCCACCGGTGGTGAAGAGAATGTCGCCCTGGGTGACGAAGCGCTTCACTGCCTCATCGAGCTTGAAGACAGGCGGGAAGCTGTAATCGACGACGAGCGTTCCCGGCTTCAGCGAGGGAATGCGGAGGACGCCGGGGAGATTCGACGAGGCGACGACGAGCGAGGCCTCGTAGACCTCGGGCGGCAGGGCCCCACCGTTCTTGACGATGTCGATCTGGCCGAAGTATCCGGCGTCCCGGACGCGGTCGCGGAGACGGCTCATCTGGTCGTCGGTCTGATAGGGATCGCAGAGGATGAGGTGCTTCGGATGCTCGAGGACGTCGAGCATGAGGCGCAGGGTGCCAAATCCGATCGAACCAAGGCCGACGACGGAGACGGTTTCGTTCTCGAGTTTGCGTCCGGCCGCGGCGAGGATGCCCTCGACCGATTTCACAATGGTGGCGGAGCGGGTCGCGTCGCCGGTGGTGATCTCGGGCAGGTCTTTCCCGCCTTCCATCCACTTCACGATTTCGCGGGCGTGGTCCGTCGCCGAGGGAATCACACCCGTGAGCGAGACGGAGGTAGCTCCGGCCTCTCCGGCCATCTTCAGGGCGGCGAGGAGCGGGGCCTTCACCGCGGCCTGGTTCTTGTAGAAGTCGGCTTCGTAGCACGGCAGCATGACGACGCCGATGCGGCCCTGCTCGAGTTCGTAGACGTTGGTGAGGCGCGGTTTCCCGGCAAAGAGGCGCTCGGAGATCTCGTCGCGGCTGAAGCCGGAGAGGTTCGCGAGGACTTCGGGGATGTAGGTGAGCGCGACGGCATCGAGCTTCGGCATGGTCTCGGCGGCCATCTCGATGCTGATGTGATCGAGATCCTCGGCGCTGATGCCGGCGGGCACGGGTGCCGGCGAGCTTGCTTCCGCCGCCTTTTCCGCGACGGGTTCGCTGCCGAGGTAGGCGGCGAGTTGCTCGATGCTGGGATGGGTGAGGAAGGCATCGACCGGGATCTGCTGTCCGAATTCCTCGGAGAGCGCCACGATGATGCGCAGGGCGAGGAGCGAGTCGCCGCCCATCTCGAAGAAGTTGTCCGAAACGCCGATCTCGGCCGATTCGAAATGCTGCTGGAAGACCCCGAGGATCTTCGCCTCGACCGCGTTGCGCGGGGCGACTTTTTCCCCTTCCTTGGTCGCTCCGAAGGACGGCAGCGGAAGACGCTTGCGGTCGATCTTGCGGTTCGGCGTGAGCGGGAATTCCTCGAGGGCCTTGAAATAGGCCGGCACGTAGCTCTGCGGCAGAACGGCGGAGAGCTGCTGGCGGATTGCGGCGGGCTCGAGCGAGGCTCCCTCGGCGAGGTAATAGCCCACGAGACCTTCGCCGGTGGGCAGGTCTTCGCGTTTCACGACGACGGCCTGACGGATGCCGGGGATGGCGGCCATCTGGGTCTCGATGTCACCGAGTTCCATGCGGACGCCGCGCAGCTTCACCTGGAAGTCGACGCGACCGAGGCACTCGAGACGATTGTCGCGGGTCCAGCGGGCGAGGTCGCCGGTGCGGTAGATGCGGCGTTTCCCGACGAGGGGCAGCTCCACTTCGCGGAAGGAAGCGGCGGTCAGCTCGGGCTGATTCCGGTAACCACGGGCGAGGCCGTCGCCGCCGATCCAGAGTTCGCCGGTGAAGCCCGAGGGCACGGGACGCAGGTGTTCGTCGAGCAGGTAGACCTGGGTATTGGCGATGGGATGACCGATCGTGATGGCGGCTTCGCCTTCGACGACGCGCTCCACCGACGACCAGACCGTGGTCTCAGTCGGTCCATAGAGGTTCCAGACCTCGGCGGCGGAATTGACGAGGGCATTGGCGAGGCGGCGCGAGATCGCTTCCCCACCAGAGAAGATGCGGAGTCCGGTCTGGCCTTCCCAGCCGCTGTCGAGCAGCATCTGCCAGGTCGCGGGCGTGGCCTGCATTACGGTGATGTCCTCGGTGGCGAGGAGTTTGGCGAGACGGCGTCCGTCCTTCACATCCTCGGCCGAAGCCACGACGACGGTCGCACCGGAAAGGAGCGGCAGGAACATCTCGAGGAGGGAGATGTCGAAGGAAAGCGTCGTGACCGCGAGCAGTCGATCCTCGGAGGTGTATCCTGGCTCGGTCTGCATCGAACGCAGGAAGTTGACGGCGGCGCGGTGCGGGATCTCGACGCCCTTCGGTTTGCCGGTGGAACCGGAGGTGTAGATGATGTAGGCGAGCGAATCGCTCGAGAGGCCCTTCAGTTCGGGCGACTTCGAGGTGCCTTCGACATGGTCGAGATCAATCACGCTCCACGATCCGGCCGGCAAGGTCGCGACGAGACGACCGGAGGCGACGAGCGCCTTGGGCGCGGCGTCCTCGAGCATCAGTTCGAGACGCGAGGCCGGGAACTCGGGATCGAGCGGCACGTAGGCGGCGCCGGTCTTGAGCACGCCGAGGAGAGCGGCGATCATGCGCGGCGAACGATCGGCGAGCACGCCGACGGTGTCCCCTGCCCCGACCTTGGCCGCCGCGAGATCGCGGGCGACGCCGTTGGCGAGGCGGTTGAGTTCCCCGTAGGTGACCTGGGTGTCGCCGAAGACGACGGCGGTTTCCTCGTCGTTCTCGAGCGCGACGGCTTCGATGAGTTCGTGGAGAAGGCCATCCTTTTCGTAGGCGGCGAGGGTCTCGTTGAGATCGACGAGGACCTTCTTCTCCTCCTTCGCATCGAGGAGATTGAGATCGCTGACCTTCGCCCCGGGGACGCGGCACATTTCGCGGAGGACCTGCTCGTAGAGACGTCCGAGTTCCACGATGGTGGCTTCGTCGAAGAGATCGCGGTTGTAGTGCCAGCAACCGAAGAGCTGGCCTCCGGCTTCCTCGAGGGTGAGGGTGATCTCGAACTGCGAGTGACGGGTCGAGAGATCGACCGTCTCCATCGAAAGATCCCCGACGTGGAAGGTGTGGCCGCCCTGACCGATGAGGAAGACGGCGATGCCCTGCTCATCGATGCCGGGCACCTTCTCCATCGAGAAGCTGACCTGGAAGAGCGGCGAACGACCCGCGTCGCGGACGGTGTGGAGGCGGTCGACAAGACGGGCGAGCGGATACTGCTGGTTCTCGAGCGCGCCATTCACGCTGCGGCTGTTCGCGGCGAGGTAGTCGGCGACGGTGAGATCCTCGGCGAGGGTGCTGCGGAGCGGCACGGGATTGATGAAATACCCGACGCTGTTGCGGAGCTCCTGCTGGGTTCGTCCTGCGAGCGGCACGCCGATGACGAGATCCTCCTGCCGGCAATAGCGGTGCATGAGAAGGTTGTAGGCCGAGAGCAGGGTCGTGAAGAGGGTGACGCCGTGCTTCTTCGCGAGTCCGTCGACTTCCTCGGTGAGGCTGGCATCGAACTGGAAGCCGAAGGTGGCACCATTGAAGGTCTGCACCGGCGGACGGGGACGGTCGGTCGGGAGATCGATCGCGGAGGGGGCTCCGGCGAGGTGCTCCTTCCAGAATTCGAACATCTTGTCCCCTGCCCCGCTCGCGAGGTGGGCTTGCTCCCACTTCACGAAGTCGGCGTAGGTCGCGGCGATGGGCTCGACCTTGGGAGTGCGTCCGGCCTTGGCCGAGAAGTAGTATTCGATGAGATCCTGGATCATCACCGAGATCGACCACGCGTCGGAGACGATGTGGTGCATGCTGAGCAGCGCGACGTGCGCGTTGTCGGCGGTGCGGAAGAGCTCGAGACGGACGACGGGACCGCGCTCGAGATTGAAGGGTCGATCCGCGTGTTCGCTGATGAGCGCCTTGAGCTGGACGTCGTCGAGAGCGGTGCAATCGTGCTCGCGGAAGTCGATGGTGCGGCCCTTGTGCACGATCTGGACGGGCTCTCCGCCGCGGGTAACAAAGGTCGTGTCGATGAGCGGATGCCGCTCGAAGAGAAGGGCGAAAGCCTTCTTCATCGCCACGATGTCGAGGAGCGGACGGAACTTGCCGGAGAAGACGAGGTTGTAGGCCGACGAGTCGGGGGCGAGACGGTTGAGGAACCAGAGCGCCTTTTGTCCTTCGCTGAGCGGGAAGACCTCGGGCATCTCGCCGGTCGCCTCGAAGGGCACAAGCGAAGAGGCGTCGATGCCGGAACCACCGCCTTGACCAGCGGAACTGCCACCGGCCTCGATGAGCTTCTCAAGAACGGGGATGGAAAGGTCGCGGATGTTCGGGCCGTTCAGAACCGAGCCCATGGGCATGGACATGCCGAGCTTTTCCTCGATGCGATTGACCAGCTCGATCGCCATGAGCGAGTCGAGGCCGAGGTTCGTCAACGGCGTGTCCTTGTCGAGACGCGAGGCATCGGTGCCGAGAACGGCGCCGACCTGCGCGGCGATGAGGTCCTCGACCATGCCGAGGCGTTTCTCGGCGGGAGCTTCGAGGATGCGGGCGGCCATGGAGTCGCCACCGCTCGAGTTTGAGCGCGGCACGACATCGAGGAACATGTTCGAGCCCGAGACGGAGGGGCTGAAGCGCGCGAGGGCGCCCCAGTCACAACGCGCCGTGCCGAGCTGGACGGCGTCGGTTGGCACGCCCAGTCCAAAGAGGTAGAGCGTCTCGTCCATGTTGGTCGCGCCGAGGCCGACCATCTCGAGATACTGTTGGGTCTTCTCGTTGCGGGCGACGAAGCCGGCACCCTCGAGGGCACCCCAGTTGAAGGTCAAGCCGGGCAGACCGAGGGCACGGCGATGGTGCGAGAGCTGGTCGAGGAAGACGTTCCCCGCATTGTAGTTCGACTGCTTCACCGCACCGATCACGGCGGAGAAGGAGGAGAAGGAGATGAAGTGCTCGAGCGGAATGTCGAGAGTGGCCTCGTGGAGGTTCCACGCGCCCAGCATCTTCGGTAGGAGGACCTTGTCGAAGCGGGCTTCGTCGAGCTCGACGATGAATTCGTCATCGAGGACCATGGCCCCGTGGATCACGCCGATGAGAGGCGCGCTGCCTTCCTGGATGTCGGCGATGATGCGGTCGAGGTCGGCACGCGAGGTGACGTCGCCGCGGGCGTCGATCACTTCGACACCAGTGGCGCGGAGTTCCTCGATTTTCTCGAGCGATTCGGCGTTCGGACCCGAACGGCTCATCAGGGCGAAATGGCGGGCGCCGTTCCGCGACATCCAGCCGGCGAGTTCGAGACCGAAGCCACCCGCACCGCCGGTGATGAGGTAGGTACCGTCGCCACGGAAGCGATGACCCGCCTCGGTGGGCTGGCCGATCGCGATCTCGGGGAGGTCGAAATCGAGCACGTTTTTCCCGATATGTTTCCCGGCGGCCATGAAGCGGAAGGCTTCGACCACTTCGGTGACGGGGAAGACGTGGTTCGGCAGCGGCACGTAGCTGCCGTCGTAGAATTTCGCCTCGAGATCCGAGAACATGCGCGCGATGTAGGCGGGCTTGCTCTGGAGGTGCTGGGCGAGGTCGATGACAAAGAAGCTGATGTTGTTGCGCAGAGGCTCGAGTCCGATCTTGGAATTGCCGTAGACGTCGACCTTGCCGATCTCCATGTAGCGGCCAAAGGTCTTCAGGACGGAGAAGTTCTTCGGAATGAAGTCACCGGCGAGGGAGTTGAGGACGGCATCGACCCCCTCCCCCTTCGTGATCTCCATGATGTCGTCGGCGAACTTGAGGGTCCGCGAGTCGAGGACATGGTCCACGCCCATGTCCTTGAGGAGTTGGCGTTTCTCCGTGCTGCCGGCTGTCGCGAAAATGGTCAGTCCGAGGTGTTTCGCGATCTGGATCGCGGCCTGCCCCACCCCACCGGTGCCGGCATGGATGAGGATGCTCTCGCCCTTCTCCATCCGGGCGAGCTCGTTGATCGCGTAGTGTGTGGTCAGGAACACGGTCGGCAGCGTCGCCGCCTCGGTGTGGCTCATCGTCGCGGGCTTCCGGAAGACCATGTTCCGGTGCACGGTGACGTGGCTGCGGAAACAGTAGGGAGCCATGCCGACGACATCGTCGCCGGGTTTGAGATCCTTCACCGCCGAACCGACGCGGATCACCGTGCCGGAGAAGTCGTCGCCGAACCACTTCAGGTCGACGGGCTGGCCCGGGTAGATCCCGAGGGCCTTCATGA